>Ga0193728_1001009_pt1 | contig 14057 bp, 16 predicted proteins | sample U1c1metaG_FD_143037 | JGI IMG/M metagenome (GOLD analysis project Ga0193728, IMG submission 143037) | Soil microbial communities from a riparian zone of the East river system, Colorado, United States - U1c1 | ecosystem: Environmental > Terrestrial > Soil > Riparian zone | place: USA: East River...
GAGCAGCTTGCGGGGCAACGAGCGTCGTATCAATATCAGGACGCCGACGGCCAAGACGGGTGCCGAACGGTCCTGGGCGAGCCACTACGAGGCCGCTGACGTGCCACGAGCTGAACATCGCGGTTCGCCAAGAGTTGAAAGCAACGGGGGCGGTTGCCGGTGAAGATCATAATTTCCGCGTATTGGTTCAGCGACAGGGCATCGCCAAGAGCTACGTTGAGTCCCCCGCGAACACTCTCATCGTCTCCCCGTACAATGCTTCCCGTGGTTCGCTACCCACGAGGCAGCCAAGCAATCGGAATCGAAGCCGGAAACCGCGACCTCGTCGTTGAGGCAATTCATCGCGACGGCCACCTTCCTGCCCGCCTCGACGATAGCCGCCACATCGAGTTCAATGCCGGCGAGCATCGTCATTTCGGACACGGCTACGCCGTCACCAGCCCCAGCTCTCAGGGCCTCACCGGCGAACGCGTCCTCGTACACGCGGACACCAACGTCGACCCGGACCTTCTCAACTCGCGCTTCGCGTATGTGTCCATTTCCCGTGCAAGCCACGAGGTCAAACTCTTCACCGACGACATGGCAAGACTCGCCCCGCTGCTCGGAGCCGATGTGTCAAAGACCTCTGTCCTGGAAATCAATCGACCTTCATCCGCGGGGCATGGAATTGGGCTCGGGCTGTCACGATTAATACCACGCCCCGAAATAGGCGAGGATCCAATTCCGCCTAACCCAATCCTCGACCTCAAGCGATATGCGAGTCTCTGCCATATTGCTATGCCTACGTAACGTGGAGACTCCCACGCAAGCGCAAACTGGTGATGAGGAAACCGATGTGTAAAATCGGGCAGCCTGCCCTATCATGAGTAAGACAGCCGCGCGCGGGCGTGGCGGAATGGCATACGCAGCGGACTTAAGGAAAACTTGAGTGCTCGCCTGGGAAACCGGCGATGCAGAACTGCTCAAATTCGGGGAAACCTGAAATGGCAATCCCGAGCCAAGCCCGGTGAGACACTAACCGGGAAGGTGTAGAGACTAGACGGGCAGCACCTAAGCTCCGGAGCTTCCGGGGGAGGGTGAAGGGATAGTCCAGACCGCAAACCTGGCGTGAGCCCTCCAAGGGCATCACCTCCGGGCGGCGAAAGCCGTAGACGGTATGAAAATCCGCAGGGCTTAAACGGCCCATGAGGGTTCAAGTCCCTCCGCCCGCACCACGTTTTGTTGGGCAGTTAAATATGGAAGCCAGACAACAACTGGAGCAGCCCATGCCCATGGAAGATGAACAAATACGTGAAGCCCTGAATGCGCACTGGCACGCCTCGGCAATCGGCGACGCAAACGCGGAACACGATATTTACGATGACGACGCCATTTGTGACTATCCCCAGTCAGGCGAGCGAATCTTCGGACGCAGCAATTTGCAGGCCTTGCGGAGTCATCATCCTGGCAAGCCGTCCGGTTTCAACGTCAGGCGAATTCTCGGAAACGGAAATCTCTGGGTCACGGAATACACAATCATCTACCAAGGGCGGCCGGCATACACCGTGAGCATGATGGAGTTCCGCAACGGCAAAGTCGTTCACGAGACTCAGTATTTCGCGGATCCGTTCGAGGCGCCGGCATGGCGGAGGCAGTGGGTTCAGCAGATCGCGTGACGCAGCACTGAGGGCTAGGAAATGTGCACATAGCCGACCATTGACGCCACTCCGGGGGGCTAGTGCGAAACCAGGACTTCCGCGGGCATCAGCTGGCAGGTTTGGAATGAGCCACCGAAACAGGAAAGTCGCGGCTAAGGCTCCCGTCAGTTGCGCCACGATGAATAGAGGAACGTCAACAGGTTGAATCCCGGCGAAAGTATCCGACAAGCACCGGGCGATCGTCACTGCCGGGTTGGCAAATGAGGTTGACGCGGTGAACCAGCAGGCGGCGGTGATATAGCTCGCAACAGCGAACGGCACGACTCCTGAGCGCAATCGCGAACCTCCCCAGATGACGGACAAAAGCCCGAACGTCGCCACGAACTCGGTCAGAACTAGCGCCCACCCGTGCCGGGTACGTGAGGAGATGGAATACCAGTGCAGTCCAAACATCAAATGCGCAATGATCGCTCCGGCAATTCCTCCGGCGCATTGCGCAAGCATGTAAGCGACTGCTTCGGCCCAAGAAATACCGTGCTCAATTGCATCGGCGAGCGTAACTGCTGGATTCAAGTGTGCGCCAGAAATCGGCCCAAACGTCAGGATGAGAGCGGCCAACGCCGCGCCAGTCGCAATCGTGTTCGCCAGGAGAGCAATCGCGACGTTTCCACCCGCCAAACGTTCGCCCATAATGCCCGACCCAATTACAGCCGCAACGAGGAACGCGCTACCTAGAAACTCCGCCGTCAGTCTGGCACGCAGGTTGAATTTCATCGGTGGCCGATCTGGTCGATCTCCTTCTTGATTGCCAGCTTGTCGATGGTAGCGAGTGGAAGGCAAAGGAACAGAACGATGCGGCGTTCCAGAGTCAGGAAGGCTTCCCGGTATGCACGTTTGATTTTCTCCGTCGTGCCACGAACCGCAGCCGGGTCAGGAACTCCCCAATGAGCCGTCATAGGCTGGCCCGGCCAGATAGGGCAGACTTCTTTCGCAGCGTTATCACAGACTGTGAAGACGAAATCGAGTCTGGGGGCGTCGGGCTTCGCAAATTCATCCCAACTCTTGCTGCGGACACCGTCCGTGGGCAAATGAGCATTCTCAAGCTCCGCGATGGCTTCCGGTCGAACTGTGCCCGAGGGATGACTTCCAGCACTAAAGGCTGTGAAGTACGGCCGTCCTTTGTAATTCATGATTGCCTCGGCCATGATGGAGCGAGCCGAATTTCCGGTGCATAGGAACAAGACGTTGTAGCGTGATTGCATGTTGTTCTTCACTGGCAGCAGGTTGGCCCGCAGCAAGCTTCCTTTCGCTGCGGCTTCACGGCCCGAACGAAAGCACTCATGAACTTGCCATCTACCTGTGGCGCAATCGCATCCACGTCTATGTTTTGCCCGGAAAGAAACTCGCGAGCATCCTCGATACGATAAATTCTGGTCGGCTCAATCTCAATTGCCTCGAAGCCGGCAGATGCCAGTTTGGCCCGGTATTCATTCTCTTGCAGAGCACCAGCCACACAGCCAACCCAGAGAAGCACACTTTGGCGAATCTCAGGCAGCATCTCACCATGAGTCACAACATCGGAAACAGCAAAACGGCCGCCCGGCTTCAGCACACGAAAGGCTTCTCGCAAAACTGCGTCCTTGTCTGCGGATAGATTGATGACACAGTTGGAAATGACAACGTCAACCGAGTTGTCCGGCAGAGGGATATTCTCAATCTCGCCCTTCAGGAATTCCACATTCTTAACTCCAGCTTTGCTCTTGTTCTCGTTGGCGAGCGCGAGCATTTCATCGGTCATGTCTAGCCCGTAAGCTTTCCCGGTTGGTCCGACCCGCTTGGCTGAGAGCAGCACGTCAATACCACCACCGGAGCCGAGGTCAAGGATGACCTCACCGGCATTCAATTGCGCCAGTGCGGTAGGGTTTCCGCACCCAAGGGAAGCAAGTAGAGCCTCTTCTGGAATCTGTCCGGCCTGTGCTGCATCATAAAGATTAGTTGTGATCGGGTCGGAGCCACACGATGGGCTGGCTCCGCAGCAAGAACTTCCGCCAGTCTGGACTCTCAGAGCGGCTTGCCCGTATTTCTCTTTGACCACTTCCTTGATGTCTGTGGTGCTCATGAAGTCTCCTTATTTGCAAAGTCGAACGATCTGTTCGGGCTTGACGGCCTTGTTTCGAGTGCAGCACTCCGCGTACAGGAACTGAAGCAACTCTTGAAGTGCGTCCGTGTTGGCGGTGTATCGGAGGAACGTGCTTTCGCGCTGAACGCGGACTAAGTCCTCGCCTTTGAGTTTTTCAAGGTGGTGGGACAGGGTGGAATTGGGAATCTCTAGCTCGTCCCGAATTTCGGTGACGACCAGGCCGTCTGGGTGAGCCGACAGTAGCAACTGCATGATTCGTAGGCGCGGTTCCGAACCCATTGCGGAAAGCATGTCGGCCAGCTTTGCAACTTTGTCCGGCGGTTTGGCAGCTTGGACGCTAGGCATATTTCTATAGTTGCAGAACTATGGGTGCGTCGTCAAGTCGAGGCTACTGCGACAATCTATCGATTCTCGCGAGGGTCGGCCCCAGTACATATGCCACAAGGAAGCCAACCAAATAGATGCCAGCCGAAACCCACAGCAGAATTCGGTTGAAACTGCTCGCGTGGTCGCAGGCGGAAGGGTTATCCGGACTGCATACCCGTGCCCTTAGGCGGGGAGCGATCAAATAGGTATTCAAGAAGCTCAATGCGATGAGGACACCAGATATCGCAAAAGTCCAATGCTTGTGCCGCGACAATGTGACCAACCACGGCAAGAAAGAGAGGGCAGATGCAACCGATGCTCCCAATCCAAACAGGACCAGAAGCGAAGGCAGTGCACCACAAAGCAGAGTGCTCACGGATGTGAACAATGAAAAATAGCTGAGCACCGTCGAACGTCTGGTTATCTGAGCGACCGTCTTCATTTTGTTGGTCTTCCTTTATTCGCCGATAGCGAATCGAATCCGGAATCTTGCCCTTCTTCGCTTCTGGGATGGCGCCCTCGACAAGCACGGGCTTTCCATTCAGTGACGTTGCGTCACCCGAGGCCTGCGATTCAGGTATGAGGGTCAGCACTTCGTTCGAGCCCGAAACCTGGAGTTGCGCCTTGCCGTTTGAAATCACAATTGTTCCTCCGATAGCTGCGGTCGAGTCCTTCATCGAGAACCCGTTCTTGGTGATGGCATTCTGTATTTGTTTGAGCGTGGCGGTATTCCCCGGTTTCATCTTCACTACAGCCAGTCCTTTAGCCAGACTCACATCGGCCGAGTCAACACCCATACCGATTTCAATGACACGCGCACGGCGTGTGCACAGACCTCTCAATCCATGCCAAAGATCGAGATGTCGATGGTCTTGATCTCTGCCGATGCAGAGGCCACGAGCAGTAGAAATGTCGAGAACAGCGCAATGATGTTTTTCATTTCATCTCATCTCCTAGCGTGAGTGTGAGTGCTGGAAAAGCAGATAGCTGAAGTTCACTGCAAAACGCACCCGCTCTTTCGGCCACACGGTACCAACGTTCCGATAAACGGGAACCTGAGCACCGAAACTGACCGTGTAGTTGCGGTAGATCCCAAGTGCTGAAGGGCCGAGAAAAACTTGATGTGATTGCGTGTTCGGCACGGACGCATTGCCTTGCAAGAACTTGTTGGAACGCTCGCCCACCAGTTCGCCAAACAGCCTCCAGTCCCATTTGTCCGGTGTTCTCCTCCACTTCGGAGGACGATATCCATACACCAGGCTGTAGTCGAAAACCTCGGGTCGCCTATCCCCATCGTGCTCGGCAAACCTGGTGAAGGTAGCGCCAAGCCAGACGTAGTGACTGAGAGAGGCTCGTCCCGTTACTGCACCTACCATAAAGCCCGGAGCGTTCGTCGTCGCAGCCACACCATTGAATGCTGACTGTGGGCCGGGAACAACGAGACCAGCGAATGCCGTGCTTTCGATGCGAGTGCCGACCTTCGTTGCCTTGTGCTGAAACCGCCACGCCAGTGTGGAATCGAAATCGTCCCCGGCTGAATTCTGGTCGGCGGCAGCCGGGTGTCACCCATGACGGCAGGTAGCGTGAATGACAACGTGAGATGCGGTGTGAAACCGTATCCGACAAGTTCGCGAATTTGAGACTTGCGACCCAAGACTCGTGCTTCGACCAAATATTCCCTGATCGAAGCTCCATTCACCTTGGGAATTCGTTGGGGTTGCAAGCCCAAATACTGGGCCATGGTTCGCAGCAATTGCCTGTAAAGGCCAGACCAGCAGCACGAGCAGAGTCCTCGCTCGCGTCATGTTTTCCTCCGTGATGTCCTAAGACACGCCTGCGCGATTCCACGCAAGTGGATAGAACGACGGAGATCAGATTCTCAGGACGGAGTTCAGGCCAGGTGGGGCGGGAGGCGGGAGACCTCGTGGTTCGCGACTGTTTCTTCGGTCGAATGTCGGTTTGGCCAACAGGGGAACATACGATAAAGCCGCAACAACATCCGGTGTGTAAATCGTTGTGCGATCAGGGTGGCGACGGGTGTGGGTTGCTCTACCTTCGTTTTGCAACAAGGGTGCTGACTTGCCCCCATGTGGCAGTCTCCAGCCATCTTCTTACAGCAAGCCATTTCAGCCCGGGTCATAGTCGCGTTTGGCAGACGGGCCAAGGCAGGGATTGCCGTCCACGACAAAAACCAGAACAAACACGAACGTGGAGCGACACTTCGCCATGAATAGATGCTAACTCTCCAGAGCCATTCGGTGCAAGGAATTCCATTGCGCGGACTCTTGGTATGCTCTGGTAATGGAGATCGCGCTAGATCGGCAAGCTGTGGCTCGACGTGGAAAGCAATTGGAATATTTCACGATCGCGTGGAACAGCTTAGAGGGAGCGGTAGCTGTGGTCGCAGGCGCACTTGCAGGCAGCATCTCTCTTGTGGGGTTCGGTATCGACAGTTTTATAGAGGTCACCTCCGGGGGCGTTCTGCTCTGGAGAATGTCAGTTGACGCGGACGTGCGGAAACGGGAATCAAGGGAGAAGTTCAGTCTGAGGATGGTGGGTGTCTGCTTTTTAGCACTGGCCGCTTACATCGGTTACGAATCTATTTCCGATCTCGTAAGTAAAAAGCCTCCTGAGCACAGCATCCCCGGAATCATCTTGGCTTGCGCTTCCCTCGTCGTGATGCCAGTCCTTTCTCGCGCAAAGAAGAAAGTTGGCACCGAACTTGGAAGTGCAGCCATGCACGCCGATGCCAAGCAGACCGATTTCTGCGTCTACTTGTCGGTGATTCTGCTGGGGTTAGTTCTTCTCAACGCGGCATTGGGGTGGTGGTGGGCGGACCCGGCTGCTGCTCTCATCATGGTGCCCATCATCGCCAAAGAAGGAATCGACGGAACCAGAGCAAAGGCATGCTGCTCATGAGGGCGGCATTACGGGCAGGGGTGTTGGCCTTTTCGGCAATTTCGCAGGGACAAGATCCGAGGAGTCCCTAGCGGCTAATCCCGGCAGAGCCACGGTGCCTACGCCAGCGACCCTGACGCCGTAGGATACTTGCAGTTTGAGACCAGAGTTGTTGGTGCGAAGAACTGGTGCTTACCCTAACAACTGGTATGACATCAGTGGTCCGAAGGGACCGCGAACTACGCCTTGTGAAAGCACCACACGAGTTGCATCCGTTTCATTTCTTGATGGCGTGGCATCCAAGATTTGACGCCGATCCCCGTCATGTGTGGCTTCGCGAGGCGATGCGATCAACAACCGGTCCTCTGGGTAAGCGTACTGGGCAAGAAAGTTCAGGCTGATTGATTTTCCGAATTTCGCACAAAGATAAGTCATGGGGAGTCCGCCTATAGGAAGCCAAATTAGCGTTCTTTAACCTTAACAACCTTAACAGTCGGGTCGGGTTTTGCGGATTCTGGCTGATCGACGATAGCTTCACAGTCCGGTGCTCCACATTAGGTGCTTGCAATGCACGACTCTGGGCGGATTACGCCACTTCCACAATCCGGTAAGGCAAGGGTTGCCGACAAATCGGGAGTTGACGGATTCGTGGCCATTCTTGTCACACGCGTTAGGTTGCCATCGAGACCATGCGGATCAACGGTCAAAGTAGCTTCAGGGTGAGATTTCTGCGGGTCTCAACTTCTCAATTGAAGGATTGCGCGTCACTCGTGAGATTCGTGAATCGAATCGTGGCTCGTTTTTTCCGTCCGACTCCCAATTGCGATCATCATGTTCCCGAATCCTCACAGCCGTTTTGAAAGGACTAATTGACCTGGAACTGTCCGTTTGCGGACGATGGTTTACCATTTCGAACAAAGCCAATAGTTGAGAGACCACGTTTATTAGCGTATTCCTTTGCAAATGAATCGCTTGTAAGCGGAACGGTTTGGTGCGGAAAGTGCTCGCTACATGCGCACTACTGTGTTTAGGGGGTTCCATGCGCGCATTACTTCGAGACCTGCATTACACGTTGCGCCAGTTACGTAAATCAGTCGGCTTTACGCTGACGGCTGTTCTCACACTGACAGTCGGGATTGGCGGAGTGACGGCGGTATTCTCGATTGTGGAAGGGGTGATGTTGCGACCGCTGCCATTCCAAGACTCCGGAAGACTGATCAGTCTGCATGAGAGGTTCGAGCAGGATTCGCACGAACTGCGCATGTCGGCACCGGATGTGCTGACCTTTCAGCGCGAGGGACAGGCTTTCTCTGGTGTGGGTGGCTTCATCGCATCGGCTTACGAGCTGACCGGCGCGGGCGCTCCATTCAAGGCGCGGGCGGAACGAGTGACTTCATTCGTGTTTCCCTTGCTCGGGATTGAACCCGTGCTCGGGCGCGTATTCACACAACAGGAGGATGACGCCGCTTCTGCAGTGACGGTGATCAGCTACGGGCTGTGGAAAGAACGCTTTCATTCCCACGCCAATGTACTGGGAACTACCATTGACCTCGACCGAAGACCGTACACCATCATTGGAGTCATGCCGCGCAGTTTTGAATTTCCCTTGGATGCGGGACGGCTCAGTCACCGTGATTTATGGGTGCCCATGAGTTTCACGCCCATAGAGAAGAAAAGCGAAGGCAACAATTTTGACTATAGCGCGATCGCCCGCCTGAAGCCTGGGATCACGATGGCGCAAGCACAGCAGGACGTGGATCGCATCGTGAAGGAAATTCAGGCGCAATATGGGGCAGGGAGCGGCTTCTATGAAGTCGGCTTCTCACACGGTTCACACGCCCGACGCGTTGAATAAGCCGTGTCGGATTCCAAGGATGCGATAGTTTCCTGCCACCGATCAAATCATCGAAGTCCGCCAGCGGCTTCCTCCTAGTCTCCTTATCGAAAACGCCTCGGATCGAGGTTCCCATTCCACCCCAAGGGTCCGCCCCGAGGCGTTTCCGATCAAGGCTAGCGACAAACCGGGAGTTGACGGATTCGTGGCTGCATTCTTGTCACACGACCAGAAGATATCCCGACCTCGTACCCAGTTTGTAGTTGTGTCATGGCCCGAGGAACGATCATTTGAGGCAGATAGAAAAGTGAGCAGTAGTGCACAGACTTGGCCAGTGCCTCCGTGGAAGCCTTGCATCGATGCGACGCCGCTCAAATCCGCGCCCCTGAGCCTCTTGCCATACCGGGGCAACGAAAAGGATGAGCGGGCAGAAGGAGGCACAATGCGTACTACGGTTGCGATTCACTCGTTCCTATTTTCGCTTGCCTTGCTGGTTTTTTCCCACGGTGCATTGGCTCAAATCGGGGTCGGCATTTCCGTGAATTTCGGCCCCCCGGCACTTCCCGTGTATGAGCAGCCAATCTGTCCCGACGACGGCTATCTATGGACACCCGGCTACTGGGCCTATGACGATGACGATGGCTACTACTGGGTGCCCGGGACGTGGGTCGAGGCACCCCAGGTCGGCTTTCTCTGGACCCCAGGTTATTGGGGCTGGGGAGGCAGCGCGTTCCTTTTCCATGAAGGATATTGGGGCCCAGAGGTGGGCTTCTACGGCGGCATCAACTATGGCTTCGGCTACGGCGGTGTTGGTTATGAGGGCGGCCGCTGGGAAGGTGGTCACTTTTCCTACAATACTTACGTGAATCATGTGAACACCACCATCATTCACAACACCTACAACACCCGGGTGACGAATGTGTCCGAAACTCACGTCAGCTACAACGGCGGTACGGGTGGGGTGGCAGCGCGTCCCACGTCGCAGCAAGAGTCCTACGCTAACCAGCACCACGTCGGTCCGGTAGCCGCGCAGACGCAGCACGTTCAGGCAGCGCGGAGTAATCCCGAGCTGCGTGCTTCCGCCAACCAGGGCAAGCCGCCCGTCGCGGCTACGGCCAGACCCGGGGATTTCAAAACCGGCGTTGTGGCGACCAGACAAGCAGGTGGCGAATACAAGGCTCCTCCGGCAAACGCGGCACGCGGCAATGAAACGCGTCCTGCAAGTGAAGCCCGTCCCGGCACGGAAAGTCGCCCGGAAAATATGGAAGCTCGGCCCAACACCAAAAATCACGCCAGCGAATTGCAGCCGCACTCGTTCACGCCGCCAAACACGGGCAACGCCGCAACCGACAAGAAGTATCAGCAGCAACAGGACAAGCTAGCTGCCAAGCAAGCGCAGGATCACCAAAAACTCCAGCAGCAGCAGGAAAAAGAACACCAGCAAGCCACCAAGAAAAACTACAACGACGCGCAAAAACAGCCAATGGAGCAGCGCCACGCTCAACAAGCGCAACAGCTTGAGCAAAAGCATGCCACTCAGCAGAAGCAGGTGGAGCAGCGCCAAGCGCCGCGCCAAACTACAAAGCCGGAGAGCCGTCCTCCCGCGGAAAAGCCGCATTGATTGCGCCGCAGGCCGGGCTGAATGGCCACGGTCCTCGTACAATCAAGCAACCAAACGAGCTGGTGACGATTGCGTCGCATCGCTGCCAGCCCGTTTTTTATTTTCCACGCGACGTGAGGATTCCCATTGGTCGCGTCACGCTACTCTTACCTAAAACCCGGCAAGGCAAGGTTTGCGACAATACGCCCAGAGCCGTTCCATGACCGATGGCTTGTTAGCGACAGTGCAGGTTTCCTGGCAGCGGAATTTCGACCGAATGGGGACGATTGCCTTATCTTCGATAGGCGCATTGACGTTTGACTGTCCTTTCCGGTCCTGTTTAGTATCAGCGGCAACTCAGGATCGGCGATCCCAAACCTGACACAAACTTCGCGCTTACCGGAGAGTCGCATGCGGAAAAAGATCGAGATCATCGCTCTAGCACTCCTTGTTCAGCTGGTCTTACCCGGCGCAACCTGTCAGGCACGAGCAAAGGCGGAGAAAGTTCCCTATCAGGACATGGCTTCTCTCGGTGAGTATTTGATGCCAGACAAGGATTCCGAAATCGCGCTGGCGCGCAGTGCTGCCCCAGCATCGGTTTCGGACGGAGCCGAAGTGATGGTGCTGGGACCGAAAGGATACACGACCGCAGTGAAGGGCAGGAATGGCTTTCTCTGCATCGTGGAACGATCCTGGGGCGCCGCCACCGATGAGCCGGAGTTCTGGAATCCCAAAGTGCGCGCCCCCATTTGCTTCAATCCGCCAGCCGCAAGGACTTTTGTGCCCATTTTCCTGATGAAGACCAAACTGGTGGTGGCAGGAAAATCCAAGACGGAGATCGTCGAGACGACCGCATCGGCACTGGATAAGAAGGAACTGCCTGCGCTGGAACCGGGAGCAATGTGCTACATGTTGTCGAAGCATCAATATCCGAGCGACCAGGGCATGAGCTGGCATCCGCATCTGATGTTTCTTGTTGCGGGCGACGCAGCGAGAATCTGGGGAGGCAATCTGCCGGGCTCGCCGGTTATAGCGGCGAATGACCCTGAAGAACGGGTGACTATTTTCCTCATTTGGGTGGGCCAATGGTCCGATGGGACGCCGGCTCCGCCGATTGCGCACTGATCTTCAATTCGATGCCTACCGTGATACTTTCGTCCTTCAGGCATTCCGGACGAATCACGGGCAACTCTTACCTAACTCGGTAAGGTAAGGCTTGCCGACCAACCGGGAGTCGGCCGACCCCATCACGGGTGTGGATAAAACCCGCCAATGTCCATCGTCGCAATCTCCGGCAGTCGTTTCCCGGAATAGTTACTGGGCATTTGCGGACACCGCGGCTTCGAGAACGTAATCAACGATCAGCTTGTCAGTGAGCGCGCTCGCACCCTGGATACGGTAGTTGGTGGTCGTAATCACAACTACCAAAGCTTCGTCCGGGAAGACGAGAATCTTGTTCCCCCCAGTGCCGTACATGCCGTAGGAACGCAAAGCGCGGGCATGAAAATGGAATGTCTGGAGCCACCACAAATACCCGTAATCTGTGTCCTCGCGAGCATTGGCGTGCGGGCGAAGCGACTTCTCTACCCACTCGGCAGAGAGAATCCGGTGCTCGCTCCACGCGCCCCCGTCCAGATAAAGTTGTCCGAGCTTGAAGAGATCGCGGCTGCGTAATTGAAGACCTCCGCCGGTCATCGCCGTCCCGAGCGGCTGGAACTGCCACTTTACAGACGTTATGCCAAGAGGTGCGAACAGCACCTCACGAGCAAAGTCCGGCACAGGCCGCTTAAGCGCCCGTTCCAGTACAACTCCCAAGGTAACAGGACCGGCCGTGCAATAGCTCCAACTGCGGCCGTAGGGGGAATCCTTCGGCTTCGTGTCCCAGTCAGGAAAGCCGCGAATGGGTAGATCGAGTGTAAACTTGGCCCAATCCTCCACGAGGTACATGCGCTCCTCGTTTCCTCGGGAGAATGAATTCTCGTCATCACACTCAAGAAGTGAACTCATCGTCAGGAAATCTTCAATGGTGATTTTGTCTTTCCGTGGGTCAGGGCTTTCGATTGGCAATTTGTCCTTCAGATAGTCCAATACGTGTGCGTCGACGCTCGCAATGATGTGCCGGTCAATCGCGGCCCCGATCAACATTCCGGTGATCGTCTTTGTAGCGGATCGCGTATTCCGGAGTCCATCAATGCCATCGCCATCAAAGTAATGTTCATAGGCAAGCTTTCCGTGCCGCGCGACGATAACGCTGGTGATGGCCTTGAAGTCTCCCGCTTTGATCGCCTCCTCCATTTGGCCCAGGCGTACAGCAGATATCCCTGCCGAAGAGGGAGCGACGGCTGACAGGCCGTCGGGATATGTGGTCTGACCCGCCACCAGAGGACTGAGTAGGGCGAATGCGAGCGAAAGCGTCTGTATAGTTCTTGCCGAACAGAATTGCACTGGTTGTGCCATGTTTTCCCAATACTCTCCTGCAGCGGGCCGCTATGTCTTGTCAAAATGCAACATCGCGTCTCGGCGGAGTGCGGGCACTCAGGCGCCGATAGCTGCCCGGCGGCGTCCCGTACATTTGACGGAAAGCCTTTGTAAATTGTGCCTGATCTGAATAACCGCCTTGCAACGAAATCTCCGCTATGGAGATGTCGGTGGACAAAAGTAATTCCGCCGCTTTTTCTAGTCGTCGGCCACGCAGTAGATCTCCCGGCGTACAGCCGAGGAAAGAACGGAACGCACGAGCAAGATGTGTTGGGTGAACTCCGACTGAGTTTGCGATCTGGCGAATTCTGAGATCTTCCGCGTAGCAGTCTTGAATCAGCTCGTAGGCGGCACGCAGCCAGGTCGGACGCGATCGTTGAGCAGGAGCGGAGCGATGCAGCGTCGCGGCAAGAAGCTCCGAGTAGAGCGACTCCGCCTTGAGTGAAGAGCTCTTGTTCCATCGCGCACACTCCATCAATAGCGTCCTGGCCAGACCGCAAGCACGGTCATCACCCAGGTGCACGGCCAGCGCCGGCAACTCTGAGTCAGTGGACTCCCCTAGCCGTTGTTTTGTGACAGAAATCGTGAAGAAACTGCCCCTTCCCTGATCGAAGTGATCGCGATGAGTCGTGCCTGGAGGATTGTAGACAAGGGTTACCTTGCGATTGGGAGCAGCGCTCGCAGAGGAAACGTAGTGTCCACTCGTGACGAGCACGAAGTGTGCTTCCAGATGCGTGTGGACTGCTACTTCTTCCGGCGGAGAATCGGCGATGCGGTGTGACAGCGTAATACCGTCAAGCGACCGGCTTGATTGCAGCTCGCCGAAGAATATGTCATGCGGCAGCAGAAGCGGACCCAGCGAACCTAGTGCATGCGGGAAATGCGATTTCTGATCTTCTGGACCCATTTTCGCCTCCCAACGACAACAAGAGTATCGCTGATCGGGCTGAAAGCCTCCAGATTAATGAGCTGAAAGACCAGTCCCGTAATCCGGTAGGGTACGGGTTGCCGACAATCCGGGCCGGTGACATCGGTTCGGGTGCGAGTACTTCGCCACCACCTGAGTGAACCCGCATAGTACGATCTCGCTGAATTCTGAAACCC
>Ga0193728_1001010_pt1 | contig 14042 bp, 13 predicted proteins | sample U1c1metaG_FD_143037 | JGI IMG/M metagenome (GOLD analysis project Ga0193728, IMG submission 143037) | Soil microbial communities from a riparian zone of the East river system, Colorado, United States - U1c1 | ecosystem: Environmental > Terrestrial > Soil > Riparian zone | place: USA: East River...
AATCCTTTACCAGTACGTCCGGCTTGAGCTCCATCGATTTTTGTAGGGCTTCAGAGTTCGAGCTGGCTTCGCCGCAGATTTCCCAGCCGGGATGGTCTTGGAGCAACACACGCAAAATACCGCGCGGGCCCTCGTGGTCATCGGCGATCAATATCCGGGCCATATCTTCGTCCAGCTGAGACTATAGAGAAGTTAGTAGATTATTTTTCGGCACGAGACCATACGTATATTGCTGTAGGGCAAGTACGCCATTTGTCGTTTATCCTACCAATCGTCACTTGCAACTCGCGATCGCTTTCCGAAAAACGATTCGTTTCTATTCCACACTGCCGCAGCTCATGGCAATTAGTAAACCTTTCTTGGTTTCAGGCACCTTTTTGCACACTTAATCGGCATCATTGTGGCCTTAACAAATCAGCCACAATGTGTGGGGTAATCCTTTACACCTCTGCCGCTTCGTGCTAATTTTTTATTCCGTACCGCCATCCACGCGCCAGCGCCGGGCGGCTAGGGTTCTCATCGAGATCCAGCCAACGTTTTTGTCGCCACACCAGCCTTCCTCCCCGGGAACAAAGACTCGTCTCTTATCGCGCTTATGGTACCGCCGTGGGCTACAACTGTCTGAAACGGTGAGTTGCTGGCTAAAGTCTTATATGCGTTCAGGGACACAAAGAGGAAACCTTGCTTAAGCTTCGGAGAGTCGAAATCGTCGGTTTCAAATCGTTCTGTGAACGCACCATTGTGACCTTCAGCGGTTCGGGCACGACCTGCATCGTTGGCCCTAATGGCTGCGGCAAGTCCAACGTCGTGGACGCCATCTCCTGGGTGCTTGGAGAACAAAGCCACAAATCCCTGCGCGCCGAACGGATGGCCGATTGCATCTTCAATGGCACCGTCAAGCGCCCTCCCATGGGCCTCGCGGAAGTCACCATCACCATGGAAGACCCTGAACTCGCCGAAGCCGCGCGATTCGTACTGGAGACCGGCGAAATACAGTCGCAGGCTACCGCAAGGCCCGCCGAAGGTAGCGAGGCTTCTGAGCCCTCTCATAACGCTGATGGGCACGATACGCCGCTTTGGCCTGACGACCCGAATTACAACACCGAAATTCACTCGCTCGTCCCTGCGCAGTCCCCTGAACAATCGGAAAGCACGCCAGACGACAAAACAGAGACCTCGGCTATGCCGCCGATGGCCGAAGACCGTTCCAAACGCCGCAGAAGAAGTGCGGATAAACCAGTGTTGGCAACCAGGCCGGGTGAAGTGGTAATCAGCCGAAGGCTTTACCGCTCTGGCCAAAGCGAATACCTAATCAATGGCCGCACCGGGCGGCTTCGCGACATCCAGGAAATGTTTATGGGTGTCGGCCTCGGTCCGGATTCCTACGCCATCATCGAACAGGGCCGCATCGGCCTGATCCTCTCCACCAAACCGATGGAGCGCCGCGCCATTATTGAAGAAGCCGCTGGCGTAACCAAATTCAAAACGAAAAAACGGCTCGCGGAAGCCAAGCTCGAATCTTCCAACCTCAATCTCTCGCGCATAAATGACATCGTGGTGGAAGTCGAAAAGCAGCTTGGCTCGCTGAAACGTCAAGCCTCCAAAGCGCGCCGCTACTCCGAAATTCGCGATCAAATGCGCGGCATCGTACGCCAGATGTTGGCAGGCAAAGCTCGCGAACTGGACCAGGAAGCGGATCGCCTCGCCGCGCAACTCAGCGAGATGACCACCGCTGAAACTCAGCACGCCACCGACATAAAACAGCAGGAAGACGATCACGACCGTCTGAACCAGCGCATCTACGCGCTGGACACGGAAATCCGGCAGAATCAAAATATTTTGAACCTAACGGCACTTGAGGTCGACCGCGGCGAAAATAAAATCAATTTTAACCGCCAGCGCTCGGAAGAACTTTCTCTGCGGAACACGCAAGTTTCGAGCGAACTGAGCCAGGCCGCCACGCAAGCCGCGGAGTGCGAACGGCGAAGCGCCGCAAAAATCCAGGCGGTCACGCAACTGAGAGAAGAATCGGGAACTTTGACAGGGCGCGTCGAGGATCTCGCGGGTCGCGCGCACTCTCGCGCCGCGCTGATCACCGAATCCGAAGAACGAATTGAAGCTCTGCGGCGCTCCGAACTCGAAGCCGGCGAAAGCCTGCTGCGTTTGCACGGCGAACAAAAGCAGGCTGAAGAGGCTCTCGTTCATCAAGGTCAAGCGCTATACAAACTCGAATCCAACGAACACGAATTGTTGGAGTCTTCCATCAAAGTTCGCGACGACGCTGATACCGCCGCGCACGAATTCGAAGCCGCCAGCGGCCAATTGAGCATGCTGAAGCAGAAGGCCGCGGACTGGCGGGCCAGCATTCACGAATTGCAACAGGAGCGCGAAACCATCAAGCAGCAAGTGGACGCGTTGCGCGATTCCCTGTCCGGCGTGCGTGCGCGCCATTCCACGCTCACGCAAATTCTCAACGACCGTTCCTACACCGCTGATGCGGTACAAAAACTTTTCGCCGCCAATGAACGCGGCGGCGGGCAGGATTTTCGTGCTGTGGGCGTCCTGGCCGATTATGCTGAGGTGGAAGAGCACCACGAGGCCGCCATCGAACAATACCTACGCGACGAACTGGAGTACGTCGTGGTGGAAACCTACGATCATGCGCGCGCGGGCGTTTCCCTGCTACGAAACGAAGTTGGCGGGCGCGCAACCTTTTTCGTCGATTCGCTGCGCAACCTGCGCCTGGCTGACTACGAACCGATCATAAATTTCCGTGTCGAGGATGGTGTCATCTCCCGCCTCGACAAGCTGGTTGAATTTCGCGATCCCCTGGGCGCGGCCGCCAAACAATTTTTGCCGCGCCTCAAAGCCGCTTACCTGGCCGACAATGCCGGCGCCGCCGAACGTCTAGCCCGGGACAATCCCCAATTCGCCTTCGTCACTCCGGACGGCACTTGTTACCAGGGCCGCATGGTTACGGGAGGGCGCGCTGATGAAGCCGGTCCGCTGGGCATGAAGCGCGAGCTTCGCGCCCTGGACGCCGAAGTAATGCAGCTTGAGCACGACGCCAGCACGCGACAAGCCACCTTGGAAGCGCTGAACACCGACTTACAGCTCGCACAAAAGGCTCTGGAAGATGTCGATTTGCGACAACGCGAAGCGGATCGTAACGTTTTTGCCTCGAAACACCGCCACCAGCAAATGCAGGGCGAACTGGCTCGCCTGGGCCTCGAACTGACTGTTTGCCAGAATGAATTGCGCCGCATCCGCCAGGACGTCGAACAAGCACGCGCTCGCGCGGACCGCGCCAAGAATGAACACGCCACCGCTACTGCAAACCGCGCTGCAGCCGAAGCAGAAAGATCGCGGCTCACCGAGCATTTGACCGAACTTCGGGGCTCCATCGAATCGGACCAGAGTGAACTCGCTGCCGGACGCGCGGAGTTAGCGGCCATGAACGAACGCCTCGCCGCTGCCGATGCACTCGCCACGCGCCTGGCTGAAGAACACGCCGAAGTCGTGCGTCGCGAAGCATCGCTACACCAGCAACTTAATTCCGTAAACGATGAACTGTCCAGCCTTGCACAGCAAAGCGAGGAATTGGCTGTTCAACTCCAAGGCCTGCGCGCCGAAAAGTTGCGTCTCGAAACGCGCCAGCGCGAAATGGAACAGGAATGGGACGGCGGCCGCAATCGCGTCGCGCAAATGGAAGATCACTTGCGCATGGGCCGCCAATCCCTGCAAGAGTTGCGCGAACAACGCAACCACGCGGAAATTGCGCGTGCCCGCAACGATTCCGACCGTCAGCACCTGCGTGAAACTTGCATGGCCGAAGTAAACGCCCAGCCCGAAGACCTCTTAGCCACCGAGACAGCCTTCATGAGCGGCGAAGAACTCGCCGCCGCCGAAATCAGCTACCGCGAAATGAAAGAGCGCATCGACTCCATGGGCGCCGTAAACATGATGGCCCTCGAGGAATTCAATGAGTGCGACCAGCGCTTCACTTTCCTCACTCGCGAGCGCGATGATTTGCTGAAATCCATTCAAGATACGCAACAAGCCATCGCTGAACTCGATGCCGCCACCAAGGAAAAATTCGAACACGCCTTCCACGCCATCAACAAAAGCTTCTCCGAAGCCTTCCACACCATCTTCGGCGGCGGAATGGCAGAAATGCGCCTGACGGAGGCGGACAGCTCCGGTGACGCGGGGATCGATATCGTAGCCTCGCCTCCTGGCAAGCGCCTGCAAAATATTCTGCTGCTCAGTGGCGGCGAAAAAGCCATGACCGCGCTAGCGCTGCTCATTGCCATCTTCCGCTATCAGCCCAGCCCGTTTTGTATTCTCGATGAAGTGGACGCGCCGCTCGATGAAGCCAACGTCGGACGCTTCACGCGTCTCATCGGCGACATGAGCGATCAAACGCAATTCATCATCGTCACCCATAACCGCAAGACGATGGAGATGGGCAGCGTCCTCTATGGCGTCACCATGCAGGAACCCGGCGTTTCAAAACTCGTCAGCGTTCGTTGGGAAGGCGATGCCGAGCCCAAACAACGCGCCGCCGCCGCTTCCGCCGCATAAGCGTTGGCGAATCCTATTAAAGCTTTAAGTGCCCTCCGGAGCTTGCCGGTTTCCTTTAAGATCAATTTTTGTTTTGGCGCGCTCAATCAGACCCTTTTGGAGCATCGGCCATTGGCCGTATGCTTTCCCTCCCTCGCGCAGGTCCGCCGCGGTGAAACCGGTAGAGGCTAAGTCTTCTCCATAAATAATCATCAGCTCTTTACGTTTTTCGGCATCCAGAAGATTTACCAGACGCACGTACATCATGTTCGCGGGAATTTTGTATCCTTTCGCGCGTATAAGCGCGTCGATGTGTTCACGGTCCGAACCAGGCTCCGTTTTCTCTCCGTTCGAACGCGGCCAGGTATCCACGTAGAAATCTAGGCCGCCAATCGTGGCATGTCGCGGTGAATCGTATTTGTGGTGCAAATCCGGCCGCGTCGGGATATAGCCCTCGAACTGCACCCAGTAGAGCTCCTGCACATTTTTCTGTTCAGCGGCCTTCACAAACGCGTGCAACTCGCAATCCGCGATACCGTATAGCACCCAGCGGTCTGCACCAACATAGTGAACCGATTCGGGCAGTGGAATTCTCAACTTGGGATCATGCTCAGAGATAATCATATTTCCTTGCACTCGGCGCTCCGGGGCCTCATTCTGAGTCGCAAAAAACATGCAACAGCTCATCACGGCAATTATTTGTTTCAGCACATTCCACCTCTTCTATGAAATACGCGGTTCATATAACCGAAGTTTCCCTCGCTACTGTCAAAGCACTTTTAAAACACCGCGCATGTGTGCGTGAAAGATTTTTTTGTCACGATTCTTTCCAGAGTTTTCCACCGCTCGCACAATTGACATCGACCCGCTCTGCGCTAAAATGTTTTTACTTTGTCGGGGGAAAGTTTTTTTGCCTGCCATTCCTGCGAGCCGCATTGTACGCGAAACAAATTTTGCCGGCCTCGAGCCTTCCGCTCGGGGCAAGGTGCGCGATATTTACGACCTCGGCGATAAGCTGCTGATCGTCGCCACCGATCGCCTTTCCGCTTTCGACGTCATTCTGCCCACGCCGATTCCCGACAAAGGCCGCGTACTCACACAGCTGTCGCTCTTTTGGTTCGATCAGTTCAAAGATGTCATCCCCAATCATGTGTTGAGCGCTGACCACTTCCCCACACCGTTTGACGCTTATCGCGATGAGCTAGCGGGTCGCACCATGATCGTCCGCAAGACGCAGCCTCTGCCCGTCGAGTGCGTTGTGCGTGGCTATCTCTCCGGCTCCGGCTGGAAGGATTACCTCGCCACCGGAAAGCTCTGTGGCATTGAGTTACTGCCCGCTCTGCGAGAGTCCGATCGACTGCCCGCGCCAATCTTTACGCCCTCAACGAAAGCCGCCGCAGGCCATGACGAGAACATTTCTTTCGAACAAGTCACTTCCATGATCGGCAAAGAATTGGCCAGGCAAGTTCGCGCGGTAAGCATCGACCTTTACCAACGCGCCGCGGCATACGCGGAGCCGCGCGGCATCATTCTTGCCGACACTAAATTTGAATTCGGGCTCCTCGACGGCGAATTGATATGGATCGATGAAGCGTTTACTCCCGATTCCTCGCGCTTCTGGCCCGCGGCGCAGTACCACCCAGACGGTCCTCAGCCCTCTTTCGACAAGCAATTCGTGCGCGATTATCTCGAGCGCATCCGCTGGCCCAAGATTCCTCCCGGCCCTGAACTACCTGCAGAAGTTGTGGCTGCCACGCGCGAAAAGTATCTGGAGGCCTTCCGCATTCTCACAGGATATGCCCTGTAGTGGTCACGCGGTGGAACGAGCTTGGGCGGACTTGATTTTTTTTCTATGGAGCGTCTGACGTGAAGGATCAACTGGAAGGGCTCGTCAATCAAATGGTGGAACGCGGCATTCTTTTCGACGAAGCGGTGTGCGAATTCGAGAAGCGCTTTATCAAACGGGTTCTGGACAGTGCCAAAGGCAATCAGTCTCGCGCCGCGGAAACTCTAGGAATCCACCGCAACACCCTGAGCCGCAAAATCGGCGAATACAAACTGGACCACAACGGGCACCGCAAGTCCCGGTACTAAGTGTCGCAACTGCCCCCATAAAAAAACGGCTCCCCATCCAAGGAGAGCCGCCTTAAACCGCTAAGCGTTAAATTACTGCGCCTAATTACTGCGCCGGTTTCTTAGCCGCGGGACGTCGAGGCGCGGGCTTCTTGGTGCCTTCTTTCGGCAGATCCTCTTCCTTCACCTTAGCCTTGTCAAAGTGCAGCATGAAAGCGGGATCAGGATCAAAGGAGACCAGCGTTCCGGTAAAGTGCACCGCGCCGTTCTTTTCCAGTTTGGCTGCTTCAGGCTGCCCAACGACTTTCACGTCCATGTTAGGTGTGCTGGCCGATTCAAATTCGGCCTCGCTGGTTACGAAGGCAACCTTCAGCTGCACGGAATCGGTCCCTGGCGTAAGCTCGATGACTTTGCCGGGCACCTCTGGGAATTCCAGGCCGCAAGCCGCTAGCCAAGTGACCTTGGCTTTATCTCCAGCAGCTTTGAGGTCTTCGACAACAGACCTCATGGTCATGTCCTTGCGCGCCGCCGTAAGGTCTTCCGCGCTCGGCAACTTGTAGCTCTCCGGACGTTCCGGCGAACTGCTCGCCAATTGCAGTAGTTCGTTCAGCTCCGCATCGGTAAGATTGTCACAAGCCGCCTGCTGGTAATTCACGATTAGCTTTCGCAGATAATCCTTCACCTTGTCGGATTGCGCCTTCGTCGCGCCTTTCGCAGTCACCGCGCGAGCAATGGACCAGAACGCATTCATCTGCTGCGGAGGCGTCATAGCCATATAAGCCAGGCCCAGGCGGTAGCTGGTGATCGCGTCATCCGGATTTAGTGCCAGCACCGCCTTGTAATGTTGCACCGCGGCATTGAAATCCTTTAGCACCATTGCGGCCTGCGCCGCCGTTGCGTGAAAATAAATTTGTATCTGCTTTTTCTGGGCGGCAAACGCGTCCTCACTCATGGAGTCAGGCTTTTTGACCTCGTCCAGAGCTTTCAATCCAGCGACCGCAGCGTCCAGCGCGCTCTTGGCCAGAGCTGCATCGGTAGCGGCAGTCTTAGCTTGCGCCGGATCGGCAATCATCGCGTTGTAAGCGAATGCGCGAGCATACAGCGCCTGGTAACGTGCCCCCGCATCTACCTTTTCGCCCAACGCCACCACTTTGTCAGCGTACTCGATTACCTTCGGATAATTTTTCAGCTGGCTATAAGCCTGGTAATACAGTGGATAGATATAAATCAGCAGCGCGGAGTTCGGATACTTGGCCACAAAATCGTCCAGCGCCTTGATCTGCGTGGCCGGATTTTTGTCTGCCGCGGCTGCCTGGTAGGAGTTGTACTCCGCCATGGTGTACTGCGGCTTGGCACCCGCCGCATCTTGCCCCGCGGGCGGAGCTTGTGTCGCCTGGGCTCTCGTCCCAACCGCCGCTCCGAGATTTAGAGTAAGCGCCGCGGCTATCGCGAGGCCAACTATCTTCTGTGTTCCATTCATTCCGATTTCTCCTCGCTCAAACTCCCACCTTTGGGATTCTATTCCCGTTCGCCCGGGTTACATCTACCCGGAATTTCTGTTATCGTTCGGAAAACTCTGGGATTATAGGGAAGACGCAAGGCCTCCGCAAGTGGTCACGTGCCTGAAAAATAATCTAATGAGGTTTTCGAATTCCCGTCGTGCGTTATCATTTCGTGATTCGTCAGGCCACTGGATGTCGGCCTCCAAGGTTAAGATGAGTTTCGCATAAAAACCGTGGCCCGTGAGAGAAAGAATTTGGATGCCTCTAACGCATAAACCGGGTGCTCAAACCGCTGGCGAAAAACCCCTTAGTGCTGCCGTCGCCCTGGTTACCGGCGGCAGCCGCGGAATTGGCCGCGTCATCGCGGCGCGTCTGGCGTCGTTGGGAGCGGCCGTGGCTGTTTGCGGCCGCGACGCTAACGCCTTAAACGACGTGACGACTCAACTCGCTGGTCTGGGGGGTCGCGTATTTTCCCACGTTGCGGATGTAACTCGTGCCGCCAATGTGGAAGCTCTTGTGACAAAAGCCGAATCCGCTCTCGGTTCTATTACCATCCTCGTAAACAACGCTGGCATCGGGGTTTTCGGTCCCGCACATGAAAAAATCGAAGAAGATTGGGATCGCGTGCTGAATACCAATTTAAAAAGTGTGTTCCTGGTTTCCAAAGCGGTCGCGCCAGGGATGATCGGCCTCAAGCGCGGCGATATCATCAACATCAGTTCCCTGGCTGGAGTAAACGCCTTCAAAGGTGGCGGGTTATACTGCGCTTCAAAGTGGGGCCTCCAGGGCCTCTCGGCGTGCATGGCCGAAGATTTGCGCGGTTACGGCATTCGCGTCAGCACGATTTGTCCAGGAAGCGTAGCGACAGAATTTTCCGGTACCAGCCCCAAAGACCCCGCCAAAGTTTTGTCACCGGATGATGTGGCTCACGCCGTGGAAACCATCGTGACCCAGAGCCCAAAAAGCTTCATAAGCCAGCTGCAGATTCGGCCACTAAGTAAACCCTGACCGCGTCGAACATCGCTCACCGGGTACGGAGTACCAAATTAGGTTTGACAACTGTCGTTATAACGACTATAGTGCCCTCGTGAGTTCCTCGTTCCATAAAAACGGCGGCAATGCGGAGGCCGGCTTGTTCGTAGCGTTCATGCAAATCGCCGATGCGTTCGGGGCTCAAGCCGAACAAGTAATCAAGACCGCCGGCCTAACCGCGGCGCAATACAACGTCTTACGTATTCTTCGCGGCGCTGGTCCCGCTGGACTGGCCTGCCGCGAAATCGGTGAACGCATGATCTCTCGCGACCCGGACATTACCCGCCTGCTGGACCGCATGGAAAAGCGCAATCTCATCACCAGAAAACGCCAGAGCGATGACCGTCGCGTGGTGAAGACTTTTGTAACTTCGCAAGGTCTCGAGCTTCTTAAAATTCTTGATCGCCCGGTAAGCGCCTTGCACAAGCGGCAATTCCAGGACATGGCGCCGGCTAAATTAAAAGTGCTGGCTGCGATGTTGGAAGAAATTCGCTCGCAGCAAGCTGGCCAAGAGGCTGATTGCGACTCGCGCAGCGGTGCACTCAATATATCGAAGCAAAATGATTCAAAGTAAAAGCGAGCCAACTAAAAGGAGAATACGGTGAAGAATCTCTCAACGAGAATCATTTCCATCACGGGAATTGCCGTCGTGGTGCTACTCAATTGCGTTCCAGGCTTGGCGGCCAGCACTGAATGGAAAATCGATCCGCAACACAGCGCCGCGCAATTTTCCGTGCGCCATCTGGCCATCTCCACCGTTCGCGGCGCCTTCAGTAAAGTCAACGGCACGGTATTGCTGGATGACCAGGACATCTCCAAGTCCGCGGTAAAGGTTACTATTGACGTATCCACGGTCGACACTCGCGAACCGGCCCGCGACAAGGATCTCCGCAGCGACCATTTCTTCGACGTCGAGCACTTCCCCACCATGACCTTCAAATCCACAGGGGTCGAACAAGTTTCCCCAGGCAAACTCAAAGTAACCGGCGATCTCACCATCCGCGGCAACACCAAACAAGTTGTCTTGGACGTCGACGGACCAACCGCCCCCGTAAAAGATCCTTGGGGCAATCAGCGCGCCGCCGTGAACGCCACCACCAAGATCAACCGTCAGGACTTCGGCGTGAAATGGAACGCCACCATGGATAACGGCGGCATGGTCGTCGGCGACGACATAAACATCAACATCGACGCGGAGATGATCAAGCAAGTCCCGAAATAGATCTGGTTCACGCGGATCGCGGTTCTAATTTAAGAGCTGCACTTCAGCAGACCAACCCTAAAGACAAGTTTCCCGTATCAAATTGAAAGGAGAAAAAGATGAGCATCAAAGTTCAGGTAATTTTCTACAGTATGTACGGCCACGTTTACAAAATGGCTCAGGCCGTTGCCGAGGGCGTCAAGCAAGTCTCGGGCGCGGAAGTTTCGTTGTACCAAGTCGCGGAGCTTATCCCTGACGACATCTTGGAAAAATACGGCGCGAAGGCTGCCAAAGCGAGCTTCGCTAATGTACCGGTAGCGGCGGTAGACAAACTTGCGGAAGCCGACGCAATTATCTTCGGCACTCCGACGCGCTTTGGCAACATGGCCGCGCAAATGCGCAATTTTCTCGACCAGACCGGCGCGTTGTGGGGCAAGGGCGCGTTGGTCGGAAAAGTTGGCAGCGTCTTCGCTTCAACTGGCACCCAGCATGGCGGCCAGGAAACCACCATTACGAGTTTTCATTCCACGCTTCTGCACCACGGCATGGTGATCGTCGGTGTGCCCTATACTGAATCCGGGCTGACCTACATGGACGACATCACTGGCGGCACTCCTTATGGGGCCACCACACTGGCCGGAGCCGACGGTAAGCGCCAGCCGAGCGAAAATGAATTGAAGATTGCGCGCTTTCAAGGCAAGCACGTATCCGAAATCGCTACCAAGTTAGCTCGCTAAGTTTGTCTGAGACCATTGCAGCTCTGAATAGCGAAAGGAAACATTCATGCACAAGAGGGCTCCAACGGATTTTCCGGTACACGATTTCATCGCCGAACGCTGGAGCCCGCGCGCCTTCAGCGACAAGCCCGTCGCGCCCGATGTGCTAGCCAGTCTCTTCGAGGCCGCGCGCTGGGCCCCTTCCAGCAGCAACGAACAACCGTGGACATACATCGTCGCTACCAAGGAGGATGCGGAAGATTTCGCCAAATTAGTCAGTGTGCTGGTGCCCTTCAATGTGACTTGGGCCCCGCACGCCCCGGTCTTGGCCCTCGCGGTTGCCGAGCTAGCATTCGCAAAAAACGGAACCCCAAATCGCAACGCACAATATGATGTCGGTGCCGCTAGCGCGTGGCTAACTGTCGAAGCCACTTCCCGCGGATTATTCGTCCATCAAATGGCCGGCTACGACCACCACAAAGCGCGGGAAGTTTTCGGAATGCCCGCCGGCTGGGAGCCGATCGCCGCAATGGCCATTGGCTATCCGGGCGATCCCGAGTCATTGCCGCAACCTTTGCGCGATCGCGAAGTCGCTCCCCGCACTCGTAAACCCATCTCCGAGTTTGTTATGTCCGGAAGCTGGGGAAAAAAAGCGCCCTTCCTCCCCTGAAATTTGGGGTAAATTTAACCAGCCCAAATGAACAACATACTCGAATTCCTAGTCCGTCACGGATATGTAGTTCTCCTCGCCTGGGTATTCGTTGAGCAGCTTGGCCTTCCCATTCCTTCTGTCCCATTGCTTCTGGCCGCTGGCGCATTGGCGGGAGCAGGCCACATGAACATTGTTGCCGCGCTCCTCGTAACCATGTTCGCGGCCCTGTGCGCGGATTCTCTATGGTATGAACTCGGCAGAATCAAAGGCATTGCTATCCTCCAGTTGCTCTGCAAAATTTCACTGGAGCCGGACTCTTGCGTGAGACGCACCGAAGGCGTTTTCTCTCGCCAAGGCCCCCGCTCACTCATCTTCGCAAAGTTTCTTCCGGGTGTCGGCGCCGTCGCGCCGCCTCTCGCCGGTGTTTTTCACATGCGGGTGGGGCGTTTCATGATGTTCGATTTGATGGGCACGCTGCTGTGGGCCGGCACATTTTTGGGCGCGGGATTTGTATTTAGCGGCCAGATCGAACAAATCGCCGCACATCTCGCTTATTTCGGCGGCCATCTGGGAATTGTGCTGCTGACAGCTTTCGCCTTGTATATCGTCTACAAATTCATCGCCCGCCAAAGGTTCATTCGCCAGCTGCGCATCGCGCGCATCACCGTCGGCGAGTTAAAAGAAAAAATCGATGTAGGTGAAGAAATCGTCATCGTCGACCTGCGCCACTCCATGGATTTCGAAGCCGACCCCCAAACCATTCCAGGCGCATTTAGGATGGATGCTGCAGAGTTGGAGGAGAAGAACGGCCGCCTGCCACGCGACCGCGACGTCATCCTCTATTGCACTTGACCAAACGAAGCCACCAGCGCCCGTGTGGCGCTGCTCTTACGCAAGCAAGGCATCAAACGCATCAGGCCGCTGCAAGGCGGACTCGCAGCCTGGCGCGAAAAAGGCTACCCACTAGAAGGCACAGCTCCATCAGTGAAACTCGTCCCCATTGAGCCTGCACTAAAATAACTTTTGAGGGATTCCGGAATTCGCCACCTTTAGCCCGCGCGCAAAAGGCTAGAGCCGTGGTAATACAATTCCACCCTGCGACTGATACTTTCCCTTTTTATCTTTATAACTGATCTCGCAAGCTTCGTCGGACTCAAAAAAAATCACCTGACATAGTCCTTCGTTTCCATAAATCTTCGCCGGCAGCGGTGTGGTGTTACTAATCTCCAGAGTTACAAATCCTTCCCATTCCGGCTCAAAAGGAGTGACGTTTACAATAATTCCACAACGCGCATAAGTGGATTTCCCTAAACAAATCGTCAACACATTCCGCGGAATCCGAAAATATTCGATCGAACGCGCCAGCGCAAATGAATTAGGCGGAATGATGCATACGTCGCCTTTGTAATCCACCAGCGACCGCGAATCGAAGTTCTTGGGATCGACAATGGTGGAATTCACATTCGTAAAAATACGAAACTCGTCCGCCACCCTGATGTCATACCCGTACGACGATACCCCGTAGCTGATGACACCTTCCCGCACTTGCCGGTCCGTAAAAGGCTCAATCATTTTGTGCTCCAGCGCCATGCGCCGGATCCAGCTGTCTGGCTTAACGGACATTCACTTCCTCCTGAAAAGTTGGCGATAAAACTTTTCCATCGTAATTCAAAAAAATTAACCGCTGGCCGCAAAGGAAAGTCAGTGTAGTGTACGCCTCACGTCTTGACAACCTGCGTCACACCCTCTAGCATCTGCCCACGCTCCCGGGAGGTTCCTTTTGATCAAGTTGGACATCGTTAACGCCGTGGTGACCAAGACCAACATCAGCCGCACCAAGGCCGAGCAGGCCGTCGAGACTGTGTTCGAATCCTTAAAGACCGCCTTGGGACGCGGACAGCGCATCGAATTGCGCCGCTTTGGCGTCTTCAGCGTGAAGCCGCGTAAGACCGGCATAGGCCGCAATCCACGCACGGGCGAGGAAGTCAGCATACCCCCGGGGAAAGCCGTGCGCTTCAAACCCGGCAAGGAATTGCAGGGCTTGGAAGGCGCCAAGCCCGCTGGGTCGGCTTAATCGAATTAGTCGATCTGACTCTTTACCTTTGCTAAATTTCTAAGCGGAATAGTACCGTCACTATCACTCAACGCAGCTCAGTCTTGGCCTCCCTCGTCGCTCGCACGCTCTTCCGTAAATACCTCTCCAAAATAAAATATATGACTGCGCTATAAACCAACCACTGCATCAGAGGAACAAGAAACATGTCGCCGATCAGTTCCGCATACCCCGGCCGCACAACGCCGAC
>Ga0193728_1001011_pt1 | contig 14037 bp, 11 predicted proteins | sample U1c1metaG_FD_143037 | JGI IMG/M metagenome (GOLD analysis project Ga0193728, IMG submission 143037) | Soil microbial communities from a riparian zone of the East river system, Colorado, United States - U1c1 | ecosystem: Environmental > Terrestrial > Soil > Riparian zone | place: USA: East River...
AGTCGCAGAAACCGGATTGCAAAAGGCTCAGGTACTGATTTGCCAGAAGTGAACCGCCTTATTAAGCAGTTTGAAGATATGCGTAAGGTGATGAAGCAGATGAGCAACCCGGCTGCCATGGCTAATATAATGCGAAGGATGCCGAAATAGCCCCCGACCCCTAAAGGGGAGTACTACGCGATTAAATAATATGTCAAAATAACCTATAAGCGGCAACGGCCGCTTTTTTTGTATAAATGCTTTACATTTGGTTACTCAATAATTTGCTATGAAGAAAACTTACTTATATGTTTTGTTTCTATTCCTGCTAATCTCGTTGTCGGCAAACGCGCAGGTTCCGGGCGCTGCTATTGATGTACAGCATTATAGCTTCGCTATTCAGTTGAACGATAAGAATGATGCCATTGAAGGCAAGGCGGATATTACTGTTAAGTTTTTACAGAAAGCGGATTCATTCCATATAGACCTTGTAAAGCAAAATGCAAGCGGTAAAGGGATGGTGGTAAGCGGTGTTACCGAAAAAGCGAACCCTGTCCAATTTCAGCAAATAAGCGATACGCTCAATATTAGTGCTTCAGGCAGAGAAGGCAGCATGCATACTTACCGCATTACTTATCACGGGGTGCCAGCCGACGGACTTATAATCTCGACCAATAAATTCGGGCATCGTACTTTTTTTGGCGATAACTGGCCCAACCGCGCCCATAATTGGCTGCCATGTGTAGATAATATCGCCGATAAGGCGACAGTGGATTTTACGGTGACAGCCCCCGCTCATTACCAGGTTGTAGCCAATGGGCTTAAGATCAGCGAAACTCCAATGTCCGGGGGGGTGAAGCAGACTAAATGGAAAGAATCGGCGCTGTTGCCCACCAAAGTAATGGTTATAGGCGTCGCCGATTTTGCTATAGATCATACCGGTGATGTAAACAAAATACCGGTATATACTTACGTATTTCCCGAAAACAAAGCAGTCGGTTTTAGTGGATATGCCGTGGCGAAAGAGATATTAAGTTACTACATGAACAAGGTGGGCCCGTACGCTTACGAAAAACTGGCCAATGTGCAGTCCAAAACCATTTTCGGTGGGATGGAAAATGCGAGCTGCATTTTTTACTTCGAAAACTCGGTTGGAGACAAAGGGATAGAAGAATTGATAGCGCACGAGATAGCGCATCAATGGTTTGGTGATGCCGCCAGTGAAAAGAGCTTTGCGCATTTGTGGCTTAGCGAGGGATTTGCTACTTACATGACCAATGTGTACCTCGAAGGTAAATATGGCGCGGCTATATTAAAGCAACGCCTGGAAAAGGATAGGAAAGAAGTATTTGAGTTCGAAAAGCAGCGGTTTACACCGATTGTTGATACCGCAGTGAAGGATAATTATATGCAGCTGCTGAATGCGAACAGCTATCAAAAAGGTGGCTGGGTATTACACATGCTCCGTAGGAAAATGGGAGATGAGCTGTTTTGGAAAGGTATTCGCACCTATTACGAGATATATGATGGGGGCAATGCCAATACAGAAGACCTGAAGAATGTAATGCAGAATGTGTCCGGACAACCCCTGGATCAGTTTTTTAAACAGTGGCTGCGTACGCCAGGGCATCCGCAATTGCATATCTATTTACTATATGATAATGCTAAAAAATCGTTCACTATCAACATAGAACAAAAGCAAAACAACCTTTATGAGTTTACGCTCGAGTGCTCAATTGATGGCCAAATGCATAAAATTGAAGTGAAAGATAAAAAGACCCATATTGAAATCCCAGGCAATGGTAATTTTAAGCAGGTGATTTTTGACCCCAATGTAAATTTACTGGCAGAGTTTGATATGTCTGCGGATGAGTAATTACATAGTTCTAAATGTTTTATAAAGCGAGATTAATTTAGTTCTGTTATTTTAGGTATTTATCATATATAATTTTGAAAATAAAATATATTCCAAACAATATACTTTAATCTGTGGTTTTACGTTTATATCCTAATTAAACCAATAAATCACAGATGCTTCCCCTGGCATCGCTAAACCGTTAACCTTTAAACACGTACAGCCATGTCAAAGACCTATCAATCCATTTACGTAGTATCTCATAGGTGGATGTTCAAAAATTTCGGCCAGGGCAAATTGCCACAGTTTAAATCCATGTTTAATGTAAGTTTCCTGCTTATAATCCTGCTTACAACGGCTTTGCTTATTATGCAGTTCCTGTTAAAGTCGGGCTTATTGGCGGTCAATGCTTATTCGGCTACGGCTATTATGCTGGGAACTGTGTTTTTTGTTTTTTTAAATCACCTGATATTCCTGAATAACAGGTGGTTCAAAAGCGTCAACGCCCGTATGGCGCTTTTAAGCCGGCATAATCTCAATACGTGGTCGATAGTAGTGCTGATTAACGTAATTATTATTTGCGGTTTCCTGCTTTTTACTGCACGATAAGGTAGTAATTGCTTATTATTGGTTTCGTTTTATTTATGACGGAATCAAGCAACATTAATTTTCAGACTATAGATTGGTCAAAAATCGAAAAGTCATTTCACCCGGGTGAAACGGGAGAAGCATTTTGGCAAACAGTTCAATTTCCGGGATTGCGAATCAGGATAGTGGAGTACTCAGCAGGTTACCTGGCCGATCATTGGTGCCAAAAGGGTCACATCGTGCACTGCCTGGAGGGAGAGTTTGAAAGCGAACTGGAAACAGGGGAAGTTTTTGCATTGACAGCCGGGATGAGTTATGTAGTATCAGATAATTTAAGTTCCCATCGCTCAATTTCCAAAGACGGTGTTAAATTGCTGATCATTGATGGAGATTTCCTAAAATAGTTCATCAACCTAAAACCGCTTTTTATCCCTCACAAAAATTCTATATCTTTCACCCTGATTAACTTTATCACAGGTGCTGGTTAAAACTTTCGGGAGTGCGGTTTACGGGATTGAGGCCATGACTATTACCATTGAGGTAAATATAAGTGGCGGAAACATTTATTATGCTATTGTCGGGTTACCCGACAATGCAGTGCGCGAGTCCTGGCAAAGGATTGAATCCGCCTTAGTCACTAATGGTTTTCGCATGCCACGGCAGCGGATCATCGTAAATATGGCGCCCGCTGATATAAAAAAAGAAGGTTCATCATATGACCTTACGATTGCCACTGCTATCCTGGCGGCCTCTGGCCAAATCGAGTCGGAAAAATTAGACAAGTATTTAATTATGGGCGAACTTTCGTTAGACGGAAGCTTGCAACCCATAAAAGGCGCCTTGTCAATTTCCATTCAGGCGCGAAAAGATGGATTTAAAGGTTTTATCCTGCCGAAGCAAAACGCCCGCGAAGCAGCCATTGTAAACGACCTGGAAGTGTACGGCGTTGAAAACATTAAAGAGGTAATCGGCTTTTTTAACGGCGATGTAAAACTGGAACCTGTAGTCGTAAATACCCGCGAGGAATTTTACAACAGCCTTTGCGATTATGACAGCGATTTTAGCGAAGTTAAAGGCCAGGAAAATATCAAGCGTGCATTGGAAATTGCTGCGGCGGGTGGGCATAATGTGATCCTGATCGGTCCGCCGGGAGCGGGTAAGACGATGCTTGCGCGACGGCTGCCATCTATACTTCCGCCGCTTACTTTATATGAGTCGCTGGAGACTACCAAAATTCATTCCGTAGCCGGAAAATTATCAGCTTCTGATGCGCTGGTAACTGTAAGGCCATTCAGATCGCCGCACCATACTATTAGTGACGTGGCTTTAGTGGGCGGTGGCAGCAACCCACAGCCCGGCGAAATTTCGCTTGCACACAATGGGGTACTTTTCCTGGATGAATTGCCTGAGTTTAAACGTACAGTGCTTGAAGTAATGCGGCAACCGCTGGAAGAGCGAAAAATAACGGTTTCAAGAGCAAAAATGTCGGTCGATTATCCCGCTAATGTGATGCTGATAGCCAGTATGAATCCTTGTTTGTGCGGGTTTTATAACCACCCGGAGAAAGACTGTACTTGTCCCCCGGGCGCTGTACAGAAATACCTGAACAAAATATCGGGACCGCTGCTTGATAGGATCGACTTGCATGTGGAAGTAACGCCCGTTAATTTTTCGGAGTTATCATCTGATAGGCTCGCGGAGAAGAGTGAAGACATTCGTGAGCGGGTTATCCGGGCCAGGGAACTACAAACTGAACGTTTTGGCGACAGGCCGGAGCTGCACGCCAACGCGCAAATGAGCCCTCAGATGGTGCGGGATATCTGCAAAATAAACGCCGCCGGACAAACGCTTCTCAAAAAAGCAATGGAGAAACTGGGCCTCAGCGCCCGCGCTTATGACCGCATTTTGAAGGTATCGCGTACCATAGCAGACCTTGCGGGAAGTGATGAAATAAAACTGGAGCATTTGGCCGAGGCCATCCATTTCAGGAGTTTGGATAGAGAGGGCTGGGCGGGGTAGCTTATTTAAAAGAGATTTAATATGAAAAAAGAGACAGCCATAAAATTATTTGAAAGCAAACAGGTTCGTACAGTATGGAGCGAAGATGATGAGAAATGGTATTTTAGTATAGTGGACATTATCGAAATATTAACAGGTTCGGACCGCCCGAGAAAATATTGGTCTGATTTGAAAACCAAATTAAAAAATGAAGGAAGTGAGTTGTCCGAAAATATCGGACAACTGAAAATGCCATCACCAGATGGCAAATATTATAAAACTGATGTGGCTGACACCGAACAGCTTTTACGTTTGATACAATCAATTCCCTCAGCCCAAGCCGAACCCTTTAAAATGTGGTTAGCGAAAGTAGGGTACGAACGTATTGAAGTACGTAAAGAACTTACAGACGAATGGGAAAACCGTGGTGTTAAGAAAGGACAAGGGTTTGCCATTTTAACTGATGAAATAACTAAGGCGTGGGCGGGTAAAACCGTAAAAGAATATAAAAACCTGAAAGGGCTGAAAAAAGAGAACCTGAGGGATAACATGACCAACTTAGAGTTGGTATTAAATATGCTTGCCGAAGCTACTACTACCGAAATAAGCAAAGAGAAAACCCCCCAAACATTTGAAGAAAACAGAACAATCGCCAAACAGGGCGGCACTATTGCGGGCGATACGCGCAAAGCTATAGAAGAAAAATCAGGCAAAAAAATAGTAACAGCTCAAAATGCAAAAGCACTAAACCCTGGAAGTAAGAATAAGAAATTGAAATAAATTGATCATGATTCAACAGATTTGCAGCACCTTAGCCTACCTGGTCGGCAGCGACGAAATCAAACTGGCGCGCCTGGCCGAAGCTATCCATTTCAGGAGTTTGGATAGAGAGGGTTGGGCGGGATAGAGATCGAATCATTATGAAGATAGTTTCGTCCCTTTTCCTTTTTTTTCTTTCAATTTCAGCGTTCGGTCAAGCAGATTCGCTTGATCACCGCGTAAGTGAGTTGCTTCAAAAAGCTAAAATTCATCAGTTATCTGAAGATGAAGTAAAAGAAATTCGAACTTATGCTACTAGTGTTCAAAACCATGGCTTCGCTTTAGAAGAAGGTGGGCACGATTATGCAGGGTCATTAAACGAGATCAATAGGTCTCTTAATATTTGGCGGCAATTACGCGACACCCAAAGGACTGCAAACCTGCTCAAATATAAAGGGTATTTGTTGGGGCATTTGAATCGATTTTCAGAGGCTAAAACCGAAATTGACTCAGCCATTCAGCTATTTGATGCTGTTAAATACACCTCAGGAGTAGCCGTATCTGAATTTGATCTTTCAAAAGTTTACGAATTGGAATTAAAACTTGATTCTTCCCTGAAATATGCTGCTTTAACATTAGCATTTTGGGAAATTAAAAAAGATACCGTCCGGATTTTGATATCTTATAACCAAACAATGAATTTGTACCTCAAAATGAAGGACTATCAGCTTGCAGCAAATACACAGAATGAAGCCAGTCCGCTGCTTGCTAAAAAGAACCTTCATTGGAGACAGGTGATGGATTTCTATTTTCTTTCAATTCAACTCTATAAGAAATTAAGCCAGTCCGTTTTGCAGCGGAAATACCAAGGACTTTTTGACAATAAGCGGAAAGAGTTAAGCGCAGAAAATATTTCTCCGGTAGTGGGTTTTTCTGAATATCCTTAATTTGAACAGACAACGCGCTTCCCTGCCGGCAAGAAAAAAATTCTAATACGTCAAAGAACATTGCGGCTATTTTCACAAATAACCTTTTCGAGAATCCCGCAATAACCTAATGGAAAGCCTCATCAATAGCCGGCCGGCCCGTTGATATATACAAAGTTAAATAGTAGCAATGAATAATTTGGTGACACAGGTTTGTCACTAACTCATTCTTTTATCCGTGTAAGAACTGAATAAGCAGGAAATTGAATACTGGTTTTAGTTCACAGACTACAGTATATTCCTTTAAACTAATCACAATTCATTTTTAAATTAAATTTAAATTTCTTAACTAATTATAAATTAAATTTATTTTAATTAAAATTTATCTCAAAAATCGCATCCATTTGTGCCCCAGGGAGTTTGCAGATCATTATGTCAGTAAATATGACAAATAAAATAAAGAGGAATACCGGCACAATAAAAATGCATTTAATACGGGGCACCCGCTTTGCAAGTGTATTGGCGTATTGATACTAAAGTTTCAGTACTTAACCACTATCTAAAAAATAAATCATGATCTCAAAAATCGATTTTATCGAAAGTACTCCAGGGAATCAAATCCCCGTTTTTTTTAAACCATTAAAAGTTGTTTGTTCCTTAATATTGCTTTTTGCTGTTTTCGCAGCAGGATGTAGCAAAGATAGCTCAGCTCCCGCACCAGACCCGGCTCTGTCATCAAACTCAATCGGTCAGCAAACAGCCGACCATCATATTATTTTTGCACCGGTAAATCTCCGGACAGCAGGAAATTTCACCATATTAGCAGCAACCGGAATTTCAACTACCGGGGTTACATCAATTGTGGGTAACATTGGTGTGAGCCCTATAGCAGCAACAGCCATTACGGGGTTTGGACTGATAATGGACGCCAGCGGGCAATTTTCACATACGCCTATTGTAGTAGGGAAAGTGTTTGCTGCAAACTATACAGCTCCAACACCGTCAAATATGACGACAGCTGTAAACGACATGCGAACAGCATTTACTACAGCCAATGGTATGACATTTCCTGCGCCGGTTGTTAATGCTTACGCCGGAGATATAAGCGGCAGGACTCTAAAGCCTGGTGTGTATAAATGGAGCACCGGAGTTTTAATATCAAATGTAGGTGTCACATTAGAAGGTTCTTCAGATGATGTATGGGTTTTCCAGATCGCACAAAATCTTACCGTAAACAACGCAGCTATTATTACCTTAAGGGGCGGCGCGTTGGCTAAAAATGTCTTTTGGGTAGTAAGCGGAAAAGCTACACTCGGTACCACAGTTAATTTCAGTGGGAATATCCTGAGTAAAACACTGATATCCCTAAATACTAATGCAAATGTTAAAGGTAAATTATTGGCACAAACAGCAGTTACACTAATTGCGAATTCCGTTCACCCTTAACTTATATTGAAGCTGCCGTTAAAGGGGTGATTTTAACACCAAAGCCTGCAAATACGATATTTGCAGGCTTTTCGTGTTAATAAAAGGATTTATACCGGCAACAATATAATAAACTCAGCCCCTTCGCCAGGTTTGCTTTTGATGCGAATAGTGCCGCCGAGCGCTTCCACCTGTGTTTTCACCATAAACAGGCCCATTCCTTTGCCTTCTACCGTATTATCAAAACGTTTGTATAGGCCGAACAGCTGTGATGAGTATTTAGCAAGGTCGATACCTTTGCCGTTGTCTTTAAACCGAAGCTCTATTTTGTTTTTAAGCGTATGGCTTCTTATACTGATAATAGGCGCAATGCCTGGCTGATGGTATTTAATGCTATTAGATGACAAATTGTAAAATATACTGTACAGGTAGCTGCGGATGGTGAAAATGGATTCGGCTTCGTCAAAGAGGCACTTGAATTGCACATTCTCGCTTACAACGGTATTGTAAATACTTGTTCTTATCGCATCAACCAATTCCCGGAAATAAACCTGCTCCTTTTTCTCATTAGCCGGGTCCCTGGCTTGTAAAATGTGATTGAGATCCTTTATTACCGCGTCAATATTCTTTACAGACAAGGAGACCCTGTCAAGCACTTCTTCTTTTGCAACCGCATCAAGGTCGGGCTCTTTAAGCATATCCGACAGGCCTATAATGTTGGCTACGGGCGCGCGCAGGTTGTGCGAAATGATATAGGTAAACTGCTCAAGATCATTATTATGCTGGATAAGGTCAGCCGTAATCTTTTCACGTTCCAAAGCGGCTATTTTTGCTTCGGTTATGTCGTCATTGGCCAGTATAAAACCGCAGTGTTTGTTTTGATCATCCTTAACATCCAACCATCGCACACTGTTCCATCTCACCGAACCATCTTCGCGGGTATAACTTAGCTCGTAATGGACATTTTCGCCTTCGGCAACCCTGTCGAGCGTTTCCCTTATAAACAGCCATCTTTCTTCAGCAAAATAATCTTTTATCGGGCGGTTTACTTCCAGCTTTTTGTGATTTATCTCTTCAGAATATTTTTGAGCAAGGGCGTTGAAAGAAATAATACCAAGCTCGGTATTAAACAACACATAGGCGGTGTCGGTATTATCAAAAACGGTACGCAGGTTGGCTTCGGATTTTTTTACGGCGTCTTCATCCATTTTGCGCTGAGTAATATCCGTTACCATCGCAAGAGCACCCTTGTAGCTACCTTTTTCATCAATGATAGGATTAGCGGATATACTGGCCCAAACATCTTCACCGGTTTTGGTTTTATACCTGATATCGAGATTTTCCTTTGAGCCCTTTCTTCTTCTTTCCATGCAGGCCAGGGTGTAGGCCTTTCCCTCCTCATCCATAAAATCGTAAAGCTCCTTGCCCATCATTTCGCCCGGGGTGTATCCAAGTATGTCGCAGATTTTTTTGTTTACAAAGTTTGTTTTTTCGTTTTCATCAATCGTCCATATACCCTCCTGGGCAGTTTCTACTATTTGCCGGTAACGCGCCTCGCTTTGCGTGTGTTTTTCTTCTGTTTCAATTCGCTCTGTGATGTCCCTGGTTATGCCGTTAAGCCGTATTAATACCCCATTGTCGTCAAGGCACGGGATAATCTTGTTCTCAACCCACCGGATGCTCTGGTCTTTGCAAATAACCCGGTATTGGTTATTAACCTTCCCTCCCCTTCGTAGTATTTTGTCTTCGCCTTCGATAATATGTTTATCCTCCGGGTGAACCAGCCCCAACCAAAACTTCGGATCACTCAAAAAATCGGATTGTTTAAAGCCAAAGAGTTTTTCACAGGCTTTTGATATATGCATCACCCTTAGGTTTATCATATCGACGGTGTAAAAAACTTCATCCATCGCATTAAAAAAATCCATCAATTCGTGTTGAGTATCTTCCACGCGTGATGGCGAGCCAATAGTGTGCAGGTACCTCACTTTATTTACATCATCTCTCTTCATTTCCATTGGTTGCAGATATGCTAAAGAATAAAAGACCAGCTATACCCAAAATAACAGGCAATGTTTCTCTAATAAATTGGCAAAATATAAAGCCCTGCTAATAAGAATTTTATGGATTTAATTAGTTATTATAAATGTACATATTTGATTTATTTAAAAAAATTAAAACATTTGCCCGTAAATGGTGTATAAAGTACATTATAAGCCTCACAATTAATGGAGAGACCCGCTACGCGTAAAATTATCATCTTTGATGATGATGAAGACATCTTATCAATCTGCAGCTATGTTTTAGAAGAACAGGGCTGGGAGGTTTTCACCTTTACAGATTGTTATAATATAACAGAAAAAGTATCGGCTATACATCCGGTGGTTATCCTGATGGATAATTGGATACCGGATGCCGGCGGAATTGTTGCTACTCAGAAGCTGAAGAAAATAGACGCGCTGCGAGACATTCCGGTAGTCTATTTTTCGGCGAACAGCGATATCCAAATGTTAGCCAGCCAGGCTGGAGCAGAGGCTTACCTGGCTAAGCCATTTGACCTGCATGAACTGGAGAATACTATCAACAGGGTGATAAACAAGCAATAAAAGTTGACTGTGGCTTAATCGCCACTGGGTCCTCCTCCGGGAGGCCCTCCGCCATCGCCGCCACGGCGGCCACCTCCACCATTGCCTCTGTTGCCCCTGTCGATATTTTGTGTCGGCGCTTTGCCCGCAAATTTCTGCAAGCGTAGCGTAAAGGTTGCGAGGTAATAACGCGATAGCCTGTTAACATGCGACTCGGTAAACGAGCTGGCCGACGATGTGGCATTGAACCCTGTATTTTGGTTGAACAGGTCAAACGCCCCAATGCGTATGGTTGCCCGGTTCTGTTTCAGAAACCTGCGTTCAAGATAAACGTTCAATATATTAGGGTTGGTTACTTGTACCGTCGAGCTGTATCCATAGTTGATAGCTTTGGTGTAATCATAGCTGAAGGTCCAGTCTTTTAAAATATATTGTTTACCGTTCAGTCCGATATTCCATGTCCTTACATTTGCGCTGCCATTCGTCAGCGCATTATTAACCGAGTTACTGGTGCGGTTTATGGCATAGTTTGTCAGGAGCTGAGCATCCATTACATCTGTAATGTCTACCCTGAATTGAACCTGCGGGGTAAATTGAAGATTTTTAGATACGTTCTTTACCGAAGTGGAATCATAAGTGACGGGAGCAATATTGGTTAGGTAACCTATGTTATTGGTATAGGTAACGTTGCCACGAAGGTACAAAGTGAATTTCCTGTTATCCCATGGCTTGGCCCACGTTATGCTTCCGCTAGTATTGGAATAACCATTGGCATTTAAATATTGAGTTAAAATAGTATTTGCAAGATGCGGGTTGGGCGTGTATGTGCCAGGATAGGTAATAGAGTTGGTTACCACCTGGTTATTTGTTTGCTGATAAGAAAAATTGGCGAAAAATATATTACCGGTAGCAAAGCTGAAGTTGTTATAGCGGATAGAAAAATTATTAGTGAACTGGGGCGTCAGGTTAGGATTGCCTTCAACCGGGTAATAAGCGTTTGAAAAATCAAGCGTAGGCTGTAATTGAGTAAAGCTGGGCTGGCTGGGCGATCCATTATAGTTAACGCTGAGCAACTGGCTTCTCGAAAAATTATACACATACCTTGCTGTCGGAATAAAGTTAAATGTACTTATGTGGGTTGTAAAACCAGTCAAAGGAGAATAGCCATCCAGCATGGCAGGCAGAGCAGCAACACCAATAGTATAATTATATTTTTTTTCAACCTTGCGGAAGTTTAATCCAATACGGTGCGTAGTAAAGGTGTAGTTATAATCTGTGCTCAGTGAGTCATCACGAGTTAATGCTATAGTCGGATCATAGAGTTCCGAAGTATCCGTTGCCTTATTATTTACTGTGGCTGAATGACTAAAGGTATAATTGAGTTCAAGATAGGTGGTTTTACCCAGCGGCTCGATATATGACAACGTAGTGCCTATAGTATTTGTACGGCTATAGGTATTGATTATCTGATTGGTCGGCACGGGAGATACCCCCTTTATGTAATCATAAGTTGGATTTTGAAACTGATTACTGACAGTTGAATTAAAATTAAAATTGATGCTTAAATTACGGCGGTGCCCCAGCCTGCGGTTATATAACGCAATTATGCCATAAGCAGGGGCACTGGAGTTTCCTGTCGATAACGAATTATAAATGGTTGTGTCAGGTACCCCACGGGTCTGCCTTATAATATTGTCCTTTTCATTATCCAGTGTATTAGTCCCGGCATAGGAAAAGGTTGGCGTAATTTTCAAATAATTAATTGTATCAGGTTTATATTCCATGTTCCAGGTAAACCGATGATTGGTATTCCTGTCAACCTCATTACTCACCTGGTTCTGCACACTTGGATTAGTAGGAGAAAAGTTTTGCTGAAAATTGGTAGTATTAGTTGATACTGTATTATCGGCAAAGCTATAGCTGCCATAAACCGACCATGCTTTACCCCATTGATCGCGGAAGTTTGCACCTAAAGAGTGAGCGGCAGTAATGCCATTTTGTGTTGTAATAAGGCTGCCGTTGCCGCCGCCGCCCCTGGCTGCGTTGCCCCGGCCGCCACCGCCACCGCCACCACCACTGAGCGAGCCAAATGAGAAGGTGTTTACATTGGTGTTATTAATACTCCCCAAAAGGGCAATTTGCTGGTCGCCATTAAACTTGAATGAGTTTAAGGTGCCCAGGTAGCGGTTTGCATCAGGTATTCCCTGGCTTGCAGGCAGTGCGTCTTCACCATCACCTCCTGTCGCTTGTAATGAATAGCCGTAATTCCTATCCTTTCGGATCGTAATATTCATTATTTTATCCGGCTCACCGGTTTTAATGCCCGTCAAATTAGCCTGATCGCCATAATCATCTATCATCTGGATATTTTCCACAATATCAGCAGGCAGATTTTTGGTAGCGCTCTGTACGTCGCCGCCCATAAAGTCTTTCCCGTTAATCCTCACTTTGGTAACTTGTTTGCCCTGTGTAGTGATATTGCCGTTTACATCAACATCCACGCCCGGTAATTTCTTTATAAGGTCCTCAACCGGAGCATTCTGGCGTACTTGATAGGCGCTGGCCTTATATTCCACCGTATCTTCTTTTAAAACCACAGGATTAATGCCCACTATGGTTACCCCTGCCAGGGTATGCGAATCTGTTTTTAAAATGATGGGATCAAGTATCGCTGTCTTGTTTGTTGTATCGAGCCCGAAACGCCGTTTCAGAGTTTGATACCCAAGAGACGACACGGTAAGCGTAAACTTATTAGACTTAACTGCGGGAAAAATAAATTTGCCGTTGCCATCGGTAACGGTAATGGTGCTGTCTCCTCGTTCGGAAACAAGTCTAACCGTAGCTCCGGGAACAGTGAGTTTAGTTGAGTCGATCACGGTACCGTCGACTTCGCGCACAGCGATGGGTGCAGATTGCGTAACAATGGGCGCCGGTTGCGCAGCAATGGTTGCAGATTTGGTGCCATGCATTAATATGATCGAATCCAATATCGCTGTCTTGTTTGTTGTATCGAGCCCAAAACGCCTTTTGAGGGTTTGGTAACCTGAGGATGATACGCTAAGCGTAAATTTGTTTGATTTCACTGATGGGAAAACAAACTTGCCGTTGGCATCGGTTACGGTAAAAGTACTGTCGCCCTTATCTGAGATGAGTTTTACGTTTGCCCCCGGAACAGTAAGTTTGGTTGAGTCAATTACTGTCCCATCTACTTCACGGCCGCTTTGTGCATGGGCACAAATATTTACAACAAAAACAAAGAAAATGCTTAATAAAAAAGGTCTTCTTATTTTGTAAATGGCCGATCCCATAATAATATGACAATGTTAGAACACAAAGGTTCAACTTAAATACTTTACATCGCCAATAATCATATCATTGTTACATAATCAACAAGAAAAGCCCCCCGATACATCGGAGGGCTTGATTATGAATATTTAAAGAAAATATTAGTTCAAGTGTAACGCTCTTGACAGCTGGCCGTAATTATTGAAGTTAAGTCCCGGGTGAGCAGTACCTAATAAGGTAACAGAGCTTCCTGGTATTACAACGATCTTAAAGTCAAGGCCGGTTTGTGCAGTGCTTGCACTTACTGTAACAGTGCCGACACCGAAATTAACCATGTTGATAGTAGTGCCGCCAACGGTATATGGCAAAGAATACCATGGCCCGGTTGTGCCGGTGTTGCTGAAGAATACTACTACAAGGCCCTGGTCAACCACGCTTTGTGTTATTGCAGGCACATTGATGGTAGCTCCGGTTACGGGAACAGTTACACCAGTTTTTATATAGGTTGAAACGTTCGCGCTGCCATCAGCACCTGTCGCTCCGGTAGCACCTGTCGCGCCGGTAGAACCTGCTGCTCCGGTAGAACCAGTTGCGCCGGTAGAACCAGTTGCGCCGGTAGAACCTGCTGCGCCGGTAG
>Ga0193728_1001012_pt1 | contig 14037 bp, 14 predicted proteins | sample U1c1metaG_FD_143037 | JGI IMG/M metagenome (GOLD analysis project Ga0193728, IMG submission 143037) | Soil microbial communities from a riparian zone of the East river system, Colorado, United States - U1c1 | ecosystem: Environmental > Terrestrial > Soil > Riparian zone | place: USA: East River...
CGCCAAGAAGATCTGATCTGACCCCGCGGGCGTAAAGACCAGAGGTGGACTGTTCCTCTCGTAGAGGGAAAAGGTCCTGCCGCCCTGGGTCGAAATGCGTTGCATCCAAAGCATATAGCGGGCACCCGCCTTGACCGGTACCTTATTGGAGCTAATAAAATCGGGTCCCATGTGCCCCAAGGCATTCCATGCGCGAACGACCGTAGCTTCAGTGCAATCGGGCGAACTGCACTTTTGCAGGATCAAATACTCGTCATTGTTCAAGCGCAGCGGACGAATTGACAACAAGTCCCCAGCACGCGCGCCGGCTGGCAGAGATATGACGGCGTGGTCCTTACTATCAACTGTAAAATCCGTCGACACCAGATAACCGCCGTACTGGCTCGAAAACTTAAATGTCTCTGCGCCGAAAGTTGTGGCGGCCCAGGCTGCTAATGTTCCAAACAGCAGTAATTGAGGCCACCGGCAAGAATGTACGTCCATGGACCCTCTCCTTGGTGGCGTTGTCGCGTGGGAGTCGAGCATACACCCGGATCACTGAATCCGACGTTAACGCTACGTGAAATCCAGTTTAGTTCTTCCTCGGCGGCCGGGCTGTTCGCCCGCGACGCTACGCTGTCCTGCTCCGCTTGCGGTCCAGCCAGCATCTCCATGTGCGGGCGTTCGTCGCGTGCGGCTCACCCTGCCTCGCTGCGGTCCGGCCCGGACTCGAAAACCCAGTCGCTGGCGAGTCAGGCGTGCTCGTCCGTGGGGAGGTGGTACTCGTAGACGTAAAAGTCATTATCGCGGATCCACCCCTCGCGCTCATACAAGCGTTGCGCGGGCAGATTCGTGACGCCAGTCTGCAGCATGAGCTGGCCGGCGCCCTGCCCGGCTGCATAGTTCACCCCCGCGCGTAACAGTGCCGCGGCCGCTCCGCAGCGCCGCGCTTGCGGCGCGACGAACAGGTCGTACAACACAAACATGCGCGCCAGGGACACCGAAGCGAAACAGGGGTACAGCTGGCTGAAACCGATCGCCGCGCCCTGCAGTCGTGCGACGAACACCACCGACTCATGGCGCGCCACCCGCTCTTGCAGAAATGACCGCGCCCGCGGATCATCGGCGCGGCCGTAGAAGCGCCGATAGGCGTCGAACAGCGATGCGATCTCATCGACGTGGCGCAACTCGGCTCGTTCGATGCTGACTTGAGTATTCATGCTGACCTCCGAGGGTTGCGCGACCGGCATATTCTCCGTCTGGCCGCCCATTCGGCCGCGACGCTCCGGCGTCCTCCCTTGCTCCGATCCAGCCGCCACTTCCATGTGGTGTGGTCCGTCGCATGCGACCCACCTTGCACTCGCCCGGCGACGGTGAGTCAGAGGCGTGACTCTGAGCTGTCTTCCGGATTTCCGGTCGAACGCCCTTCCCATCCATTATGAAGCATTAGGCTTCCATTCTCGACGACCAGCTTGTAGGTCGCTACCGCCGACGTGTGCGGTGGCGCGCCCAAGCTGGATGAGCGAAATGATATGCAACAAAATCGCCAGCGGCACCAGAAACGTTGGAATCAATACCAACGGAAACATCGAAATGAGTTCGTTGGGGCGCTCGAAGGCAAACATTTGGAACGCCGACGGCGCGGTGAGGAACCCCGTACTAACCGCAACGATGAGATCGGCAATCCCCAACAGATTCCAGCGCAAGACGGTTCGTGGGTTGAGTTGCCGCCCGCCAGTCGCGCCAATTCCGATAGCTGCCGCTAGTAGACCGACGGCCACATCGCCCAACCCTGCCGGCAGTGCAAACAGTCCTGGTAACAGATGCGCGGCAAAGAGGACCAAGAAGATCACCCCCTCCACGCGGTAGAACTGAATTGCGATGACCCATTGCCGGGGTACAGCGTCAATGAGCCGTGAAACGGCCGGCCAACGCCAGATCAGTAAGCAACCAATCAGGATCGGGATAGCAATCCCAAATTGAATCGTCGGTATTCGACTCGTGGCGGCGCTGTAAACGCCCACAAGTGCGAGGGCAACGGCGATTACGAACCAGCCGACCAGAACAGATGCCGCAGCCTGTACGGTCCGTCTGCGGTCGCTATCGCTCCAATTTGACCGCTTGAGAGCCCGAGTTACGCCAACAACAACGGCAACGATCGTTGCAACACAGCCAGCGACAACCGTGAACGGAAGATAGGTTGGAATGCTCACTGTGCCTCCTGGGGACGACGCTTCAATTACGCTGTTTTGCCCGTCAGGCGAATCTTGGGCTTACTTTCCCTGGATTGGCTGCCGAGGATCATCCGCCGCGCCATCTCATGCGGATCCCGTGCGACCTTGCGATCGCCTGCCGCGCTGTCGGCGCGCAATCCATCAGCATCGATGACTTGCTTTTTTGCGATCTGGCGACCCAATATCATCTCGCGTGCTTGTGCCTGGGCGTCTAAAGCGATCGACTTTGCTCCCGCTGATGACGGGAATACCAACCCAGCCTCAGGGCCGTACCTTGAATCACGTCCGCCAGAGAGAAGCAGTCTCGCCTGCTCCTGGCCATCTCCAACCACCTCCGTCGCTGCTAGCGCGCGAGCACCCCCAAACGCGAGCAGGCCAAGACCCAAGATCACCCGTACACCTATTGCACCTTTCATAAATCCTCCAGTTGCGTTAACCCTCTATACATGCAGATACATATATCACGTTAAGCAAAAAAGCATCCGTTTATTAATGTATATGCATATACTGGAAGCTGATGAGCGGCACGCATTTTCGACTTGTCATGCATATGCATGTATTATGCCCGCACCATGAAATTGCAATCCTTACCGTGCTATTGCGCCACATTGCGTCAGGCGGCTCGAGCCGCCACCGCACTTTACGAAGAGGCGCTCTCTGATAGCGGCGTCCGGTCGACGCAATTTACGATCCTGCAGGTTCTCAAAACGGCGCCAAACCTACAGACGACGGAAGTCGGACAGCTCCTCGGCATAGACCAAACGACGGCCACGCGAACGCTGGCACTGATGAGGAAAAGTAAGCTCCTAAGCGATTCCACTGGCGCTGATCGGCGCGAGCGGAGATGGCGCCTTACTCCGCTCGGGGAAGCCACTTACCGCAGACTTCTCCCGAAATGGGAGTCGGCACAGGCGATGATCGAGCGCCGACTGGGGCGTACTGAAGCGATAGCGCTAAAGAAATACGCGTTTGCCGCAGCAATTGCCCTCTCCGCCGCGGATGAGAACGCTCACAAGTAAAGAGCCTCAGCCGAACAACGCTATCGCCAAGATGTGACGATGTAAACTTCGCGACGGATAACAGTGACGAAAGAGATAGGGCTAATCGGCGGAGTGGAAAACCGACTGATCGAGATCCAGAATTACGATTCGGACTGGTCGAAGAAGTTTGAGATGCACGCAGATCACTTACCACCGTCACCACGCATTTGCGGCATGTGCTCGACTGTATCGAGTAACTCACTGCAAATCATTGATATGACTATGTTTATAAAACTGTGAATCACGCACCAAAGAGACTTGAGTGACGAACGTTACCCCGTTGATTTCGCTCGAGGTCCGTAATTACCTATCGCTGGTACCGACAAATCGATTCCTACCACCACGACCTCCACGCCTCGATTCTTGACTTTGCACGCAAGCGCAAGCTTAAGTCGCAGCACGTGATCGAAGTCAACTCACCGCCGCCAGCCGCAGCTATCGCTGCATCCAGTCGATCCTATGACTCACTCTCAAGGACACCCGTGAAAATAATGTTTATGCAGGCCCTGTGTTTGGCCTTGGCACCGGCAATTTGTCTAGCGCAGCCGGTCGAGTCGGCAGCGCAGAGTGTCACGGCCATTCGCGCGGGAAAATTCATTGATGTGCAGACCGGACAAACACTCGCGAATCAAATCATCCTGGTTCACGGCGCCAAAATCGAAGCGGTTGGCTCCAACATTAAGATACCCGATGGTGTCACGGTCATCGATCTGTCGAAGATGACGGTGCTGCCGGGGCTTGTCGACTGTCACACTCACTTAGCCGACCTGCACGGCGCTGAGCCCCTGGTTTCTTTGCGCATGACGGCAGTCGAGACCGCTTATGCCGCTATCCCGAATGCGCGTGTCACCCTGCTGGCTGGCTTTACGACGGTACGCGACGTCGGCGTCTATCGCGCCTTCAACGATGTCGCCATGCGCGACGCCATCGCCAAGGGAGTATTCATCGGGCCGCGCATGTATGTCGCGGGCGCATATGTGACGATCAGCGAGGGAGCAGGCGCGATGACCGGACTGGCCAAGGACATCGAGCTGCCGTTGGATCTTCGCTACGGCATTGCCAACGGTCCTTGGGAGGTCCGCCGAGTTGTGCGCGAACTCGCACATCTTGGTGCCGATCACATCAAGATTCTCACGACCGGTGCAGTTCTCACACATGGCAGCAATGCGAAGTCCATCGAATTCACCCCGGAAGAGATCAAAGCCGCCGTGGAAGAAGCGGCCAACTTCGGCCTGCGGGTCGAGGCGCACGCGCACGACACTGATGGCATCAAGAATGCAATCCGCGCAGGCGTCGCGTCCATCGAACACGCCACCCTCATCGATCACGAGGGAATTGCACTTGCGAAAAAACACGGCACGTATCTGGACATGGACATCTATGACGAAGAATGCATCCAGTCGGATCCCGCCACACCCGCCGACTTCCTCGCGCACGATGCGGGCTTGGGGGAAATACAGCGCCGCAACTTTACCAAGGCCGTTCGCGCCGGCGTCAAGATGTCATTTGGCACAGATGCAGGCGTTTGTCCTCATGGGATTAACGCCCGTCAGTTTGCATTCATGGTCAAGTATGGAATGACCCCGATGCAGGCAATTCAGGCGGCAACCGTGAATGCCGCCGACCTTATCGGTCATTCCGAACTCTTCGGTTCGATTACCCCAGGAAAATCCGCCGATATCATCGCGGTGAACGGTGATCCGATCGCCGACATTCGTGAGCTCGAGCATGTTCGGTTCGTGATGAAGGAAGGAAAGGTTTACAAGCAGGAGTAGTAACCTGAAAGCTGGACGATCAGAGGTAACTATCAGAATAATATTAACTTTATCAAGGATAAATCGAATTTAGTCCCCGACGAGAACCAAGCGCTCCTTCGCGAACAAAAAAGTGATCTGGCACTTTTCTAAGGCAAATGCCACTTCGTGTCTCTTCTCTTCGATCTCTGGGCGCCCATATGAGATCCCAACATCTGCGCTCTACTTCACCCACGTTCGGATGTCGGTGCCACGGTTCGTTGGTGGCCTACAACCCGCGGCGACAACTTGTTTGCGCTGAGCGCCAACTTGGCTTTATGCATTGAGCCTGCTTTTGCGACCGTGCTAGCGTCGGCCCATCGTGTGGGGACAACAAGGGCACGACCATGAGGGTCCTTATAGGGACTCGAGGAAAGTCAGCAGATCCTTCTTCTGCGCTTCGGTCAGATCGCGGAATCGTCGCGCGACATGTTCGGCCTCACCTTCGTGACGCTCGATGGCGTTCTGCAGCGTCAGGGATTTCAGGTCGTGCATGTAGCGGGGGCGCATCCGCAAACCCCACAGTGGGGCGGTACGCAATTTGTTCGCCGTGTCCGCGGGACCGGCCTGCACGATGCCATCGCCGGTGCCGATGTCATGCAGGAGGAAATCACTGTACGGGTGAATGATCTTGTTTCCCAGCGCCACGGGCACGGCAAATGTCCCACCATCGATGACGTTACCGGGTTTGGCGGTGGTGATGCTCGCGACATGGCAGGCTGCGCAGCCGATGTGATCGAATAAGCGGTCGCCCGACTGAGCGGCCTGGGTTGCCGCCAAGGTGGAATCGCGCGGCGGCACTTTGGTGCCACGGACGAACTGCGCAAAGTGATCAATGTCGGCCAACCCCAAATCGTCAGGGACGTCCTCCGGGTCCGGTGTGACCTTGCCGACGGTGGTTTCATCCTTGGGCCGCAGCCGGTTCGTGACGCCCATTTCGTTCAAGTACGCATCGCCGATGAAGGAGAGCAGACTGCTGTGCTGGTCCTTCCAACCGAAACGGCCGATACGCGATTGACCGGGCGACTCCAACACGGGAACCTCGATGGCTTCGCCATGAATCCGGCCGTCGCTGATCTGGGGCTGCGCGGCGGCTATCGCAAGTAATGTGCTGTCATCGATCGCTTCGACAAAGCCGTCGCCTAGCGTGTTCAGGGCAGCCCGCAGCGCCCGGATGTTTTCCGTCAGGGGGATGTGTTCCTGCGCCTCGGGCAGCACGGCCCGATCGTTGATGAGAGATCGGCCGGTGATGGTGGCGGCCCCGTCGCTGATTGGCACCGTCGGATTAACGAAATTGCCGTTGGCATCGAGGTGTCCCACCCGCAGTTCGGTGAATTGGCTCGAACCGCCACTCACCGGATTCTGATGGCATTCGGCGCATGACCTGCCATTGAATACCGGGCCTAGACCGGTGGTGACATCGTGCGGCGTTTCATAGATCTGTTGATCGAGCGCAAAGTGATCGCCGCTCGGCTCCACTATCCCGTTGCTCACACTCCTCGAGCCGGGAGCCTTCACCAGCGTCGGGGTATCAAAGCCGGCCGGTGCCTCGGTGGCCGGCTGCGGCGTCGCCGCCCATAGCGGCACCTGCATGCCGATTGCCGAAATCAAAACAGCAGTGAGTCTCAGCTTCATCACATTTCCCTCCCAGAGAATCCCGTCCGTTACAGTTTCATTGCATCGAGCACGGCTTCGCCGCTGACGTGTGTGGTAAAGACTCGGAGGGAACGCGTTTTATTCCGCGGGCGCGATTGGAATTGATGACAGTTGAATGATGCCGTTCACCACATGGTCGTGGTGAATTGTTACCGACCGTCTTTGATGCCGAGTTGCGATGTCGTGCTATCAGGCGGTCGACACATTTTGTCGCGGGGTTGCGAATTCGGCGTTGGCCGAAATCGCGCAGCAGATCTGCGGTGGGCTGGACGATCGCCGGTTTATGAGAAACTCGGATTCAAAGCAGTCTGAGGCTTAAACATCCTCAATCTGCGCACTCAACTCCAGTGTTTCACCGCCGGCGCTTAAACTTGGTGAGTGCGCGCAGCGACGCTCTAAACTTGGTGCTTGTCAGATATCAATGTGATTTCGGCATTGCGGAGATAACTATAAGAATAATATCAACTTTATTATGTGAAAATCGGATTCGCCCCAACGAAGCATCTAGTGCGCGTCGCGGTACGCGGCGCTCGAAGATCGCTTCTTCGGCGTATGTTTCTGATGAGAAGTCTTTGCGTGGCCCACGATGGCCGGCTGAATCGGAGTGCCGTAGACGTGCCGATTTGTATGAGGGTGCGGGACAAAGGAAGTCGGCTTTGCATGGGAGTCGGTGGACTTATCGCCAGTAACTGACAGCGCCGGTTGCACGAGTGTGATGACGGCGAGCATGGTAATTGCAAATTTCGTCATATTCCTGATCCTCCAAGGCGAATGGTAGATCAATATCGCGCTCCGGCGTTCCGAGTCCGCGCCGTTATGTGATGTGCGTCTCGGGACCGCGGTCCGACCCCCACCAAATCGGCCTGGCGCGACAGCAAAGAGCCGGGCGGCAGCCTCTGGCGTAGCTCATTGGTGCCTTCGTGCGTTCGTGGCTCCTTCATCGTTTGTTCTATAGCCGCAGTGCCTCGAGATGCTCGATGGCCGTTGTCACGCCGTTTCTGGCCGCAACGGCCGGTGCGAGTCTGTTCACCCGTTCTCGAATCAAAGGATCGCTGACCGCACGGCTGATGCGGTCGCAGAGCTCGTCGGCAGTGACCAGTTCGACCGGCAGCGCCCGCGGTCCGAGTGCCAGCGCCTCAACGCGATGCGCCCAATAGTACTGATCAAGGATGTGCGGCAGCAGGACTTGCGGCACTCCCGCCCGCGCCGCCGCGGTCGTCGTACCCGCGCCGCCATGGTGAACGGCGGCCGCGACCCGAGGAAAGATCAGGGAGTGCGGTACATTGCCGACAGTCAGGACGTCGTCGGCCTCTCTGACGTGCCGGTCGAGCGATGCCCAGCCGCCGGCGATGACGGCACGCCGGCCGATTGCGCGCACCGCGGCGACGGCCTGTGCCACCAGCTCAGGAACGCATGGGGCGATCATGCTGCCGAAGCCAATGTAGATCGGCGCGGGAGCCTGCTGCAGGAACGCCTCGACTCGAGGATCCAGTGTCCCTGGTTCGTCGAGCACCCAAGCGTCGGTGCTCATCGCGCTCTCCGGCGCATCATCAGGCATTGGCCCTAGGTCTCGATCGGCCGCGAGAATCACTCGCCCCTTGAGGATCTGGCCTATCGGGCTGTCGAGAGCTTTAAGGCCCAGCGTGGCGCGACCGCGGTTGATGTGGCCTCGAAGCGCGAGCTCGGCGATGGGACCGCCCGCCTTCCACAGTAACCGGTTGATCCATCGCGGCAACGTCTGCCGGTGCACATTTGGAGGCGGCGCAGCGCTGCTCGGCATCGCGCACGGACAGAAGACGGCGTGCGCATAGGGCACGCCCCGCCATTCCGCCACTGAAGCGGCCGCGAATTGGAGGCCGGCGCCGATGATCAGCTCGTAGCCCTCGCTCGCCCGCGCGACCGGCTCGAAGAGGAGCGGCGTGATGTGCGACAGATATCGCATCTGCCAGCTTAAGGATTGCAGGCCGGTGCCCGCAGATCGCAAGAGGGCCTCGACGTCGACGCCATCCGATTCGGTGTCGAACCCATAAGCGCTAACCCACGCCACGAAATTCGCAGGAACGGTTAACACGACGTTGTGGCCGCGCGCCCGTAGGGCCACGGCCAGCGCGACAATCGGCTGCACGTCGCCGCGAGTCCCATGAGGCGCGAGAAGAATACGCATGGCTCCGGGTTCCTGGTTCGGCCGGATCAGCGCGCCGGGCCCGCGAGTATACTAAGTCACTACCATCTCGGAAACTGATCATGAGAGCTACATCTCTAATACAAGTTCAAAACGAGCGAGTAATTGTCACTGAGTGGCGCTTTGCTCCAGGCGCTGAAACCGGACATCACTTGCATATTCATGACTATGTCGTGGTGCCACTGACAAACGGCACGTTGCGACTGGAAGAACCCACCGGGACGAGGGAAGTACTTCTCGAATCCGGCGCGTCCTATGCCCGCCCCGCCGGGGTTGCCCATAATGTTGTCAATGCCAACGCTCACGAGTTTCGATTCGTCGAAATAGAACTTATTTAGAGCGAGCGACGTGACGACCCAAGCACACTATCCGATCGGCACGCCCGGAGTTCCCTGGGGAGAAGCGGAAGTGGCTACCTGGCTATCACGGCAGCACGTCAAGCGCAGTTACGAAGCGGACGTGCTGCGCGTGATCGAGCCCTTAAGTTCGCGCTACGACGTGGTGCAGTATGGCAGCCTTGACTATCACCCCGACAAATACCCCTTGTTCGCGATCAAGAGCCGCAGCTGGTACCACGAGCTTCCCTGTGCGTTGGTGACGGGGGGCGTACATGGTTATGAAACCAGTGGCGTGCACGGAGCGTTGCGGTTTGTCGACAAACATGCGGCAACCTATGAAGGTCGAGTCAACCTCCTGGTCGCACCGTGCGTGAGCCCCTGGGCTTACGAAGTGATTCACCGCTGGAACATGCACGCGGTCGACCCGAACCGCTCATTTCGCGACGGCAGCCCGGCGCACGAATCGGCAGCCCTCATGCGCCTTGTCGCGCCATTCCGCGATGCCGTGCTCGTGCATATCGACTTGCATGAAACCACCGATACCGATGAGTCCGAGTTTCGCCCGGCGCTGGCCGCTCGCGACGGCGTGGCGCATGAGCCGGGTGAAATCCCCGACGGCTTCTATCTGGTCGACGATAGCGAGCGGCCGCAACCGGAGTTCCAGCAGGCTGTGATCGCGGCGGTAGCGAAAGTCACACACATTGCGCCGGCGGACCGCCATGGCGAGATCATCGGATCGACCATGGTCGCCCCAGGCGTCATTAACTACCCGCTCAAGCGACTCGGCCTCTGCGCAAGCATCACCGGCGCACCCTACAAGACGACCACCGAGGTCTATCCCGACAGCCCTCGCTCAACGCCTGAGCAATGCAACGCTGCGCAAGTGGCGGCGGTTTGCGCGGCGATTGATTTCGCGTTGACGCACCGCGAAGCGGCTTCCGTCAAGCGGTAATTCTTCTTCTATTTCGGCGCCGATGTCTTCAGCCATTCCTTCAGTGCGACGCGCGCGGTCGTGGAAAAGTCGGTGAAAATGCCATCCACACCCAAATCGAAATACACCTTGTATTCCGCTTTAGGGTCTCCGCGATAGGTTTTCGTCAAATATTGCGCTTCATCCCGAAAGGTAAACGGATGAACGAACAGACCGACCTTGTGTGCATCGGCGATACACGAAGTGGCCGCCATATTCGAGGCCTGAGCCAATGCCGTCACTGAGTGGCCGGCTGCATCCACGCCCTGCGCCGGCTTTATATAGAACTTCCATGGGCCGATGCCATCCGCGTAGGTCGTGATCTCTGCCAGCCCCGCCGGCGTGATCATTACTGCAAAAGTACGCGGATCGTCGGCTTGCAGCCAGGAAAATGGTTTTGCGCTGTCGGGCGAGTCATAGGTAATCGCGCCGGTTTTGTAGTCAATGCCCGCGCCATCGATCAATTGGACTACTTTGGTTTTCAGTCCCAGTTTGCGCATCAGTTTCAAGCTGGCAGGTTCAAACGATTGTACAAAAACCGGTGAATCGGCGGTATTCCAGCCTTCCTTGGTCAGCATCGCCAGTACTGTTTCCTCCAGTGGCAAGCCCAACTGACGCTGATAAACCGGGTTTTTGGTTTCAGGGTAGATGTTGATCCTGCGCTTGGGATCTACGGCCATGCTGCGTTTGGCCAGATCGATGATTTCCTGGAAGGTTGCCATCGGATATAGGCCGTCATATTGTTTGCTGCGTGCGGCCATCGGCTGCTTCACTCGCAACGTTTTCAGTTCGGCGGCGCTAAAATCGCTGATGTACCACTCGGGTCCGGTAGGCACCCCGTCCACCAGGCGCGATTTCTTTCGCAATGCAAATTCTGGATGATCGGCAACGTCAGTGGTATCGCCCAAGAAGACGTTATGGCAGGCAAACAGCACACCATCACTCGAAGATTGAAGATCAAGTTCAAGCGCATCGGTACCCGCCGCTATCGCCGCCCGATATCCAGCGATGACCTCTTCGGGATAAAGACCCGGCAAACCCCGATGTCCAATGATCAATGGGGGTTCGCCGTCCAGTGTGTTCATCGCAATGCTCGGCTGGCACGTGAACGCGCTCAATATCATTGCGGCGCTGCACTGGCAGAAGCGACATCCCAGTCCTTTTGCGACGCGTAAAATTGTATCAACGGTTCTCATTGCGGATTCACTGATCTGTGGGCGTCGCGCTACGATCAGCCGAGCAACTCTTTTTGGTGCGCTTCAACAAAGGCAGCCATGTTGTCGAATCGAAAGTCGTACGTCGGCGTTCCAGGAGGACGCTTCGTCGCACCCCACCCCGCCTCCGCGTGACGTCGGTCAATCCACGCCGATGCCAGCCCGAGCCGGTTGGCGGGTACGTGGTCATGGAACAAGCTTTGCGCGGTGTGCAGGACGTCGCTCTTCGCAAGGGCGAAGTCTTCTCTCAATCGTCGAAGCATATACTCAAAATTGCGAGGGCTGGGCTTATATGATTCGACGTCCTGCGCCGTATACACGGCATCAAACACGACTTGTAGCCGCGTATTGCTCGCACGGAACGAGATGCGGTCAACGTTCGACAGAATGACCAGCTTGTAGTGCTTCTTGAGGTACTGCAATGCGCTGACGGAATCTGAAAACTCTGGCCAGTCTGGGATGGAGGCGCCGAAGCTGTTGGCCTCCTCGTTGGTCACGGCAACGCCCCATGTCCGCGCGATACGTTTGTATACGATTGACAGCAGCTGCGAATACGGCGTCGCGGGTGTCTCGACCTCTTGCGCGGATTCGTTTTGCGCGAAGATCTCGAGAATTTGGTCGCGCGACGGCGTGATATCAGCCTTTTCGACGAGCGGCTGCAACCCGCTCAGGATTCCCGTTTCCCAATCGATGAGCGTTCCGTAGCAGTCAAAAGTCAACGCTTTGAAATCCGTTAGCTTCATTGTGGTTCCCGCGCTCGGTATTATGCTCATTTGTGCCATTGCGCTATAAGAGTCATCGATCGTCTCGCATAAAACGCTGGTCTTCAAGTAGGCAAGGCGGCACTCTCGCTCGACTCGCGAAACGTTGTATGGCTCGCGCCCAACTTGCGCTCGGCGCTCGGCGGGTACCCGAATTGACTGCGGTAGCACTTCGAGAAATGCGGCGGCGACTGAAATCCGCAGGCTGTGGTGATATCCATGATCGGCATTGCCGTTTGCAGCAACAATTCCCGTGCGCGGCGCAAGCGCATTTCGAGGTAGTAACGCTTCGGTACGCAGTTCAAATCCCGCTTGAATAAGCGCTCGATTTGGCGGCGCGACAGGCCCGTAGACTTGGCTATTTTCTCGAGAGACAGCGGCCTCTCGATATTCTCCTCCATGAGTTGCGCGACTCGAATCAACCCACGGTGCGATGCGCCAATCTGCGCCCGCAACGGGACGTATTGGCGATCCGTATCCTTGCGGACTCGATCGACGATAAATTGCTCGGAGACCAGCTGCGATACCCGCGGCCCCAACTTAAGCTGAATGAGGTGCAGCATCAGGTCCAAGGGCGCCGTGCCGCCGGAGCATGTGAAGCGATCGCGGTCGATGGTGAACAACTGATCGCTGATTCGAATCCTGGGAAATTCTTCGCGAAGGGCGGATAGATTCTCCCAATGAATCGTCGCGGAGAAATTATCGAGCAAGCCCGCACGTGCCAGCGCGTAGCCTCCTGTGCACAGGGCGCCCAGCGGCACCCGCCGGTCGGCCAGGCGCCGAAGCGCGGTCAGCAGCGACGGCGATACCGCTTCGCGCACATTGACACCGCCGCAGACGAACAAAATATCGACCGCTCCCAACGTATCGAGCGCCCCAGTCGGGGACAGGTTGAGTGCGCTGCTGGCATCCGCCGCCAGCCCGTCCATGCTGACGACCGACCATTGGTAGATCTCCTTGCCAACCAACCGATTTGCCATGCGCAGCGGCTCGATCGCATTGGCTACCGCGATCAACGAGTAGTTCGGCAAGGTCAGAAATGCGTACTTGCATTTGCGCAGCATGGCGGGTGATTCCAAGGAGCCTCCGAAGGGCAATCACGACGAGCGTTCGTGAGGCGGATATTACGCCACTGCCGCGTAAGTCTTGTCAGTTTCCGACAGCGTTTTGTCGTCTTTTAGACATATCGTCGCGGCTGCGCCGCGATTCAACCCTACCCAGGCCGGACTGGCCTGTCGCATTTCCACAAGGGACTGTCGCAATTGGCGTCTCGTTCGGCGGTGCCCTGGTTACACTGCGGGACGCATTTGAGTGGGGAGATCAAGCACATATGAAAACTCATGCCCGCGTCGTGGTTATAGGCGGCGGCGTGGTAGGCGTCAGCACGCTGTACCATTTGGCATTGAAAGGCTGGACTGACGCGGTGCTGCTGGAACGCTCCGAACTCACGGCGGGTTCCACCTGGCATGCGGCTGGTTTGCTGCCGCTGTTCAACATGAGCTACACCGTAGGACAGCTACACAAATACTCGGTGGACCTCTACAAACGGTTGCCGGCAGAAACCGGCCAAGATGTCAGTTTCCACGTCACCGGGAATTTGCGGCTTGCCACCTGTAGCGAGCGCATGGATGAGTACCAGAAGTACTGCGGTACGGCGAACACAATCGGTGTGCCCTTCCAAGTGATCGGGCCCAAGCAGGTGCGAGATCTGTGGCCCCTGATCGAGCTTGGCGACGGTGCCGCCACGTCGAAAATTGTCGGAGCCCTCTATCATCCCGACGACGGCCACATCGCGCCGGCGGATCTCACCATGGCGCTGCGCAAGGGCGCACGCGCCCGTGGCGCGCAGATCTATGAGCAGACCGAAGTC
>Ga0193728_1001013_pt1 | contig 14031 bp, 1 predicted proteins | sample U1c1metaG_FD_143037 | JGI IMG/M metagenome (GOLD analysis project Ga0193728, IMG submission 143037) | Soil microbial communities from a riparian zone of the East river system, Colorado, United States - U1c1 | ecosystem: Environmental > Terrestrial > Soil > Riparian zone | place: USA: East River...
CTATTCTTGTACGCTTTCTGTTAGTTCGTTAAGAGCTATATATATAAGGTAGCATTCTTATTAAAATCTGTGATATCTAGATAGGGTAGTTTTTTAAGTAGACCTTCTTAAGGTGCTTCTATAGCTAGGTTAACGTAGGCCTAAATTTACTAATCTATAAGGGCTCGGAGTTGCTATAGCTATTGCTCCCAGTCTTCTAGCTTATTAAGGATAATTGTAGTTAACAAACTTGTTAGTGGAGTTATTTAACTAATAGGCAAAGGAGGAATTAAGATGGTATTTTGTTGTTAGGATCGTCCTTATTATTAGGATCGTCCTTATTATTAAGATCGTCCTATAATAATTAAGGTGGAATCTTATAGAATCTTGTGGAATCTCGTGTTAGGATTTCTATTAGAGTCTACGTCCTTAACGATAAGGTATTAGAGTCTAATAATAAGGTAGAATTTCTTTAAATAATTAAGTGATAGCTAAATAGCTTCTTGTGTTGGCGGACTAGGCTTATAGCTGTCACGAAGTGTATATAGAGCAGTTTATTAATGAAATGGGTTGATTAATTAATGATTTTAATTTTGTCTTAATAGTTGATTAACCTAGAGCCCCTAAGCTAAGATAAAGAGATTTATAATGCACGGGCCCCGTGTATATAACCCACGCCTTAGAGAATACAGATTATCTGACAACTACTGGTACCCTGCATATCACCCTGTCTTACCAGCGTATCACCCTATACACCTTGACTCGGTCACTGACCCGGTCAATTACCCCTTATTTACTACACCTACTTTTATATATTTATATTACCTGATTTCTATAGATTTAGAATTAAGTCGCTTGTTTAATACCTATACTGCAAAGCTTATATAAACTATATAATTAAGTTAAGATATTGTATAAGGAAAGAAGGCAAGGAAATAGGAAGAAAGGGTATATATTATTAACTTGGTTGCTTAGTTAATATATATATAGTATAAAATAAGATTTAGGTAGCGGTCCTAGTAGAACTTAGTAGGATTTAGCGGATATAGTAGAATATAGCAGAATGCGGTAGAATATAGTAGATTGCTATAGATTGCCATAGGTTGCGGTAAATTGTGGTCTCGTAGTTAGTGCAAGGCATATTTGCCTAGTATATAGTAGGGAGTAGGTAAGCTAAGTATAAGTTATAGGAGAGTTAATGGAAGAGGACGATATAGTAAAGGGTATAGCAATGGCCTTATATAGAGACAAACTGATAAAGGAGAGGATTGCAAGCCTGAGGAGCTTATACAGCCTATACGAGCTCTAGTGTCCCCCTTCCCCGTATACGCGCGGTATATACACCTAATTTCGCTATGTCTAAAGGGTATAGTACGTAGCTAGGGCTTGACCCACCGGCTATATCGAATTAAGAGCTTGGATTTAGAGCTGTTCTAAACTCCTCTCTCTTACTAAAAGTTGTAATATTGCCTCTAGATCTTAGTGTTTTACCTTATTACCTTCTTTAATATAGCTCCGTATATAGGCGACTAGCAGTACGCCTTTATTAAAATCCTTCTTATAGCTGGCGCTAGTAAGCGTATATACGCCTATTATACCAATTGCTCTCCTAAGTTAATTTAATATATTTAGAGCTTATATTAATAAGAGAAATAAGCTTTATAATACTACAATCTAGAATAGATACTACGACTTTTAGTAAGGAAGGAGTTTAGAATAGCTTTAAAATCGAGCTCCAAATTTAAAGTAGGCCATAGCTTAAGCCCTAGCTATATACTACACCCTATAGACGTAGCGAAATTAGGTATATATACTGCGCGCATATAGGGGGGGATACTAGAGCTTATATAGGCTATAAGGAGGTACTAAGGGCTAGCCGAAGGCTAGCCTTAGCAACCCCTAAGAGCTCCTAGGCATGCACCCGAGTAAGGGTTAAAAGATCCCTTATATTGCCCCCCCCCCTTTATTAGGGCTAGCCACTAGCCTATATACCTAAATAAATAAATTTCTATATATAAAAAGGTAAGTAATACCGAAGCCTTACTTATATAGGGAAACGGTTAAAGATTAGCTAAGCAGCCTTAATAAAACCTTCCCTATAGCCAAAACCTAGTAGGAAAAAAAGGCCTAATTTAGATAGGAAAAGAGCGTCTACTAGTAGGGAGTTAATTGTATACAATCTATATAAGCCGTAGCTTTTAATCTAGCCGAGTAGTTAATAAAAACCTTAACCTATAACTAAAACCTAATAGGAAAAAAGGTCTTATTAGGAAGGAAAAGATATCTACTAGTAGAATTAATCGCGTACGATCTATATAAGCTATAGCTCTTAAAATAAGCCGTAGCTTAATAAGAGATAATCGCCTACAATTAAGTCTTAGCAGCCCTTTAGCTAATAACCGGAAACTCTCTAAGTAGAGCCATGGCTCTTAAATAAGCTATAGCTCTTAAAGAGACAACTATATATAGTTAAGTCTTAGCAGTCCTTTAGCTAATAGCTATATACTCTCTGGGTTAATTATATAGGATTTTTAAGCCAAAGCTCTTAAATAAGCCGTAGCTTTAGATCTAAGCTATAGTATAAAAGATTATATAGGATCTAAGAGCCGTAGCTCTTAAACTAGCTAAAGCCTTAGATCTAGGCCGTAGCTTTTAGAGCTATAGCTATAGCTTAAGGATAGCACTTAACTGTAATAGGATCTCTTAAGCTAAGCTATAGCTTATAAGATTATATAGGATCTCTAAGCTAAAGCTCTTAAGGTAAGCCGTAGCTTATAAGATTACCAAGATCTTAGAGCCGTAGCTCTATAAGAGATAACCGCCTATAGTTAAGTCTTTATAGCCCTTTAGCTAATAGCTAGATACTTTCTATATTAGGCTAAGCCCTTAAACGAGCCGTAGCTTAGGGTAAGCTATAGCTTATAAGATTACCTAGATCTCTAAGCTAAAGCTTAAGGTAAGCCGTAGCTCTAAGATAATCGCCTTTAATTTAAGTCTTAGTAGCCCCCTAGCTAGTAAATAGAGAGTCTCTAGGTTAGGCTATAGCCCTTAAGCGAGCTATAGCTTAGGGTAATATTATAGAGTAAGTATAAGCGGCAATAATATATAGTGAAGTAGATATTATTAAGCTAAGTATATAAACTATATAATAAAATTAAGACGTTATATAAAGAAAGAAGGTAGGGAAATAGGAAGAAAGGGTATATATTATTAACTTAGTTACTTAGTTAATATATATATATGGTAGATTAGGATTTAGGTAGTAGTCCTAGTAGAACTTAGTAGGATTCTATAGATTTAGCAGAATATAGTAGAATTCGGTAAGTTGCCGTAGATTGCCGTTAGATTGCCGTTAGATTGCCGTCTTGTAGTTAGTATTTAATTGTGGAGTTAGTGGAAATAGGTAGACGTGTGCAAGGTATTATAGAGGTGTCCTATAATTGTACCCCCCCTTTAAACTTAAGCTTCTACAAGATAGGGCTGCAGTAGTTTTAGGTAGAGTTTATAAAAGTCTTCTATAGCTTATATAAGTCCTATAGAGTTAATAGGGTCCTATAAGGGTTTAGTAAAACCTCTCTATTTTATAAGGTATATATATTAGCGTTTCCGTTTATTATACTTAATATTATTAATTCTTTTAATAAAGTACTTATTCTTACTATCTACTTTAACTAGTAGGGGAGGGTCTTATATCTATTTAGGTAGGGCGTCTAATATAGGGGTAGTAGGGTAGAGGACTAACGTATAGAATATGGGGTAGATTTTAACCGTATTAGGAAGTTTTAGTTAGTAGGCGTAAGAGAAGACAACCTTCTTAACTTTATAAGGGCTAGCGTTCTTCTAATTAAGTTTCTTAGTAGGTTATTTTATATTTATATTTCTTATATCTAGCTAGATAAAGTTACTAATTTAGTAGGCTAGTACTAGGGTTTAGTTTTTACTTACTATGGCTTTATGGATAGATTAGGCCTATATTATCTTATTAGTAAAAATCTATTATAGTTCCTCTATCTTCTTTATAAATTAATTTACTTCTATAACTTATAAGGCGTAATAAACGGGTTAAGGGACGTTATTAAAGGATGTAAAGCCTATTTATAGATGCTAGCCGTAGTTAGCTAGGAATGGGGAGACCTTTATAGTTTCTAAGATAGAGTTATTTATAGTAAACTTAGTAAACTTAAGCTAGTTAATCTAGTTAATCTATAAGTATAATATATATATCTAAATATACTATTCTATTATAGTATTTACTTATTTTATTTAACTATCTATTTATAGATAGTATATAGTAGATAATAGTACTTTAATATAGAGTTAGTTAGTTAGTTCTTTCTAAAATATAAGGATAAACTAGTGGCTTTTATTAGGGATAATTGTTTTAAGATGCCTATAGAGTTTCTATATATAGTTTAGGAATAATTTAGTAACAGTAGGTGCTAATATATTAGGGTAGGCGATATAGTGTTTTATTTTAGATAGTTAGTCTATAACTACTATAATATTCGTATAGCCTTTACTCTTAGGGAGGTTAATAATAAAGTTAATTAAGATATCCTTCTATCTTTAGTCTAGAATAAGTAGTAGCTTTAAAGGGCCGTTATACATCTTATATAAGACTTTAGCTCGTTAGCAGATATAGAAGCTAGAGACGTACCTTTATATTATATTATATATATTTAACTAGTAATACTTCTATTAGAGTAGCTCTAAGGTCTTTTCTTAGCCTAGGTAGCTGGCTACTACTAGGTTATATACGTATTTAGGGAGCTTAAGCTTAAGCTTATTATAATTAGGGATAACTAGACTGTTTTAATAGTATAAGCGGTTTCTATAAGCTTTATATTTACTTAAAGATTTTTTTTAAAGCGTCTAATACCATCTTATATTAGTTTAAGCGTATTTTAAATAAACTTATTATTTAGGTACTTATTAATTATAATCTATTTAATTAATTAATCTATTATTTTAAGGGTATATACTATAAGGTCTTTAGTAGGAGGATTAAATAGTTTAGGGCGGAGTAGGGTCTAGTTTTAGTAGGAATGTACTTTTTCTAGTATTAGCGCGTCTTATAAATATTGGGTTAAGGTATTAGGCTTCTAGCCTTAAACGCCTAGGTAATATATAAGCAAGAATTAGAAATAGAATAGGTATTCTAACTAGCGGGCCTAATAGTATCTTAGCTATTTTATGGTTATAAAGTATTATAGGTTCTTATAGTTGCTAAGGACTTTAATTAGGAATTAAGCGCTCTCTAGTTCTAGTACTATTATTTAAAATATCTAATAATAGCTAATAATTCCTTATTATAGATCTCGTAGTTATATTTAGCTAGGCTTATTTATTTTAAGAAGTATACTATAGGATATACTACTCTATCCTTCTTATATTAAGATAGAATACCTCTAGTAACGTAATTAGATAAATTAGCTTCTATAATACTTATTTAGTTTAGGTTAAAGTATTAGAGTTTAGATATAGTTATAAATATAACCTTTAGATAAGCAAAGGCCTTTTTATATTCCTTATTAAAGATAAAAGCCTTATTATTTTAGCTTAGAGCTATAAGGGGTAAAATTAGGGCGGAGAGGTTATTAATACTCTATTAGGAGAAATTAGTAAATCCTCTAAAGGCTCTTACGTCTTTAACGTTCTTAGGTTCTTACTAGTTTATAATTACTTTAACTTTCTTTAGGTCTATTTATATATTATCTATATAAATAAAAGGTCTAAGGTATAGGACTTCTGTTTTATAGAACTTATATTTATCTATATCTAATTATAGGCTAGCTCCGTATAGGGCCTATAGGATAAGGTCGACATATTTCTAGTATTTAGTTAGGTTATTACTATATATTAGGATATTATTAATATAAGCAGTATAGAAGACATCTAAGTAGGGAAGTAGGGTATTATTTATATAATATTAAAATAATTTTAGGGCGTTTATAAGGCCGAATAGTATTACTAAATACTTAAATAATTCGTATTAGGTATAAAATATAGTAAGCTATTTATCTCCTTTTATAATATAGAGGTGGTTAAATATAGAGATAATATTAAGCTTTATATAGAAGCGAGCCTTACTTATTTAGTTTAGCGTCTTTTATATTAATAGGATTAGATATTAGTTCTTAATAGTAATAGTATTAAGAGCTTGGTAGTCTATATAGAAGCATAGACCGCTACCAGGTTTCTTAATAAAGATTATTAGTACGGCTATAGGCGAAGAGCTTGCTCTAATAAATCCTTTACTTAGGTTCTTATTTAAATACTTCTATAGCACTTAGAGTTTATTTTAGAATATTCTATATAAGGGTCTAAATCTAAGCTGTTTTCCTTCTTTAAGTACGATTTTATAGTTATATAATTGGTATTCCAGTAATTTATTAGCTTCCTTTTATAAGAATACCTCTAGGCGGTTATAGTACTCTACTAGTACCTTTATAGTAGGGTTAGTATATTTCTCTAGTACTAAATCCTTCTTAATATCGGCTATTATAATAGCAAAGGTTATATATTTAGGTTTCTTAGCAAGTTACTCTAGTAGGGTAGCTTTAATTATATAGATATCTAGGGTATTAAGTAAGCTCTAATTATCTATCGGTTCTTATATAGTTTCTTACTTAAATTTACTATTAGATATAGAGTTAGTATCAGATTTAGATTTAGGTTCTTTAAGTATTCTTTTTATTATAGGATACTAATTCTTCTAGTAGTTTTATATGCTAAGCTTAAGCTTCTACTTAGTTTAGAGCGGTATAGTGCTTAGTATTAACTTATAGAATTTAGTAGAAGTTTTAGGCTAGTAGATCTTAATAGATTTCCTAGATTTTAGTTTAGGGTTAGGGCGGCACGTTATATATTTATTTCTATAATAAGGGGTAGTTGTTACGGGACACCCCCGTAACACCTTGCACACATCTACCTATTTCTACCGACTCCGCAATTAGAGACTAACTATAAGACGGCAATCTGACGGCAATCTAATAGCAATCTACGGAAATTAGATGGCAATATACGGCAATTTACCGCATTCTGCTATATTCTTCTAGGTCTGCTAAATCCTACTAAGTTCTACTAGGGCCGCTACCCAAATCCTATTCTAGCCTGTGTACGTATTAACTAAGTAACTAAGTTAATAATATATACCCTTTCTTCCCATTTTCTTACCTTCTTTCCTTATATAATATCTTAACTTATTATATAGTTTATATATATAGCTTAATAATATCTACTCCGTTATATATTATCGTTACTTATATTTACTCCGTAATACTATATTACGTTAACTTTATATACTACCCTCTAAAATATAGAACGACCCTAAAGCCCCTATAATAGCCGCTAGCATTATATCTATACTCTAAAAATAATTAGTAGAGATATAGAAGTCTTTTATAGACGCCCTTATATAGAACTAAGCTACTTTAAATTAACGATAAGCTAAATAAGAAGTACGACACTAGTAACTAATTAAGGACCTCTAAGAAGAAGTCCGTACCCTTAAGATGCCTACGCTAGGGCCTTAAGACTAAACGCTATCTTTAGAGATAAATATATAGAACGTAAGCCCCGAACCTATAGTAGTTACTTACTCTAAGCTAACTACTATACCGTAACGATCTAAACGACTACTAGACCCCCTAGTATTTACTAGTAAATAATAAGAGCTCTAATTATTCCTAAGCTAGCTTAGAAATAAGCTAACTAGTAATACTAACTATTACCTAACTAAAGCTAACTGACTCTATTACGCCCTAAGTTAACTAGAAGAAGAGGTAGCTAACTTTATTAAACCTCTTTAGCCAAACTTAGTATAAAGCCTAGTCGTACTTCTTAAAGCTATATATAGTAACCTAAACCGCTAAGCTACTACTTAGAGGAAGATAAACTATATAGCTTAAGGAACGAAAAGTTTCCTAGTATACTTCTCTAAATTTAACTATTACGTAAGGAAAACTAGCTAGAACAATTCTATGCTAGTTAACAGCCTTATTAAATCCCTAAGTTCTAAACTAAAAACCTCCCTAATAGGCGTATATCTACTAGGAGCCCTTAATACCTATATAAACGTTATTAATAAATAGTATAATAATATACTACGTCTAATAACAAAGCCTGCCCCTTAATATAACACGGCAACCCTATAAATATCTACTAAGTTATTATCTTAGCCTAAGCCACTAACGCTATAGATATTAATACTAGAATCCTAAAGTATGCCCTACTAGGGTCCTCTAAATAGGAAAGACATATTAAGCTAGGCCTCTACTTTAAGTACGGAAGTAAGAACCACATCTTAAAATACTATCTCGTCCCCCTACCTACGCCCTAAAACAATTTATAAATAGCTAATATTAGCAACTATTTACTACGCTTAACCTTAAGCTATTAATTATAGCCCTCCTTATCTAGTTCTAGCCCTATATCTAATAAGTACCGTTTATAAGAATAAAGCTCTAACTAATATCCTATAAGAACCCCGCCCTAATTACCTCTAAAAGGAAAGTCCTAGAGTTAAGTCGCTCTCTAGGACGGCTCTGCTATAGGATCTTATTAAACGTATTTAATATTACAAACTCTAACTCTTAGGACCGTAGTATAACTATTAACTACTATTTTTAGTAGAATAGTTAATAGGCTAATACTTAAATCCTAATTAATATAGGAGCTAGTAGTATAGGATTTATTAATAAGATCTTTATATAAGATAATAGTTTTACCTTAATCCCCCTTAACCGGCATATTAACATATTTAGATTTAATAGTAAACGCACTATCTTGGGCCGTATTACCTATATAGTACCCCTAAAACTCTAATACCTAAACTATAAGGAACCGATTAGGCTTTTTATTACTACCTTATATTACTTAGTAATCCTTAAATTACCTTAGATAAAGCTATATAAGGTAACTATTAATTAGAATAACCTTAAGCTTCTATTTACCGCCCCCCATTATAAGTAAAAGTGCTCTATAACTTACTACTTAGACCCTAAACTAGAATCTAAGAAATCTACTAGGATCTACTAGTCTAAAATTTCTACTCATATCTACCCTACACCTAAGAATTCTACTAATATCTACTAAAGATCTAGAAATCCTACTAAACCCCATAAACTAATCCTAACTACTATACCGCCCTAAACTAAGCAGAAGCTTAAGCTTAGTATGTAAAAGTACTGGAAGAACTAGTATTCTACTATAAAAAGGATACTTAAAGAGCCTAAACTAGAATCTAATACTAACTCCGTACTTAATACTAAACCTAAAGATAAATAAGAAACTATATAAGAAACTATAGACGATTAGAGCCCGCTTAATACCCTAGATATCTATATAATTAGAGCTACCCTACTAGCGCGACTCGCTAAGAAACCCGAATATACGATCTTTGCTATTACTATAGCTAATATTAAGAAGGCCCTAATACTAAAGAAGTATACTAACCCTGCTATAAAGGTACCTATAGAGTACTATAAACGCCTAGATATATTCTTATAAAAGGAAGCCAATAAGCTACTAGAATACTAACTATATAATTATAAGATTATACTTAAAGAGGGAAGGCAGTCTAGATTTAGACCCCTATATAGGATATTCTAAAACAAACTCTAAGTACTATAGAAGTATTTAGATAAGAACCTAAGCAAAGGATTTATTAGAGCAAGCTCTTCGCCTATAGCTATACTAGTAATCTTTATTAAGAAACCTAGTAGCAGTCTACGCTTCTATATAGACTACCAAGCTCTTAACGCCATTACTATTAAGAACTAATACCTAATCCCGTTAGTATAAGAAACGCTAAACTAACTAAGTAAGGCTTATTTCTATATAAAGTTTAATATTATTTCTATATAAAGCTTAATATTATCTCTATATTTAACCGCCTCTATATTATAAAAGGAGATAAATAACTTACTATATTTTATACCCGGTATAGATTATTTAAGTACTTAGTAATACTATTCGGCCTTATAAATACCCTAAGCTTGTTCTAATACTACGTAAATAATACCCTACTTCCTTACCTAGATATCTTCTATATTGCTTATATTAACAATATCCTAATATATAGTAATAACCTAACTAAATACTAGAAATATATTAACCTTATTATATAAGCCCTATATAGAGCTAGTCTATAATTAGATATAGATAAATAGAAGTTCTATAAAATAGAAGTCCTATACCTTAGACTTCTTATTTCTACTAATAGTATATAGATAGACCTAAAAAAAGTTAAAGTAATTATAAACTAGTAAGAACCCGAGAATATTAAGGATATAAGGGCTTTTATAGGATTTGCTAACTTCTACTAATAATTTATTAATAACTTCTCCGCTCTAGTTTTACCCCTTATAGCTCTAATCTAAAAGGATAAAGCTTTTATCTTCGATAAGAAATATAAGAAAGCCTTTACCTATCTAAAGGTTATATTTACTACTATACCTATACTCTAATACTTTAACCTAGACCAAATAAGTATTATACCCTATAGTATACTTTTTAAAGCAACTAAGCCCTATTAAATATAATTATAAGATCTATAATAAGGAACTACTAGCTATTATTAAATGCTTTAAGCAATAGTAGCTAGAACTAGAAGGCGCTAGATTCCTTATTAAAGTCCTAAGCAACTATGAGAACCTATAGTACTTTATAACTATAAAATAGCTAAGCTACCGTTAGGCCCGCTAGTTAGAATACCTATCTCGTTTCTAATTCTTAATTATATACCGCCTAGGCGTTTAAGGTTAGAAGTCTAATACCCTAACCTAACGCTTATAAGACGCGCTAGTACTAGAAGAAGCGCGCTCTTACTAAAATTAGACCCTGCCCTACCCTAAACTATTTAATTCTCCTACTAAGGACCTTATAGTAGTCGTCCTTAAAATAACTAACTAATTAATTAATTAGATTGTAGTTAATAAATACCTAAATAATAAGTTTATTTAAGAGATGTTTAAGCTAATTTAAGATAGCGCTAGACGCTCTAAAAAGATTTATCTAAGTAAATATAAAGCTTATAGAAACCGCTTATATTACTAGAACCGTCTTATTATTACTAATTACGATAAACTTAAGCTTAAGCTCCTTAAACACGTATACAATCTACTAGTAGCCGGCTACCCTAGCTAAAGAAAAACCCTAGAGCTACTTTAATAAGAATACTATTAGCTAAATATATATAATATAACACGTCTCTAGCTATTATATCTACTAACGAGCTAAAGCCTTATATAAGATATATAATAGCCTTCTAAAGCTACTACTTATTCCTAACTAAAGATAGAAGGATATCTTAATTAACTTTATTATTAATCTCCCTGCGAGTAAAGGCTATATAAATATTATAGTAGTTATAGACTAACTATCTAAGATAAGACACTTAATCGCCTACCCTAATATATTAATACCTACCATTGCCTAACTATTCCTAGATTACGTATAGAAACTCTATAAACTCCTTAAAATAATTATTTCCAATAAAGGTAGCCAGTTTATCTCTATATTTTAGAAAGAACTAACTACCTAACTCTATATTACCTAGAAACGGATAGTTAAATAAAACGTATAAATATTATAATCGAATAGTACATTCAGATATATACGTTATATTTATAAGACAACTAAATTAACTAGCTTATATTTACTAAGTTTACTATAAATAACTCCGTCTTAGAAACTATAAAGGTCTCTCCATTTCTAGCTAACTACGGCTAGTATCTATAAATAGGGTTTAACCCCTTTAGTAATATGCCTTACCCCGCTTATTACGCCTTATAAGTTATAGAAGTAAATTAATTTATAGAGAAGATAGAAGAACTATAATAGTTTCTTACTAATAAGATAATATAGGCCTAATCTATCTATAAAGCCGTAGTAAATAAAACCCAAACCCTAGTACTATCTTACTAAATTAGTAACTTTATCTAGCTAGATATAAGGAACCTAAATATAAAATAACCTATTAAGAAACTTAATTAAAAGAATATAGGCCCTTATAAGGTTAAGAAGGGTTTCTTCTCTTACGCCTACTAACTAACGCTCCCTAATACGGTTAAAATCTACCCTATTGTCACGGAGTGAGTATAAGCGAGGATAATATATAACGAAGTAGATATTATTAAGCTACGTATATAAACTATATAATAAAGTTAAGACGTTGCGTAAGGAAAGAAGGTAAGGAAATAGGGAGAAAGGGTATATATCGTTAACTTAGTTGCTTGGTTAATATATGCATAAGGCAGAATAGGATTTAGGTAGCGGTCCTAGCAGAACTTGGTAGGATTTAGTAGACTTAGCAGAATATAGTAGAATACGGTAGATCGCCGTTAGATCGCTATAGATTGCTATTAGATTGCCGTCTTATAGTCGGTCTCTAGTTACTAAGTTAGTAGAAATAGGTAGACGTGTATAAGGTATTACGGGGGTGTCCCGTAATAGTACCCCCCATTTAAACTTAAGCTTCTACGAGATAGGGCTGCGGTAGTTCTAGGTAGAGTTTGTAAAAGTTTTCTGCGGCTTATATAAGTCCTATAGAGCCGATAGGTTCCTATAAGGGCTTAGTAAAGCCTCTCTATTTTATAAGATATATATATTAGCGTTTCCGTTTATTATACTTAATATTATTAATTCTTTTAATAAAGTACTCGTTCTTACCATCTACTTTAACTGGTAGGGGAGGGTCTTATATCTATCTAGGTAGGGTGTCTAATATAGGGGTAGTAGGGTAGAGGACTGACGTATAGAATATAGGGTAGATTTTAACCGTATTAGGGAGCTTTAGTTAGTAGGCGTAAGAGGAGATGGCCTTCTCGACTTTATAAGGGCTAGCGTTCTTCTAATTAAGTTTCTTAGCAGGTCACTTCGTGTTTAGATTTCTTATATCTAGCTAGATAAAGTTCCTAATTTAGTAGGCCGGTACTAGGGTTTGTTTCTTATTTATTACGGCTTTATAGATAGATTAGGCCTATATTATTTTGTTAGTAAGGAACTATTATAGTTCCTCTATCTTCTTTATAAATTTATTTACTTCTATAACTTATAAGGCGTAATAAGCAGGGTAAGGAACATTACTAAAGGGTTTAAAACCTATTTATAGATGCTAGCTATAGTTAGCTAGGAATAGGGAGACCTTTGTAGTTTCTAAGACGGAATTATTTATAGTAAACTTAGTAAATGTAAGCTAGTCTATCTAGTCATCCTATAGATATAATATATATATTTAAATATACTGTTCTATTATAGCATTTATACATTCTATTTAACTATCCGTTTCTAGGTAGTATACTATAGATAATAGTACTTTAATGCGGAGTTAGGTAGTTAGTTCTTTCTATAATATAGAGATAAATTAGCTACCTCTATCGGAGATAATCGTTTTAGGGAGTCTATAGAGTTTCTATACGTAATCTAGGAATAGTTAGGCAATAGTAGACGTTAATATATTAGGGTAGGTAATTAAGTGTTTTATCTTAGATAGTTAGTCTATAACTACTATAATATTTATATAGCCTTTACTTATAGGGAGATTAATAATAAAGTTAATTGAGATATCCTTCTATCTTCGGTCCGGAATAGGCAGTAGCTTTAGTAGGCCGTTGTACGTCTTATATAAAGCTTTAGCTCGTCGGCAGGTATAGTAGCTAGAGACATACCTTTGTGTTATATTATGCATATTTGGCTAGTAATACTCTCGTTAGAGTAGCTCTAGGGGTTTTCCTTGGTCTAGGTGGCCGGCTACTAGTAGGTCGTATACGTGCTTAAGGAGCTTAAGCTTAAGCTCGTTGTGGTTAGGTATAACTAGGCGGTTCTAATAGTATAAGCAGTTTCTATAGGCTTTATATTTACTTATAGGAATCTTTTTAGAGTGTCTAATACTATCTTAAATTAGATTAAGCGTTTCTTAGATAAAATTGTCGTTTAGGTATTTATTAACTATAATCTATTTAATTAATTAGTTAATTATTTTAAGGACGTGTACTATAAAGTCTTTAGTAGGAGGATTAAATAGTTTGGGGTAGAGTAAAGTCTACTTTT
>Ga0193728_1001014_pt1 | contig 14029 bp, 1 predicted proteins | sample U1c1metaG_FD_143037 | JGI IMG/M metagenome (GOLD analysis project Ga0193728, IMG submission 143037) | Soil microbial communities from a riparian zone of the East river system, Colorado, United States - U1c1 | ecosystem: Environmental > Terrestrial > Soil > Riparian zone | place: USA: East River...
AGATTATTACTCTTAATCGAATACTAAGCTTTAGAAGGATAGCCGCGATATAAAAGAAGCGGCCGAATATTAAATAGAAGAATATAGTAATTAAGATAAGCATTAACACCAGCCCTATAATTAGGCAGTCTTAGATATACGTAGAGGTGAGTTTTTTTAAAATCTCTTCTAGCGATTAAAGGTTATTAAGTTAGTCTTTAAGAAAGCTTTTAATATCTTCTAATACTATATTAGAGAGAGTTAATAGTAAGTTATTATATATATTATTATAAGTAAATCCAATATAGAATTGTTTTATGCCTAGTAAGTAGTTCCTAGAAACTAATGCTTTAATAGTATTAGGAATAGTTATAGCGAGAGTATTTGCGGCACTTTACGCCTGGCTAATAGCGCCGGGGATAGCTATAGCGAGAGTATTTGCAGCGCTTTGCGCCTGGCTAACAGTACTAGGGATAGCTGTCGCGGCGCTATTAGTAATACTCGCAAGTTTAGTCTAAAAAGATTAGAGGATATTATACTCTAGAAGGGTATATAGTATAATAAAGGGATTACCTAGAGGTTTAATAGTAAAATTAAACTAGATTTAAGACCTATTAGTTAAAGTTACTTATATAAAGCTAGATAAAGAGTAAAGTCTTACACTTAGGGTTATAATACCCGCCTTTATATTACTTTCCTTATATAGTACCTATAGCGCTAGAATTGTATAGTAGCTAGTAGTAAGTATAAAGGGAACTAAGACACCTGGCTTTAGCTACGTTCCTCCATTTAGTATAGTAAGAAGATAATAACTTTTAAGAGAATGCTTAAAAACTAGTTCTGTTAAGATAACAACAAGATAGTTTCTATATAAATTCCCTTAAAACTTATATAATAAGTTCTTCGGGTCTAAAAAAGGGCCCCTAGTAATATAAAAAAATTAACTTATACTAATTTATAGGACCCTAGAACGGGGCCCTTCCTATTATTTTTGGAAATTAATATTAATAAGTAATTTTAGAAAATACGTGCTAGAAAAATATATATACTATATTAGTCTTCTTATTTACTAATAACATCTCTAATTATTAGGATATGCATTTTTATCTTTGTTAAATACCTACTATAGGCTATAACCCTTACTAGACCTTAACCTATACTCCAAAACTGTTTTAAAACCTCCATTTATTATTTCTCTTATTAGTTTTTTAATTAGGGCTATAAATAACAATTAAGGGGATTAAGTGCCTTAACTTAAGAACTTCTACCCTAATACTTAAGGCTCGATAATAGGAATAATATAGTATACTTAAATATTATAATACGCCTACACAATAATACTGATTTAGGTAGTGGATTATTAGTACTACTATATAGTAATACCAGTTATAAGGAGAGAGTCTCTCTTAGGTTATTAAACTCTGGGAAGTACTTATTTAAGTAAAGTATTAATAGCTAGATAATTATTACTTAGTATAGTTAGAATATAGATAAATAGATTATATTTAGTATAGCTAAAAGAACCCTCTTATTCTATAACCTTTTATTTTTAGATACTAGCTCTATCCTTTTTCTTATAGCGAATTTAATATAATTAAAATTTTCTAATATCTAAATTTGGGGATATAACCTAGTAAAGGACCTTATAACCTCCTAGAGGCACTTTAGTCTTTAACTCCTCTAATAGGAGCTAGATTAAATTAAGCCTTTAGGTATACTTTATTACGTTATTTTAAATCTCCTATTAAAGTTTCTAGTTAATATTCCTAAGCAGACTTACTTCTTCTTTAGTATACTATCTAAGCTCTATCTCTACGGATATCTTATCTCTTAATTTACTTAGCTCTCGAGCTAACCTAGTATTTTCCTTTTATAGCTCGTCGATTTTTGCACTAAAGCTAATCTTTGGGTAGTTTAGTGTTTATAAGAAGTTAGGAAATATAGTAATTTAGGATATCTTATACACGTTTACTAATATTATAATACCTTACGCGTTTATAGAGTTTATCTTTAGGGTAGCTATAACCTATATAGCCTTAAACATTATGCTAACTCCTTTATATAATTCCTTATAGGCACCAATAGAATAATCGCTTATATTTTTTAAGAATATTTTTAAGAATAGTTCCCCCTTTTTTAGTAGCACTTTCTAAATATAAGGATTGTCTAGGCTAGGAATAAGACGAACCTACAACAGCTCTATTATAATTCCTAACCTACTCTCTATAGAAGGGTTAGTTATAATTAAATAAGAGCTTGCTTGGCCTTATGTATATAGTTTAATAATTACTCTCGGCATTTATTCCTTTACCTTCTACGTTTAATATTACTCGATCGTATTAGAGCTATTTTAGTTTATATTACTTTAAAACAACTAGCAAAAAGACGAATTAAAGACAATTAATAATTTATTTAAAGTAGGTAATATAGTATTACTTAGCTTTGCTTAAAAAATGATCTAGATTCTAATAGGGTGCGGTTTTAGGGCCCTAGAGCTAGTTCTAGGATACCCTATTCCGGGACCCCTCTATTTATAGTATAACTAACTATATAATAGGAAAGACAATAGCGCAACCTTTTTAATACGTAAATAGTAGTAATACTAATAATTAGCATAGGCTTAAAATATTATAAGCTTATAACTTCTACTCTGGAAGCAACTAACTAAAAACGGTCTTATTCTCTGTAAATCCCTCCCTTACTTAATTTGCAGCTCCCGGTTATAACCTATCCTATAATACTAGAGCGGCAAGTCTATTATTATTTAAATGTATATATAGCCTATTATTAAGCGCCTGTAGTCTTTTATATTGCCCAATCTCTAGCTACTTAATTACATCTTTTAAAGCCTTTTCCAACACTGCTTGACTTTTATATATCTCCTATATAATTATATAAGCAGCCTTTTATACGCAACTAGCTTTTATAAATAGTCTCCCTCTTAATAAAGCTTCTTTTTAATTCGGCCCTAGATATAATATGCTTTAGTATAAGCTATAATAACTCTTAATAGTTCTTAAGACGGTTATTAATTACACTGCATAAGTCTACTTTTAAGTATTAGATCTCTTAGCGCACACTAAAGATCTAATATGGTTCTATAGGGGCCGGGACGGGATCCTTAGTCCTATTCCCGTAGGTTATATAATTGCTTTCCTATTAAGTAACTAGTGGAATTATTTTAGGGTGCAAGCTAACCCTAGCACCGTAGCTAGACCGATTATTCTATATGCTACTTATAAATTAATAAAAATAGCTTTCTACTTTTACCTATATTTTAGACTATAGAAGACCTTAGGAAGTAGAGGATTAAAGTTTATCTAATTTAAGGAGGCCTTCGCCTCACTAAAACATCTATTTAACTAGCACCTATATAAAACATTTTTTAGCCTAGAGCAAACGATAGAAAACAGAGTTTTAAATTTTTATATATCCTTTTAATTCACTATAAGGCCTTAGCTTAGAATATAGCATGCTAGCAGCTTTAAAAGAGTATAGGGGAGAGAATTAGAGTAAGTCTTCGCGCTAAATTTACCTTGCGCTACTATCTAATACGGATTTGCTAGGAATACGTAGAGTTAAGGTCTCTTAATAAGATTTATCCGGCCGCTAACTAAATCCTTTCTATAGTTAATAAGAGGCTTTATAATGCTTCTAGCGCTATTAAGATATCGCGTAAGGAATTATATAGCTATAGACATACCCTTACTAATTTAAATGTAGCTTATAAAGATATATAATAAAAACTTCGCGATTATACTAGGGTATATAAAACTATATATAAACGATATGGCAAAGTTTTAACCGACTTTTAAAGCGCTGCAGTCTTAAACGCCTTACTCTGTTAGGACATTAAAAAAGCTAACAAAACTATATATATATTAGAATTAGAGGTATAGAGGTATAAGCTCCATTTGGGAAACAGCAGCAAGTTAGTTAGTATAAATAATAATAAAGTAACTAAAATAGAATGGAATATAGAAAGGTTTATATCTAGAGAGCATTATAATACTAAGATCCTTAAGCTTAAGTAGAGAATTACTAAGATAATTCTAGAGTATAAAAAGAAAAAAGAAAAGATAATAGAAGAATATAGGAATGCTTTACGTAATACTACTGATCGTATTATTGCTAACTAGCAGAAGATTAAAGAACTCGAGGTACTATATAAGCCGAGGCTAGAAGAAATACATCTAGGAACCCTTAAATAAAATCTGTCTCTAAAATAAGGGAAACCTAGTAAGGGCGATAAAGTTAAAGTATAAGTATAGCAGGCTAAAAAGGGCCGAAAGTGTAGGTAGGAGTCCTCTAGTAGGTATTAGTTTCTAAACCTAATTAGGGATCTAGTAATATAGCTTAATTAATTAGTATAAGCGGCCGCTAAGTTTAAAGTTATTTATAGAAACTGGCGTGCGGTTTATATATAAGGTCTATTTAAAATGCTTTGTTTTATTCTAAACTATTATATTTTTAAAATTTATTAGTACAGTTTACCCTCGTTTCCGTGCTTAAAAGAGAAACTATGCCCTTATTATATTATTTGTTCTTAATTAATATCTAATACGGTCCTAATTAAGGTTATACAGATAAATACTAATAAGTTAGGTACTGTTAACCTAAATCGGAGTTACTTATTACCGTCTTACCCTTAACTTAGTTACCAACTTAGTTACTAACCTATAACTTATACCTTATATATAAATAGTCTCTTTTCTTTATAGATTAATCTATATATAAGTCCTTCTTTTCTTACAATTAGTATATAGACTACCAATTAATAGGTATAAAAAACCTCTAAGGGAGATATAAGAGGTAATATAGCATATACCCCTCTAGATGGCACCTATACTATATTAACGGGAGGAAGAATACCATTAGGTTGCTGCTCTGAGACTCTTATAAGGAAGTGTCCTAATTTCCTATCTTGCCCCGTCTACTATTTAAGCTATACTTCTATACTTTTATAGATTGCTGTAAGGTATTATATACCTGCCCCTAGCTTATTACTGCCCTATATACGTATATACGCCTACCTATAGTCCTCCTACTTATAGTATAAATCTAGCCCTATATAACCTAACCTTCTACCCTAAAGGAATAGCGGGATAAACTAGGCGTCTTATCCTAGGGCCCTAACCTAGGTCCCCTACTATATCTCCTAGCTAAAAGATATATAGAGGAAGACGAAAGAAATACCGTATATATGGTAAATCTAGGCTATTAGGTAGGGTGGTGTAAAGGTAGGTAGTTAAGAGGCTTATTATAGGCCTTCCGCCTATAAGGTATATACGGTTTAGTTATTATATATAGGTGCTATATAGTATATCGTGCTTATACCGTATAAGAAGAAGGGGGATGCTATAAGTAGATACCGTGTTCAAATAGCTAATCCGACGTACGTTAAGGCGTAATAGCCGTTTTTTAAGCCTCTATTAGGGCTTACCCTCCTAGCGAAAAATTCTTTATACTACTAGCACGTCGCTACACTAACGCTGCGCAACCGTATATACGTCTCTGCGTTTACTCTAGTAGTTAATTGGTATAATCCTAATAGAACGCTAATAGTAACTACTAGGTTCCTAGGTTCTACCATGTAGAGGTATAGAGGCCGATTCCTATAGAGCCCCTATACCCTTATTACGTAGTAGTTAGACTATATTTAAAGGTTAGAATAAAATAAAGTTATATACTAATAATAGGGGAGCCAGAAATAAATTAGGGTGTACTAAGCCTTTACGTTAAGGTTTATTACTAGGGGTACGCTAGATTAGTCGAGTTTATATTTCTTTAATCTAGCTATATACTAAAAAATAATTACCAAACAGCTAAAGCTTTATGTTTCGTCTCTAACAACTAATAGGCCTCTAGCGCTTAGCTTAGTTAATATAGTAATAGCCCGTAATAGCGGATTATCTACGACAATTAAGGCAACTATAGAAAAATTACAAGCTTTAGAAAATACGCCAACCCTATCTCTAATAGAGATAATAAAAAATATATATTGGGAGAATAGTTGTCTTAGAGAAGAATTAGTATATTAAAGTAAAATATAGGAGCTAGGCATAAAGTTTAAAGAAGAAATAAGTTATATTACTAAAAGGCTCTAGGTAGCTATTATTAACTTTAGGAAAGGGTAAAAAGATACTAAGGACGATATTATTTAACTCTTAGAGCTCTTTATATTATTTATACTTTATATAGTATAGTATAACCCGCTTATCTAGGCTATATAAAGGACGGAGAGAATTATAAAGTAGGTAAATAGAGAAATTATTAAAGCACCGCCTCTTATTAGTCTAAGTTATATAATAGGTCCCTTTACTTACGACTTACTAGAGGCTACTTAGGTCGCATCTAGCTATAAAGTAGGAAAAATTGTAGAAATAGGTTAAGAGGTGGATTTATTCTTAGTATTGTTATACTATTAGTAGTTAGAGCTAGAGAAGCTATTATAAGACTATAATAAAACATACCTTTATTCCAATTACCGTATACTTTCTAGTAGGTTATTAATTGCCTAACCATATAAGGCGCCCGCTTTATTAGCTTATCAATAATAAGGCGCTTAAGGTATAGCATCTTTCTAAAGGACGTCTTATAAAAGTTAGGAATCCTAATATAAATAGGGCTTAGCTTCTCCTTTAGAATATTGTTAATATTTCCGGTATTTAGATAAGTAGACTATGCCGCTTATAGTATACGTATAGGGAGTCTAAATAATATATAGTTGTAGATAAGGAGGCGTAGACTTAGTAATGGCGGCGTAAGCATTTTATAAGATTACCGCGTCGGCTTATTATTTAAGGCGATATATAGGAGGGGGATAACCTATTAAAGTCATTTGATTAAGGAATCTAGTTATAAAAGGTCGCTATAAAGAGTGCTATAGCTAGTACTCGGAGGTAGTAAACGGGATACTAGAATGTTCTATAAGGTTAATATATAGTTAAGAATAAGGGTTTAAACAGCTCTCTAAGTTAGTAAGCACTAAATAATAGGTTAAAGTACATTACCTTCGCGACTTAATTAATTAATCGCGTTTAGGAAATTAGGCTAACTAAGCTTTCTATAGGTAAGGAGAAATGCGTTATAAAAAGGATGTAGATAGCGTTATATATAAGTATAATAGTTATAAAGAGATAGAAGCTATAGATTAAGGCGTATTAGAGATATAAAGTTAAATAATAAGAAGGTAAAAGTGGGTGTATAAAGATGAATATCGGGAATATTCTTTAACAATCTTTTAGAAACGGCTGTAGTAAATAATCTAACACGTAAAGCCTCTCCCGCAGCACTATAAAGCAACAATTTTCGCTCTCTATAGTCTTATAAGTATATAGTAAGAGTAAGCTAAAGCTCCCGCTAATTTATGCGATCTATTATATACGAGCTAAATAACACCTTGCTAACTATTACGCAGCTCGCCCTACTTTTTCTACGGTAAACGTAAAATAATTACGCTCCTCACTTAATATTGTGTACTTAGTTTAGCACGCGTTAGCTAGAGGTCCCATTTCGCTTAGTAGGAATTTCTAGGGTAACCATTTCACTTATATAAATACTTCGGCACTACTAACTCCGTATTTATTATAGTAATTGGTCCCTATTTTCGTATTATAGGTTTAGAGTATACTTAGGTATATTATAACTGGAGGGAAAAGGATCTACTTAAAAAAATAAAAAAAGAGAATAGTAAAGCCACCTAGGAGTATATTAAGAATCTCTATAATATATCTCCGCTTATTATAGATATAAAGAGGTATAGATTATATAACGCCTTATATAATAAATATATCGATATAGAAGTAGAAAAAATAAAGAAGATAGTAAAGGTAAGGAATAAAGTTAATAATACTAGTTACTAGGAGAGTATAGCACTAATAAAGAGTCCCTTTTTATTTAATATAGATTAATAGGTGAGTTCTAATCTAGTCTAGCTGTCTAATTTACGTCTAATAACTAGTAGGGCTCTATTACAAATACTATCGGGCTAGAAAATTCACTAGTTCTATACTTCCCTAATTATAAAGAGCAGATTTCTGCTGCGAACACTATTATATTATAAACTAGCACTTCTATAGCGGCCTATTTATAATAATAGTTGCTAAAATAAGTAAATATTAGTTGTCTCGCATTTATCTATCCTCTAGTATACTATACTACTCTTATTTTAGTTTTCTATACTATAGTATAAAAAACTATAGGTTGAATATATTAAGTATAGAGATATTAGAGTAATACCTTAAGGTTATACAATTCTCCTAGTTTCTAAAAGTTTGGATCTAAGATATATAGCCCCTACGTTAAACTCTATCGTAAGGGATTTCTATACTAGCCTTAGTTGACAATTCCCTATTCGCCAACTCGTAATCGTATATAGCTCTTAAATCTAAAGGTATCGCTTTCGGTATTAGATAATGTAGCTTAACTTCGAAGGTGCAAGGCTTAGAGTCTTTAAAGCAATTTAAGCAGCTATTTTCTTTAAAATCGCAGCGTCCCTTAAAGGATTAGCGAGAGAAAAGGAAAAAAAATTAATATGCAATTGGGAGGACCTACTTTTCGCTGCCTATATATGTTGTATACTCGCTTACGTTTTAATTAAGCCTAAAGGTAGCGCTATAAAGGGTCTATATTGTTAATTAGGTGTATAAAGATTAGAAAGCGGAGCAAGTCCTATCTATCTACTATAAGATTATAGAATAATAAGTACTTAGTTTTAGAGAAGCCGACTTACTTACCCTATTTAGCTTTATAGTATCTAATTTATAGTAGAGTGTGTCTATATATAGTGTTAGCTCTATAGTTTTGGGTCTATAGCCTTAGGTCTATAACGTCTAGCTTTAACTACTTTTAGAGTTAAATTAAATGGTATCTAATTTATAGTACCTGGTTTGACTAAAATAGTCGCGGAGCTATAGGGTTATAGCGTAGTTTGACTAAAATATTTTCGGAGTTGCTACTTTAGGCTATAGATTCCGTGGTATCTAATTTATAGCGCCTCCTTTAAATAGTTTAAAGCTGCTACTTTAGGCTATTAAGTCTATAGTGTGTAGTTTATAGAGTTACACTTATTAGTTATAGCTTGGGCCATATATATAGTAAAATATTATATTTCTTTAAAAAACTAACTATAATAATAAACTGTATAACAACTAATTAAGTTCTAAACGCACCCTTTAAATACGATCTATAATATAATAATTAGTAATATAACTAGTCTAGTTCGCTTATCGGTTAGGTAGTTCTTAGCAGTTCGCTTATTTTTAACTACTTAGTATTAGCGACTTAGTTAATCGAGATATAAGCACGGTAAGAGGGTCGCGCAAGCCTATACGATTAGATTGTCTATAAATGAGAATCTAAAGCTAAAGAAAAGGAAAGGAAAGGGCAAGTAGCACGCGAGGGGTTATATACAATCCCCTGGTCACGTAAGAGTTACGTAAGCCCTGTGTCTACTATAACGTCTACTATAGCTACCGCTTTCTGCTAGTGCCGTAATACTTAGTATACTTAGTATTAGCGACTTAGTTAATCGAGGCACGGACACAGTAAGAGAGACGCGTAGGCCTATACGATTAGATTATCTATAAACGAGGATCTAAAGCTAAAGAAAGAAAAGGGGAAGAATAGAAGCACCGCTTAAAGTTATATACAATCCTCCAGTTACATGACCGCACTTTGCTATTACGTAACGGCAATTTGCCAGTGTCGTAATACTTAGTATGCTAAGTGGCTTACTGGTTTTAAAGAAATATTAAGACTTATATATATTAAATTAACTTATAAGCTTATAAAATAGAAAGGCTAAAGTCTTTATATAATAAAATAATATTAAGTATTTATAAAATCCTATAACAACTACCTAGTTATAGAAAATAGTATTTTAGGCCTAATTAGGTAAGTATCTAGTTAGGCTAGTCTGGTTCGGTTTGGCTCTAACTAAACTAATTATATTACTAATAATAATACCTTCTAATTAACGATAAAAAGCTTAGAAGTGCCTATAGTATAAGCTTAGAAGCTTTAACCCTATAAAAGCTTAGTAAATCTCCAGATTAGTGTAGGCGGGCTACAGTTCTTATATCTAGGTCTATTTTGTGGAGTTATTTAAGTTATTTCTCCGTAAGGTCTAGAGAATTAATATATTCCTCTACTCTATTATCTTTCTATAACCTTATATCGATATTATATAGATTATATTTAGGTTTTTTTAGGTCGCGCTGTTTGCGTTAAACTGCTATAAGGGTATAGCCTAGAAGGAATTCTTTATATGTTTCTAGTTTCGTTCCTTTTAGAGATAGGTAAATAAGGATAGCTACCTTATAGTTATTTTATGGCGTGCCTAGTATAGCTATAAAAAAAATAAGGTATAACTGTTTAAATATAGAATAATAGCAAAATGGTAATATAGTAAAGATTACAGAGATTTAAATAATATTCTTAATACTATACCGCACTTATAGACGACATTGCTTTGATACTAGGTACGTTAAGTTCTCTTTAGTAGCTGTTATAGTATTACATCCTTAACTAATAATTGGTTTGTAAGTAAGAAAGGGTGATATTAGAGCTTAGGGTAAGGGTTTTATAATTGGCTTATCTAGTAAAGCGAGGGGTAAAGCTTATAGAAGGGCTAGTATTAAATATAATAGCTCTAGATAGGCTTCTATAGAAGGGCTGGTCTAGAAGGTTAAAGTTAAGCCCTGCATTTTAAACTTACTAGTAAGCGCTTTACGCTAAAAGCTAACTAATAACGAAATATTAGTGCCGGGCTTAAGCTAGTATAGAAATTATTAATAAGATTACTATATAAAACGCTCGCGTAATTAAACGTCGGCGCCTTATCTCTGCTTGTATTCTTAAATAAGTTATTTGTCCTTTACGTCAATTACTATAGAGTAGAGTAAAGATAACCTAAACAACCTAAAAACGATTGCTAAGAAAGACAAGACAGCGGCTAAAATTACCGTCCTCTTTAACGAAATGTCTATAACTATAGCGTCTATAACTACGATAAGAACTATAGATGGTATACGGGCTAAGTGTATAGAGTTAGGTTTGCCTTATAAGGTAATAAAGAAAGTAAAAAGTATAAAGGAAGTAAGAAAAAGAAGTATAAAGAAAGTAAGAAGAGGAGGTATAAAAAACGCGAGAAAAGGAGACGCTACGGTTATAGCTAGCGGTGGTAATGCCTTAAGCACATCTTATCAAACCCTTATTAATATATCTTTAAGCCCTAGTAGATATATAAGTTATAGTATAAGATTATACTATTCCTAATATAGGTACTAGGAGTATTTAGATATACCTTTAAAAAGTATAGAGAAGTGGAATAGAAATTATTTTATAAGGATAAGGATTGGGAAGAGCGGGATATTTAAGCTTCGAAATTATTCTATATATAGGCGTGTATATAGCGTAGGCGCAGGCTAAGGGCAAAGATATACTTTATTTAAATTGAAGTTCTATATATATACAGGCTCCAAAGATAAGTCAGGCCGTATCCCTCTTATATTGCTGTCCTTACTATTAGTAAGATCGCCAGTATAGCTAAAGAGGTGCCTTACCTTGCATCTTATGGCAATTAATAACAAAAACGAGCTATATCAATAACAACTTTCCCACTAACCTTTACTTACTTAAAATTCTTAACTATAGGCTTAACCTCCTAGGTGTAGAGGTACTTATCCTATAAGGATAGAATAAAGTAATTAAGTCTCTGGCCCTTTTCTAAGGTTATAACAATTATATTAATCTATAGTACAAATATTTAAAAATCTACAATAAGATGTAAGGATCTTATATATTGCAAAAATTTAAAGTTAACTATATAACTACCGCCTAATAACGATAGGTATAAATTAATATATAATAGAAGTTTTCGTAATAGGGGATATTAGTAGCCTCCGCGTAAATAGCTTTATATATCTATAAGAGGGTAATTAGGATATTCGATAATAAAAAGCAGTTAGTAGCCCTTATTTAAATTAGATGGGCATATTTAAAGCAGAATCGGTAAATCCATAAGCGAAGTTTAGGAGGGAGGTTAAGAATATAGCCAGGCTATCCGTCGCTATAGGCTAAGCGAATCATTTTCACAATAAGAAAAGAAGGATAGCGTCCCGCTTTAGCTTTATATCAATCGCTAGTATAGGGTCGGGCTTTCCTTAGTATATTTTACTATAATAGTTATAGTCTAGAACTTGCTGCTTAACTTTTTAACTTTTTAATTTAAAGATTATAGATAGTAATTCCAAGATTAACAAATAACCCTAGTAAGACCCCTAATAACCCTAAAAATGTCCTATAAAACTTATCCTATATTATAGGGAGGGCTTACCTACTTTATAGCAAATGCCGCTGCTCTTTAAGGCTAAGGAAATTATAAAATTTCGGAAGAATAGTAATATATCCTATCTTATTTAATAGGAGGAAAGGGTTATTACTAGAAACTACTTGCTTGGGAACTAACTGGGCGCAAATATTCTCTATAAAATATATAAAATCCACTCGTACTCTAACCTAGACTTAACTTCGTATATCCCTTTTAGGGAATTTATTTACCCTATTAAAGGAGATAAGCTATATAGAGTTATATAGAAAGATTAATAGCTTCCTAATATATTCCTTGCTACTAAAGGATAGTTGCTTTACAAGTATTAGAGTTACTAATTTTTAAATAATAATCGGTACGTTCTTTAAAGTAAGTCAAATAGTTTAGGTATATTAATAAATCTTTAGTATTACAGTTAATAAAGAAGGGTAGATTAGAAGGATAGGATAGAGAGCAAATTAGCTAATAAATTTAGTATATTAGATATTAAATAAAGCCTTATAGCGCCCCAATTTAACTTTCTATAGTTACTATTAGCGATATACTAAAAGATAGAAGACAACTCTTATAGAGCGGAAAAGAGATAAAGGAGCGGACTGTAAACCTAAGACATTATACCTATCCTACGACTATACCCCTATATATTTTAATAAAAACTACTATATATCCCTATTATAGAAGGGCTTTGTATTACTCTAGCCTTTTATCTACCTTATATAGAGCAGTAAGAGTTGCTGCCAATACTACGCCCTGCGAAAAGCTAATAACACTATCTACGGGACCGCCTGCCTTAAGGTACTCCGGTATATTAATTAGTATACTTCCTAGTTCTCTATATAGGCTTTAATAATCTATACCTTACTACTAAGCTTAAATTTCTTATATAGTAGATTCTTTAATAGATATTCCTATAACTTCTATAATATTTAGGCGAAGAGGACTAGGGGTATAGAGCAACTTAAGGTCCCTAGGATACTAATAAAGAAGTAAGCTATTCTAAATATTTCGGATAAGATAATAGGTCTTATTTTAAACCAGTCTGGCAACTACGTATAATCTACTAAGTATTTATTTAGCTTTTATTATTTAGAATATAGAATTAGAAAATACTGTGTAATATAAGAATTCTTAGCTTTAGTAGAGGGGAGTTTACAAAATCTAACTTTCTTGTGTTATGGTGTATTAAAGTGCAGAGTTTACGGCTATAAATTAATTTGCCCTATATAGTATTAATCCTAGAAGCGTTTTTATAGAGTACCTCTGCGCTAGGTAATTTTAGCCTATAATACTTATAATAAAATAAAATATTTCCGTAACTTTTTATAATATAAGTATCTAGACATATCTAGCTAATATAGATCTGTAGTATAGTAAAAGCGGGGTATTAGGGGTGCGAAATCCTAATCGTTTGTAAAATATCTTATATAAAGTTCGACCTTAGTATATGGGCCCATATCTAATTAAAAGCGCGTGTTAATTACGCTAATTAAAATGCGTAGATTTTTACCTAAAAAAAGATAAAAATATATTAAATGGCTATGCGTATTACTTTAAAAGGTATAAATAATTACTAAGATTAACGCGCGCTTTTAACCGAATGCGCTAGGATAGTATAGTATATAGTGTCTGATTTCTAGCACAGCGCTAATAGGCCGATTAACTAGTACGGCGCCCTTAGGGTTAGGTCCCTAGTATTTAGTTTAAGGTGTCTAGTTT
>Ga0193728_1001015_pt1 | contig 14026 bp, 10 predicted proteins | sample U1c1metaG_FD_143037 | JGI IMG/M metagenome (GOLD analysis project Ga0193728, IMG submission 143037) | Soil microbial communities from a riparian zone of the East river system, Colorado, United States - U1c1 | ecosystem: Environmental > Terrestrial > Soil > Riparian zone | place: USA: East River...
TCAAAATCAGCAAACTTGCGCAGCATCTCATCATGATTGCCGGTGAGGTAATAAACCGGCACGCCTTCGGTCACAAACTTCAGGATGCGCCGCACAACTTTCATATGACTCTCTGGCCAGTACGATTTGCTGAACTGCCAAATATCAATGATATCGCCGTTCAGAATAAGCATTTTGGGCTTGATGCTTTTTAAATATTTAAGGAGTTCTTTGGAGTGGCACCCATAGGTACCCAAATGCACGTCGGATATTACAACGATATCTACTTCACGTTTTGCCATAAAATTTTAGGGGATAATTTGCCGTCCGGTAGTTTTTACCGGTTAAGGGGTGGAAAGTTTGAAACAGTTTACGACTATTCGTCGTCCTCATCTTCTTTAACCTTCAGTTCATAAGGGCTGACGTAAAATATGCCTAACAATAGAAGCAATCCCACAACAACCAAATACGCAAACTCGAAATTCATAATGCGATATTTAACAAATGTCAGCAATTCATATTATCTGAACATTAAGACTATGTAAAATGTAAAAGGTTTCATGCGTTAGAAAATTTATTTTCGATACGGTCAAGTTGTTCCAGGTGATGCCTGGAGTGGATAAGGATAAATTTGAACCATTGCCGCGCGTTCAGCATACCCATGCGGGCGTGTTTTACCCGGTTGTTTTTGGGCGAATCAAAAATGCGTGCGGCCACATCATTAACACGTTTCCGGCATTTTATAATCAAATTCCGCGCTTCTTCTTTGTTAATCTTCTTCGCAGGTATGATGGCGGCTACACCCTTCGGCACTTTAACCGGGAAAGGCGGGAATCGCCCGGCAGTCAATACAAACAATCCTATCAGCGTACGGCCTTTGGAAGTGGGCACACAGGTGCTGAGTGTACATTTTTCAACCGCGATAGTCGAACTCAGGTCGGCCTGCAAAATATGCGAATACACTTCGGCATAGGACCATCCGCCACCGGGGGGCGTCACATCGAACAAATCATCTGAAATGGTATCCAGGCGGTTGCGATAGACATCCAGTGCTTCTTCAATAGCTCTGCGTTCGGCTTCGATGGTCATGGTTCTCAAATATCGGATTTCGTCCTGATACGTATCCGGATTTTATTCCGATTTCTTTGAAAATTTAATAACACAAAGGAAGAAACACAAATTTCATTATTATTAGTCCCCTTTATACCTATATAATTGCCTGCCGATATTCCCCGTATCACCAATACCTTCGATTATAATCCGATAAGCACCATGCCCATCTGCATTATAGTATTCAAACGACACCCGGCCGTTCTTATCAGTAACCAGTTCAGGTATCCAGCATATAGTAGATCGTAGGTCCTTCTGATCATTATTATCCCCCTGGTGCTCGTATTTTGGAGAATAAAATTCCTTTGATTTATAAAATCCCTTAAATGAAAATCGTATTAAACCGGGCGATACAATAGGTTTGTTTTTGTACTCCCCGCCGCGCTTCGTAGTGAACACTAATGCTCCGCCGGGGGCCGATGTACCATACAAAGCAAGATAGGCGCCACTTTTAAGCAATTCGACACTATATATATCACTAAGGTTCACCATATCAAAAACATAAGATTGGTCGGGCAGCAAAACGCCGTCTAAAATAAATGCGATTTTAGGAGGAGGATAGCCCATATGTTCACCTAAGCGGTCTCCTGTGCGAATAAGGTACAGAGCGCCGCCTTTTGAAATTGTTCCGGGTAGTTTACCGAACAGGCACGGCAGGCCAGTACAATTGGTCAGTTGGTCGCCCATGATCACAAAATCGTTATTACCCGGACGATTAATATTGGAAGAATGCTGGAGTTTAGGCAGATGTGCCCTTGATCCCTTAATTGTGACCGGGTTAAGCTTTATCCCATTAAGGTTTAAGACCGTTTTTACATACCTATATTTTTGTTGCATTAACGCTACCGTTTGCGGCACAATCCTGATTTCATTTACAGTGTCAGTTAAATTTAAGGGAAGTGGTATAGGTTGCTTTATTTCTAATTTTACATCGGCGTCATTATTCCCTTTTTTTGCAGACAATACAACCATTGTTGTATCAGTAATATAAAGATTTGAAAATTTAAAGCCCCCGTTTACGTCGGTTGTGACATCCCTGATAATATTATCCTTACCATCCATAAAAATAACTTTTCCGTTTGATATTGGTTTTTCAGCCGGCGTTTTTAAAATACCCGTTAATTCCAGGGACGTTTCCGGCTGAAAAGCCGGTCCCTGATTAACTTTGTATCCGAGTACCTGTTTCCATTCAAACCGGCGATAACCCTGGGTAAGCATCAGTACATCCAGGTTATTAAGCGCTTCGCCAGGCTCAGCTGTAAAATAATAATTTGGTTGCTCCACATAACCTTTCAGATCAGAGGTCAGTAACAGATCTGTCAGTATTGTATGTTCTGAATTTTCGTCCACAGGCACCTGACTATCATCAATAACCGACACCGAAAAATGTCCTTTTATCGGCCTCCCGTTATCATCAGCTGCATTCAGATTAATTTTTACCTTTTCTCTTTTTAAATAGCCAGTCTTGTCACTGCTTATTTGCAAATTCAGCAAATCGTGATTTTTAATAAACAGCAAGCGTTCGCCAAGTGGTTCGCCATTTGGCGAAAAGAGGGTAAGACGAGCCACTCCTGTACGGAGCTGATTTTTTTCAATATTTATTGAAACCGAAGGATTATTTAGTTTGCATACAAACGAAGCAACATCATTTCCTGAGCAAACAAATAACGTAAAATCCTTACCCTGGTTATCATGGTAAAAATCTTTGTTCGAATTTATTGTAACTATCGCTTTCGAAGGAGAACTGTTATTAACTGACAATGTAATACCTTTCAGGTCTGCCGTGGGAAGATCAATGATATTTTGTGTACCATCGGCATAACTGATCTTTGCCTTATAGGTTTTATCGCCAAAAGATTGAATATAAAAATACCCCATCCCCAAATGCCCCGATGCAAATGCACATATTTCGCGGCCGCCATTATCCAATACCACGCCCTTCACGCTAACACCCAGTCCATTTCTATCGATTGCCTTGAAGGCTACTTTTGATCGCACACCGGCCACAAGGTTGCCCCCCTCCGGGAAAAACTGCACGTCCGTTTCATTACTTAAATTTTTCACCAAGGTTTTTGTACCAAAATCAGGTTCACGAATATCTTTGACGGATATAACGGCGATACTGCGGGTGAAAACCCCCTGGTTTTGGTTATTTTGCATCAGTTGGGTATAGGCCCGCACTTTATAGTTTCCATTGGGTAACGAATCAGGCAAGGCAAACTCTCCCCATGCTATGCCATTATTGACCTGTAGTATTATTGATTGATCTATTTTGCTATTGGTATTTACCAGATCAACATGCAATACGCCGCTTAACGATGATAATTGGGAGTCATTGCCCGTAGTAACATAAGCTTTGAAATAAATGGTATCAGACGCAGCATAATATGGCTTATCAAAGTGCAGGTATGCTTTCTCTGTAACATGCTTGTCCGAAAAACCCTTTAGTTTTTCGGTTAAATTTTTTGATACCGTATAATCCACTTTGGCATCTTCAGGCTCGTAATCCAATGGCAACACCTCAGCTATTCTTTTTCCGGCCCAGGCTCCTGTAAATTCTAAATCTTTTGTGTCGATCAAACCGCCATTGCCGTCAAAGAGTGCAGGAGTCACCTTGAATTTTACTATCGTTGTCTCCGGCCCTGGAGCATTTATATTGGCATTCAGGTGAAACTGGTGGTATTTGTTGTAAGTGATATAAAGCACATCGTTGTCACACCCCAGCGAATAAATCCCTGTATGGCCTGTAGGAGCTACAATATCAATTTTTGCTAACGGGGAACGTACCAGCGTTTGAATAGTACCTGGCAATTTAGACTTTTTGATCCAATAAGATAAAGAATCCCTCTGTTGAACAGACCTGTTTTTAATATCTTTATAAAAAGCTATCCGGGCACTTATTACATCATCCCCTGGTCGTTGCGGATTGGCAACAATAGATATCCTGTATGCTCCGAAACCTTCCTCTTCGATCCTGTCATCTATTGCTGATCGTAAAAAGTGCATGAAAGAGTTTTCATAAACTTCCTGCCTTCGCTTTATCCAATTTTGCTCCTGCTCCGATGTTCCTTCCATCTCCCTGAAAAATATGGAGCCATTATAATGGAATGTTTTAGCGTTTTCATCTTTGTTGTTCAACGTAAAGTTGGCCAGTAAATAATCTATCCGATACCCCAGGGCATAATTCTCAATTTTCAGATAATCGTCTGATGATGCTGTTAAAGTCCCGGTAGCATCGTCGTAATCCAAATTCAATATTTCAGGGTTAAGTAGTTTACACTCTTTAGCCAGGCCGGACGTACCTAAAAACTCATCCATAAACCACCCAAGGTTCCGTTCCCTATACTTGTCAAATTTTATACTTACCTCCTGCAATTCCTTGATTTTAGGAAGCATCAGAATATCGGGTAAAACAATATTACCCTCGGTTAACATCAGGTTTTGATGATAGGTTTCGAAACCGAGCACTGATATTATCAGCTCGTATTTGCCAGGTTTGATATTCTTGAGAAAGAAAATACCATCATCGGCTGATTTGCTCCCAATTGTGGCATTGGCAATAAATACACTCACGTTGGGTATTGCCTTTTTATCTGCCTGGTTCAAAACTCTGCCCGAAATCGTAAATTGCCCTGCACAGGCAAATGGCATTAGTAATATAAGAATGCCGCAGATTTTGATCATTTTCTTAAACATAATTTAAAATTAAAAACTTAGTTTCATAATTAGAAATTTAGTTTATATACTATAGCAATGAAGTTAGCTCCTTTCCCCTATCATCAGGCTTTCATTTTTCACGGCACCTGCGAGGCTAAGCGCATGTTCAAAAATAGCTTTATCCGGCTTGTTCACTCCTACAACCTCCGATATGATCACATTTTCAAAATAACTGCCAATGTTTGTCCCGCTTATCTTTAGCGCTGTCGATTCCTGGAAACCATTTGATATCAAATGAAGCATATATTTCGACTGCAGGTAACGCAGTGTCTCATGTGCATCGGGGAACAGGTTAGTTTTGGTGGGGCATAATTTAACGTAAGCATCCTCAAATCCCGCAGGAATTACTTCAGGCTGCAAACCCAGGTCCAGAAAAGTCTTTTTAAAACGGGCCTCACGCAATTCAGCTTTGGTAATTTTCCCGGTATGGTATTCGGCCCAGAGGCGATGATTGTGATGAGTATAAGTTTCGATAAACAAATCGGGCGAATGCAAACCCAATTCCTTCAGCCCGTAGATCACATACAATTCATGCAGGGCCTCCTCCGCATTTTTATCAAAATCCCAGATGGTGTGATCGAGATCGAAGAAAAGGTGTTTGTATTTTTTTATGTCGGATTTCGGATTTGAGACTTCGGATTTATTCATTGATCAAAACTACCTCCAAAAATCCGAAATCGAAATTCCCAAATCCGAAATCCTTAAACCTTCTCCCCAAACGACAAATCTCCCGCATCACCTAATCCGGGCACGATGTAAGCTTTTGAAGTCATTTCGTCATCTATCGCACCCAGCCATAAATGTGCTTTGGGCAAATTGGCTTTTACATGCTCAATGCCCTCGGTGCTGGCAATAATCGCTGCAATATGCAATTCTTTAATGCTATAAGTTGCCATCAGCTCTTTACAAACCTGGACAATGCTCTGACCGGTGGCCAGCATGGTGTCGCAAAGGATAAATATTTTGCCGTCAAGGTCGGGTGTGGCGATGTGGTCGATATTTATGATGAAAGTGCCGTTCTTTTTAACCTTGCGGTAAGCCGTAATAAAAGCAGAGGCCGACTTATCAAAAAAATTCAGAAATCCCTGGTGAAAGGGCAATCCCGCCCTCAGGATAGTGCCAAGCACAGGCTGAACCTCAGGCACGTTAACCATTGTGGTGCCGAGCGGTGTTTGTACTTCTACCTCAACATATTTTAGCTTTTTGCTGATCTCATAGGCCAGTATCTCGCCTAATCTTTCCTGGTTTTTGCGGAAACGCAGCCTGTCCTGCTGGGCAATGGCGTCGCGCATCTCGGCCAAAAACTGGTTGCCGATGGTATTGGTTTTGTTCAGTACAAAAAACATGTTTAAATCTACCGATTTTACACGTAACCTTTCTAAAACAATCATAGGGGTATCGATTAAAATTAAACTGGCTTAAACACTTTTCTTATCCATAAACGTATTGTATTGACGTTAAGTTTTTTAGTTTGTAAGTATTTGACGGGCGATAGGAGAAAAATAAAGCCTGCTGACATAGGATTGTCAAATTAAGCCATTTATTTGTCTCCAGGTTCATCACAAACATTTTGAAAAAGATGACATTGTTAATTATTGTATTTTTACGCTTTACATGGATTTTAAATTAACCTCTGAATACAGACCCACCGGCGACCAGCCAGAAGCTATCAGGCAACTGGTAAGCGGTGTTAATAATAACGATACGTATCAAACCCTGCTTGGCGTTACAGGATCGGGAAAAACTTTTACCATAGCCAACGTTATCGCCCAAACACAGCGCCCCGCGTTGATATTGAGCCATAACAAAACGCTCGCGGCTCAGCTTTATGGCGAGTTCAAACAGTTTTTCCCGGATAATGCGGTCAACTACTTTGTATCCTATTACGACTATTACCAGCCCGAGGCGTTTATACCCTCAACTAACACTTATATTGAAAAAGACCTCCAGATAAACGAGGAAATTGAAAAGCTGCGCCTGCGTACCACATCATCGCTGATGTCGGGGCGAAGGGATGTCATCGTGGTTTCCTCTATTTCCTGCATCTATGGCATGGGCAACCCGGAAGATTTTAAAGATTCCGTTTTCCGCTTTGCAGTAGGAACCCGCATCAGCCGCAATGCTTTCTTACATCGTTTAGTCGAGATACTATATGCGCGTACAACGGCTGATTTCAAACGCGGTACTTTCCGTGTAAAAGGTGATATCGTAGATATATACCCTGCTTATCTTGATTATGCTTACCGTGTTTCCTTTTTTGGCGATGATATCGAAGAGCTAAGCACCTTCGACCCCGGAACAGGTAAAACCATCGAGAAGATGACCCATATGATCGTTTTCCCGGCTAACCTCTACGTAGCACCGCGCGAACGCTTTACCCAATCTATCTGGGCCATACAGGAAGAATTGGAAGCGCGCAAAAAGCAGTTCATTAATGATGGGCGGTTTTTGGAGGCCAAACGTCTTGAGGAAAGGGTGAATTATGATTTGGAAATGATTCGCGAACTGGGTTATTGCTCGGGTATCGAAAACTATTCAAGATTTTTTGATGGCCGCAAGCCGGGCGAGCGCCCTTTCTGTTTACTGGATTATTTCCCGGATGATTATTTGATGGTGATTGACGAGAGCCACGTTACCGTGCCGCAAATCAGGGCAATGTATGGTGGCGACCGTTCGCGCAAAATATCACTGGTTGATTACGGGTTCCGTTTGCCTGCCGCTCTGGATAACCGCCCCCTCAATTTCCAGGAGTTTGAAAAACTGGCGCCGCAAACCATCTATGTTAGCGCTACGCCGGGAGATTTTGAACTGGAAAAATCTGAAGGTATTATTATTGAACAGGTTATACGCCCGACGGGCCTGCTCGACCCGGTTATTGACGTTCGCCCGGCCATCAACCAGGTGGATGATTTGTTGGAAGAAGTTGATATCACAGTAAAACAAGGCGACCGTGTACTGGTGACTACCCTCACCAAGCGTATGGCCGAAGAGCTAACCAAATATATGGACCGGCTCGGCATCAAATGCCGCTACATCCACAGCGAAGTGAAAACTTTGGAGCGTGTCGAAATATTAAGAGGATTGCGTTTAGGTGAATTTGATGTATTGATTGGTATCAACTTGCTGCGCGAGGGACTTGATTTGCCCGAAGTATCTTTAGTCGCCATTCTCGACGCAGATAAAGAAGGTTTTTTACGCTCCGAACGTTCATTGATACAAACCATAGGTCGTGCTGCACGTAACGACCGCGGCCGTGTAATTATGTATGCCGATAAAATAACCGACTCCATGCAATTGACCATGGACGAAACCAACCGTCGTCGCGAAAAGCAGGTTATTTATAATACAAAGCATGGCATCACACCAAAAACGGTTGGCAAATCGCGTGAAGCTATTATTGAGCAAACTTCGGTGATGGATTTTGTAGGTGGCGTGCAAAAAGCTTATGTTGAAGCCGACAGTATTTCGATGGCTGCCGACCCTATTGTTCAATATATGACCAAACCTGATCTAAAAAAAGCGATTGAAAATACCCGCAAAGAAATGGTTACCGCGGCAAAGGACATGGACTTTTTATTGGCCGCCAAACTGCGTGACGAAATGTTCGCGCTGGAAAAAATGATGACGGACCGGTTTTCTTAATGTGCGGATGTGCAAATTTCTGATGTGCGGATTTGAATATCATCCTTAAATCATAATCATCCGCATATCTGCACATTTGCACATCTATGGAATATCATCTTTATATCATAATCATTTGCACATCTGCATATGCGCACATCCGCACATTAGCAGGATGTAACAAACATCCTGCTCAAACGTCATAAATTTGAGTTAAATCATACGCAAACATTTTTAGCGTTATATCCTTATATTTGTAGATTAAATTTTCATTCCAATGGAATTCATTCGTTTCCTGTTCATAGCCATACTTGTATTATACATCATACGTGCACTTGTACGCCTGGTGCTGCCCATGCTTTTCCAAAGCGTGGTAAATAAAGCACAGGAGCAACATGGCCGCCAACAATACCACAGTAACCAGGCGCCCCCTGTCGGCAAAATAAAAATTGACCATATCCCCGAGAAAAAAAGCTCAATCCCTGATTCGGAAGGTGATTTTATCGATTACGAAGAAATAAAATAGGCCTATGGAACAGCGGCCTGTGTTCAAAAGACGTCATTTCGACAATCCCGTGTCATTTTCATTGATTATGACCAATTACATTGTCGCCGCTCTCGGTTTGGCCATATTTGCAGATTCGCACCATAAAATTCATTGGTTCTTTTGGGTGGTTATCGGAGGGCTGGCGGTTTATAATGTTTTCAGCGTTTACCGTTACCGGGAAGAATACACCAAAATTCACGTCATCGCATATGCCATCAGCCTGGCGGGCATTGGGTTGTTGTTTTTGCTATTCTAACCTCTAGAGTATTGTTACTTAGCTCGCTCATTAAAATATAATTCCTTTTCTAACTCAAATTTCTATTTTTGGGGAATTATATATTTTCCATTCAAACGATTTAGATGAATAACTGGTTCAAGCGAAATGGCACCCACCTGGCTATCATAGGGATTTTCTTAGCACTTTGTTTCTTTTACTTTTCACCCGCTTTCCAGGGCAAAACTTTGGGCCAAAGTGACGTAATAGGCGCACAATCAACTCAAAAAGAGATAAACGACTATCGGGCAAAGGACACCACCATTTTGTGGACCAACCAGGTATTCGGCGGCATGCCGGCTTACCAGATATGGGCGCCATATCCGGATAACATTACCAAACACATCATATCAGCTGGTAAAGCCATTTTCCCTAACCCTATTGATACCGTGTTGATACTACTTTTAGGAACATATTTTCTGTTCAGCGTTTTAAAAGTAAACCCCTGGCTGGCCGCCGCCGGGGCAATAGCGTTTACATTTACTTCCTATAATATCATTTTATTGGTCGCAGGGCACTCCAATCAGGCATATGCCATCGCCTTTTTTGCGCCCATACTTGCAAGTATTATTTTAACATTACGGGGTAAATACTGGCTCGGAAGCACCCTCACGGCGCTGTTTTTATCTATCGAAATAGCTGCCAACCATGTGCAGATGACTTATTACCTTTTATTAGCCATCCTGATTTTGGTTGGTATTGAATTATTCCACGCAATTAAAAATAAAGCGTTGCCTGCTTTCCTTAAATCGCTGGCTTATTTGGGTGCAGCAACCCTAATCGGGCTAATGGTGAACGCCTCCTTATTATGGAGCACCTATGAATATGGCAAGGATTCCATCCGTGGAAATTCAAACCTTACACAGCACACCGCAGAACCAAGTAATGGGCTTGCAAAAGACTATGCTTATCAATACAGCCAGGGTGTTGAAGAATCATTTTCATTCTTAGTGCCAAACGCTTCAGGCGGTGGTTCGGGAACCGAATCTTTCGATAAAAATTCAGCTACGGTAAAATTATTTACCGACAAAGGCTTTCCTGAAGATCAGGCTATAGGCGCTGCGCAGCAAATCTCAGGTATACCGGGCCTTTCCCTGTATTGGGGTTATAAACGCCCGTCAACTTATGGACCCTTTTATTTCGGCGCGGTTATTTGCTTCCTTTTCATATTTGGTTTGCTGGTCGTAAAAGACCGAATCAAATGGTGGCTGCTGGCTACTGTTGTGTTGACAATGCTGCTATCATTCGGTGGTGCATGGCCTTATGTATCTGATATTTTCTTCAAGTACTTCCCGCTTTACAATAAATTCAGGGCGGTCGAGTCGATATTGGCTGTGACAGGCCTATGCTTCCCCATACTTGCCGTGCTGGCAATACAGGAAACTATCAACGCAACCAACAAAGCGGCCATACTTAAAAAATTACTTATCTCATTCTATATAACCGGTGGCCTCACCTTAATATTAGTAGTTGTACCTACTATCTTTTTAAGTTTCAGGCCGTCAGACCAACTGAGCGGAATAACCACTTTGGCCCAGGCGATGAAAGGCGATTCCGGAACGGCCAATAGCGTGGGCAACGCATTGGTTAAAGACCGCCAAAGCCTTGAACAGGCAGACGCGATTCGTTCACTTATTTTTATAGTGATAGCTTTCGGTGTCTTGTTTGCGTTTCTTAAGCAAAAAATAAATGCTACAGTATTGTCGCTAGCATTTTTGGCGATAATCCTGGTGGACTTGTGGCAGGTAGATAAACGTTACCTGAAAGATGAGAATTTTGCGGTAAAAGAGGATAATACCCAACCACAGCAGCGCCAGGTTGACCAGTTTATTCTACGTGATACAGATCCCGATTATAGAGTGTTCGATTTGAGCCAAAACCCAAGGTATGACCCGGTAACACCATTTTTTCATAAATCATTTGGTGGTTATTCCGCAGCCCGGATGAAGCGGTTTGAAGAGATCCTCGATAACCAGTTTTCCAGAAGCCCTAACCAGAATGTGCTGGACATGCTTAATGTAAAGTATATCATTACACAGGACCCGAAGAATGGTAACCTGAGTATGCAACGCAATGAAACTGCTTGTGGCCATGCCTGGTTTGTGTCAAAAATTGCTTTTGTAAAAAATGCCGACGAAGAAATGAAGACTATCACAGCTTTCTCACCTAAAGATGAAGCGATAGTTGATGAGCGGTTTAAGAAAATTGTTGATGCAACACCATTGGGCACTGCTCCAAACGGAACAATAACCCTGACGAGCTATTCGCCCGACCATATGGTATATCAAAGCGGTTCTACTACCAGTGCTGTAGCCGTATTTTCAGAGATTTATTACGATAAGGGTTGGAAAATGTATATCGATGGCAAGGAGCAGCCTTATTTCCGTGCTGATTACATTTTACGTGCCGCCGTGCTACCGATAGGTAATCACAAGGTTGAGTTTATCTTCCACCCGGCATCGTACTACACCGGCGAAAAGATCTCACTGGCAGGTTCTATCCTGTTGGTTTTAGCTTTGGGCGGATTAGTTTTTATGGAGATAAAGAAGAAACCGGAAGCAGTTAAAAAAGTGGCTTAACTACTATTTGTCATTGTGGGCTTAGATTTGACAACTTTTAAAAAGTTGTCAAATCTTTACGAGATTAATCATTGGTCTTCCTGTTCAGTATCCAATACCATCCCAAATTAAAGGCGATGACCACATGGTTGATTAGCGTAGGCACTAATCCATAATATCCCTTCATTATCGCAAACCGCTCTGACAAGCTTTGACGGTGCTTTGCTTTTGACATACCCCCTACCAAATATTTAGCCACATACTGGTGTGTATTAACGATAGTTTTTGCCTTTTTTGCGGCATTCAGTATCCAGTCAATATCCGCACTCAATTCATATTTTCTATTGAAAGGTTCAGTAATGGCGCGCTTAACATAAATCGCCTGGTGACTTACGCTCATCCCATAGTTAAAGCTGCGCCAGGTAAAGTTTTCCGGTGCCTTGTGCCTGCGCTGACCAAGGCTCTTCCCATCCGCATCTATCATTTCAGTTTCGCCATAATAGATATCCGCGTTTTCCGCAGATGCAAAAACATCGGCGACTGTATCTGTTGAATACAATTCGTCCCCCGAATTCATAAACAGCACATAATCCCCGGTCGCTAATGCAAGCCCTTTGTTCATGGCGTCATAAATGCCTTCGTCTTTTTCGTTGATGAGCTTGGCTACCTTATCCTTGTATTTTTTGATAATGTCTAATGTGCCATCGGTTGAGAGCCCATCAATAATAATGTACTCAATATTAGGATACGTTTGATTAAGCACCGACAGCATCGTCCGTCCGATATCCCGGGCGTTGTTATAAACAATAGTGATGACGCTTAATGTTGGTTTGAACATAGATGCTTCCTAAAACTCTCTGTGCCCCTCTGTGAAAACCTCTGTGCCCTTTGTGGTTATTTTTTTACCGCAGAGTTCACAGAGAAAAAAGCACAGAGTTCACAGAGAAGCTTATACTTTATTTTATCAATTGATTATATAAATCTATATGCTTTTTTGATATTACCTCTTCCGAAAAATTATCCACTACGGTTTGCCTGGCCTGGGTACTTAATTTCTCTTTTTCGGGACTATTAATCACCCACTCCATGCCATCCGCAAAACTTTCGGATGAACGGTATTCGGCCAAGTAGCCGTTATATCCATGCTTTACCATATCTGGTATACCACCGGTTTTAAAAGTAATCACCGGCGTTCCGCACGACAAACTTTCCATCACGGTATAAGGCAGGTTATCTTCAAGCGACGGTATCAAAAAAGCATCCGCCGCAGCGTAATAAAGCGCTAATTTTTCGTCATCATTTATCGTTCCCAGAAAGCTGGTTTTGAACGGAAACTCCGGCACATCTTCCGTGTTCCGGTTCCCAAAAACTACCAGTTCAATATCTTCAGCCTTTGCTCCCAATCTTTTCTTCAATAACTCCAGGCTTTCAAGCAAATAGCTTGTCCCTTTATGCATATCCTTACGGGAGGGCATAAAACCGCTTAGGAAAACAAACTTATCCTTCGTAAATCCGGCTTGCTCTTTTGCCGTTTGCTTATCCATCGGCTTAAAAATATTTGTCTCCAATGTGTTTGCTATTTGATTAACAGCCTTGCCTTTCATCAAACTACTTACGGCGACGGACTTTTCCATCCAGGTGCTTGGCGCGATTACTGTAAAATCAAGCTTGTGATAAGCATTCCGTTTTTGCAACCAAATTTGATGCGATGCATCATCCGGCCCCGGATTTTTGAGTAAGGGGCAATCGCCGCATTCGCGCTTAAAATGGTCACAGGTATAGCGTACGTGGCAACCACCGGTAAAGGCGTTGCTGTCATGAAAGGTCCAAACGACCGGCTTATTCAGTTTAGCGATTTCGGCAATATGTTTGGGGTCCAGGAAACCATGATTTACCCAATGCAGATGAATAATATCCGCAGCCTTTACATCCGGGTGATGAGTAACCGGGCGCCCGAACCAGGCGAAGGAAAATGGTGTTTTTAACGCTTTGAGGTATCTTTTGGCTAATATGCGCTCTAAAATGATAATTGCGGCGGTATATCCCTTCTGAAACAAATTTGTGTTAAAGTCACCTATTTTAGGATTTTTTCCAAATTTGTAATGCACTATAACTTTAGATTCGATATTTTGGCTCAGTAATGCGCGGTTCAGCCTGGTACAGGCCCTGCCCGCTCCGCCGTTACCGTCATAGGTATTTAAATGCACTACTTTCAAGATG
>Ga0193728_1001016_pt1 | contig 14021 bp, 10 predicted proteins | sample U1c1metaG_FD_143037 | JGI IMG/M metagenome (GOLD analysis project Ga0193728, IMG submission 143037) | Soil microbial communities from a riparian zone of the East river system, Colorado, United States - U1c1 | ecosystem: Environmental > Terrestrial > Soil > Riparian zone | place: USA: East River...
CTGGTCGGCGGGCTGACCGTGCCCGAGATCGCCCGGGCCTTCCTGGTCCAGGAGCCCGCCATGGGCCAGCGGATCACCCGCGCCAAGGCCAAGATCAAGGCGGCCCGCATCCCGTACCGGGCGCCGTCCGCGGCGGATCTCCCGGGACGCGTCTCCGGCGTGCTCGCCGTCCTGTACCTCGTCTTCAACGAGGGCTACCTGGCGACCGGCCCCGGCACCGATCCCGTCCGGCACGACCTGACCGCCGAGGCGATCCGGCTCGCCCGCCTGATCCGTGCCCTCCTGCCCGACGACGGCGAGGTGGCCGGGCTGCTGGCGCTGATGCTCCTCACCGAGGCCCGCCGTACCGCCCGGGTCTCGGCCAGCGGCGAGCTGGTCGCCCTCGGCGAGCAGGACCGCGGGGCCTGGGACCGCGCGCTGATCGCCGAGGGCCACCGGCTGGTGCGCGAGCGCCTGGCCGCCGGTGTGGCTCCGGGCCGCTACCAGATCCTCGCCGCGATCAGCGCCGTGCACACCTCCGCCCGCGACGCCCGCGACACCGACTGGTCCCAGGTCGTCGCCCTGTACGACCAGCTCGTCCGCCTCGACACCTCGCCGGTCGTCGCCCTCAACCGGGCCATCGCGGTCGCCGAGCTGGACGGCCCGGAGGTGGCGCTGGCGGCCGTCGCGCGATCAGCTGGGCTAGACGGACGCTGAGGGCAGGCCCTCGCCAGCAGGTCGTCGACCGTACCCTGGCGCTAGGGGAACGGTGCGGGCGACGCTGGAGTCGTCGCCGTACGCGTGTACTGGGCGGATGACGGGCGGCATCTCCATGTCTGCCCGCCCCGCGCCCCCGCAGGCAGCGGTGAGAACCACATGGAGCGTTTGCGGGCCGGGTCCGGCCTCCGAACCAGGGAGAGGGTCTCGTGTCGGCCAGGTCAGAACGGGCCTCCGGGTACGTCGGGCTGGGAGTGCCAGGCAACCTGCCGGCCGAGTTGAGCACGTTCGTGGGGCGGGCGGACGAAATCGAACGCGGCGCGCGGCTGCTCGGCGAATCGCGGCTGGTGACGTTCACGGGTGCGGGTGGCTGCGGCAAGACCAGGCTGGCCCGGCAGGTCGCGGCGCGCGCGGCGAAGCGCTTTCCGGGCGGGGTGTGGTGGGTTGAGCTGGCGTCGCTCGCCGACGGTGCGCTCGTGGCCGACCGGGTGGCGCGCACGCTCGGCCTGCAGGCGGGCGGGACGGAAGCTGTCGCCGATTATTTCGCTGACAGCACCGCGCTTCTGCTGCTGGACAACTGCGAGCACATCATCGAGGGTGTCGCCGAATTCGCTACCGCGGTCCTGCGGGGTGCGGGCCTGATCCGCGTGCTCGCCACCAGCCGGCATGCTCTCGGCGTGGAAGGGGAGACAACCTGGCGGGTGCCGTCGCTGGCTGTCCCGCCGCAGGCAGCCGACCCGGCCACGCTGGACGGGTTCGACGCGGTGCGGCTGTTCGTGGAACGGGCCAGGCAAGCGCGCCCGGACGTGACGCTGACGCCGGCCGTCCCGCAGGTCTGCCGCCGGCTCGACGGCATCCCGCTCGCGCTGGAACTGGCCGCGGCCCGCGTCGGCGGCATCACGGTCGACCATCTCGTGGACGAGCTGGACGACCGGTTCCGTCTGCTCGGCCGCGGATCGCGGGCCGGCCTGGCGCGGCATCGCACGCTGCTTGCCTCGATGGAGTGGTCTTACCAGCTCCTGGATCCGCGCGAACGCGTTCTGCTGCGCCGGCTGGGCGTGTTCGCTGGCGGGTGGACGGTCGAGGCAGCCCGTCAGGTGGCCGGGTTCGCGCCGCTGGACCCGGCGGAGGTGCTCGATCTGCTTGGCCGCCTCGTGGACAAGTCACTGGCCCAGCTGGACGACTCGGGACGCTACCGGCTGCCGGAGGCCATCCGCGCCTACGCGAGGACGCGGGCGGCCGAAGACGGTGAGACGTCGGCGGTGGCCGGTCACCATCTGGCCTGGGCCGCGGACTTCGCGGAACGGCTGGAAAAGGATGTCGAGCGCGCCGCCCCGGAGTGCCTCGACGTGGTCGAGCGCGAGCTGCCCAATATCCGCGCCGCGCTCGATCATGCGGCGAGCGCACCGGATCCCGACCACAGCGGCCTTCGCCTGATGGTCGCCCTCGCGTTCTTCTGGACCCAGCGCCGCTACGCGGCCGAGGGCGCGGACCACGGGCTGCGCATGCTCGTCGCGGACCCGGCCGCCCCGCTGGCGCTGCGGGCCCGCGCGCGGTGGGCCGGTGCCTACGACCGCTTTTACTCCTTCGATTTCGACCCCGCGATCGCCGAGGCGACAGCCGCGCTGGAGGAGGCCAGGGAGGCCGGGGATGAGGCCACCCAGGGGCGGTGCCTGCACGTGCTCGCCGCGGCCACGTTCATGGTCGACCCCGGCGCGAGCCGCCCGCTGTTCCAGTCGAGCGTGGAGCTCGCCAGGGCCAGCGGCGACCGATGGACCGAGGCGGACAGCCTGCAATCCCTGGGATTCAGCCACCTGATGCAGCATCGTCCGGCTCTGGCGGGGGATCTGCTGGCGCGGTCCGGGGCGATGGCTGACGATATGGGCAACGCTTTCCAGCAGGCGTGGCAGCATATCGCGTTCGGCAGCGCCCAAGCGGATGTCGGCGGGCTTGCGGACGCGGCACGGGAACTTCGGGCGGGCATCGGCATCGCACGCCGCGTCGGCGATCCTGCGGTCGAGCTCTGGGGCTGCTCATGCTGGGCGGTAGTGGAATTGTCGCGCGGCAACGTGGCTGAGCTGCGCACGATCGCCGACGGCATGGACCGCCCCGGCCGGCCGCTGGGCGAGGCGGGTACGACGGTGATGGGCGCGCTCCGGCGGATCGCCGCCGATGTGGATCACTCGGCAGCCGCGTTGTGCTCCCTGGGCGAACTTCTGCTCGCCAGCAACGACCCGCCCGACGGCGCCCGGATGATTCTGCTGGGCGCCACCCTCGCCCTGCGCCCCGGCGACCGCACCGGAGCCCGGGCCGCTGCCGAGCGGGCGCTGGCCGGGTGCGAGCAACTCGGCTCGGCCCTGGCCGGGGCCTGCCGCGTGCTGCTGGCCCGGCTCGATCGCCACGACGGCGTCGCCGCGAAACAGGCCGCGCACGCGGGTCTCGCCGAGATCAGCGACGCCGGCTTGTGGGCCGAGGCGCCCGACGCGCTGGAGCTGATCGCCGGCTTCGCTGTCGACTCCGGGAGTTTCGCGGAGGGCACCCGGCTGCTGGCCGCGGCCGCGGCCCTGCATGAGGGCATGGGCCAGCGCTGCTGGCTCGCCGGGGAGGTCGAACGCGACCACGCGCGTGCCGTGGCCGAACTCGGCGACGATTTCCCCCGTATCGCGGCGGAAGGACACCGGCTGGACGCACCAGCGGCGGTCGCGTATGCGCGCCGGGCACGCGGTGACCGGCGGCGCCCGGCCTTCGGCTGGGACAGCCTCACCCCCACGGAGCTGGAGGTAGTCCGGCTAGCCGCGGCCGGGCTGACCAATCCCGCGATCGGCGAGCGGATGTTCATCTCACGCGGAACCGTGAAGACCCACCTGCTGCATGTATTCGCGAAACTGGACATGCACACCCGAACCGAACTGGCCGCCGCCGCCATCAGGCACGGGCTGGGCTGACGCTTTCTCTGCCATCTGGCCGATGTTGTCACCCGCCGCACGGGTGATCGTGGTTCTGCCGAGCCCACGATCACGGGAGCAGATCACGCTCCATGTGTCCTGGCGGACAGGAGGAACCGTGAGCCGTCATCTGCGCCGCGCCGGCGCCGCCCTGGCCGGGCTGCCGCCCCACGCACTCTGCATAGAGGGAACATGACAACGCCCCGCAAAGTTCAAAGGTCCCGCGACGCCGGTAAGGACGTGGTGCTCTGCATTGCCAGGTGCCCTGACCCGAACTGCTCGGCGCCGGCCGAAGTCTATGCAGAGGCCATTCACGATAGTACCGGCGGGCCAGTGCCGCACGCCCGGACCTTCTGCCTCAACCGGCACTTCTACCATCTGCCAGTCGAATACATTCCAGGCATGCCAACGCGGTAATCGCCCGCCGGGAGACGGCAGATGCGGCGGCAGGGTCAGTGGGCGGTGCGCGCGAACAGCCGGGTCTCGGCGTCCCGGATCCTGTGATCGGGTTTCCTTTCCGGCCTGTCTTGCGCGCTGCTGACACCGTGCCCGGCCGGCGCGGTCCCGATGCTCCGGGGAGCGTCGCCAGCCACGTGCTCACCCGCGTGACGGCCGCAGCGCCTGACGTCTCAAGCAGGTCGGCGATGGCCCCGCCCCTCCACCGCCTCGACGACGTCGGCGACGGTGATCTCCTCCGGCGGGCGGGCGAGCCGGAACCCGCCGCGCGGGCCGGTGGCGGCGGCGAGCAGGCCCGCTCGCACCAGCGCCTTGAGCAGCTTGGCGTACTCCCATCCGAAACGAGGCCACCCCGCCCCATGCCGCCCGGGGAGACCTCAGCCCGGCCCGGCCGCCAGGTACTCATGAGCGACGCGCACCGGCTGACGTCGTCATTGCGGGGTCCCTCCGGATGAGCGCGGGCCAGGTGATGAATGATTACAGTGTTACGCTCCTGCCATGAGCCAGCCACCGACGCTATACGAGTGGGTCCAGGGCCGTCCGGCCATCGAGCGGCTGATCAACCGGTTCTACGACCGCGTGGAGCGCGACGACCTGCTGAGCCCGTTCTTCCCGGGCGGGGTCAGCGCGGCGCACCGGGAGCACGTGACGACCTGGTGGTGCGAGGTCTTCGGCGGCCCGGCCGACTACACCGAGCGGCTCGGCGGGTACCCGGCCATGGTGGCGCATCACCGCGACCTGGGCATCACGGCCGGGCAGCGGTTCCGGTTCGCGTCGCTGATGAGCCTGGCCGCCGACGACGCGGGCCTGCCCGATGACCCGGAGTTCCGCGCGGCGCTGGTCGGCTACCTGGAGTGGGGCACCCGGCTGGCCATGCACAACTCCCAGCCCGGCGCGGCCGTTCCGCAGCAGGCCCCCGTTCCGCACTGGGGCTGGGGCGTGGCCCCGCCCTACCAGCCGTGAAAACAATTTTCCTGCACTCGCCGCGATGAGTCTGCGGTGCGTCCGGCGTCAGAACGTCGGCGGGCTGTGACATCTTCTGCTTACCGGCTATTTTCCTGGTCAGGCAGGTGATCATGGTCGGCCGGGTCCGGGCGCGCGGGCGCCCGGCGGGCAGACGGGAGCAGCGATGACAGGCGTGCGGGTGCTGGCGGGGACGCGCAAGGGCGCGTTCGTCCTGACCTCCGATGGCAAGCGGGACCGGTGGGAGGTCAGCGGGCCGCATTTCTCCGGCTGGGAGGTCTACCACGTGAAGGGGTCGCCGGCTGACCCGGACCGGCTGTATGCCTCGCAGTGCAGCGGATGGTCGGGCCAGGTGATCCAGCGCTCCGACGACGGCGGCGCGACGTGGGCGCCGATGGGCAACCAGTTCGCCTACGACGGGACGCCCGGGACGCACCAGTGGTACGACGGGACGCCGCACCCGTGGGAGTTCGAGCGGGTGTGGCACCTGGAGCCGGCCCTGGATGACCCGGACACCGTCTGGGCCGGGGTGGAGGACGCCGGGCTGTTCCGGTCGGCCGACGGCGGGCAGTCCTGGCAGGAGATGCCCGCGCTGCGCGGCCATAAGTCGGGGTCGTCGTGGCAGCCGGGCGCGGGCGGGATGTGCCTGCACACGATCCTGCTGGACCAGTCCGTGCCGGGGCGGATGTTCGCCGCGATCTCGGCGGCGGGCGCTTTCCGGTCCGACGACGACGGGCAGTCCTGGCGGCCGATCAACCGGGGCCTGCAGTCCGAGGGCATCCCGGACCCGGACGCGGAGGTCGGGCACTGCGTGCACCGGCTCGCGATGCACCCCGCCCGGCCGGGCGTGCTGTTCATGCAGAAGCACTGGGACGTCATGCGCTCCGACAACGCCGGCGAGTCCTGGCGCGAGATCAGCGGGAACCTGCCGACCGACTTCGGGTTCCCCATCGACGTGCACGCCCACGAGCCCGACACCATCTACGTCGTCCCGATCACCAGCGACGCCGAGCACTTCCCGCCCGAGGGGAAGCTGCGGGTCTACCGCAGCCGCACCGGCGGGGACGACTGGGAGCCCCTCACGGTGGGACTGCCCCAGGAGAACTGCTACGTCAACGTCCTGCGCGACGCCATGGCCGTCGACTCCATGGATGAGTGCGGCGTGTACTTCGGCACCACCGGCGGCCAGGTCTATGCGTCGTCCGACTCCGGGGACAGCTGGGCGCCGATCGTCCGGGACCTCCCGGCGGTCCTGTCGGTTGAGGTGCAGACGCTGCCATGATCCGCGTCGTCCTTCCCTCCCACTTGCGGGCCCTCGCCCGCATCGACGGCGAGGTCCGGCTGGACGTCGCGGGCCCGGTCACGCAGCGGACGGTCCTGGACGCCCTGGAGACCCGCTACCCGGTGCTGGCGGGAACCATCCGCGGCCACGACAGCGGGCCGCGGCGGGCGTTCATCCGGTTCTTCGCCAGTGAGCAGGACCTGTCCCACGACCTGCCCGACACCCCGCTCCCCCCGGCCGTCGCCGCCGGCACCGAGCCCTACCTCATCGTCGGCGCCATGGCCGGCGGCTAGGAGACCTGCAGGCCAGGCCGCGCACGGCGCGCGCATACTGAGGAAGATCACGAGCGGGGATCCGGGACTGAGGTGTGACGTCGTGCTAGCGGACTCATTCGGCCGGATCGCCACCGACCTGCGGGTATCGGTCACCGACCGGTGCAACCTGCGGTGCTCCTACTGCATGCCCGCCGAGGGCCTGGACTGGCTGCCCGGCCCCGCGCTGCTCACCGACGACGAGGTGTCCCGGCTGATCTCGGTCGCGGTGCGCCGGCTGGGCGTCACCGAGGTCCGGTTCACCGGCGGCGAGCCGCTGCTGCGCCGCGGCCTGCCCGGCCTCGTCGCCGCCGCGGCGGCGCTGGACCCGCGGCCCGAGATCTCGCTCACCACCAACGGCATCGGCCTCGCGCGCCTCGCCGAACCGCTGGCCGCCGCCGGCCTGGACCGGCTGAACGTCTCCCTGGACACCCTGTCCCGGCACACCTTCAAGGAACTGGCCCGCCGGGACCGGCTGCCCGACGTGCTGGCGGGCCTGGCCGCGGCGGCCTCGGCCGGGCTGGCCCCAGTGAAGGTGAACGCCGTGCTGATGCGCGGCGTCAACGACCACGAGGCGCCCGGCCTGCTCCGGTTCTGCCTGGACCGCGGCTACCAGCTCCGCTTCATCGAGCAGATGCCCCTGGACGCCCAGCACGGCTGGCGGCGCACCGACATGGTCACTGCCGACGAGATCCTCGCCCGCCTGTCCGGCGAGTTCGCCCTTGCCCCCGACGAACCGGCCGGCCGGGGATCAGCCCCCGCCGAGATATTCCTGGTCGACGGCGGCCCCGGCCGCGTCGGCGTGATCGGCTCGGTCACCCGGCCGTTCTGCGGAACGTGCGACCGGGTCCGGCTGACCGCCGACGGGCAGGTCCGCAACTGCCTGTTCGCCGCCACCGAGACCGACCTTCGCACCCTGCTGCGGAACGGCGCCACCGACGACCAGCTCGCCGCCGCGTGGCGCGGCGCCGTCGCCGCCAAGCTCCCCGGCCACGGCATCAGCGACCCGGGTTTCCTGCAGCCCGCCCGGCCCATGTCCGCCATCGGCGGCTGACCATCACCCCAGGCTATGGCTGCAGCACGACGATCCCCAGAGCCTCGGCCCGGCCGCGCCGGCCGGTCAGCCCAGCCCAGCCCACAGGTAGCGGGCGCCGACCAGCACCACCAGGACACCGACGACCCGGCGGATCACCAGGTCAGGCAGCCGGGATTGCAGCCGCGCCCCCAGGTAGGCGCCCGCCAGGCCGCCGACGCCCAGCGCGATGCCCGTCGGCCAGTCCGGCGCCACCGACCCATGCTCGTGCACCGACAAGATCGTGAACGTCACCACCCCGGCCACCGACGTCACGAACGTGGACGCCAGCGCGGCCGGAGCGACCTCCGAGGCCGTCCGGCCCGATCCGATCAGGACCGGCGCGAGGATCGACCCGCCACCGATCCCGTAGATTCCGCCCACGCAGCCGACGACAGCCGACAACACGACCAGCGCCGGCCGGGGAATTTCCCGGCCCGTACCGCCGGGCCGGCTGGCCGAGACGGGCTTCGTCGCGGCCAGCCAGGCCCCCAGCGGGAGCAGCACGGCCGCGACCACGAAGTCGAAGACCCGCGTCCCCGGCAGCAGCTCGACGCGGATCACCGACCCTGCGATCACGCCGGGCAGCGTGCCCGCGACCAGGACAACGGCCAGCCGTCCGCCGGTCTGGCCCTGCCGCCAGTACCGGTATAGCGCCCCCGGCGTCGCGACCACGTTGTAGAGCAGGTTGGTCGGCGTGACCGCCGGGCTCGGCGTGCCCAGCACGCTCACCTGAAACGGCAGCAGCAGGACCGCGCCCGAGACTCCCGCAGGCGTCGCCAGCACGGCGATCGCAAACGCGGCCGAAAATGCCACGACCTCTGTCCATCCGGCCCCGAGCACCCGGTTACGCTAGCGAGCTCCCAGTCGATAATCAGCTATTGACTGGATAATTGCGCCGGGCAAATCATACGGGCACCGAAATCCGCGATGCATGCGGGAAGAGTTGCGCCGGAGTCCGTGCCATGAAATCGAAAACCGGCAGCGCCATGCGCTGGGGCGGCAGCACCCCGGCACCACTAATCACAGCGAGTGCAGCCGCCCGGTCACACGTAGTGGCCTCAGAATATTTTCTGGCCTCGGCAGCCGGCGCGCGCGTACCGTCATTCGGATGAGGTTGATTTCGGTTAACGTGGGAAGGCCCCGCCCGGGTATCGGGAAGGGGCTCGGCATGACGGGCATTGACAAGCAGCCCGTGACAGGTCCGGTCGCCGTTGCCGCTCCAGGGCCCAAGGGCACCGGAGCGGTCGGCCTGGCCGGAGACCGCGTATACGACGTGCGCCATCATGGCGGCGCTGACCAGGCTGTCTATGCCTATGCCAGGGAGGACCTGGACGGCTGGGAGGGCGAGCTAGGCCGGACGCTCCCCAACGGGGTGTTCGGCGAGAACCTGACGACCGCGGGGATCGATGTCAATGCCGCCGTGATCGGCGAGCGCTGGCGCGTCGGCGCGGACGTCATCCTGGAGGCATCGTGCCCGCGGATCCCGTGCGCGACCTTCCAGGGCTGGCTGGGCCGCAGGGGCTGGATCAAGCGGTTTACCGAGGCCGCGGTACCAGGGGCGTTCCTGCGGGTGATCGAGCCTGGCGACATCCGGGCCGGGGACCGCGTCGAGATCGTGTCCCGCCCGGACCACGAGGTCACCATCGGGCTGGTCTTCCGCGCGGTGACGCTGGAACCGGACCTGCTCCCCCGGCTGCTGGCCGCTGATGCGCTCCCGGCCGAGATCACGGAACAGGCCCGCAGGCGCCTCAGCGCCTAGCCTGGCCGCCCGCGACAGCCGCACTGCGGCCGGTTGGAGACCTCGTCAGGCGGCACGACGCCGGTGCTGGCTCACCAGGCCGCTGGCGGCGCGGCCGGCCCGGCACCGGTCGGCCGGTGGCCCGCACTGCCCGGGCGCGCGAGGGTCGTTTCGTGCCCGTGGCCCTTGGCGGTTCAGATCGCTCCCCCATATTGGGGGGCAAAACGAACCGCGCATGGCCAGCACCCACCAGCGCCCCCGCATGCGCGACATCGGCTCGCAAGACTTGGATTCGTGATGCCCGTGAGGCTGGTGTGGGCGCAGGGAGGCGGATGAGACGGTGGCTCTCGGATCCCTCCCACACGGGAACAGGTCCCATCCGGTACGTCGGGGTGGGACCTGCGGGGGCTTCTGAGCTGGGCTAACTGTGGTGGGCGATACTGGGCTCGAACCAGTGACCCCTGCCGTGTGAAGGCAGTGCTCTTCCGCTGAGCTAATCGCCCGGATCTGCGGCACATCGGGCCGCCGCAGAAGCGTTTCTAGGGTAGCGCATCGGCGGATGGCTGGCGGCCAACTGCGATGCGTCCTGGGGCGTCCCGGTTTGGGGTGCCGGCAACACGCCGATGTACAACCGTTACTTCCGAGGCGGGACCCAGGTGCTCCCGAGGGCAGGACCGTCTTCGGGCCGGGCGCTGCCGCGCGGGGGCGGCGGCCGCGGGATTTCATGGCATGTCAGGTTCCGGGAGGGCCGGTTCAACCCTCGGTGCGTCAGCGATTCCGGCCAAACACCGTAAATGCTGACTGTTCCGCCTGATCTGCACGCAAGGCGGCGTGGCGCCGTATCTGCGGCCTCATGCGTGAGACGTAGATCACATTGAGTCACTGGGAGCGATGGAACAGGACGCGCCGGAACAGGTGTTTTATCTGCCGAAGCGTTTGACCGGGTCGGAACTAGTCGGGCCGGTTTTGTTGGTCAGTGACCGACGTTACGGGCGCTTCAATTCGCGGAATCTAACTGTCGCGCCGACATTCTGATGGCACATCCGTGCCATAAGGGATGGCCAAGGGCGCACCAATAAAGAAGCCCGGCAATCCGGGGCACCCTATGACAAGGCAAGGTCTGGCCACATGATGAACAGCAGCGCTACCGTCTCCGCCGAGCTCGGCCTCAGTCTGGTGGTTCCCGAGCACGGAGCCGTCCCGCTCGTGGCCAGCATGTGCTATAGCGCGGACGACCCGTTCGCGATCCGGATGGCGTTCCACGTGGGCGCCGACGAGCCGGTCGAGTGGATCTTCGCCCGGGAGCTGCTGGCCGCAGGCCTGCACGGCCCCGCGGGCGAGGGCGACGTCCAGGTCTGGCCGTCGGAGGACGCCGGGCTCGAGGTGCTGAACCTGGCCCTCTCCTCCCCCTTCGGCGAGGCCCACTTCGAGGCGCCCCGGGGCGCGACGGCGGAGTTCCTGCACCGGACCTACGAGATGATCGCCCGCGGCCGCGAGGGCGAGTTCCTCGACCTGGACACCGAGCTCGACGACCTGCTGTGGCGGGCCTAGCACGATTCCGGCCGAGGCCGATTCCGGAGCCCTTTCGGCGCAATTCTGCGGCGGTGCTGCTATTAGAGCAGGCCGCCGCAGTGCGCGCTCGCGGTCTGGCATATCTCCGGGAGCAGCTCGTCGATGGCGGCTATCTGGTCGGATACCTCACGGTCGATGTCCATGCGCGGGACATTGTCCCGGATGAGAGAGTGCACCGCGGAGATCGGCGCACTGGGAGCGGCGATATCTGACCGCATTCCCACGCCCTGAGCGGCGCATAGGATCTCGATCGCCAGGCAAGTCCTAACGTTCTGAACGATTTCACGTAGTTTGCGGACGCCGGTCCAGCCCATCGAGACGTGGTCTTCCTGCTTCCCGGAGGTCGGGATGGTGTCGACGCTGGAGGGGTGGGCGAGCACCTTGTTCTCGCTGACCAGCGACGCGGCGGTGTACTGGGCCAGCATGAAGCCGGAGTTGGTGCCGGCGTCGGGGGCCAGGAACGGCGGCAGGCCGCGGGAGAACGCCGGGTCGAGCATCCGGTCCACGCGGCGCTCGCTGATGCTGGCCAGTTCCGAGACGGCCATGCCGAGCATGTCGGCGGCGAAGGCGAGCGGCTCGCCGTGGAAGTTGCCGGTGGTCATGACCTCGCCGTCGGGCACGATGACCGGGTTGTCGACCACGGCGCCGAGCTCGGTGTCGATGACCCGCCGGGCGTAGGACAGGACGTCGCGGACCGCGCCGTGGACCTGGGGGGCGCAGCGCAGGCAGTAGGCGTCCTGGACGGCGTGCCGGCTGTGCCGGTGGCTGGCCATCAGGCCCGAGCCGGTCAGCAGGGCGCGCAGGTTGGCGGCGCTGTCGAGCTGGCCGGGGTGCGGGCGGATGACCTGGACGCGGGGGTCGTAGGGGCGGTCGGTGCCGAGCAGGGCCTCGATGGACATGGCGCACGCCACGTCGGCGGCGTGGACGAGCAGGCCGGCGTCGGCGATGGAGAAGGCCAGCAGGGCCTGCATGGGCTCGGTGCCGTTAACCAGGGAAAGGCCCTCCTTGGGGCCGAGGACGAGCGGCTCGATGCCGTGCTCGGCCAGGACCTCGGCGGCGGGACGGCCGCGCGGGGCGTCGCCGGGCGCCCGCAGGCGGCCCTCGCCGATCAGCGGCTGGGCCAGGTGGGCGAGCTGGGCCAGGTCGCCGGAGGCGCCGACGGAGCCCTTGCCGGGGATGACCGGGAGCAGGTTGCGGTCCAGGAGGTCCAGGAGGCGGCGCGGGAGGTCCTCGCGGACGCCGGAAAGGCCTGCGGCCAGGGTCCTGGCCCGCAAGAGCAGGATGGCGCGCACGGCCCGGTCGTCGAGGGGCTCGCCGCTGGCGGCGGCGTGGGAGAGGATGATGGCGCGCTGGAGCTTGTTCAGGTCGTCGACGCCGACGGCAGTGTCGGCGAGTGCGCCGAAGCCCGTGTTCACGCCGTAGACGGGGCGATCCCCCTGGATGGCCTCGGCGACGACGGCGCGGCTGAATTCCATCCGGGCTTGGACTTCTGGGGCTAGCTCGGCGCGGGCGGTGCCGTTGGCGACGTCAACGACGTCATCCACGGTGAGAGCGTCGCCGTTGACGATCACAGTTCGCATGGGAGCAGCCTGCCACCTGCCTGGGGTGACTTGGCACAACGCCCCGGATGTTGCCTCTTGTCCGGCCGGTTGCGTGGTCCTGAGTTTGCGGGCGGGACAGGATCGGCTACAGTTCTGATCGCACGCCGAACGAAGCTTGGCCCTCGCGGCCAGGGCTCGGGTGGCATGCGGACGTGGCTCAGTGGTAGAGCATCACCTTGCCAAGGTGAGGGTCGCGGGTTCGAATCCCGTCGTCCGCTCGGAAGTGCCGGAAGCCGTCTCGCGCGCCGACGGCCGCGACGGCTTAGCGGTACTGTTGGTCCTGCTCCTCGGGGCGGGTCCTGGCGGAATGGCCGAGTGGCTTAGGCAAGGGCCTGCAAAGCCCTGTACGCGGGTTCGATTCCCGCTTCCGCCTCTCTTAGCTCAGCGGGAGAGCACTTCCGTGAGGAAGCAAAGGAAGCACTCCGAATGGCTGTCACATTATGCGGCAGATGGATGCCTCGCGCTCAGCGCGCATGTGCCCGTAGTGCCGGGCACGGAGGGTCCTGTAAGACCCCCGAGGCGATGGAGCGCATGCGCCGGCGAAGTGCGGCGCGCGTAAGGCCCCATGACCCAGTCGCCAGGAGACGGTGGAATCAGGCGTACAAGTTGGGGCGCTACGGCCTGACTCAGGAGCAGTTTGACCGGCTTCTGGAAGCACAGGGGTACGCCTGCGCGATGTGCCGCAAGCCGTTCGAGGACGATCAGCCCATCTCTATCGACCACGATCACAACTGCTGCCCGGACGAGAAGTCCTCGTGCGGCAGGTGCGTTCGCGGGCTGTTGGATCTGTCATGCAACGCCTCGCTCGGTCATATCGAGCGCAAGTACGAGATGGCCCAGTCGTATCTGGACAGCCCCCCTGCCCAGCGGCTTATGCGGGTCGAGGCCGCTGCCTGAGTCTGATAGGCTTCCGGTCGTCTCGGGCGATTAGCTCAGCGGGAGAGCACTGCGTCGACAACGCAGGGGTCACTGGTTCGATCCCAGTATCGCCCACGGTAGCGTGACAAAGCCCGTCTGGCAGCCTCCGCTGCCGGGCGGGCTTCGTCGTACCCGGACTAGGCGTCGGACTATGGCCTTCCGGGCGCGGTTCATGACCGCTGACACGGAAGAGGCCACTGGTTCAATCCCAGTATTGCCCACTCGTAACCGCAGGTCAAGGGCCAGTTCTAGAACGTGAGGACTGGCCTTCTTGATCATTTGTCAGCGATTTGTCACCAGGACGGGGCGGGAGCGGGCGGACCGGAACGGGCCTCTGGAGGCTCGTTCGGGAACCTCGTGTTCGAAGGCTGGCACTCGTCTTGTTCGAGCGTTAGCGCGGCGGCGGGCGCGGGTGGGACGGGGTTACCCGCGGGCTTCGCGGCGGCCGTCTCTGGGCCGCCCCG
>Ga0193728_1001017_pt1 | contig 14007 bp, 6 predicted proteins | sample U1c1metaG_FD_143037 | JGI IMG/M metagenome (GOLD analysis project Ga0193728, IMG submission 143037) | Soil microbial communities from a riparian zone of the East river system, Colorado, United States - U1c1 | ecosystem: Environmental > Terrestrial > Soil > Riparian zone | place: USA: East River...
GATGTTGGGCAGCAAAAATCCAAGCGGCGTGCTGCCCACATCGACGGCCAATGCGTCAGTCTGGTAGACGACGCCCAGGGCCAGTCCACTCTGTCGGTCATTCGAATAGTGCCGCGCGGGTAGCCCCCCGGCCGCTTGAGTCGTACCGAGCAGCGCCGCGGTATTGAAGTCGCCGCTCAAACGCCCGATATCAAGCGTAACCGCGTCTGCGCGCACGGTGAAGCGCTGCTCGTAGCCTTTCGCGAACAGCCACGAGGTCGGAATCACCGCCGCGTCCAGTTGCGATAAGCCGCGCGTTCCCGGCCGGTGCAGGACCTGCAACGCTGCGGCCATGCCCGATTGCAAACGCGCGTCAATGCCCTCGAGCGCGTCGCGCGCCGCCAACACGTCGTCGCCTTCGGCGGCACGCTCCGCCTGTTCGAAGTAGTCATGTGCAATGGCAAAGTGACGTTGCGCGAGCTCGGCGCGCCCGGCCAGCAGCAGCACATCGGCGCGAGGCGCCGGTTTTGACAGTAGCGCGTGCAATGTTAGGAGTGCCGCACTTGGATCGTCCAGAGCCAGCTGCCTGCGCGCGAGACTGAGTTGCAGCTCGACATCGTCGGCCGGTACCTGACCCTCGACCGCCTGCAATTGCAGGTGCGCCAGTGCGATGTCACCCGTGTCGGTGAGCGCGCGAACATACGAGAGGCGCGTGTCCAGGTCCTCAGGCTGCTCGTGCACCAGCGCCGCGTAGCGATCGCGCGCCGGCCGCGGGTGGCCGGCCGCAATATCCAGATCTGCGCGTGCGACTCGCAGCGTGCGATCTTGCGGCTCCCGCACCAGCAGCTCATCGAGCCGTCGTGCGGCCTCAGCAAATCGCCGCCCCCGCTCGAGCGAACGAATGGTGCGCAAGTCGAGTGCGCGTTGCAGACGCGCCGCTTCGAGCCGATCCTCCTCGCTCAGTGAAGGCCGGGCACGCAGCTGATTCAACGCCGCGCCCAACCTCGCGCTGTCCTCAGCGCGGTTGAGCACCTGCGCCCAAGTCAGCAGCGCTACGGAGTCGCCTGCACCCGCTCCAGCGCGGGAGGCATCAAGCAAGCTGATGCCGTGCTCTGCCTCGCCGAGATCGATCCAAGCATAGGCGAGCTCACGAGCGCGATCGATATTATGGGTGGCGAGCGGCTCGACCTCGCGCAGCGCCGCTCGAGCCGCGTCGGTATCGCCTGAGTTCTTGAGGCGCTGCGCTGAATCGCGCGCAATCGCCACTTGCAACCGTTCACGCAGGGCGGTCACGTCGGCGGTGCGCTGACCCTGCTCGATGCCGTCAACGGCGGCGAACGCCGCAAGATAGTCATCGAGGCTCGAGAGATACAGCGCCTGTGCGTAGCGCATGTGGCCATCCTCGGGGGCAAGCCGCACGCCTTCGCTCATCACGGCACGCCCACGCTCGAGCGCCTGTCGCGTGCGGTAGAACCCAGCCAGCCGATATCGCATCCAGGGATCCCGCGGCGCGAGCAGTATCGCAGCCTCGAGATCCGCAGTCGCTGCCGTCACGTCGCCCGCGGCGCTGCTCGCAGCGGCGCGCTGATCGAGCGCTGATGCCAGCAAGGCATCGCGCGCCTGCGCAGTCCACCTTCGATCCAGCACTCGGCGCTGGAGCAACGCCACGGCGTCCGTGGCGTGCCCGTGGTCGATCAACCAGCGTGCACGGGTTTCGAACAACCAGCTCGACTGCGGGTCGAATCCAGCGGCACTTGCGAGCAGCTCCCCGCTCTCGTCCGCGGCGCCCTGCGCATCGATATCCTCTGCCACTGCAATCTGTCCTTCGTAGTCCTTGCGATGGAAGGCCAGCGCCGCGCGCAGTTCGGCGGCGGCGAGGCGCTCGCGCCGCGCCTGCATCGACCTGCGACTTCGCTCTTGCCAGAGCGCGGCCGCGAGCGTCGCGTCATCGAACACGCCCTCAAACGATAGCTCGCTCTTCGGGAAATCCGGACCGGCAAGCTGCGCCAGGGCAAGCGCATGAGCGGCGGCGGCGCCGTCGAGCCGGTGCGTAGCCAGTGCGGCCTGTAGCTGCCGCACCAGACGCCGCTGCAGTTCGGGTTCAACCGCTGCCAGGGCATTGCGCGAGAGCAGCCGCAGCTCCTCCAGCGCGCGCGCTTGCTGCGCGCGCACTGCCGTGACTTCGGAATCGTTGGGATGGCGCAGCAGATAGTCACGCACAACCTGCGCGGGCACGCGCCGATAGCCCAGATCTATGATACTGCTTGCAAGCAGCTGATCCACGTCTGCGACGCGCACGTCATCGCGTTGAGCCAGCTGTTGCAGCTCCATCGTGCCCTCCAGCGCGCTCTCCTGCCGACGCAGCAGGTGTCGTGCCAGGGCGAGCCGGTAGCGTGGGTCATCCGGGTGGTGTTCGACCAGTCGCTTGAGCCCATCGTATGATTGCGACCATCCGTCCGGCGTGCCCGCGAGCAGACGGTAGTATTCGATGCCGAGTGCCGCATCCGGCGCGCCATGGGGGAACAGACGATCGAGTTCTACGCGCGCCTGTGCACCGTGATCGAGTTCGATGAGGCGCTGAATCGAGGCGAGCTGCACGCGCTCGCGGGTTGCCACCCGGTACTCGAGCTCGAAATCGCGGGCGGCCGGCGTGCCCTTGAATCGAGCATCAATTTGATTGAGCACCTGTGCTGCCTCACCGACGTTCCCGAGGCGAAGATCGAGCTCGCCGAGTTCCAGCAGCGCCTGCGGTGAGCTCGGACGCGCCGCGACCAGCTTTCCCAACGCCAGCTGCGCGAGATCGCCGCGGTCGTGCGCCTCCCAAAAACGCGCGCTGTGCAGCAGTGCTTGACTTGCCGACGACCACTCCACGCCCTGTGCTACCACCGCCGTGGCGAGAAATGCATTGCAGAAAATGATCAGTGGGCGCCGCACGGTGCTGTCCAGTTGACGAGCAGAACGCCCGAGCGATCGAATGCGTAGCGCCGATCAAGCCAGCCGAGTCCAAACAGCGCCAGCGCGTCGCTGTAGTAGTGCTGATCGCTTTGCAGGGACTCGGCCTCAACCCGCGCTCGGTAGGCTTGCACAATGCCGCCGAGCTTTGCGCGCGCGACCAGCGGCAGAAGCGCAGCCGAAAACCCCGGCGAGCCCTCGCCCTTTGACTCCAGGGTGGTTGTATTGATCGACTCGGGAGGTGCTCGACGCCGCGCGGCGTCAGCTATCATTGGCGCGAGCCGGTGCGCGAGCGCACTTGCGAGCGGGTCGGAGTCCGGCAACATGCCGGCCCAAAGGTAGACGCGAATCGCATTATAGCTGCCGCTGCCGTGCGTGAGCTGATCGGTCACGAATCCATCGGGCGGGCGATAGCCGATCCAATCGGCGGCGAAACCACGCGGTGCAGAGCCGACGATGAGCCGCTCGGATGACTTGAGCACCTCGTCCCAGAGTCGGTTGCCGGATTGCCGGCCGATACCGCGCAGCACCTGAATCGGTGCATAGCTCGCGTTCAGACGCCAGGTCTGCTGCGCCACGAAACCTTTCGGACCGGGCAGCAGCGTTGCGCCGAGCCCGGGAATCAACGCCACCTCCTCGCGCAGGATTCGATCCGACAGCGCGCGCGCGAGCCCCGAATAGGACGCGTTGCGCCACAGCCGTCCGGCCTCGGCGAGCGCGTATGCCATCCACAGGTCGGCATCGGCGGCGGCGTTTGGATCGAGCACGGCCCAGGTACCATCCTCGGCGTGTCCCCACTGCCATGCGGGCAGCGAGCGCTCGAGGTGGCCCTGAGCCAGATTTTCTTGCGTCCAACGGATGATTCTCGAGAATGCCGCCGGGTCATTGGCAATCAGGGCAAATATGAGCGCGTACGCCTGTCCTTCGGACACCGTGATCCGCCGTGGCGTGCTGGCATCGATCACGCGGCCATCTTCGCTCAAATACAGCTGCTTGAAGCGCTGCCACGCGGGCCAGCCGTCGCACTGGTCATCGCGGCCGTGGCTCGCGGTCGCGAACAGCAAAGCGGCGCACAGCGCGCAATGCAACGCCAGACTCGGCAGCCGGCCATGTGAGTACCGCTTCACGCTTGCGCTCTTGGTCACCGGTGAATAGATCAACTCCCTGAACGGGTCGCCAGGCGCCGCGCCACGAGCCGCTGCAGCCAACCATAAATCCACAGCGCCACGGCTATCGCAGTTGCCAGAGACGCCAGTGTCAGCAGCCACCAGTGGCGAGAAATATGAAACGACAGCCACTGCCACCATGAGAGCGAGCCCACGTAATAGACGCTCTCGCCCTGATAACTTTGCACACTGTCGCCGCGCACGATCGCCAGATCGCCTCGAATGGATGACACCTTACGTTCCTCTTCGAGGGAGGCGACCAGAGTGTCGGCGGCGGCGCCGTCACTGGCGATCAGCGCGACCACGGTGCGGCCGGCGCTGTTTGGCGATTCGAAGCTCATGAACGCCCCGAGCGAGCCGTTGGCGCGAACCACGACATCGGCCGCTTGCCGCTTCGCGCCGGAATCGGCTCGCACCCGATCGAACGCTGAATTCGGCGCCGAATCGATTTCGTGATAGTGGCGATCCGCGGCATTGAACGCCAGCGGGAGATCCCGTCCCCAATGGGCCAGCAGGTTGTTCGACTGCGCGCCGCTCAACAGCAGCAGATCGACGTTCTCGGCGTGCTGTGCCTGTTGCGCATCCAGCAATTGATAGCCGACTGCCGCAACGCCGGTCTGACGGCCCATGCGGCCCAGTACGAAAAACAGCTGCTCCAGCGCTGCTCGATCCGCGGCATCGGGCAGCACGATGGCAGTCTCGGTGAGATCGGCGTAGCGTGTAAAGGGATAGCCGGCATTGGCAAACAGCGTCAGATTCGGCATCGCTGCGTAGTGCGGAAAGCTCGAGATGTCGATGGTCGAATCCGCGTCGATCGCCTCTTGCGTGTTGTCGACGAAAACCTCCTTGCACAGCCCTTGGCGGTGGTGTTCCATCGCGAATTGAAACTGCAACCGGTTGTTGCTCGCGAGCTGAAACGCCGGAATCAGCAGGCTCTGGCTTTCCCTCGAGGTGGTGCCCCGCAGCAGCGGCACCACCAATCTGCCGTCACCGCTGGTTTGCGGTTCCGGCGGCAGCCGATACGATCGCAACAGCTGATCGTTGACGGTTACACTCAGTAAAGAATTGTCGGGCTCATGAGGTGCGGTATATCGATAGTGCAGCTCGATGGGCACGCCGGAACGATTCCAGGTGAACAGATCCGGCGGCAGGCGCAGGATCACGCGCATCGGTGCCGGCGAAATGCCGCTCGCCTGCAGTTGCTCGGGTGCGTCGAGGAGCTCCCCCAGTTTTACGGCACCGTCGGTGCGTAACCAACGCGGCGCGTCATAGGCGGCCCGGCGCCTGTAGCTGACCCGGGTGATATTGGCGCTTGTGCCGGTAAGCACCGCGCTACCCAACACCAGGCCTTCGACCGCCTGCCGCAGCTGGGCCTCGTCCTTGCCCTGAAATACCAGCAGTTTGATCAGACGATTCGAAGGATGATCGACAATGCTCACCGTCGGCATTTGCACAGCGGGCAGAGCCAGTTGAGCCGGCCGCGACTCGTTGGTGGCAAATACCAAAGCGTGCTGTGCCGGGAGTGCGTCGAAGCTGACGGGAAAACGCGCACTGCGATAATCGGCGAGCATGCCGAACCACGACGACGCCAATCCGGCCGAGCGGACCATGCTGCGTGAGGCTTTCGCAGGCAGCACGATCGCCAATGTCAGTCGGCGGTTGTCGCGCTGATCGAAGAACGGCGCGGGCAGCAATGCCAGATCATTACGCAACTCGATCGGCCGCAAAGTCAGCATCAGATCGCTCTGTTGACTGATTGTTGCCCAAAGCGATGTGTGTTGCGGGTCCTCGCAATCGAGGGAGTAGTGGCCAATCAGGTCGAAGCGAATCTGGTTGTAGTCACTGAAATAGCGCGGGTCCAGTTGAATCTCGCGTTCGATTTCGCGGCCCGCATCTTCTTTTGGCAGCGCAATCGTCGCCTGTGCTTGCCCGTTGAGGCTCACGCGCAGGTGCGACAGGGCCGGCAGCATGGAGGGTGAATACGTCAGGCGCAGATGCAATCTCGCCGCGACCACCAATTCGTCCTTGCGCGTACCGATATTCAGGCCGGCGACCGACTGTACGCCATGCAATGCGATCGGTCCCGAGTCCATTTCGTCGAATCTGATCTTCGCTTCACGCTCGGACGAAGTCACCGATGCGGCGGCGCTTTCGGCAGCCGCTCCTACGCCGTGTGCGGTCAGCCCGCCCAGCAGAAAGACGGCCGCCATCCAGTTACCCATGAACTGCTTGCACGTTTGCATAAGTTGTTTGGCGTCAGATTCGCGTGCGCGCTACCCGCGGCGCTCAAATCAGCGTTGAACTCCATCACTGATCATCCGTCGGGAGTCTAATTTATCGAGCGCCGAATACTTATCGGCGACAGCCGCACTGGGATGGCCGGTCTTGAGCGCGCTGTGATAGGACTGCGTGGCCAGATCCAGGTAGAGGTCGCCGAGCCGCTCATGCATGGCGCCCTCATCGAGTCCGCGCTCGACCGCCGCTCGCAGCGCCTCGACTGCCTTGGACAGTTTGCCCTGCTGCACGTACAGCGCTGCCAGCTGCACATAGGGCTGCGGCAGCAGCGGGTAGTTCCGTATGAGACCCGAAAAAACCTTAATCGCTTCCTCGGTCTTGTTGGCGGCGGCGAGCCGCAAGCCTTCCCGGAACTGGGGTTCCGCGTCCGTCCGGTCGGCATCCGGCCGCACGGCGAGCGCGGCCGCTTCTGATCGTGCTGCGGGCTTCGGCTCGCCCGCCGGCGGCGGGTCTGCAAGCCCGTGGCAAGTTGCAGTGGCGCAGTAGAGCGCCATGCTCAACGCCGGCAGCGCCTGGAGGCAGGCGCGTTGAGGCCATTTCACATCGATCATCAAATCGAGCATAGCCTTTCTTGTTTTCATCGAGTTGAATCACAATTGCGGCCGACTTCACTGTAACCAGCCCCACTACATTTACGTTGCATGAAGCGCGCTACCTATATCAATAGGGAAGTTACCTGAATAACGCATACAAACTGATCCCTATTTACTTAGTAGAGACGACTCGATTCACTTCAGCTGACAACGGGGAGACCCAATGTCGCTCGATATTTTGAACCCGGGACCAGAATCGCCAAACGACGGGCGTTGGCCCCAACTTATGTCAAACGACCGTGAAATGTTTCAACACACGGTCGAAGTCTCGCGAGATCCTGTGCTCCCGCCGACCGCCAGACGGCCGGAGGTGAGTTGGGCGCAAGAATTCGCCAGTTGGTCGTGGCACCTATTCGTGCTGCCACTGGAGCAAGCAAGGCCGTGGCCGCGCTGGGCGCACCGCTACGTCAAGCCATCCCTGGAGGCGCTCGCCGCAGAACTGAATATCTCCAATCCGAGCAGTCTGCGCTGCTGGGTGTTCAATTTGTTCCTGATCAACCCACCGCGTGGCCAGTGGTTCAATCCGGAGAAATACCCGCAGTCGAGCGGACCTCGACCGGCGCTGTTGAAAAGCTTGGTGCAGCAGGCGGCCTCGCCCTACGTTGCAGTCATCGTGCACGCGCTCGCATCGCGCATCGAGACCTACTCTGCCGCGATCGCGGGTGCCTATTTCAAGGCGAACCTTGGCGTTCGCAGCGCCGTGCTCATGATTGTGCTGACGCTGCTGGTGGTATCGGCATCCACACCACTGCGCATGGGCGAGCAATGCACCTTGCTGGCATTGATGTGGACGCTGTCGCTGCTGATCCGCCGGTTGCCCGGCTTTGGATCTGGAATCATCTTGATGGTCCTCTCGATCGTCGCCTCTTCGCGCTACATCTGGTGGCGTCTCACGCAAACCACAGACTTGAACCAAGGCTTTGAATGGGTTCTGGGCATCGGCCTGCTCGCGGCCGAGTGCTATACCTGGATCGTCGCGGTGCTGGGCTTTTTTCAGAACATCCAACCGCTGCGACGGAAGCCGGTGCCGCTGCCCGAGGACCGAGCCTTATGGCCGACGGTCGACGTCTTCATTCCCCGTTACAATCAATCACTCGACGTGGTGAAGCCGACGGTACTGGCCGCGCTCGGTCTCGACTGGCCGGCCGACAAGCTCAATGTATATGTCCTGGACGATGGCAAGCATCTGGAGTTTCGCCAGTTCGCTGCCAAGTGCGGCGCCCAGTACATCATCCGTTCCAACAACGCCCACGCCAAGGCGGGCAACCTCAATCACGCGCTCGGCATCACCAAGGGCGAATTTGTCGCAATTTTCGATTGCGATCACATCCCGGTACGCAGCTTTCTGACCTCGACGATGGGATGGTTCGCGCGCGATCCGAAGTGCGCCATGATGCAAACTCCGCATCACTTCTTCTCGCCCGATCCATTCGAGCGCAACCTCGGCACGTTTCGACAGGTACCGAACGAGGGCAACCTGTTCTACGGATTGATCCAGGACGGCAATGATCTGTGGAATGCCACATTCTTCTGCGGCTCGTGTGCGGTGCTGAGGCGCGCCCCCCTGGAACAGATCGGGGGCATCGCTGTGGAAACCGTGACTGAAGATGCGCACACTGCGCTCAAACTGCATCGAAACGGTTACACGACCGCGTATTTGCGCAACGTGCTGGCAGGCGGCCTGGCCACGGAAAGCCTCTCGAGCCACATCGAGCAGCGAATTCGCTGGGCGCGCGGAATGGCACAGATATTCCGGCTCGACAATCCCCTGATGGGCGCGGGATTGAGCTTCTTCCAGCGACTTTGCTATTCCAATGCGATGCTGCACTTCTTTTCGGGCATCCCGCGATTGGTGTTCCTCACCGCTCCCCTTGCATACCTGTATTTTCAATTCCATATCATCAACGCCGCCGCCGTTACGTTCGCGGTGTATGCGATACCGCATCTAGTATTGTCGAATCTCGCGAACTCGCATCTGCAAGGGCGGTTCCGCCATTCCTTCTGGAATGAAACTTATGAGACTGTGCTGTCGTGGTATATCGCGCTTCCGACAACCCTCGCCCTGTTCAATCCGCGCCTCGGAAAATTCAACGTGACGACCAAGGGCGGCCTGGTCGAGCACGATTTTTTTGACTGGCGCATCTCGGCGCCGTACCTGGTGCTGGTGCTGCTCAACGTGTTCGGCGTCCTGCTGGCGATACCGCGGCTGTTGTTCTGGAACTCCTTCGAAGCCGATACGGTGATCATGAATTTGCTCTGGACCCTCTTCAATCTCGCGCTGCTGGGTGCGGTGCTGGGTGTCGCCGCGGAAACCCGCCAGGTGCGGACCGCCACGCGCGTCACCAAGAGCATGCCTGTGGCCTTGTGTCTGACCGACGGCACGCGGATCGCCTGCGAGAGCGAGGACTTCTCGATGCACGGCCTGGGTTTGCGGACCGACCTGCCACAGCCTGTGCAACGCGGAGGCCGATTGCGGGTGGCCCTGTGGGTGGACAACCAGGAATGGAGTTTCCCGGTCGAGGTGGCCGTGGTGCGAGCGAATCACATTGGACTGCGACTGCGCGAACTGTCGATTGAAGAGGAGAAGAACTACGTGCGTTGCACGTTCGCCTCACCCAACGCCTGGAACGACTGGAATCGAGGCACCGAGGCCGATCAGTCGCTGGTCAGCTTTGCCGAGTGGTTTTCTCTTGGCGTGACCGGCTACGTGCGTCTGCTGGAGAGCATCTACAACAGCGCTTCGTGGCGGCGCCGACCGCGCCGCTCACCGGTCCGCTGAGCGGTACCGCGCATGGGTCTGTGGAGCGCCTACTTTTTCGTCAAGCTGATGTTGTATGCGGACGGCTACATCGACTTCAGCCCCTGGCTGAATCTGGCATTTGCCGTCTTTACGGCGCTACCGCCAAAGAATGCAAATGCCAGATTCAGCCAGGGGCTGCTCGCCGTTCCGCTCGGTATTCTGCTCCTATATCACGATTCATGGCTGCCACCGATCGCCAGGGCGATGTCACAGGCGCAGAATCTGAGCTCCTTCACACTGCCGTTTCTGTGGGAGCTGCTCGGCCGCTTCTTCAGCTGGAAGGTAGTGGCGGAGCTTGCCGCGATGCTCATCGTCTATGGGCTCGCACGGCGCAAGTTGCGCCTGAGCACCTTCGTATTCATTGCCATCGTGGTGGTCATGGTTGTACCCCATGGCTGGCCATTGCAGCAGGCGAGCCTCGTTCAGGCCGCGGCAGCTGACGGGGCCACCCCGGCGCCGCGGGAAGTCGATCCGCGCAACATGCGGCCGGAAGCGTTGGATGCGCTGCTGGCGCAGTTCTACGCCAAGGAGCAGATGCGCCAGGTACGTTTCACGCGCGCGGCGCAGAACGATGTTCCGTACGACATTCTCGTGTTGCACGTGTGTTCGCTGTCGTGGGACGATCTGCGGGCGGTAAAGCGCGAGCACGACCCATTGTTCAGCCGCTTCGATATCGTGCTGTCGAATTTCGGCTCGGCCGCCAGCTATAGCGGTCCGGCTGCGATCCGCCTGCTGCGCGGAAATTGCGGCCAGACGGCTCATAAACAGCTCTACGACGCAGCGGGCCGGGAATGCCTGATGATCGACGGCTTGCAGAATGCGGGCTTCGAGCCTCATTGGCTCATGAATCACGACGGCCACTTCGGCAACTTCTTGAGCGATGTCCGCGAGCGCGGTGCGGTCGCAGTCGCGCAGGAGGACAACGGGGGCGCGCAAGTGGCGCAGCAGTCCTACGACGGCACACCGATTTACAGCGATTACTCGACGCTGTCGCGATGGTGGGCGAAACGCGAAATGAATCCCGCTGCGCGTGTGGCGCTCTATTACAACACCATCAGTTTGCACGACGGCAACCATGTAGTTGCCACGGCGCACGCCGACTCCTCGTATGACGCGCGTATCGCGCAGTTCAGCAGCGACATCGGCCGATTTCTGGATGACTTGCAGCGTTCCGGAAGGCGCGTGATCGTGGTGCTCATCGCCGAACACGGCGCGGCGCTACGTGGCGATCGCCGGCAGATTCCCGGGCTGCGTGAGATCCCGACCCCTGCCATTGCGCATGTGCCGGTCGGCATCGTGTTGGTAAATGCGACGCGATCCGCGCAATCGGTGCAGGAGCGGATCGATGTTTCGACCAGCTACATCGCGGTCAATGAACTCCTCTCGCGCTTCATCGCGGACAATCCATTTGCCAAGCCGAGCTTGAGTCTGGCGACGTATACGCAGAGCCTGCCGCCGACGGATTTCGTGGCGGAGAATGACGGTACCACCGTCGTGCAGTTCGGCCACCAGTACATGATGCGCTCGCCCGACGGGGCGTGGGCAAGCTTGGATGCCTCGAGCGGACAGTGACGGGCAAATGCGGCATGCGGTCGAGAATCTCGCCGCGGCTGTGCATACAATGGCGCTCCTGATGGAATGGTGGCCTTTATGGAGAGAGATAAACCGATCGGAATGACGCGCTTGCTGCGCGCTTTCGGCTATTCCTTTCAGGGATTCATGCATGCATGGCGTGAAGAGGCGGCGTTCCGCCAGGAAGTGGGTCTTTCCGCACTGCTGATCCCCCTCGGAGTCTTCTTGGGGCGGTCAGGCGTGGAACGGGCATTGCTCGTGTCCCCGATGCTGCTGATTTTAGTGATCGAGATATTGAATAGCGCTGTCGAGGCCGTGGTGGATCGTTCCGGTACCGATCGCCACCCGCTCGCCGGCATGGCGAAGGACATGGGATCGGCCGCGGTCATGCTGAGTTTCATCCTTCTGGGAGCCGTCTGGCTGCTCGTCTTGTCGGATCAAGGAACCGGAATTACCCAACATTAGGCAAGAAGGGCACTCACGCTCCAGGGATATGCTGCGTCAGATCCATCGACTCACCAAGGCACATCATTTGTTCATTCTTGGCGACGTCAGCCGATCCCATACCGTCGGTGGCGGAGCGTATCGTGTGCGGACAGCCTCATAGGCAGCCGCAATCTGCGGCATCATGCCTTCGCGTGCCAGCAGGCGTGCCAGCGAAGCCCGGCGGTAGCGCCAATTCCTCCATGCGTCGTCCGGCCAATCCTCGCTGCGGGCCCGGTCTGCCGCTGCCGCGTAGTACTTGAAGGATGCGAGCCAGTATGAGTTCCTTTTCGCGGCGTTCTGTTCGGAGAACGCCGCGCCGTCATTCCTGGCTGCAAATCGAGCCAGTGCATTCGGCTCCCCGGCGTCGCCGGCCTTCTGATACCAGAGCCACGCCCGAGTCTCGTCGGGGGCCAACAGGTATTCGTCGTTCTTGTCGGAACGCTTCACGCCCTGCTCGTAGAGATTCCCAAGCTCAAAGGCCGCCATGGTCACACCGTCGGTCCATGCCTGCTCGTAGAGCGAGATCGCTCTTGGAATGTCCAGCATTCCAGCCGACGGCCGCGAAAGCAGCAGCGCAAGATCGACGCGAGCCGCGCGATAGCGGCGCGCAACGGCCTGCTCGAAATCTGCACCGGCCGCGGAGAATTTGCCGTTCGACATGAGAGCCCGGCCTCGTTGATACAACGCTCGGGCTTCGCCGTCCGAGCGAATGTCTAGGTTGGTGCAGGCCCCGACCGCTATATTGGTGACAATTTGCTCCAGCATGAGCCCCGCCGCACGCCGATCAGGATCATACGGCGCTGCCGCCGATGCATCGCATTTAGAACTATTGACGGGCCATTGGCGCACATCGGCTGGAGCAGGCAACCCCAACTGAAATCTTTCCGAACTCAGCAGCTCGTCAAACTGCGCCGCCTCGGCCCACCCAATTTGAATGTCGAGCGCCGGAGCGCCTGCGTCCCAGATGCGCGCGGTCCTATCGTCGGACGCGGTGACGACGCGCCGCCCATCAGGCGAAAACGCGGCGTACCAGAGGCGATCCGTGTGGCCGCTCAACAGCAAGAGTTCTCTACCGGTTTCGGCGTCCCAGATGCGAGCGGTCTTATCATCCGAGGCGGTGACGACGCGCCGGCCGTCGGAGGAGAAATCGGCGATCTCCACCAGGTCCGCGTGCCCGATCAGCACCTGCAGCTGCCGACCGGTCATGGCGTCCCAGATGCGCGCGCTCTTGTCGGCTGAGGTCGTGACGATGCGCCGCCCATCCGGCGAGAACGCGGCCGCCTCCACCCGCTCCGTGTGCCCGCTCAGCACCATGATCTCCCGACCGGTTGCCGCTTCCCAAATACGAGCAGTCTTGTCGATCGACGCCGTGACGATGCGCCGGCCGTCGGGAGAAAATTCGGCAGTCTCCACCATATCAGTGTGCCCGCTGAGCCGCATGATCTCGCGACCGCTCGCCGCATCCCAAACACGGGCGGTCTTGTCGAGCGACGCCGTAACGATGCGCTGCCCATCGGGTGAAAACGCGGCGCTCACCACTTGATCCGTATGCCCGTTGAAGCGCATCAGCTCTCGACCTGTTGCGGCATCCCAGAGGCGAGCAGTTCCATCGGGCGAGGCCGTAACGACCCGCCGCCCATCGGGTGAGAACGCAGCGCTCACCACTTGATCCGTGTGCCCCTCGAAGCGCATCAGCTCTCGACCGGTTGCGGCATCCCAGAGGCGCGCGGTTCTGTCGTACGACCCGGTGACGACCCGTAGGCCATCGGGCGAGAACGAGGCAGAGGCCACCGGCTCCGAGTGGCCGCTCAGAAGCATGATCTCTCGACCGGTTGCGGCATCCCAAATTCGGGCGGTTTTGTCGTATGAAGCCGTAACCAGACGATGACCGTCGGGCGAGAGTACGGCACCCGCTACTTCGCCGGTGTGCCCGATCAGCCGCATGATCTCTCGACCGGTTGCGACATCCCACAGTCGGGCTGTTTTGTCGAAGGACGCCGTGGCGATGCGGCGTCCATCGGGCGAAAATGCCGCGAACAGAAGCCGGTCCGTGTGCCCACTCAGCAGCCGGATCTGCCGGCCCGTAGCGGCGTCCCAGATACCAGCAGTCTTGTCGTGTGATGCCGTGACGATCTGCATGCCGTTGGGCGAAAATGCTGCGGTG
>Ga0193728_1001018_pt1 | contig 14001 bp, 14 predicted proteins | sample U1c1metaG_FD_143037 | JGI IMG/M metagenome (GOLD analysis project Ga0193728, IMG submission 143037) | Soil microbial communities from a riparian zone of the East river system, Colorado, United States - U1c1 | ecosystem: Environmental > Terrestrial > Soil > Riparian zone | place: USA: East River...
GCCGCGGGATTGCTGGCGGGCGCAATTTCAAATTCCCTACTGCCATTGAATATCTGCCCGGTCGGTCTCGAGGGAGCGTTAACACCCATGGCATTGGGAACCGTGACGACCAACTGTGTGATCACGCCGGCGCCCGAATAAAGAGTGGACGTGCCCGTGCCGTTATTGCTCACCCACCATGGGCTTGCTGCGCCTCGCGACATTCCCCACACATTCTTCAGATGTGCGTCGATGGTGACGCTCGTTCCATCGGCATTGGGCACTTGCGGAATATCCGACACCAAGTTGGTTTGCACGTAGTTCTGCGCAAATGAGGCCAACGGAAAGATAGATAATGCACAACTCGCTGCAAAGCATTTCACTGCTCCTGAATACCTGTTCATTTTGCGTATATCCTTTAAAACAAATGTTGAAGTTGATTGCGCCAATTGTTAATTGCGCATAAGGACTATATGCGGAGAAACGGCAGGCGGCATTCGATTAATTTTTATCGTCGACGACAACTTTCTTCTACGAATCACGCACGAACTATCGAATAGTTGTCAGGAATTTTGTGAGCGGAAGAAGACCGCGTAATGAACGTGAACTTAGAAAGCGGCGTTGTCCTATAGACAGGAAGAAAGGTTGCATCGCGAGCGGCTGCGCGCCCAGGGACTGAGGCCGATACAGATCTGGGTGCCTGACGTGCGAGCGCGCTCCTTCGTTGCCGCTGCTCGCAAGCAATCCAAGGCAGTAGCCGCGAGCGAGCGAGCAACTGCGGATCAACAATTTATTGATATTTATTTGGCTCACCGGGACGGATTATTCGGCGCTTCGCGCCTCACCCTTCGGGTCGCCCTGGCGGGCGATCGCCGCCGTTGCCCGGCGTCGTCGAACCGTCTCTTTGTCTGTCGGCGGTTCGAATTGATATCGTCGAGTTGTGGGCGGCGACTGGTGCAATTCGACTAGTGAAAATTGGCTCCCGGGACGGAACCAAAATGATGCAGCAAACACCGGGAATTTATTGAGTTTTTAAATTTGTTTTATGACGGGTACCCCCAAAAACACCCCCAGTCTAAAAGGTGGCTACTCCCGGAGGTTGTCGGGTATGCGGCGACCGCACATCTTACCCTCCTAGCGCCAGCCGCCGCACTCTGCAGCATCTCGGAGCGTCCGGAATACCCCGCGCGTGCCAGTTGCAGCGCAGCAGGGGCGGCGTTATGATTTTCGGTGTGCAGGGGAGATCACAGCGGGGGTGCCTGTGAAGAACGCCAGTCCAGAAACCAGGGAGCCGAAGATCGGGACCCCCACCGATCGGGATATCCACATCGCGCCAGAACAAAGCTTCTCCGCGGGCGCCTTAGACTTTCGTGCCTTACGCGACAGCAAGGAGCGTTATCGCACTCTGTTCGAGTTAGCGCCCCTGGCTGTCTATTCCTGCGATGCCTCAGGTGTCATTCGCGAATACAACCATCGCGCCGCAGAGTTGTGGGGCCGCAAACCAAAGCCGGGGGACACTGATGAGCGTTTCTGCGGCTCGTTCAAAATGTACCGGCAGGATGGTAGTCACATGCCGCACGAAAAATGCCCGATGGGCGACGTGCTGTGTGGCAAGGTGCCCGGCGTGCGTGATGGGGAAGTGGTGGTCGAGCGACCCGATGGCTCACGGGTTATCGTCATTGTGAATATTGCTCCCCTGACAGATGAGCAAGGAAAAGTCACCGGAGCGATCAATTGCTTCTACGACGTAACCGAACGCAAGAACTTCGAGCGTGAACGCGAGACACTGCTAGCCAGTGAGCGCGCGTCGCGGCTAGAGGCCGAAGAGGCTAACCGCTCAAAGGACATTTTCCTCGCCACGCTCAGCCACGAGGTGCGCACGCCTCTCCACGCGATGCTGGGCTGGGCGACCATATTGCAGAGGAAGCAGTGTACTGAGCAAGAAGTACGGGATGGGGCTGAAGTCATCGCACGTAACTGCCGGGCGCAAGCTCAGCTGCTTGAGGACGTGCTGGAAGTATCACGCATTATCACCGGCAAGCTGCGGCTCGAGGTCAAGTCGTGCGAGCTTGAATCAGTCATCCATGCTGCGATTGAGGTCGTGCGACCTGCGGCAAATGCCAGGCAGATCACCGTGACGGCTGCTATTGATCCTAGCGCCAGCCCCGCGGTTTGCGACGACGTTCGCATTCAACAAGTCGTCTGGAATCTGCTGTCCAATGCGGTCAAATTCACGCCCAAGGGCGGATGCGTACACGTCGTGCTGGATCGCGAAGAATCCCAGGCCCGCATAACGGTCAGCGACAATGGGCAGGGGATTGAGCCTGGCTTGCTCCCGTATGTCTTCGACCGTTTCCGACAGGCCGACAGCAGCACTCGGCGAAAGCTCGGTGGATTGGGTCTCGGGCTTTCTATCGTCAAACATATCGTAGAACATCACGGTGGGACGGTGGAGGCCCGCAGCGACGGGGAGGGGCGGGGAGCGACGGTCATCGTCCGCTTGCCCGTGCAGGCAGTCCAGATTTCCTTTAAAACGGCTGATGTAGATCCATCCAAGGGCGAGCAGGCCACTCGTGAGAGACAGGAGAGGCTAGAGACGGCTATAGAGCTGAGCGGCATACGCATCCTCCTGGTTGATGATGAAGTGGATGCCCTGCGGCTCGTCGGTAAAGTGCTGGCGGAGGCGGGGGCAAGCATCACGATGGCAGGCAGCGTGAGTGAAGCGATGGTGGCCGTAGAGAAGGAAGTGCCTCACATTCTCATCAGCGATCTGGGGATGCCAGATGAGGATGGTTTCGATCTGATCCAATGGGTACGTGGAGCGGGTCATACGGCAGAACAACTCCCTGCCGTGGCGTTGACGGCCTTCGCCAACAAGGGACATGAGGATAGCGCGCTCCTGAGCGGGTTTCAGATTCACGTCCCAAAACCTGTCGATCCTGATCGCCTGATCGCAGTGGTCGCCAGTCTAACCAGGCGAGAGCATTCGTCACGCCAAGGGTTTAACCAAAGTACTGCACGAATAACTAGCTGACACTCCGCTCTTTATTGCGGGCGACGCTTGGGCAAGAAACCCAGTTCAGGCGACACGCTTTACAGGCGGTCCTGTCGCGAACCAGAATTGTTCGGCGTGCGCCCCGGCCGCCATGAATGCTGTCTGCGACTGACCGCGAAAGCCGCTATTGCATCGGCTTACCGCGAGACGGCGATGCACCGACCGCTGTAGGAATCTGCTTGATTAAACGCAGCAACTGGAGACGGAACAATCGGCAAAGAACCGACTTTAGTTGGTTCACACCTTCGCTATAACAAGTCTCCTTTAGGCGGAGATTCCAATGACTGACGAAGCGCCGAACTCGCGCCGACAGGTACTTAAGGATCTGACCACCGGGCTGCTGCTGGCTTCGGCTGCGCCTCCCGCTTTGGGGCAGAAGAGCGTCCCTGACCCTGCCAATTCGACAGCTCTACCGAATCTAGACACCGCATATCCGAAGCCGCCGTTTCCGGCGCAACACCAGGAGTGGCCAGGTCTCATATCCAAAATGACTCCGCGGCCGGATCACGGAGAGACAAGCTATAAAGGATCGGGCCGGCTGACGGGCCGCAAGGCACTGCTCACGGGCGGCGACAGCGGCATGGGCCGCGCTGCGGCAATCGCCTTTGCTCGGGAAGGCGCGGATGTCGCGATCAATTACCTGCCCCAAGAGGAGTCGGACGCCAAGGAGGTCATGGTGCTCATCCGGGAAGCGGGGCGCAAAGCGGTGGCGCTGCAGAAGGTCAAGGGAGGCGGCCCTCTCTATGACATTGGTATCTACTGTATCAATGCCGCGCGTGCCATGCTGGGCGAAGAGCCGCGCTCAGTTCTTGCAACCGCTACTCGGAGTCGCGATCGGCGTTTTCGCGAAATAGAGGAGAATGTCGCGGCCACGATGCGCTTCAGGGATGAACGGCTGGCGAGCTTTAATTGCAGTTTTGGAGCTGCCGATCGAGCAACCTACACCGTCACGGGCACCCACGGCAGTGTAACCTTGGATTCTGCGTACGAATATGTGGACGCGATCAGTTCGCGCGTCAGAATCGGGGAACGGGAACAAACCCGGCAATTTGGCAAACGCGACCAATTTGCCGCCGAACTCGAATACTTCTCGCAATGCATCTTGGATAATCGAACGCCGGAGCCCAGCGGCGCTGAAGGCCTGGCGGACGTGCGGATCATTGAAGCGATGCATCGCTCGATCAGAAGCGGACGTTGGGTCGAGGTGAAAATGTCTGCCCGCAAGCGACGACCGACCGTCAAACAGAATATTCGGCGACCGCCTGTCCCAAGCGAGCCGGACCTTGTGGATGTGAAGGCCGCTAGCCAATAGCCCGGCCGAATGCTGCGCGCGCCGAGATGAATCGCACTGTCGGACTCATCCCGCAGAAATGCAGCCGGCGCTCCGATTTACGTCGTACGAGTCAGCATCCAGCATTGCCGCTTCAACACTCTGCAGGAGGTTTTATGACGACAGCTTCAGGTCATACGTCCGCGATCCGCGCCAAGAAAGTCATCGGCACCGCGGTCAAGGACAGTTCGGGCACGACCATCGGTAAGGTCGAGGACATCATGCTGGACAAGGAGTCGAGCAACATCATGTACGCGGTGGTGGGTTTCGGCGGGTTTCTAGGCATGGGCGAAAAATATCATCCGGTTCCATGGACCCAGCTGGACTACAACAAGGACGATGGGGCCTATGTAGTGCCTTATACGAAGGATCAGCTCAAGGCGGCGCCAGCTGATTCCTTGGACGCGCTGACTCGCGATGATGGCATGGCGTATCGAGACCGGGCCTACGAGTACTATAAGGTCAAGCCCTATTGGCAATAGTATTAAGGGAAATGAGCGGGAGCCGGAGGATCGGCTCCCGCGTTGCGGTTTGAGTAACGTTAGTCCCCGGTGCTGGCAGCGGCGCACTTGCCGGGATTTTTGGCGCACCAATCCTTGTTGTCGCATTGCTTGGGATGGGCGCTGCACCAGGCGTCGTCGTGAGACTGGGCCGTGGTCGAGCCGCTCGACATGCATCCTGCTCCACTCAGCAACATCAGAGTCACGCCGGATGCCGTGATGAATTGATTGACCACCTTCATACTGCTCTCCTAATTTCCGTCATTTCAAAATAGACAAAGTTGTTCCGGGACACGCGTGCCAACAATGATGTCAACCGATGCGGCCACCCTCTCCTGCGTCGTCTGGCGCGGTGGAGGGACCGACATCGCTTTCATCCACGGGGAACTTGTCTGATGGAGGGTCCACCGTTGATTTCGCCTTGTGATCCTCGGAAGTCTCGTCTTCGCCGCCTGGATAGACCGGATCGTCCGGCTTGTCCTGTTTCTTGCGCGCTTCGTTCATGTGCCCCTACCTCGTACAGGTTTTGCAGATCGCGCAGCAATTGTGTGTGAAGCGCTTAGGAAGTCTTACCGTCAAGCACCCCGAATCTGCGTAGGACATAGACCGAGTTCGCCTTAGAACGCCTGGCGAACGACCGCGAGGAGCGCACAATAGGATTTCTGCTTTTAGTCTCACTCACGATCTCCACAGGGATTTCAAGCCTACAAAAGCACGTTGGTGGTCCGCATTCTGCAGGGGTCTAGGTGTCGGCGGGGCGGTTGGGGGCCTTGTCGGCGCGCTGGTGGGCCTGGGCATTCCTGAGTATGAAGCCAAGCGCTACGAAGGTCGTGTGAAGAATGGCGGCACGCTGCTATCCGTTCACTGCGACACTCCCGAACAAATCTCGCGTGCCAAGGACTTACTGAAGGGCACTTACGCGACTGACATCGCATCCACGGCCGAGGCTGTGGGCGACAAGACGAGTGACCCACGAGTAGCGTGATGCCAGACCGGCGGATGTCGTCGCAGACTAGCCTGCGGCGGCAATTCGGGCTGCAGATCAACGACGTGTCTTAACGTGTGTTAGTCGGTGAGCCAGAAGGAACGTGATGCAAAATCCTACATCGGATTGCGCCATTGACGGCTGATTCGCACCGCCGCGCTAGCTAGCCTATGCGCCCCGGTCGCTCGCGGCCGAATCAGCACACCCCATTAGATACGGAGAACGATCATGCCAACCAGTACTAAGAAAGCCGCCAGCAACACTCAAGAGCAGGACGCGATTGCCATGCTCGTGGCCGATCACAAAAAGGTGAAGAAGCTGTTTTCGGACTTTGATAAGCTCAAAGAAAAAGGTAGCGATGAGGACAAGGCCGCATTGGTCGAACAGATTTGCAACGAGCTAAAAATCCACACGGAGCTCGAAGAGGAGATTTTCTATCCGGCAGTGCGCAAAGCCATCGAGGACGCGGACCTCATGGATGAGGCTCTCGTCGAACATGCTGGGGCTAAGGATCTGATTGCCCAACTTGAAGCTGCGAGCCCGGATGATGATCTGTATGACGCCAAAGTGACCGTGCTGGGCGAGCAAATCGATCATCACGTGAAGGAAGAAGAGGGGCAAATGTTTCCAAAGGCCAAGAAGGCCAAAGTCGACATTGAGTCGCTCGGCGTCACGATGTTCAAGCGCAAAACGGCGTTGAAGGAAACAATGGGCTTGAGCGAGGAAGAAAACACAAGCGACGACGCTAAGCGCAGGTCAACGGGCACAGCCAAACGTTAAGTGAATGCCAAAGGTCCGGCCGGCCAGGGGCCGGACCTATCAGGGCGAGATGATGGCATTTCGCGGCGAACCTCGCGGCGAGCCGACGCATCGGATCGATAGAGCCATGCCAGTCGTACGAGAACACGGGACGAATGAATTGGCGGGCCGCATAAAGATCTCGCTGGATGAGCTGCGCATGCAAGTATTGGGCGCGCAAGTGCTGCTGGGGTTTCAATTCCAAAGCTTGTTCCAACCAGGATTCCAGCAGGCGGAAGGCCCCGCCCGCGTCGCGGCCGGCATTGGATTTCTCGCGATTGCGTCATCCCTCGCCGGATTGATTGCGCCGCCTGCACAGCACCGATTGGTCGAGCGAGGAGATGCGAGTTCGCGGATTTTGCGGCTCGCCAATCGGTGCGCTGAAGTGTCACTGGGGCTGCTGGCGCTGGCGCTCGGCAGCAATGTTTACGTAGTCGTATGCCTGCAAGGTGTTTCCCATCCCCTCGGGTTCGCCGTCGCTGCGGCGGGCTTGGCAGTCGGCATGTGGTTCGGGGTGGGCCTCGGATGGAGTCAGTCTAAGATGAGAGCCGGTAAAACCATGAGGACGCACTCAGAAGTGGATTTGCACACCAAGATCGAACAGATGCTCACCGAGGCGCGGGTCATTCTTCCCGGCGCCCAGGCCATGCTGGGATTTCAGCTCATCGTCACGATGAGCCATGCATTCAGTGAAATGCCGGCGGGTGCGACATTCGCGCATTTTGCAGCGTTAGGCGCGATGATTCTGAGTGTTGTTCTGCTGATTACTCCCGCTGCGGTGCATCGTTTGAGCTTTGCGGGCAGGGACGAACCAAAGTTTCATCGAATAGGTTCGGGGTTGATCACGATGGCGCTGGTGCCGCTGGCGGCGGGTATGGCGTTGGATTGCGCCGTCGCCGCTTGGCGCTTAACGATGAGCAGCGGCGCGGCCATGTTGAGCGGAATCGGCATTTTTTTGCTGCTGATGGGCATTTGGTATGTCTGGCCTCTGTCCCTGCGGGGAAAACAGATTCGGCACATGCCGCGCTAGTGCTGGCAGGGAGCTTACCGATGAGGCTTATGCATCTAATTCAGATCCTGCTACCTCTGTGCAAGAAAGGCGGCGCACGAGTATCGCGTGCGTTATTGCGCTCGACTGCCAAACAGCTCGCGAAGGAATTTGGTGACGTAACAGCCTACACCCGAGCGCCGGCTCAAGGATTGTGGCGGCGAAGCGGCGCGAAGCTCGATCGGGACGATATTGTCGTGTACGAAGTCATGGCGCCCACGGTGGATCCGATGTTTTGGAAGGCACGGCGACGCGTGTTGGAAAAGGATTTCATGCAGGATGAAATCATTCTCCTGCAGAGCGCAGGGTCGACGGTCCGCGTCGAAGGCCCGACGATCACCTTAGGGAACAGCGGAACGCAATTGTTCGGCGCCCGGCGGAATCCTCGACGCGGGCAAGGAACATACGAATATTGGAATTGGCATGCTAGCCGGACAAATTCACATTAGTCGGGTCGGCCATTTCTCACACCGGCAATCAAGACTGGCAGGTGAGTTAGTCAGATACCAATCTGAACAAGACCAACGATCGCGGCGTAACACCGTAGACATCGCCGCTTGCGCCTGGTGCGCTGCAATTGTCACGTTTGTGTCGAGTTCAAGACTCCATTGCTCTCTCCCCTGCGCATTCTGGCAAGGTAAATTCCACCAGATCATGATGAGCGTTCAACACCAACAACATGGTCGCTTCCTGATTAAATACATCCCCTGAGGCGCACAGGCGCGGGGCGATGTCTTTGGCCGCAGCGGAGCCTGTCCAGAAATCCCGCACCGTATCGCGATAGCGGTCATTCCACTCGGCCCAGCCGGGTGGAAAGCGCCCGACTTGATATCCGCCGGGGCCGCAATCCCACGGCTCGGCGATTAGTAGCGCCGTGCGCCGCGGGGCTGCCTTCTCGAACTTTGCCTATCGCTGAAGCCACTTTGTCTGTCCCTGGGTGATCAATCTGTGCGGGGCGAAGGGGGTTTCGCATAGTAGGGCGCCCCCACGCCGTTGTCGCCCGCGCTTCGCCTGCCTATGTAGCCAGTTAATTCCTACAGTTTGTGACGAACCTTTGGATCTACGAAGCCGCGCTTGCGTCTGCATACTGCAGAGCGCTTGGGCGATGCGTTACCAAACGGGGGGGGCTCGATATGCGTAATGTTTCTAGTACGTGGGCGGTCGTCCTGGCTGGAGGCGACGGCAGCAGGCTGCGCGAAATCACCAGGACGGCGGCCGGCGAAGTGGTTCCAAAACAATTTTGCTCGCTGCTGAGAAGAACCTGCCTGCTCGAAGATGCGATCAGACGGGCTCAGGCGGTCGCGAGTGCTCAGCACATCTGTAGCGTCGTGGCCGAGCAGCACCGTCGCTGGTGGAGTGGCGCACTCGATAGCGTGCCGGAGCACAATATCATCGCGCAGCCGAAGAATTGCGGCACGGCGCACGGCATATTATTGGCGCTTTTGCGGATCGAGAGGCGGGCACCGAATTCGGTCGTCGTGCTATTGCCGGCCGATCACTACTTGAGTGATGAGACCACGATGGCACGCTCGCTACGAACCGCCGCGAATCTTGCGGCCGATAATCAGGGTCTGATCTATTTGGTCGGTGTGGAACCCGACCATCCTGACCCGGAACTCGGTTACATCGTTCCGAGCGAACAACGCCGCGACGCCGCATCAAGCGTGCTGCGGTTTGCCGAAAAGCCGAGCGCGGAGCAAGCGCGCGAACTCATCAGGACTGGAGCTTTGTGGAACACATTCATCTTCGCAGGCTCGGTGCGGGCCCTGTTAGGCCTGTTCGAAGGGCCATTCGCAGCGACAGTGAAGGCCATGCGACAGGCGCTTGATTTAGCCCAGAGCGAGCGCATCGGACCTGCCGCCTTGGAGCTCCTTTATGCGGAATTGGAATCGCGTGACTTTTCTCGCGATGTCCTGGAGCGCCACGAGCATCTGTTACAGGTGCTACGCATGCCGGGCTGCGGTTGGACTGATTTGGGAACTCCGAAGCGAGTCGCGGAAACGATACGCAGTCTCACCCAAGTGCGATCACGCGTGACGCCGATGGATGCCGGGTCCCGGGCGCGCTACTTGGATTTGGCATCGAGCTCGAGGCCGATGCGGTTGCCGCAGGCGTCATAGAGTAAGACTAAGGCATGCTAGGCAAATGAAATCTGTATCTCCGGAAAATCGCCAAGCGCACCTCGCCGCGACGCGCAACCTGAAAATGGCCAGCTCGCCGCATGCTTTTGTGCGAGGTAGTACGGCCCAATTTTACCGGTGGTTGGAGGAGGGAAGGGCACGGGAGATCCCCGAGGCTCCCGCGGTGTGGATCTGTGGAGATTGTCACTCGGGCAATCTAGGTCCGATTGCCGATGCAAGAGGGCGCATAGAAATACAGATTCGTGATCTTGATCAAACCGTCATCGGCAATCCGAATCATGACCTCATTCGGCTCGCCCTCTCACTCGCATCGGCGGCTCGCGGATCGGCACTGCCCGGCGTCGCAACCGCCCAGATGCTTGAGCACATGATGGAGGGATATGAAAACGGACTGAGAGTGGATCCGAACCGTTCCAAGGTCGACGAACCCAAACCGGACTGCATCAAAGTCGTGATGAAGAGGGCCTTGGGACGCACCTGGAAGCATCTCGCACGCGAGCGCCTCGAGGATACGCGACCCGAGATCCCGCTCGGAAAGCGCTTTTGGCCCCTCGCACGCGAGGAGCGGCGCGAACTGACTGCACTCTTTGCGCTCAAGGAGATTCGAGACCTGGTGACCGCTTTAAAAGGGCGCGAAGCGAACTCGGACATTGAGGTGTTGGACGCTGCCTATTGGATGAAGGGATGCAGTTCCTTAGGTCGCCTGCGTTACGCGGTGCTCTTGGGAGTGGGAAGTAAGCGCGGGAAAAATGATGACTACTGCTTAATCGATATTAAGGAAGCGATACCCGCCGCGGCGCCGCGTACCACCGGCTGCAAGATGCCGAGGGACAATGCCAAACGAGTGGTCGAAGGAGCTCGCCAGCTTGCACCCGCACTCGGCGAGCGCATGAAGGCCGCGCGTTTGCTCGGAAAGTCTGTTTTTCTGCGGGAGTTGCTGCCGCAGGATCTGAAACTTGAGATTGACCAAATCTCGCACGAGGAAGCGGTGGGCGCAGCGACATTTCTGGCAGCAGTCCTGGGGAAGGCGCACGGCCGGCAGATGGACTTGAGTGCGCGCAAGGGCTTCATTCGAGATCTCAAGCGCCGGTCATCGAAGCGCTTGGATGCTCCATCGTGGCTGTGGTCGAGCGTGGTCGATCTCGCGGGAATTCACGAGGTCGCCTATCTTGAGCACTGCCGGCAATACGCCCTGGCAGCGGTTGCGTCCAAAAAGTGAACGCGCAATTGAGGCGGTTTCTTCAAGAAACTCCGAGCATCCATCGTGAAACAATTGTTTGCTCATGCGATACGCTGAATTAGTCGGTTGGGCCAGTTCGGCGATCCTTCTCGCCACCATTACAAGGCAGGTTTACACACAGTGGAAGACCAGATCCACCGCTGGGGTATCACATTGGCTCTTCGTTGGGCAGCTGACGGCATCGGCCGGTTTTACAATTTACAGTTTATTGTTGCACAACTGGGTATATGTGGTCTCCAACGTTGCGCTGCTGACGACCGCCGCTGCCGGGCAAATGATCTATCGGCGGAACAAGCGACACCCGCCCAAGACAGCCTAAGGCCCGCGAACGTCGGCGCTTTCCTTCATCATCCAGCGATTCGTGCTGACTGCGCCGGATGGGGCTTTTCATGCACTGTGCGCGTCAAGTCCTGAACGGAGATTCCCGTGAAAAAATTGTGTTGGGCAGTCATGAGCATGTCACTGGCATTGCCGGTGTCGGTCTTCGCCGTCGATAATCCTGACGCGTCCTTCTATAAGAAGGCAGCCGAGGGTGGTTTGGCCGAGGTGGAACTGGGCAAGCTTGCGCAGGATAAGTCGCCTACCCAGAGTGTCAAAGAGTTCGGCTCGATGATGATCAAAGATCACTCGGCGGCGAATGAGAAGCTCAAGGCGATCGCTGAGGCAAAGAGCATCAAGCTTCCCACCAGCCCGAGCGTCGGACAGATGGCGACGAAGACAAAGCTCGAAGTATTGAGTGGCAAAACCTTCGATAAGTCTTACATCAAAGGCATGGTCGCGGACCACAAAGAGGACATCAAGGAATTCCAAAAGGAGGCGAGCGAGGGGCAAGACGCAGACGTCAAGGCCTTTGCTGCCGCCACCTTGCCGACGCTCAAAGCGCATTTGAAGAAGATCGAGGCGATCGCCGCCGCTCAAGGCGTCGATGCGAGCTAAAACTCGGAGCTTAAATTCGGCTCACCGCGCGGTTAACCGGTCGCTAAGGTGGGGTTCGCTACGACGGGAGTCTTACAAGATCTGGCTTTAACGGAATAACTATCATCGAACACTGAAGGGGGGATTCGTTATGGGTCGCGGAATTTTACTGTGGATGTTAGGCGTGCCGCTGCCGATTATTCTATTGCTCGCCATGTGCTCGCACCGCTGAAGTGCCGATATGATAGATACAGCCTCAGCAATGCCGCCGGATGAGGGGGCTCGACTCAGGGCAACTCCGGCCGCTTCGTGGGGCGCCATTTTCGCAGGCGCTTTCGTTGCAGTCTCCCTTTCCCTCGTTCTCTTGACGCTCGGCGCGGGCTTAGGCTTCGCGTCGATCTCGCCTTGGTCAGATCGCGGCTTGTCCGCAGGCGCATTCACCATCGCAAGCTCCATTTGGCTCATCGTGACTCAGTGGCTGTCCGCGGTTGCCGGAGGCTATATCGCGGGACGGTTGCGTCAGCGCTGGCTGGCGACGCACACCCACGAGGTCTTCTTTCGCGATACCGCTCATGGGTTGGTGACTTGGTCAGTGGCTACTCTGACGGTTGCGTCAATCCTCGTGACTTCGAGCACGGCCGTTTTGGGCGGCGGCGCTCGAGCTATGGGCGGTGTTGCCGCCAAGGGTGGACAGGGAGTCGCCGCAATGGGAGAAATGCCGGGTGCACGGGGTCCCATGGATTCGGATCGGAGTGGGGACGTAACGGGTGCTTATAACCTAGACAAGTTGTTTCGCAGTAATTCATCGGGCAACTCCGCTGACCAAAATGCGCAAGGGCCGCGAGCAAACGACGCGCGCGGAGAGGTCATGCACATCGTCGCAAGCGCGGCTTTGAGCGGCGCGATAAACGATGAGGATCGCACGTACCTCGTTAGCCTAGTGGCGGCGAAGAGCGGCGTATCGGCGGATGAAGCCCAAAAACGCGTAGACGCGTTCAGTGAATCGGTCAAGGAAGCGAGCGTTCGAGCAAAAGCCGCGGCAGATGAGGCGCGGAAGTCCGCGGCCAAGGCGGCTTTGTATACCGCGCTGTCGCTGTTAATTGGAGCATTTATCGCGAGCGTCGCTGCCGCCATCGGCGGTCGCTTACGCGACGAGCACTTGTAACCGACGTTGGGCACGACCGCGCGCAGTGCCTTGCATGGCAGCGCGCCGTGCAGCGTGATCTCGGCTTAAGCCAGGGCGATTCACTGCCCCGGGCGGAGTTGCGGGGGCCGCTTAACTGGACTTGATCTGACCTGCCGGCATTCTTCGGACCATTAATGACTTAGGAAATGGCCTGCGACCAGTCATGAGGTTCCGACCCGCATTCGAAAGCGGCCGAGGAACTTCAAGCTGATGGGTCTGCGGGGCGTTTTTACGGCTGCCGCTCGCACAACTGAACCTAAACGTTTGCTACCAAAATGCGACAAATTCGAGCTAAGCCATTTGGCTGATGCGCGCTAAGTGCTTGTTTTTATGGCTCCCCGGGACGGATTCGAACCGCCGACCAACGGATTAACAGTCCGTCGCTCTACCACTGAGCTACCGGGGAATCGCAAGAGGCGCGGATTGTCGGGAAGCCGCGCATTTAAGTCAAGAAACGAACGCGCAATCAGGCATTGCCGGTAACGGCATGCGGCACGATGGGAGCCGTTACAAACGGCTTCTGCGCGACCCAAAGCCCCGAGACCTTGACGCCGGTACTGCCCAAGTTGCAGCCGAATTCCCCTTACGCCCGTTTTGCAACCACCGGCGAAACGACGCGCTCGATGCGGCGAAGGGCATCCTCGAGTGTATCCATGCTGCACGCAAAGGAGATGCGCATGTGATTCGGCGCCCCGAAGCCTGATCCAGGAACCACCGCGACACCTGCGTGCACCAGTAAGTATTCGGCGAACTCATCGTCGTCCTTCAGGCCCAGTGCGCGCATGGCGCCCTCGACGTTTGCGAAAGCATAGAAGGTGCCCGCG
>Ga0193728_1001019_pt1 | contig 13996 bp, 16 predicted proteins | sample U1c1metaG_FD_143037 | JGI IMG/M metagenome (GOLD analysis project Ga0193728, IMG submission 143037) | Soil microbial communities from a riparian zone of the East river system, Colorado, United States - U1c1 | ecosystem: Environmental > Terrestrial > Soil > Riparian zone | place: USA: East River...
GAAAAAAGCGCATGTAAGAAAGCGCCCCACCGATTTGAAGCCGGCACCCCAAATATCGCCGGCGCCATTGGCCTCGCAGCCGCGATTGATTACATCGAACAAATCGGACGCCCGGCAATTTTCGAACACGACACGCAACTTGCGCACTATGCGGCGGAGCGTCTCACGGAACTAACCGGTATGCATGTTCTCGGGCCAACCGGAGAGCGCGGCGCGCTTGTTGGATTTGTAATGGACGCGGCGCACCCGCACGATCTCACCACATTCGCGGACCAGTACGGCCTGGCTTTGCGCGGCGGGCATCATTGCAACCAGCCGCTGATGCGGCGGTTCGGCGTGTCCGGGACAACTCGCGCGAGCTTCTATTTTTACAACACAACTGAGGAAATCGATCGCATGATTGAAATTCTTCACGCTGCTGTGCGTTTCTTTTCATGACTACAGAAATCGAAGAGCTTTATCAGGAGGTCATTCTCGATCATTCGCGGCGGCCGCGGAATTTTGGAGATTTGGCCGACGCTGCGGTCCTAGTGCATGGCGATAATCCGGCGTGCGGCGATGAAATTCATCTCGGCGTCAAATTCGACGCCGGCGGGGGCTTGGAGGATATCAAGTTCACTGGGCATGGTTGCGCGATCAGCCAGGCGTCGGCGTCATTGATGACGATGAAGCTGAAGGGGAAAAGTCGCTCGGAAGTGGTGGAAATGCTTCGCGCATTTCACGACCTGGTGACAGACGAAGCAAGCGAAGGGCCCAAAATATTGGGCGATCTTCGCGCGATGAAAGGGGTGCGAAAATTTCCGCAGCGGGTGAAGTGCGCGATGCTCGCCTGGCGCGCCGTCGAACAAGCATTGGAGCAGGGCGCCGGCGAAGCAAACGTATCGACCGAACCCGAATAATCGCGCCGCGGCTCCGGCGGGCTTGTCAGTGGGGCTTCAAAACCCATCGCAGGCAAGTGGATGCAGGTTTGGTTCGGACGCCTACTTCTGCTTTCTTCTTCCTCATGTCCGCCGCCGCATTCGAAATGACCGTTCCGGTTCTGACCGGCGATATCGACGAGCAAAATCACGTAAACAACACGGTGTACCTGCGCTGGGTCCAGGATGTTGCTGTTGCGCACTGGCGAGCAATCGCAAGCAGCGACGCTCAGGAGACGATTGGCTGGGTCGTGTTGCGGCACGAAATCGATTACAAAGCGCCCGCCGCGCTCGGTGACGAAATCGTGCTTCGCACATGGGTCGGCAAAGCCACCCGGCTCACGTTTGAACGCTTCACTGAGATCCGGCGCAAAAGTGATCGCCAGCTCTTGTCGACCGGTCGGACGTTGTGGTGCCCGATAAACACGCAAACCGGCCGCCCCGTACGCGTCTCGGCTGAAGTGCGTGCGCAATTTTCCACGTAACGCGGTGGTCGATGCGTGCGGAGGGTTTGCGACGTCGCTTTCCGTAACCGGCTGGTTAAACCATACGATCCTTTTTCCTCAGCAAAAACGAAAACAAAGCGTGCACCTCTCGCGTCAGTTTGAAAAAGCGCTGATCTACGCCACACGAATTCATGGCGGCCAACGCCGGAAGAAGACCAGGATTCCCTATATCGCGCATATTCTCGGCGTCGCTGCGATTGCGCTGGAATACGGCGCGAACGAAACCGAAGCGATCGCGGCGCTACTGCATGATGCGGTTGAAGATTGTGGCGGTGCAAGGCGACTGCGCGATATCGAACGCAAATTCGGGAAAAAACTGGCAAAGATAGTCGAGGGATGTACCGACACGGACCAAACCCCAAAGCCGCCATGGTTGGAGCGAAAGCATGCCTATGTGGCACACGTCCGGCACGCGTCGATGCCGACGAAACTGGTGTCCGCTTCAGACAAGCTTCACAATGTCCGCGCGATATTAATGGATTATCGTCAGGAAGGAGAGAAGCTCTGGTCCCGGTTCAGCCGTGGCAAGCGTGGCGCTCTTTGGTATTACCGAGCGCTTGTCGATGCCTTTCGCGGCAAACGCATCCAGCCGCTCGTGCAAGAGATCGATCGCACTCTGACGGAGCTTGAATTGCTCTCGAACAAAGGAACGCGCATAGACCAACCGCCACCGGTTCGGATGAACCAATCCGCAGCCGGAGTTGCAGCAAAACATCGACGGTCATAGCAAATACCTGCTACTTTGCGGACGACTTCATATCGGTTGCAAATCAGCTGGGTCATTCAGGTTCAGGAACAATTTTCTCGCTTCGTCTGGAACGGATACTGTTCGGAGTTTTCCAGCTTCGACCAGGCGGCTGGTCAAGGTTTGCAGTGAAAAATCGACACCCGAAAGTGCGCTGCGAAGAACGACATTCACTTCGTGCGGATAAATCGCTGCCAGCGGTTCAGCGCGATTGTCGATCTTCGGGAGAACGCCGCGACCGGGCTCAATCTGACCGCACAGAAACTCCAAGTATTCTTGGGTCATGAACGGCATGTCGATGGCTAGCGTGAGCAGATGTTTGGTGCGCATCTGCGCCAGTGATGCGGCCAAGCCGCTGAGCGGGCCCCGCGACGGAAGATCGTCCGCGACAAATTCCACATCGGCCGGTCGCCAAATGGGATCGGTTCGCGCGGAGACAAAAATTTCCGCCGGTTCCAATTGCCGCAACAGTTCGAGTTGAATTTGCCAGAGCGGTTTTCCGCGAAATAGAAGCGTCGCCTTATCTTTTCTCATCCGGCGTGATTCTCCGCCGGCGAGCAACACCGCGCTGATGTTCATCCAATCGCCTTAGGGATGCGCGCGTTCGAATGCAATTGACCGTCGGTGAGAATCTTTGCGCGCAAACCGCCGTGGCCCTTCAGAAATTCTTCCGCGCCGGGCGCGATGGCACGGTCCATCCAGTAGCACGGCCGGCATTCCTCTGTGCCATGAAAACGAACGCCTTGAATTTCGAAGTCCTGGCCGATCAATTCATTAAGATCAACATCGCGCGTCATGACATTACGACGGACTGACGCGGGCGAACAATCGTGCAACCCGAGGGCGCCGCAGAGTTCGTCAAAAACTTCGAGCGAGAAAAATGTGATCTGCCCTTTGTAATTATCTTTGAAATCGAAATAGCGATCGTCGCGGATACCGCGTCCGGCGACGCATTCGATCATCGGCACTTCAATTGCCGGATACGCATCCGGTTCCCGTCCGTGATGACCCACAAAATTATGACCTGGCGAAATGTAAAGATGGCAGATTTCCACCGCCTTCATGCTAACATCGACCAGATTCGTTTCACATGAAAGAAAACGGGATCGGTTCGCAAAAAATCATCCGACGAAAACGCGACGGCGAACTGGAATATCTGCCCGATGATCTCACGATCGAAGAGCCGCTCGAAATTCACGTTGGCCGCCAAGTGTTGGCGACCACAATGCGCACGCCGGGTCACGACGAAGAACTCGCAGCTGGTTTTTTGGTCTCGGAGGCAGTTGTTCACAAGCGCGAGGAAATCACAAAAATCTCCGCAAACAGTGAGAACACGGTTGTCGTCGATCTTGCCGCCGGCCTGCAACTGAAACTGAATTCATTACAGCGCTTCGGAACCATTTCATCCAGTTGCGGAATTTGCGGCAAGACCAGCATCGAAGCGATCCGGCAAAATTTTCCCGCAATCCAATCGCGCGGACTCAGGATTGATATCCAAACGCTGCTGTCGCTTCCGAAGCTATTGCGAAAACAGCAGGGCGATTTCGCGCGAACCGGTGGAATTCACGCCGCCGGAATTTTCGATTTGGACGGTCGGCCACAAATTGTACGCGAAGATATTGGCCGTCATAACGCGGTGGACAAGGCAGTTGGCCGCGCATTTCTCGATAGGCTACTCCCACTAGATCGACATCTTCTTCTAGTGAGCGGCCGCGCTTCCTTCGAAATTGTACAGAAAGCACTCGCCGCCGGTATTCCTATCGTCGCTTCGGTCTCAGCGCCGTCGACACTCGCGGTGAATTTCGCGCGTGAAAGCAATCAAACGCTGATTGGTTTTCTTCGTCCGCCCTCGTTCAACATCTACTCACACATCGAACGGGTCATCTTGGAGCTGTAGCCGAGGGCGTTGACCTCGGCAATCTGAGACGTAGCCACGCGCATGGCCGCCGCGGTCAGCGCCCGCGGCTACAGCGTCAGCGTTCAGGTGGATTGTTCGCGTCGCGGCGGCCTAATGATGATCGGGAGCAAAATCGAAATAGCCATCACCCCCGCGATAACATGGAGCGCTCCGCCGTAATTTCCGGCGGTCTCACGCATGCGCGCGATGTAGAGCGGACCGAAAACGCTGGCAAAGCTCCACGCCGTCAACATCAGTCCGTAGATCGGCCCGACGTTTTTCGGTCCAAAATAATCCGCCGTGAACGCTGGCATGGTGCCAAATCCTCCGCCGTAGCACATGAGAATGACGAAAGTGACCATGGTGATCGTTGACGGAACGGCGATGCTCGGAAGAAACCAAAAGAGAAAAACTTGCAGAACGAACATGACGGCGAATGTGACGCGCCGCGTGATGAGATCGGACAGCCAGGCCCAAAACACGCGGCCGACTCCGTTGCCGAGACTGGCGATTCCGACCATGCCGCCCGCGGCCAAGGCGCTCACGCCAGTGAGTTCCTGAAAAATCGGCGCTTCCTGTGAAATGACGGCGATGCCGGCGCACGTATTGAGAAAAAGAATCAGCCAGAGCGCCCACCATTGCCAGGCTTTCAGCGCTTCTGAAAGGACGAAATCGTGCCCGGCCCGCTGCGAGGTTTCCTTCGCGGTCGGCGTCCATCCTTCCGGCACGAAACCTTCTGGGGGATTTTGCATGAACAACGCTGCGATGATCGCGACGATGAAATACGCGACGCCGAGATACGCGAATGTCGGTAACACACCGACGGATTGAATGAGTCGCGTCGCCACTGGCGCGGTGACGAGCGCGCCGGCACCGAAACCGCCGACGGCGATGCCGGTGATGAGACCGCGTCGATCGGGGAACCATTTCACCAGAACGGCAACGGGAACAATGTAGCCCAGGCCAAGACCGAGCCCGCCGATGAATCCGTAACTGAAATAGAGCCACCACAGATTATTCGCAGAGAAACTCGTCAGAAAAACGCCGAGGCCATAGAGCGTTCCCCCGGTGAGCGCGACGACCCGGGGCCCTTTTCGATTCATCCACAATCCGCCAAAGAATGCAGCGAAGCCGAGCACAAAAATGCTGATGGTGAAGGTGAGCGTGACTTGCGAAATGCTCCAGCCAAACTGCTTTGACAACGGGATGCGGAACACACTCCACGCGTAAACGGCACCCAGAACGATCTGGAGAAATACACCGGCGATCGCAATCACCCAGCGATTAGGCGTTTTCATAATTTCCACTGTCGCTTACATCTACAAACCAATCGTGCCGTCACAGAAGATTGGTTGGCTCATCGAGATTTCGACGCCCGCTTTATCACCCTGTGGAACTGGAAGTGTGCGATGCAAATGGAGGTTTTGTAACTTGATAACCGCTAATTAATAACTAGCGGCTCTAGCTGCTGAACGTTTAGACGCGACCCATTTTTCCCTCCTATTCGACCTTAAACACGATCTGGTTTGGGCGGAGCTGATGTGGTATTTGAAAGCACGCCATGCGCAACGAAGCACAAACGCGTTTTGAATTGATCGATCCAATGTTGATCGACCATTGCGGTTGGCACCGCCAGGACATTCGAGTCGAGCAAACAGCGGCGCAGATCGACATCGTTGCCGGTAAGGGTTACCGGCGACCAGCTGGCCGCACGGATTATTTGCTTTTTCACGCGTTGTGGGAAGGCAGCGAACCGGTTCCACTCGCGATCATTGAAGCGAAACACGAAGGGCTACCGCCCGAGCATGGGCTCCAGCAAGGAAAGCGTTATCAGCGCGGCAAGCTTCATCACGTTCCGTTCGTCTTTTCGTCGAACGGCCACCAATTCGTCGAATACAACGAAAAGAGCGGGATCACATCGGAAGCTGTGCCAATGAGCGAATTTCCGACGCCGGACGAGCTTATCCAGCGCTATTTCGCGGCTCGCGATTTGAAAACGGATTCACCGGCGCTCGCAATGCTAACCACGCGTTACGCTAAGGGTCGGGAGTTTCTGCGATATTATCAAGACGCCGCCATCCGTGCAGCAATTGAGCAACTCATCCTACAAATGGGCACAGGGCAACGGCGGAGAGTGATGCTTCCGCTCGCCACTGGCGCCGGCAAGACGCGGCTTGCTGCAGCGTTGCTCCGGAAACTTTTTGATGCGGGGCTAATTGGCAAAGCGTTGTTCGTGTGCGACCGCACCGAACTGCGCGATAACGGTCTCACCGATTTCCAGGGTGCCTTTGGAAATGACGCAGCCGAAGTCGATACGCTGCATCCGCAGAAAAATGCGCGCGTTCTAATCGCCACTTATCAGACGCTCGATCACGGCACGAAAGAGGCGAAATTCTTCCGCCAGAATTACCCGCCAAATTATTTCGACGCGATCGTGATTGATGAATGCCATCGCTCGGCGTGGGGCGACTGGCATGCCATCCTTGAAAACAACGGCGAGGCCATGCAAATCGGGCTCACGGCCACGCCGCGCCATATTCGTGCCCGCAAGATCGACAATGAGGAGACGAAGAAAGGAATCGAGGAGGATCAGCGCAGACTCGCGGACAACTACGAATATTTCGGCGAGCCGCCCTACGAGTATTCCTACATGCAGGGAGTCGAAGATGGTTACCTTGCCCCTGCGGAGATCGAGCAATACGACATTTACCACGATGCGCAGACCGACAGCGAACGTGTTCGCGGCATTTACCGCGCTGATGTTAAAGACAAGGATCTGACCGATGTTTTAACTGGTCGTCGTCTTACGCCGGAAGCGGTTGCTGAGAAAACGGAAGGCGGCTCGCTCGAATCGCGGCTGGTGATGCCCGAACGCGTGAAAGCAATGTGCAAACATCTGTTCGAGCGATTGCTCGCCACCGGTGAAACAGAATCCGCCGCAGGCGGCGATCCATTGCAAAAGACGATTGTTTTCTGCGCGAGCGATCATCATGCCGACCGGGTGACGAACGAGCTGAACAATCTTTACGCACGCTGGTGCATCGCGAACAAGCAGAAGCGCGTCCAGACCTATGCGTTCAAGTGCATGTCTTCAGTGAACGGGCAGGCGGAGATTCCCGACTTTCGCGGACGGCAGCGCTCGCACATCATCGCGACGACGAAAGATTTGCTCACCACCGGCGTCAACGTGCCATGCGTGCGCAACATCGTTTTCTTCCGCTATCTCCATTCGCCGATTCTTTTTCATCAAATGGTTGGACGCGGCACGCGTATCGATGAGAGCACGAACAAACTGATGTTCCGCATTTTCGATTACACCGGCGCGACTGCGCTCTTCGGCGAAGATTTTGTTGAACCGCCGCCGTCTGATGGTGACGGCGGAGAAGGACCTGAACCGCCGCCCCCACCGCCGCGAGTGAAAGTAAAAGGCGTCAAGATCGACATCGAACACGCGGGCAATTTCAATTTGCTCGGCGTGGATGGAAAAATGCAGCGCGTCACGCCGTAGGAATATCAGCAGCGGCTCATCGCCGAACTGACGGAGCTGGTTCCTTCGCTCGCAGAATTTCGAGAGAAATGGCTCGATCCATCGCAACGTGGCGAGCTGATGGAACAACTCGCGCAAAAAGGTTTGTTGCCGGAAAAATTGCGCGGCGCGGCTAAGATCGACAATCACGCGGCTGAAGAGTACGACCTCTTCGACATTCTCGCGGCGCTCGCCTATGGGATCGCCCCGCGCACACGCCACACACGCGCCGGGCAATTCGACGGCGGCCCCGATTGGCTCATCCGTTTGCCGCAACCGGCCACGAAAGTGATTCGCGCCATCGTGAAACAATTTGAGAACGCCGGCACCGACGCGTTGGAAGCGAAAGAACTTTGGGAAACTCCGGAGATCAAAAAGCTGCACGGTCTCGCCGCGCTCCGCGAAGGCGGTGAGCCGTCCGAGTTGATGCGCAAAACGAAAGAGACGCTATTCGTCGCATGAGCGAAGGAAATGGAAACGCGGCGGAAATGTGGAAGACGCTAAGACTCGGAGAGATTTGCGAGCGAATCGACTACGGTTTCACTGCAAGCGCGGATTACTCCATTCGAGAGCTGCGGTTTCTGCGAATTACCGACATTCAAAACGGCAATGTTGACTGGAACACTGTTCCAGGCTGTCGCATCTCCGCTTCCGAAATTGAAGCGAATCGTTTGCGTGACGGTGACATCGTTTTTGCACGCACAGGCGCGACGACAGGTAAGAGCTTCCTGCTGGAACATCCACCCGGCGCGGTGTTCGCTTCATATCTCATTCGTTTGCGCGCGAAGCGCGAAATCGATCCGCAATACTTATCTCTCTATTTCCAAACGCCGGATTATTGGAATCAAATCCACGCCGGTGCACGCGGAGGAGCGCAACCAAATTTCAACGCTTCGATGCTCGCGTCATTGCACGTCCCGGTGTGCGCGCTCGAGGAGCAGCGGCGAATTGCGGCGCGATTACGCGAGCAACTGTCGATCTTAGTAGAGGCGCGCGTGGCGCTCGAAGCGCAACTCGCCGCCGCCGAATCTTTGCCCGCCGCTCATCTCCGCGCCGTTTTTCAAAGTGAAGAAGCAAAGCTGTGGCCGCGGCAGAGGCTCGATGAAGTCGCGCAAATCGTGAATGGCTACGGCTTCAGTGAGTCGCTGCAAGGTCGCACCGATTTGCCATTTCCATTCGTGAAAGTTAGCGACATGAATGCCGAGGGCGCCAAAGTTTTCGTAACGAAAGCTGCAAACACCGTAGATGAAGCGCTGTTGCGCCAGCTGCGGGCGCGAACGTATCCCGCTGGCACAGTCATTTTCCCGAAAGTAGGTGGCGCGTTACTCACGAATAAAAAGCGCGTGCTCGGAGTTGAGGCGACATTCGACAACAATGTTATGGGCGTCGTGCCGCTGCAGGCGGAAAGCGAATGGATTTTTCGTTGGGCGCAAACAATTGATCTACGAACGCTCGCCAATGTACAAGCACTTCCATCGATCCGACAAAGCGATGTTGCCGCGCTCGAAATTCCAATGCCAGATGCTGAGATCCGTCACGCCATCGCCGCGCGACTAGACGCAGAGTTTTGCGCCGCAAACGCGCTGCATACCGCAATCGTCGCGAAGCTCGCCGAACTCGAAAAACTTCCGGCAGCGTTGCTGCGAGCGGCGTTTTCGCCTGCTGGTTAGGTTGACTGACAACTTGACTTACGCTTGACCAGCCTACGCCAAGGCTCCGGCTGGCAGGCCCACCTTGCGGAGCGGCAACCGGAGCAGTCGCCCTACAATGGCCTGTGAAAGACGGAGCGGTTAAGGTCTTGCAACGAGCGCTTTGATTTCGTCCGGAACGATCTTGCTGGCGTGAATGGCTTTGCGCAGCGCGTTGCGCAAACTTGCGGGCAAATCCTTGTCGAAGGATGCGATCTCTTTTCGGATCCAGCGACCGCAAAATTCGTCAAGACCGATGCGAATCACCCAGTTGCAATCGACAATGGATGGTCTGGTCAGGATTTTTGGCAGATCATCCGGGGTCGGTTCGACTAAAGTCTCCAAGCAATCGCGTCTTCGATATCTTACCTTTTCTATTTTCGACGTTACAACCGTCAACAGCAGAACCTGCTGAGTCAGCGGATCGTTAACAACGATGTGAAAATGCGATTGAGCGGAGGTGAGTTTGCGTTCCGTGAAGTAATAGATGCTTCCTTCGCGGAGAGAGAGGCGCAGCTCTAAAGGAACGTGCGCCACAAGGCAGGATTATTTCCAGAGATTGGCGACTGTCTCTGAGTCGAGATATAACTCGCGCGCAATCTCGCGATCTTTCTTCGAGAGTTCGTGGCAGGGATTGTATCCCGGTTCCGGCTCGTCGAAGAAATCGGAACACTTCATTCCGACACGGAGCCGTCCCGAGTTAAGCGCACGCGCATGTCGCTTCCACTCGGGATAATGATGCGTGATATCGCGCAGGCGAAACTCGCTGTAATGCCCGAAATTCTGCCAGGCAAAATCGAGCGCCTCTTCGTCCGTCTTGGAAAGAACCGCATCATCCACTTCTCCGACCGAACTAAAATGATACGGATCATCTTTGCGGACATAGCGTTTCGCGTAGCTGCGCGAACGATTGTCGAGACGTGGGCTTTCTTCGGCGATATTTTTTGCTTCGGAGGCGACGGGTCCGTGTTTCATCGCGAAGTAAGCACAATCGCTCACGGAGCGGCCGTATTTTCGCAGATGATAGCGATCGGCAAAGAAGAGCAGCTTGAGCGCCTTCATTTTGTTGAGCCTTCGCATGGGCGCACCACTGGCGGCCTTGTGGGCAAAGTAATTGAGCGCCTGCGTAGATTTCCGTACAGGCGCGGGGATTTGGAGAGTGGACGCCATCGACAGGTAGAACATTAGCACCTATAAGGGCAACGTTCGAGCGAACATGATGGCGGGGATTTGCAAGGGGTCAAGCTCGAAGCGACTAGATTGATTTGCCACGCTGCGGTAAAAAGAAAGCTCATGGATCGTCCGCGCAAAAAGCATGGTTCGCCGCAGTCGCTCAACGCGGCTGTAAAATCAATCTGCGATATCATGCGGCGTTCGAACTGCGCGGGCGCGTTGCAGTACGTGCCGGAACTAACCTGGATTTTGTTCCTGCGCATTCTCGACGAGCACGAATTGCGCGAAGCGGAAGAAGCAGAAGCGCTCGGTGTTCCGTTCACGCCAACGCTCAGCGCTCCGTTTCGCTGGCGCGATTGGGCCGCGCCAGGATCGCTAATGCGCGAGGGCAAGAACGCGAGCGTGTGGAAGCTCGTGCACGAACAATTGCTACCAGAATTAAAGACGCTCAAAGACAAACCGGGCGCGACATCGCGACAGAAAGTCGTGAGCGAAATCATGTCCGGTGTGGACCGCAGCCGCATCGATTCGGAAAAGAACTTTCTCGATGTCCTGGATAAGGTGCACGAGATCAGCAGCGAGAATGTCGATCAAACGCACGTCTTCACGCTCTCACAAGTTTACGAAGGCCTGTTGTTAAAGATGGGTGAACGCGGAAATGACGGCGGTCAATTTTTCACGCCGCGCGAAGTCATTCGCGCGATGGTGCGCGTGGTTGATCCGCAGATCGGGAAAACAGTTTACGATCCCGGTTGCGGCACAGGTGGATTTCTCGCGCAGTCGTATGAATACATGCGCGACAAGGCGGGAGACAAAATCTCGGCGGTCGAGCTCGACACATTGAAGCACCGCACCTTTTACGGCCGCGAGAAGGACAACGTGGTGTATCCGATCGGCCTCGCGAATCTCGTGCTTCACGGAATCGACGATCCACACATCTGGCATGGCAACTCGTTGTCGGAGATTCCGACGTACGGCGGTCTGTTCGACGGCGCGCCAAGTTTTTCGATTACGTGCTGATGAATCCGCCGTTCGGTGGAAAGGAAGGCAAGGAAGCACAAACGCCTTACGAGTATAAGACTGGCGCGACGCAGGTGCTCTTTATTCAAAACGTGCTGCATAGCATGAAGCCTGGCAGCCGTTGCGGAATCTCTTGGATGAAGGCGTGCTCTTTCGCGTCGATGCCGAAGCTTTCGTGCAAACAAAGCGAAAGCTGTTGGAGGAATGCGACGTCTATTGCATCATCAGTTTGCCAGGTGGCGTTTTCTCGAGCGCTGGCGCAGGCGTTAAAACAAATCTTGTCTTTTTCGATAAAGGCAAACAGACGGAGCGCATTTGGTACTACGACTTGTCCGATATAAAAGTCGGCAAGAAAACCCCGCTCACGCTGGCGCATTTCGTAGAATTCTTCCGAATTCTACCGCAGCGCGCAGACAGCGCACTGAGTTGGACGGTGGATTTCGCAGCGCGTCTGCAAGCAGCACTGGTGGAAGCTCATCCATTTCGCGAAAAGGCGGCGGAGTTTACCGCCGTCGCAAGGAAACTCGACGACGAACTCGCAGCGCTACGGAAGGCAAAAGGTCCGCGCGAGGAAATTCAGCGCGAGGAAATTCAAATTGCGCAAGAGCGCTGGAAAAGCGCCTTGCGCGACGCTCGTGAAGCCGACGCAAAAGCTGCGGCAATTGAGAACGCTGTTTACGATCTGAAAGCCGTTAATCCACATCGAGTCATCGAGGAAGACAAGCGGACTCCCTTGGAGATTATTCGAGCAATTGAAGAAAATGGCAGAGAAGCGACTGTCGCCCTTTCGCGACTGCAAGCGTTACTTGCAACGGACGATCCTTCACGACTTTCGAGATAACTTGTCTATCTTCTTGCGCGCGAATTCTTCCGGCGAAGACACTGTGAGGCGCGACAGTAACTGAAACTTTTTCCGATGAGAAGCCGGAAGAGAAGTAAGAATTAGGAATTAAGCAAGCGAACGTCTGAATGCGGAAGGAATGACGAACGGCGAAGTCCGAGGCGGGACTCTTGTCATCCGAAATGCGTAATCTTTTCGTCATTCAGATCGAGTTCAAGCCCGAGCGTGGAGCGCGGGTCGCGCGCGAACTTGAAACCAGCCAGCGGTGCGACAAGATCAATACCTCTCTCCAACGCAAGAACTTGAAAGCTTCTGCCGAGCATTTCCGGGTGCAGCAGGGTTTGCAGCGCGCGCTTGATTCTCTCATCGACGTCACCAAGGCGAACTCTACGGTCCGGCAGCTGCCGGACCGCCGCGTTGGACGAGCGAGCTTGCAGCAGATCTGGCCATTCAGAGATGATTCCGGTCAGGAAATGGTGTTGATCGGTGAATCCTGCGATGCGCAGACCGTTTTTCTGTGCGCGTGCCGCGATGCTCGTCCAATTCACATGCGCGGTGATGTCTGCGTGGCCAATCTGCTCAAAAGGTGAATCAAGAAAGCGATGTTTCGCGCGAACCTGCACCGTCTGGCGAAATTCACCGCGCGAATATCCGTAATCGACCGCCATGACGTAACCACGCTGCAACTGTGTCGCGACGTTTTGGACCCAATCGAGTGCAGCCTGATTGATCGCAGCGCCCTTATCAACTAATCGCTCGACAAAAACAAATCTGTCTCCATCAAAATCAACCAGTTTTTCCCAGCCGGAGCCGGTCAGGCGCACCGGCATCGCGTCGAGGAATTCGTTGGAAAAATGAACGCCGACGAACGGCTCAATCGAATCGCGCCATTCCACTTTGTCGCGAAATGATTGGAGCGTTTGCAATTGTCGATCTTGCAGGATTGGAAACGGCTCCACGATTCGGTATCGCAAAACCGCAAAAAGGCCCGGGTAGCAGTTACGCGCCGACTCCAGCACGTCACGCGCTAAGTCACCATGATGCGCGCCTTGCTCGACAATGACGAAGTTGTCGGTTTCGCCGAGTCGTTCCCACACTTCGGCGAACTGCGCAGCCAACAGTTGTCCAAAAAGCGGACCGACGCTCACGTTCGTGAAGTAATCGCCGTGCCGCCCGATCGCGCACCGGCCAGAGGCATAATATCCGTGCCCAGGATGATAGAGCGCCTGTTGCATGAACCATGAAAACGAGACCGGGCCGCGGTTTTCAATTTCCGCGCGGATAAGGTCGATTAAGGCCGGATTGCCAGGTTCAAGAGTCAACGTTCAACTTTCAACGTTTAACGCGCAACGTTCAATGGCTGGAAATGCAGCAGTGGCTGGAGTTGAATGTTGGGCGTTGAGCGTTGAGCGTTTGCCCCCTAGGTTGCGCGAGCTACTCGTTCCACAGCTTGAGAACATCGACGACATACCTGAAGCCTCCGCCGGGCTACCGCTTTCGTCCGCCCTGGTATTCGCGGCCGCAATTTTACATTCCCGTGGGCATCATTGCGGTGCTCGCCATTGTCTTTGCGGTTTACACTTCAGTTCTCGTCACCGACTTGGGAGCTCATGCCAAGACTTTCGATCTGAACAAGCTTGAACAAATGGAATCGGCGAGCGTGATTCTCGATCGAACAGGCAG
>Ga0193728_1001020_pt1 | contig 13996 bp, 12 predicted proteins | sample U1c1metaG_FD_143037 | JGI IMG/M metagenome (GOLD analysis project Ga0193728, IMG submission 143037) | Soil microbial communities from a riparian zone of the East river system, Colorado, United States - U1c1 | ecosystem: Environmental > Terrestrial > Soil > Riparian zone | place: USA: East River...
CACAAAGACGGAATATGATATGATGTATTAGTTCTCAACTGCTGCATTGTTAAAATCTGAAATTGTAGGTGATGGCCGGGATCGCCGTTCCAAATATGGAAAGCTGGTATCCTTTGATTACACCATTTTCTTCAACAAAATAAACCGAATACGGATTTTTTCTTGCCGTCAGGTTATACACGCCGATCGTCCAGGAACTATGTTTCAACTTCTTGACCTTATGATTTCCTTCGATGTTCAACGAAAGGTCCATTCTGAAATAATCGGGTATCCGGTATTGGTTCCTGTCTGAATAATACACCCGCTGGGAGCCGCCCTGGTCGTAGATCGCAATGGGCAGGGTGATCGGCCTGCCGGTACTGTAACTCACATTCATGGAAACACTGAACCGGTGGTTGAATTTGTAGTTGCCCACAAAATTGACATTGTTCGGTTTGTCAAAATTGGCGGGATAATAATTACCATGGTTGATGCTTTCTCCCGCAATCGGATCGTCCTGCTGCAACAAGGTCCTTGAATACGTATAGCTTAACCAGCCATTGAGTTTGCCGGATAATTTCTTGATCATCAGTTCTGCCCCATAGGCCTTGCCCCTGGTCGTGATCACATCGGTTTCAATGTGGTGGTTCATGATCAGCACGGCACCGCTCTTGTAATCCAGGTAATCATGAATTTTCTTATAATACACTTCGACGGAAGCTTCGATGGTATTCGATTTGAAATTCTGATAAAATCCAAGGGAGTATTGCTCCCCAAACTGTGGCTTGATATTGGGATCACTGAGTTTCCAGATATCCGTTGGGGAAATCGCCGTGGTGTTGGAGAGTACATGGATATACTGCCGAAGCGTGTTATAGCTTGCTTTAAAAGATGCATTATCCGAAACACTGAGCCTGGCGGAGATCCTGTATTCAGGTCCCTGGTAAGTCTTAATAACCTTGCCGGAACCATAAGCCACGGAATCCACGAGGTTGCCTTCGGTTCTCGGAATGCCCGGCGCATAGTTATGTACGTTATGTGCCCCCATATAATTAAACATGGAATAGCGGATGCCGGCATCGACAGAGAATTTCGAACTGATGGACCAGCGGTCGCCGAGATACAATGCACTTTCCAGGCCCTGCTCCGCCTGAACCACATCGGGGATCACCAGCGACTTGCTCCCGAGCGGCTGGGTTGACCCGGGATTGAGCTTATAGTAAATAGAAGTCAGCCCGAAATCAAGGGTATGGCTGGAATTGAGATTATAGTTAAAATCAGCCCGCATGTTCAATTGACTGATGTTAAAGGAAAGGTCGAAAGCATTGACGGGATTATGATTGCTGGAAATCGAATAATCATAACCATCATAACCGGTCGTCAGGATGCCGGACCATTTATTGTTGAAATTATGCCTCCATTTCAGGTTAAGGTTTTTATTCTGGTACTTGTAAGCCGTATCGCTGTTTAGTTTGAAACGGTCGCTGCTGAAATAGCCGGTGAGGTATAAATTATCTTTGGGACTGAATTCATGCGTCAGGTGCAGGTCAACATCATAAAAACTCGCGCTGCTGTTTTTGTAGTCTTCGCTGGGTAATAGTTTAAGCAGGTAATCAGAATACGTGGTACGTCCTGCGACCAGGAAAGTGGTTTTGTCATTTCCAATCGGACCTTCCAAAGTTAACCTGGCCGTGAGCGGTCCAATCCCCCCTACGCCCGAGAATTTCTTCTTATTGCCATCACGGGTGGTCACGTTGAGCACGGAAGACAGGCGTCCTCCGTATTTTTCAGGAATGCTGCTCTTGTATAGTTCTACGTCTTTAATAACATCCGGATTGAATGCAGAAAAGAAACCAAATAAATGGGATGGATTGTACACTGTGGCATCATTGAACAGGATCAGGTTCTGGTCTGCAGATCCTCCCCGTACATTGAACCCGGTACTCGCCTCTCCTACCGAAGTAACGCCCGGCAAGGTCAAGACGGCCCTCAAAATATCTGCTTCTCCGAATACGACGGGCAATTGTTTGATGAGCTTAATATTCAACCTTTCAACGCCCATTTGAAGACCCTTAATATTTGAATTCTTTTCAGAGATCACCGTTACGGCTTTCAGGCTGGGCACAAATTCCTGCATTTCTATGCTCAGTTTACCATCGGTAAACAGCATGATCTGCCGTTTGGTTTCCTTCATACCGACACTGGTGATCCGTAGCGTATGCCTTCCCCGGGGTAAAGTGAATGAATAGTAACCGAACTGATCCGTGGTTACCCCGATCGGCGGATTATCCATATAAATTGCCGCGCCGATAATGGCTTCACCTGTTTTCATGTCCCTGACGTACCCGGCAACCGTGGCGCTTCCCGCCTTGAGCGTATTCGTTTTAATGCCGATTTCAAAAAGCTTATTTTCGAGCGATGCTTTTAATTTCTCGTTCCGGGTATCCTCTTCAGAATAATCTGGTGTCGCATCATTTCCCCTGGAACTATCTGCCACAGTCTTTTTCTTGTTGAAAAAATCGTCGGGAAGCTTTGTCTCAATCTTAAATCGTTTTACCACAAATACGTTGTTGTCTTCATCGATCGAGTAGTGAAACTCCGTATTCTTGAAAAGTTGATCGAGGACCTGGCTTAGCGGCTTTTCTCTTACGCTGATGTTTACCGTGAAGCTGTCGGTCTGCTGGTTGTTGAAATAAAAATGGCATTTTGTTTGCGCCTCGACCTGGCTGACAAAGGCTTCGAAGGGCACTCCCTGGAAGTCACCTGTCACGGATAATTTATTTTGTGCATGCGCATGAAACGAAAAAAACAAAAGGCCCGAAAAAAATAGCAGGCAAAAACGACTGGGTGATCTCATACTCAGTTCTTTATTTGGTCATAATATTCTGAAGCCTTTACTATTCCAAATTCGGGGAAGGGGGCAAAGGTGATCTTATTGTTACGCAGGTATTTCCTGAGTTCTTTTTTCTTGTCTTTAAAAACGTCCAGCACCGATCTCTTGGTCCAAACCGGATAATAGCTGCCGTCTCTCCTGATGAAATAGCGGTCATCCGCGAGGTAGTTCACAAAATTCCCGGCACTGCTCAGTCTTTCCTCCAGTCTTTTTCTTCGCTTGACAAGCACGGCTGATTTTCCGTTGTACATCAGGTCATAATATCCTGTGCCAAAGGGCAGGCGCTGGGCGGTATCATCTATGATGCGGACAAACTGGTGTCCGGCCAGCTTAAAATAGCCGACTTTATCTGCGTTTAACCTGATCCGGTAATTTTGCTTGTAGCGGGTCGTGACAAGGTCATCATGCAATAAGTCATAGGTCAGGGGAACATCCTGGTACAATGTGCCATCATAAAAAACATCTCCGTTCTGCAAAAAAATGGATTGGAAATACAGGTTCTTACTGTCCTGCTTATCGTACAGGCTATACAGCATGTATTCGCTTCCGTTGTACAGGTGTGCATTTTCGCCAATATTCTTGTAGTAGAGGTCAATGGTATTGTGGACCGATGCTTGTTGGAATCCGGTATCCTGCAGATCTGTTTGCGCGGTCGTTGTTCCCGGCAAACAGCAATAAACAGCAAGCACCGAAAGGAGTTTGATTTTCATATAATGACAGCAGTTCCCGGGCTTTGGTTAAATAATCCAGTAAAATAGCATTTTTTCCTTTTTTTAAGAAATTATAAATCAGTTCATCACGAAATATCCTGCAGTTATCGGCGAATCACTATTCATCGACGGTAGATTGCATTTGCAGGCAGAACTACTGCACACTAGAATTCCTTTATAAAATCAAACAACAAACCTTATCTTCGCGCAATTCTTGCTTCGATGAAGATTCTTGTTCAACAGGCTCGCATCATAGACACACAATCCCCACATCACGGACAGGTAAAAGATATTCTGGTTGAAAACGGAATGATCAAAGAGATTGCTGATCATCTTTCCGTGACGGCCGATCAGGTTATCCGGCAAAAAAATATCTATGTTTCTCCCGGGTGGGTGGATGTTTTCGCAAATTTTGCCGATCCGGGATACGAATTCAAGGAAACCCTCGAAACCGGTGCGCAGGCCGCAGCCGCAGGTGGCTATACGGATGTGATGATCATCCCCAATACAAAACCTGTGATCGATACCAAGGCGCAGGTTGAATATGTGCGTCATAAATCCAGGTCATTACCTGTTACCATCAGGCCGATCGGGGCGATCAGCAGGCAGATCGAAGGGAAGGACCTGGCCGAGATGTATGACATGCAAAACAGTGGAGCGGCGGCTTTCAGCGATGGAATGAGTCCGGTGCAGTCATCTGGCCTGCTATTGAAAGCCTTACAATATGTTAAAGCCTTTGCAGGTGTCATCATCCAGATCCCCGATGACAAAAGCGTTGGCGCCAACGGGTTGATCAACGAGGGCATCATCTCTACGCGGCTTGGATTGCCAGGCAAACCGATGATGGCGGAAGAATTGATCATTGCGAGGGATATTAAACTCGCGAGGTACACAGAATCAAAGATCCATTTTACCGGCGTCACGACTATAAAATCCCTGGAATACATCAAGCGTGCCAAGGATGCGGGTCTGGAAGTAACCTGTTCCGTAACGCCGTATCACTTGTATTTTAGCGATGAGGATCTGTTGAATTACGATAGCAACCTCAAGGTATATCCGCCTTTGCGGCCAGTAGATTCAGTGAAAGCGCTGCGGTCCGCTGTACTTGACGGAACGGTAGATTGCTTCGCGACGCACCATTTGCCGCACGAATACGATAGCAAAATACTTGAATTTGAATATGCAAAATATGGCATGACCGGTTTGGAAACAAGTTATGCCGTTCTCAGAACCGTCATGCCCTCCCTGGCAGAAGACAAACTCATCCGTATGTTGAGCCATCGGCCGAGGGAGATCTTCGCCCTGCCCGAAATAAAGATCGAAGCCGGCCAATCCGCCTGCATGAGCCTGTTTGATCCGGAACTGAGCTGGACACTAAAAGAGACCGCCATACGCTCCAAATCACGGAACACACCATTTATCGGCAAGGAATTGAAGGGCAGGCCGATTGGGATAATCAATGGAGAGAAGTTATTTTTGAATGACTGATGTTCAACTTTTAAAACAAGCAATATGGAAAAAAAAGTTACCTCTCATATTACCAAAGGCCTGGTCATCGCACTGGTGCTGGTCATTTTAGATCTGATAGCCGGTTTTGCCGGCTTTAGATTGAAGCCATGGTTCCGCTGGATACCCAGCATCATTCTGTTAGCTGGTGTGATTTGGGCCTGCCTGAATTTTGGAGACCAGAATGACCACGATGTGACGTTTGGAAATGTTTTTGCACATGGATTTAAAACAAGCGGTGTGGTCGCTTGTATTTTTTTCCTTTATACCCTGCTCTCCATTTACCTGATTTTTCCTGAATCCCGTGATATTGCCTTACAAATGACAAGGGAGGAACTGGAGAAGAACCAGAAATTGACGCAGGATAATATCGACCAGACGCTGGAAATTACCAAGCGGTTGTTTGTGCCTATTGCCATTGCAGGGGCCGTGCTTGGAACCCTGATTGTTGGCGTCATTGCAGCACTGATCGGCGCCGGCGTAACGAAGAAAAACCCGGTGTCTCCTTTTGACAAACAAGTATAAGCAAGTATAAACATGGACGTATCAATTGTAGTGCCTGTTTACAACGAGGATGAATCTTTACCGGAATTGTTCACCTGGATAGATCGTGTGGTTAAAGCGCATAACCTATCCTGTGAAGTTATTTTTGTGGATGATGGCAGCATAGACAATTCCTGGTGCGTCATTGAACAATTGCGGGAGGAGAACAATAGGGTAAGGGGCATCAAATTCCAGCGCAACTATGGCAAGTCTGCGGCGCTGAATGAGGGATTCAAAGCGGCAAAGGGCGACGTGGTGATTACCATGGACGCAGACCTGCAGGACAGTCCCGACGAAATTCCCGAGCTGAGGCGGATGATCCTCGAAGAAAAATACGACCTGGTCAGTGGCTGGAAAAAAGTGCGTCATGATCCGGCATCCAAGAGAATTCCCTCGCGCTTCTTTAACTGGGTTACTTCGAAGGTTTCCAGGATAGACCTGCATGATTTTAATTGCGGGCTGAAGGCCTACCGTCTGAAAGTAGTGAAGAGCATCGAAGTATACGGCGAGATGCACCGGTACATTCCGCTGATTGCGAAATGGTCGGGGTTCAACAGAATTGGCGAAAAGATCGTTGAACACCATGAAAGAAAATATGGCCGCTCGAAATTTGGTATGATCAGGCTCATTACCGGCGGACTGGATCTTGCCTCTATTCTTTTTGTCGGCAAATACGGTAAAAGGCCCATGCACTTTTTTGGAACCTGGGGCTCAATGTCTTTTCTGATTGGCCTGATCGTTTCCATATACCTGACGGTATCTAAATTCTTTTTTGACAGAACAGGATTAACCCAAAGGCCCCTGTTCTTTTTTGCCATCCTTTTCATGATCATCGGTACGCAGTTATTTGTTACCGGGTTCCTTGCCGAACTCAGTACCCGCAATTCTCCGGGAAGAAACTTTTATTTGATTGAAAAAAGAATAGACGACTAATCAGGTATCTTGAACCAAAGCATCATCATAGTCGGTCCTGCCCATCCACTGCGTGGCGGTTTGGCCAGCTTTGACCAGCGGCTGGCCAAAGAATTTACTGACCAGGGCTATGCGGCTTCCATCTATTCTTTTTCGCTGCAATATCCATCCTTCCTTTTCCCCGGAACAACACAGTATGCCGATGGCCCCGCACCCGAAGGGATCAAAATATATTCCCGGATCAATTCCATCAACCCGCTGAACTGGTTTAAGGTGGGAAGGGAATTAAAAAAAATCAGACCGGATATTATCGTCGTGCGATACTGGCTGCCTTTCATGGGGCCGGCGCTGGGTTCCATCCTCCGTGTGGTGCGAAAGAATCATCATACCAAAATCGTTGCGATAACAGACAATGTGCTGCCGCACGAAAAGCGTCCGGGCGATATTTCCTTCACAAGATATTTTCTGAAAAGTTGCGACGCATTCATCACGATGAGCGAAAAGGTCATGGAAGACCTGCGAAGATTTGAAAGGGAAAAACCTGCAATACAGGTGAACCATCCTTTGTATGACAATTTTGGCGAAATCATTTCCAAGCAGGAAGCCAGACAGGCCCTCCGTTTCCGCGCCGGCCTGAAGATCGGCGACAGCGACCGCCTGATACTTTTTTTTGGGTTCATCCGCAAATACAAGGGACTGGACATCCTTCTTGACGCCATGGCTGATCCAAGGATTAAGTCGGCAGGCATCAAATTATTGGTTGCGGGCGAATTCTATGAAAATGAAAATGCATATAAGCAGCAGGTGGACAGGCTACAGCTAAAAGATTCCCTGATACTGAAAACGGATTTCATTCCGGATGAAGAAGTAAAAAATTACCTCTGCGCCGCCGATGCGGTAGTGCAACCCTATCGCAATGCCACCCAAAGCGGTGTTACGCCACTCGCCTATTATTTCGAAAAACCGATGATCGTTTCCAACGTGGGCGGATTGCCTGCATTGGTTCCCGATGGCAGGGCCGGACTCGTTGCAGCGCCCACCGCGAAAGCCTTTGCAGACGCGATCCTGCGCTTTTACGAATTAGGTGGAGCTGGTTTTATTCCGCATCTTCGCAGCGAAAAACAAAAATATTCCTGGAAAAATCTTGTTCAATCCATATTTGACCTAGCCCATGATATACAGAAGTAAAGCTCCTTTGCGCATAGGCCTCGCCGGTGGAGGAACTGATGTGAGTCCCTACAGCGACCTGTATGGCGGCGCCATTCTGAATGCAACGGTTTCTTTATATGCGTCGGCCACCATAGAACCCCTCCCTGAAGAAAAGATTATCCTGCAGGCAATCGATCGCAAGGAAGAACAGCAGTTTGACTGGAGCGACGCACTACCCATCAATGGCGAGCTGGATTTACTTAAAGGCGTTTACAACCGCATCCGCAAAGAATACCAGATGCCCGCTAAAGGGTTCCGGTTGTCTACTTATGTGGACGCTCCCGCGGGATCAGGCCTGGGTACTTCTTCAACACTTGTCGTAGCCATCATCGGGGCATTTGCGGAAATGCTGCGCCTTCCCCTGGGGGAATATGATATTGCGCACCTGGCTTATGACATCGAAAGAAATGATCTAAAGATGGCAGGTGGCCGGCAGGACCAATACGCCGCTACTTTCGGCGGCGTGAATTATATGGAGTTCTTTGGCGACGATAAAGTCATTGTAAATCCCTTACGCGTAAAAAAAGAATACCTTTTTGAACTGGAAAACAATTTGCTTTTATATTATACTGCCACCAGCAGGGAATCTGCCCGGATCATCGAGAGACAAAGCAGGAACGTGGTCGAGAAAAAAGATAAATCCATTGAGGCTATGCACCAGCTGAAACAACAATCTCAACGGATGAAAGAAGCGATACTCAAAGGCAGGCTGAACGAGATTGGTGAGATCCTCGATTTTGGCTTTCACCAGAAAAGACAGATGGCAGAGGGTATTTCAAACAACCTGATGGAGGAGATTTACGATGAAGCCAAACTGGCCGGAGCAACGGGCGGAAAGATCTCCGGCGCAGGTGGAGGTGGTTTTATGATATTTTACTGTCCTGCTACTTCCAAATACCGGGTGATGGATGCGCTGCAAAAGTTTGGCGGGCACAGTAAGTCCTACCAGTTCGTTGATCATGGGCTCTGCAGCTGGACCATCTAGACCTGGCCATTTTTGTGTAAATTTGCGATCCGGAAATTTCAGAAAATAAATCCCCATGCAGAAAAAAATCAGGCAGATCATCAGTGAATCCATCGCGGTAAAGAACGAAGTGCTGGCCAATGCCTCGATGATCAATACCATCGAAGAAGTTTCGCGGGGGATCGTCAGCGCATTGAAGAAGGGAAAAAGGATTTACTTCTGTGGTAATGGCGGCAGTGCGGCCGATGCGCAGCACCTGGCCGCCGAGCTCTCCGGCCGTTTTTATACAGACCGGGATGCGTTGCCTGCCGAAGCCCTGCACTGCAATACATCGTATTTGACCGCGGTTGCCAACGATTACAGCTATGATGTGATCTATGCCAGGCTGATCAAGGGCATCGCCAATGAAGGCGATGTGCTGGTCGGGTTGTCTACTTCCGGCAATTCCACCAATATCTTCAAGGCCTTTGAAATGGCGAAGCAGAAGGGTTTGATCACAGTTGGATTTACCGGTGAATCCGGTGGCAAAATAAAAGCATGCAGTGATTTTTTGATCAACATTCCGTCTACAGACACGCCAAGGATCCAGGAGTCACATATCCTGGTGGGACATATCATCTGCCAATTGGTGGAAGAAGAATATTTCGGCTGAGAGGCCATCCACGATAGTCAGGATCAATTCACATTATGGCAATCAAAGAGGCAATCATATTAGCAGGAGGACTCGGGACCAGGCTAAGGGAATCGGTCCCTGATCTGCCCAAATGCCTCGCACCTGTAGCAGGAAAACCCTTCCTGCATTATGTAATTGATCATTTCAAAAAACAGGGTATCGGCAAATTCATTTTTGCAACAGGGTATAAAAGCGAAATGATCGAGACTTACCTTAAATCTCTTTCAAAAGACATTTCATGGGAGCTTTCTGTTGAAAGAACGCCGCTGGGAACAGGTGGCGCCATCAAGCTGGCTTGTTCAAGGATCCGGGATCAATCCGCCCTCGTGCTCAATGGAGACACATTTTTCGGTATTGACCTCGGCAAACTTTCCGCTTTTCACGGGGAATCGGCTGCGGATTGTACCCTCTCGCTTAAACCCATGCGGGACTTCGACAGGTATGGTGCAGTAGCACTGAATTCCGATGGATCGATAAAATCATTCTTTGAAAAAAAATTTTACCAGAATGGATTGATCAATGGCGGGATTTATGCGCTGAGGGTTGATGCTTTTTTAAAGGAAGTATTTCCCGCAGCATTTTCTTTTGAAAAAGATTACCTGGAACAATTTTTTAACAAGCGCAGGATCTTTGGCCTGGTTCAGGATCAATATTTCATTGATATCGGCATTCCCGCAGATTATGACAGGGCGCAGGCAGAATGGAAGCAACTTATACATAACTGATATGCTGGATACCCGTTCAATTGATAAGACATGGACTCTATTTCTCGACCGGGATGGCGTGATCAACCGCGACAAACCGGACAGTTATATTTTCAATTGGAGTGAATTTTCATTTTATGATGGCGTGCTGGATTCCCTTGCCTTATTTAACAAAATATTCGGCCGGATCTTCGTGGTGACAAACCAGCGCGGCGTTGGCCGTGGCCTGATGACCGAAGAGGACCTCATCCTGATCCACAGGAACATGCTGGATGCCATTCAGCGGGCAAAGGGAAGGATAGACAAAATCTATTATTGTGTAACGATTGACAATGACGATCCCAACCGCAAACCGAACCCGGGTATGGCCTTTCAGGCGAGGAAAGATTTTCCCGGGATCCAATTTTCAAAATCAATCGTTGTCGGAAATAACATCAGCGATATGCAATTCGGACGCAATGCCGGAATGCATACTGTTTTCCTGAGGACTACCATCCCGGATATTGTGCTGCCTCATCCGGACATCGACCTGGTCTTCGATTCGCTGGCCGATTTTGCAAAAGCTTTGCAAAAATTGTAAAATTTTCTGCTGATTTCATCGTTAGCCGTGGGCTGCTCCGACATCCGTTGTAACTTAGCGGCGCACTAACCAGTAATATCATGATGATCCTCTTCAGCAAAAATACTATTCTCTGTTCTTTAGCCTTCCTTTTGCTCATGGCCTACGCGCCTTCCCTGAGCGCACAATTAAAGAAAGCGCAGGAAAAAGAGTTTGCAATAAGAGAAGATTCGCTGAAAAAATTTGCCAATGCGATCGTGTTCGCTAATGAGCCGGAACAACGGTTTCGGGCAGACAGTATCTTCGTGCGGATGCTGGTGAGGACATTGAAATTGAATAATTCGTTTTATTATCCATTGGATTCCCTTCAGACCATTTCCAAATTGTATTCTCCGGACAGTGCTTTCAGGATATTTACCTGGCAATTAAAAAAAGATGAACTTTTCTATCTTCAGCGTGGCGCCATCCAGATGCGCACGGCTGACGGGTCACTCAAACTGATTCCCCTGCACGATGCATCCATGTTTACCAGCAAGCCCATGGATTCGCTGCGCACACCAAACAATTGGATCGGCGCCATCTATTACCGCATCATCCTCAAAGAAGTCAATGGGAAAAAAATATATACTTTGTTGGGATTTGATGATTTCAGCATCGAAAGCAACAAAAAATGGATGGAGATCCTGACATTCAATGACCGTGGCGAACCCGTATTTGGCGGACCGTATATTTCTTTCCGGGAAGATTCCGCGAAAGCTTCGAAGCAGCCACGGGTCAGGTTTTCCATAGAATATAAAAAAGAAGCCAGCACCACGTTCAATTTTGATCCTGCCCTGGACATGATCGTGTATGACCAGCTCATTTCAGAAACCGAGGAGCCCGATAAAAAAGAATCTTATGTTCCTGACGGGGATTTTGAGGGATTCAAATGGAAGGATGGTGTGTGGATGCATGTGCCGAAGGTCTTCGATTTTAAACTTCAGGATGGACAGTTTCCCCAGGATCAAAAAATCCTCGATGATGCAGGCGGCGTTGACGAACAAAAATTAATGGAGCAGTCTGAAAAGAATCAACAGAAAAAACCGGCGGCGAAGAAGAAGTGAGGGCTCGCCTGCCTCACTCATCCAGCTTCAGCACCGCCAGAAACGCCTCCTGGGGCACTTCTACATTCCCGATCTGGCGCATACGTTTTTTACCCTCTTTCTGTTTTTCGAGCAATTTGCGTTTGCGGCTGATGTCCCCGCCGTAACATTTCGCCGTCACATCTTTTCTCAGGGCGCTGATGGTCTCGCGCGCAATGACTTTGGATCCGATGGCCGCCTGTATCGCGATCTGGAATTGCTGCCGGGGCAACAATTCTTTTAATTTTTCACAAAGCCTCCTGCCGAATTCATGTGCCCGGCTCCGATGGATCAATGCGCTGAGCGCATCCACCTTTTCACCGTTCAGGAGGATGTCCATCTTGGAAATATCGCTATCCCGGTACCCAATGGGATGATAGTCAAAAGAGGCATAGCCCCTGGTCTGGCTTTTCAATTTATCATAGAAATCAAACACGATCTCGGTCAGCGGCATTTCGAAAAAAAGCTCTACCCTGGTTGTGGTTAAATAGCTTTGATTCACCAGGTTGCCGCGCTTACCTAAACACAAAGTCATGATATTGCCGATGTATTCGGGTTTGGTAATGATCTGCGCTTTGATAAAGGGTTCTTCGATCCTTTCTGTTCTGGTTGGATCCGGCATTTCTGTAGGATTGTTCACGGTTATGATCTCTCCGTTACTCGTATGGGCTATGAAACTAACATTCGGCACCGTGGTGATCACGGTCTGGTTAAATTCTCTCTCGAGTCTTTCCTGGATAATCTCCATGTGCAGCATGCCCAAAAACCCGCAACGGAAACCGAATCCCAGCGCCTGCGAAGTTTCTAATTCATAGGTCAGCGAGGCATCATTCAACTGCAACTTATCCATACATTCCCTGAGCTCGCCGAAATCATCAGTATTGATTGGGAATATTCCTGCAAAAACCATGGGTTTCACTTCCTGGAATCCCTGGATCATTTCCGGGTGGGGATTGCTTCCCAGGGTAATGGTATCTCCTACCCTCACCTCCTTGGCATTCTTGATCCCTGTAATGATATAGCCCACATCTCCTGTACAGACCTCCGGCTTAGGATCTAAAGCTAATTTTAAGATACCCACCTCATCTGCTTCATATTCAATGCCAGTAGAAACGAATTTTACCTTGTCTCCTTTCCCCAGTTTTCCATTCATGATCCGGTAGTAGACAATGATTCCCCTGAAAGAATTGTACACACTGTCAAAGATCAGGGCCTGAAGCGGCGCATTGGGGTCGCCCTTTGGCGCAGGAATCCTTGCCACGATGGCTTCGAGGATCTTATCCACACCTAATCCTGTGCGTGCACTTGCGAGTAAAATGTCTTCTTTCTTACAGCCGATCAGTTCAAGGATCTGGTCAGTGACTTCATCCACCATGGCACCATCCATATCGATCTTGTTGATAATCGGAATAATCTCAAGATCGTTTTCAATGGCCAGGTATAAATTGGAGATCGTCTGAGCCTGAATTCCCTGGCTGGCATCCACCAGCAGCAGACAGCCTTCACAGGCTGCCAGTGCGCGGCTCACTTCGTAGCTGAAATCGACATGCCCCGGCGTATCGATCAGATTCAGTATATATTCCTCTCCACCCTGTTTATAGTTGATCTGGATCGCATGGCTCTTGATGGTAATGCCTTTCTCCCTTTCCAGGTCCATATCGTCCAGAACCTGGTCCATCATTTCCCTTTCGCTGATCGTATCGGTCATTTGCAGCAGACGGTCTGCTAGGGTGGATTTACCATGGTCGATATGGGCGATAATACAAAAATTTCTAATGTTCTTCATTCCAACAAAGCCTTTTTATAAGCGCTGCAAAGCTACGAAAAAGCAGCAAGCTTTGACGGACGAATCTGACCAGGAACCTTCGGGTTCTGTTATTTGCGGGAATATTTTACTTCCATCGATTTATATTCCTTTCCATCTGCTATGGCATACATTTCCATCACCTGCATCTTATCGTCGACAAATTTCATCACTTCCCTGACGGGGACATCTTTGCCGCTGATAGGATCAACCATTGTTCCTGTGAAATTGATCGCATTATTCTGGGCGTCCCAGGTTCCTTCAAGATGCATCATGCCTGTACCCATATTATCAATCCAGGAATTGACAAATACTTTTTTAGCATTATCATATCCTGTTGTGCTGATCCCTTCAAAGGGCATATTCATCATAGTACCTTTGTTGGTTGACACCAGGTACCTTCCATCCAGGATCATTTT
>Ga0193728_1001021_pt1 | contig 13995 bp, 14 predicted proteins | sample U1c1metaG_FD_143037 | JGI IMG/M metagenome (GOLD analysis project Ga0193728, IMG submission 143037) | Soil microbial communities from a riparian zone of the East river system, Colorado, United States - U1c1 | ecosystem: Environmental > Terrestrial > Soil > Riparian zone | place: USA: East River...
ACTCGAGCGCGCTCTGCAGCTCCATCCGAATTTCACCGAGGCCCGCGTCCATTATGCCCTCACCTACATTATCGCCGTCGAAGGCGGGCTCTCGAATGATCCCGGAGACGTCTTCCGGGCTGAGGCAGAATTGCGCCGCGCCGTGAAGGAGGATCCGGAAATAGCCCTAGCGCACGCAATGCTGGGCGCCGTGCATTTCTACCAGGGCCGCCTGGACTTGGCTGCACAGGAACTCCAGCAGTCGGTCCGATTGGCGCCCAGCGATTTGGGCGGCAGAATGTGGCTCTTGGTTCTAGGGCGCTTCCTCGGAGACGACGAAGAGGGCGCGCGCGCGACACGGAAATTCATCGAATCCGAGCCACTCTTCTGGCCCGCTCGGTACCACCTAGGGGAATTACGCCGTGAGCAAGGAAGGATTCCGGAGGCCGTGAGCGAATTCAAGAAAGTGCTGGAGCAGGACCCTCGGAATTCGACCACGCTTCGCTGCCTGGCGCGCGCTTACTTGGACGCCGGAAACCTGCCAAAAGCCCGGCAAACACTCGCACGGATGCGGCCGCAGGACGCGCAGAACTTCCGGGCGCGCATGGTAAGAGCGCAACTCCATGCAGTAGAGGGCAAGGGCGCCCTGGCGCTCAAGGAAATAGACGAGGAGGTACTCAAACACGCCGACCTGCAACCCTTCGCGGCGCTCGATGCAGCAGAAGCGTATGCCGTCCTCGGCGAAACCGACAGGGCCATCGAGTGGCTGGACCGTTCCATGCGCAAAGGCGACGACCGCGCCGCTTGGCTGCGCATCGATCCTCTGCTGGCCAATGTCCGCCAGCATCCCCGCTTCAAGCAGATCCTGAATTCCATGGAATTCCGCCGGCAGCAGCGCATCGCACTTGCAAAACAGCAATAACAGTTGGTTCGAGCCATGCGCCTTCGTGGGTTGGCTCAAAGAGTAAGAGGTCGTCGTGAACTTTCCCCGTGAGTTCCATTCCCGTATGGGCGGTGATACTGAAAGGCTCCACCCAATTCTGGGGCGTTTTCCACCTCACATTCGGAGGATCCCACCTCTCTTTGAGGTCGCCGGCTGCCATCCGTGCCGCTAGATTTGGGCTCGAGCAGACTCTTACGTGGTGAGTGCGCCACACATCGTTTACGTGCGATTCGAGCCAGGACTCGCCCAATCCTTCGGACTACTCCCGAATGACGGCTATGCGGAAGTAATGCAAAGAGGGCAGCCGGCAGCATGCCAAAGGCCACCCGCTCGGGTAGGACCCGCCTAATAGCCGCGATGGCCACTCCCTCCGCTTCGGCCTAAGCGCGCCGCCTACGGCGTCGCAGGCCTCCGTTCCAGGAGTGGTCATCGAAACACAGCTATGCTCTAATGACGCGAACCTCAGCGGGCGAACTGCAGCCCCGACCTATTCCACTTAACATATAGGTAAGACATTTTGAATCTCCTTTTTTGCCCCATTTTCCTGAGGCACCCAAAAGCGAGAGGCCGCTGCTCCCAAAGCGAACGGCTGCATTCTGGGAGGGCACCCAACGTCTCAAGGGCGGAACCGGGAAAGCAGAAGCCGTGAAGCTGCCGGGCGCAGGAATTGGCCCCAAGCAGTGCCCAGGAAAAGAGTGGCAAAAAAGGTGGCTGCCGAAATTCAGTTCAATCGGATTCGAGGGGCCATGGGCGGCGGCAAGGAAGGGTGGACACCAATCGGAGGGATCGCGTGGGGTTCGGCCTAACGTGACGAGTGGACGGGTCACCGAGGAGCATGTCGAGCAAAGAGTCCTTAATGGAGGCCGCTCGTTTCTCGTTGAAAGGCATGTCCCCTCCAAAGGCGGTGGGGCAGCAGATAAGTGAAGCCAGTGAAGATCTCCCATTGCGTCGACGTGTGCGTGAGACCGTGATTGAATCCGACATCAAAGACGAGCGTTTTGCGTGCCGTGTAGCTGACGGCCCAAAGATTGCCGACTGCGTTGCTCCGGAGAAACGGCTGCGTGAAGTGCCACATTTCACCGGAGAGCGTAAAGTTCTTGAGGAACGGGTGAGAAATCGTAAGCGATTGTCCGAATTGGCCTCGCCGAACGGGGTCTTGTACCAGTTCGGTAAAGAAGGCGTTCGCGTCATAGTGAAATCCTTTCACGTCCGCGCTGGCAAGAAGAAGTAGCGAATTGGTTGGGCTGCCAAAATCGAACTCTGGTGCGCCGCCATCATAAACCCGATGGAAATAGCTAACGGCTAGCGTGGGCTTAGGACCTTCACCGTGATAGAGAACTCCCTGCGCACCGAGGAAGACATCCGCCACGCGATTCGCTGTGGCGTCATCTGCCGTGAAGTGCGCAGCGGGTTCTGCCGAAGCCAGGAGTTCTAGTCGGCTCGTGACGGACAGCTTCAGCACCTCATTGAAGCTGTAGCGTGAGGAGAACTCGGACGAATTGTGTGCACCCGTGAAACCGCTCTCAAACTGTAGATAACCGACCGGCGTCAGCGTCGCCGGTGTCGAGACTGTTGGGCGACCGGGATTGGCCTCTGGCTCGTCTTTTTCTTGCGACTGCGCAATTGCCGATCGAGTCAAAGCAAAACAGATGAGAAATACGAACGCCACAGAACGCTTCATGCCATCTCCTCGCGGATAGTAATCGACCGCTTCCCGAAATGCCTTGTGGAGTAAGCCATCAGGATTGTTTGTGTGGCCTAGGCCCGAGGAGGGCGATAGAAACCAGAAGAAACTTCAGGCGGGGGATTAGGAATTGATGCTGCCGTCACCGGCGTTGAAGCGAAAAGTTCCAGAACCAAGTCGTGCGAAGGCGCTAGGAAGTAAAAGCCACAGCAGGAACAGCCGTCGCGGTCACAATCCTGGGAATCAGGATGATGGTTCAGGTTTTGCGCAGCTGTGTGCTGGATAGGAAGGAAATCCTTTGCAAGGCAAACGGGGCAGATCGATGCAGTTACGGAAGTAAGCGCGAAAACGGTCACCAGAAAAACCCCAACGGCGCGCGAGCAGGGGGATCTGTGCTGACCGAGCATGAACGATATTGTTGCATCGGCTGGCTGTTCCAGCAAGGCGCTTAGGCACACCTGCAATCGTCGCACGCCTTGCCCTGAACGCCTTCGATGCCCTCCCTGACGGTGATGGGGACCATGATCACCGCGGCGACAGGATCGGCCCACCACAGGTTGAAGAATGTGTTGAGCAGGAGGCCGAGGAGCAGAATGGCTGTAGAGATACGTGCAGAATTCCGTTTGCTTGGCGTCGCGTCCCCGCGACAGAGAACGACGCACTGATCAACAAAGACCGCCCAAGTAGAATCCGTGCTTGCGATCTTCAATATACTATACTAGGGTATATTATATTATATTATAGAAGGGTGGAACGAATGGCGCACACAACGAAGGACAAAGCGAAACTCTTGAGTCGGGTGCGGAGGATTCGGGGACAGGTGGAAGCCATCGAGCGTGCGCTCGACAGTGAGCACGAATGTTCGAGCGTGCTTCAGCTAATGGCCGCTTGTCGTGGCGCCTTGAACGGCCTGATGGCGGAAGTGCTGGAGGGTCATATCCGATTCCACGTCCTCGACCCGAAGTCTGGCAAGAACGCTCCGCAGGTGGAAGCGGCCGAGGAACTCATCATCGTGGTGCGGACGTACCTGAAGTAGCCTCGCAAACGCTCAGGATTTTACAGAAATGGTGACTCCATCATGACCCAAACGGAATTGAAACAAGCCGAAGCTGTAAGAAATGGCGACAAAGCCGAGAAGCTCCGGTTGTCAAACCACAACGACCATGAAGAGGAGCACCAGCATGCGCTGAATTGGTCAGAAATCTACCGAGTTCTGTTTGTGGCCGTAGCTGCAGGGGCCATCTGGTTTCTCGGAGGCGCACGGAATCCCTATGTAACTGGTATCGGCGTAATCTGTGCGATTGTTGGTGGTTTCCCGATATTCCATGAAGCCTACGAGAACATCGTTCAGCGCCGCATGACGATGGAGCTCTCCATGGCCATCGCTATCGTGGCGGCCCTCGCGATCCGTGAAATCTTCACGGCCCTCGTGATCACCCTGTTTGTCCTCGTCGCCGAAATCCTGGAAGGACTCACGGTCGGGCGCGGGCGGACTGCAATACGCCATTTGGTCGGTCTTTTGCCGACGACCGCCACGGTGCGCAGAAACGAATCCTGGCAGGATGTTGAGACAAAGGAAATCGCTGCTGGCGACGTCGTTCTCGTGAAACCTGGGACCAGAATCCCGGTGGATGGCGTCGTCGCAGGAGGCCACTCGTTCGTCGATCAGGCAACGATCTCGGGCGAATCGATGCCTGCGGAGAAGAGCAAGGGAACGTCGGTGTACGCCGGAACGATCAATCAATCTGGCGCGCTCGAAATCCGCGTGGACCGGATGGGGCGTGACACGACATTCGGCAAGATCATAGATGCGGTGGAGCGAGCGGAAAGATCGCGTGCTCCCATTCAAGGAATCGCGGACCGTCTTGCTTGCTATTTGGTCTATTTTGCACTTGGAACCGCGGCCCTCACATTTGTGATCACTCACAACGTGCGCTCAACCATTTCTGTCGTCATCGTTGCTGGTGCGTGTGGCATTGCTGCGGGAACACCTTTGGCGATTCTGGGAGGGATTGGACGCTCCGCGCAACTCGGCTCGATCATCAAGGGAGGTCTCTACCTAGAATCGCTCGCTACCATCGATACGATTCTTCTGGACAAAACGGGGACTCTGACCTACGGCACACCCGAAGTGGTCGATGTTCGTCCCGTCGCAGGAGTTCCGGCTGCTGTCTTACTGCAAGCGGCGGTGACTGCGGAATCGCGGTCCGAGCATCCGGTCGCGAAGGCCATTCTGAAGAAGGCGTCAAACATGGGAATCTCCAGTGAAGAGCCCGAAAAATTCGATTACACGCCTGGGAAAGGAATCGTTGCGGCTCGTCGCGGCATGGAAATCATCGTCGGCAATCGGCTCTTTCTTGAGGGACACAGGATTGCGCTCCCAACCAACACAATCTCGCAGACGGATTCGGAGATTTTTGTGGCGCAAGAAGGCAAGTTCCTCGGAACTCTCATCGTTGCCGATAGCCTTCGGCCCGAAGCAACAAAGGCGATACAAGATCTCAAATCGATGGGATTGAAAACCGTTCTTCTCACGGGAGATTCCAAGACTGTCGCTGACGACATCGGAGGAAAACTGGGCGTGGACGAGATTGCCGCTGAACTCTTGCCGGAGGACAAGCTTGCATTCGTTAGTCGACTCACTGCGGCGCGGCATAATGTGGTTATGGTGGGTGACGGAGTCAATGACGCTCCCGCTCTCATGAAGGCCACTGTCGGAGTAGCGATGGGCGCCGGTACAGACGTTGCGCGAGAAAGTGCAAACGTCGTTCTCATTGGGAATGATCTCTCGAAGCTTGTCGAAACTCTGTCCATCGCCCGACGTTGCCATCGCACAATCATGCAGAACTTTGTCGGAACGCTGGTCGTTGACAGCATCGGCGTTGGCTTAGCCGCGTTTGGATTCTTGAATCCTCTTCTGGCTGCTTTCATCCACGTTTCCTCCGAAATGACTTTTATCCTGAACTCCGCCCGACTGCTTCCGCCCGTCTCGTCGGCCAAAAGCCTGGTGCACGGATTATTTTCTCAATCGTCTGCAGTCACACAGGACTAGACGAGAACTTATGTCTGCTGAGTCGACACATCCTCTGGCAACAAAAGCGACTCGTTATCGGACATCTCACCATTTGCCAAGGATGTTGCTGTGGAAACACCGAAAACGGTCGACCGCCGGTTCCTGTGGACTGGCTGAAAAAGGAGTGGCGTGCCAGAGGACTGCTGAAGAGGTTTCAACTAACGATCAGCGGTTGCCTAGGACCGTGTGATCTTCCCAATGTGGTAACTATCTCGAACGAGAACGGGACACAGTGGTTTGGAGAGATTACGCAATTCGAGCAATACCGTGATCTCGTCGACTGGGCGACTCGGTCCAGGGACGCGGGAGAATTGTTGCCCATCCCAACGGAGTTTCACCGGCACACCCTGCATCCCTTTCGTAAGGTCGATTCAAGCAGTCGGCGTTGAGTTCTCTCACTTCAAATACCGATTTACGAGATCGATGAGTTCCTCGGTTGCTTCGGCCTGTTCCGTCGTAGGTTTGCGCTTAGGATCGACGACGTGAAAACGAACGTGACCCTCAAGCACCTCGGCCATAAGCCCATTGACGGCACCGCGGCAAGCGGCAATGGTTTGCAGAACTTTGGAGCACTCTTCGCCGCTATCCAACGCTTTCTCAATCGCAGTGATCTGGCCCTTGATTCTCTTTACGCGGTTTAGAAGCTTCTCTTTATCTTTGGTAGTGTGCGCCATCCTCTTCACGTCCTCATGGTTCGATGATACTATCCCCGAGTACAGTACAGTTATGAAACGCTATCATGGGTAGATCCCGAAAAACGGGGTTGCTTACTACGGAACAGTCCTAGCGTCAAAGTGGACGCTGGGTGTAGTCTAAAAAGAGAACGCTGGGGTAGTCTAAGGACCGTGATGGTTGGCGAGCGCAACACGAGACATAGCCTGGTCAAAGTGTTGGCGCTTTCCTTGGCGGTTGTGTTCGTTTTCTCTATTGCCCAAGTCCTCTTCCACTCCCACGCCAAAGGACAAAATGAGGCTACTTGCCAGGTCTGCCAAGCGGCGCACCTTGGCTCCGCTCCAACAGCGGGAACTACTTCGCTATTTGGGCCTCTTCTCGCGGCCGGATATGTTCAGCCGTTTGTCCTAACGATTCACCAAGAGTTTTTCTTCCACGATTCTCCTTCCCGCGCACCGCCCACTACGTAGTCCAGAAACACGCCTGACTACTTTTCATTGGTGCCGAACCCATTGTGGGTGCAGCACCTACGCCCTTTTCCAGGCGGCCACTCCAATACCAGCATGATCGCTCGACCTTTGCGTCGAAGGAGAAATTAAGATGGCTTTTCGCAAGTTTATGCTTTTGGCATTCAGTTTTAGCCTTTTGTTCTGCGCGGCTCCCATCCGAGCACAGTTGGGCAATTCAGGTTCTATCGAAGGAGTCGTGAAAGATCAGTCGGGTTCGGCGGTGACGAATGCAACCGTAGAAATTGCATACGGTGTCAGCGGCTTTCAACGAACCGCGACGACAGGAAGCGATGGAACCTTTCGATTCACGAACGTACCGTTCAATAACTATCACATGGTGGTGACAGCCCCGGGATTTGCGTCCTACACGCAGGATGTGGATGTGCGCTCCACGGTACCCGTTAGCGTTCCTCTCACCTTAAAGATAGGCACGGCGGAGACGAGCGTCACGGTGGAGGCGACTGGCGGAGATCTCGTCGAGAATGAGTCCACCTTTCACACCGACGTGGACCGCGGATTGTTCGACAAACTTCCTTTGGAAAGTGCCTCTTCGTCCTTTTCGTCGCTTGTCACTCTGGTGTCCCCCGGTGTGGCCGCGGACTCGAACGGCCTGATGCATGGGCTGGGCGACCACGCGGAGAATTCCTATTCCGTCGACGGACAACCGTTTACCGACCAATTCAGTAAAGTGTTTTCGAACCAGCTGCCTTCCGAGGCGATTCAATCTTTAGAAGTTATCTCCGGGGCGCCACCGGCCGAATTCGGGGATAAGACTAGCCTGGTCGTAAAGGTAACGACGCGTTCCGGTTTGGGGGTGACGAGGCCGACGGGTAGCGTAACAGCTTCCTACGGGAGTTTCGGTACTGCCAATATTGGCTTCAATCTGGCCTACGGAAACGATAAATGGGGGAATTTCATCGCCGCGAACGGCCTCAGAAGTGGCCGTTTTCTGGACCCCCCGGAGTTCACGGTAATTCACGATAAGGGCAACCTGGAGAACGTGTTTGACCGCCTGGATTACAACGTGTCAAAGGTGGATTCGATCCATTTGAACTTTCAATACTCACGTTCGTGGTTCCAGACCCCGAACACCTTTGACAATCTCAACGTGCTCGACTCCAACGGGAATAACGTTGGCAATACCGATCAGCGTTCCAAGATCGGGACGGTTAATATTGCGCCGGCATGGACCAGACTCATCAGTTCGAACGCCGTGTTTACGCTTGGTGCCTTCGTTCGACGGGATAACTACAACTACTATCCGAGCAACAATCCCTTTGCGGACCTGGGTCCGATTAATTCAGAAACGATTGCTCAAGATCGCAAACTCACTAATGCGGGAATCCGATCCGACATCTCTTACGTGAAAGGTATTCACAATATCAAAGCGGGCGTTACCTATGAACATACCTTTCTCACCGAGAATGATAATTTCGGAATCATCGATCCAAACCTGCTCCCCTCCACCACCGATAATGCTGGAGTTCCATGCTTTGATCCTGTTACCAACACCGCGACGCCCGGAACGCCGTGTGCGGTCCTGCTGCCCATCGACTTGACTCGTGCGGGCAGCCTTTTCAAATTTCACGGACACACGGATGTAAAAGAGCTGGCACTTTATGTTCAAGACACAATTACGAAAGGAAACTGGTCCTTCAATCTAGGACTCCGAGGCGACTTGTATCGTGGACTAGCATCAACGAGCCAGGCGGAGCCACGGCTCGGGATCGCCTACAACATCAAGCCCACCAACACCGTTCTGCGACTCTCTTATGCGCGAACTTTGGAAACTCCATTCAACGAGAATCTCATTGTTGCCACGACGGGCTGCGGTATAGATGTAATTGCGGCACTTATTCCTTGCGTGCCAGCGAATTCGCCTCCGGGATTCCGGAATGAATTTCACGCAGGTTTTCAGCAGGCATTTGGAAAGCACTTCGTAGTTGATGCTGAATATCTCTGGAAATACACGCACAACGCCTACGACTTCAGCATTTTGGGAAACACGCCAATCACGTTCCCAATCGTGTGGCAAAGCTCCAAGATTCCGGGTTTTGCTATTCGAGCTAGCGTCCCAAATTACCATGGATTCACAGCCCTGGTAGTGATGTCCAGTGTTGCGGCTCGCTACTTCCCGCCGCAGGTCGGCGGTCTGGGAGTAACGGTGGGGCAAAGCGGTTCGGTGTTTCGCATCGACCACGACGAGAAGTTCAACTCGACCACGCACTTGCAGTATCAGCCTTGGAAGCGCGCACCGTGGGTGGGTTTCAATTGGCGGTATGACAGCGGGCTCGTGGCTGGCGCAGTTTCAGACTTTGCCACAGCTCTGACGTTTGATGGGGATCAACAGGCGGCCATCGGTCTCTTCTGCGCCGGTCCCGGCGGCCAACGAATCATGGCCAGCTTAACCAGCCCTCTTAGCAATGACCCCGCTAGCTGCGGGCCGAGTCCGACTGGAACTGGTGCCACGCGCGTCAAGATTCCGGCTGACGGCACAGAGAACGATGATCACAATCCGCCGCGCATCGCGCCACGGAATTTGTTTGACGTCGCAGTGGGCGATGACAACTTGTTTCGTGGCGACCGATACCGGTGGAGTGCCCGCGTCACGGTCATTAACGTAACCAACAAGGAAGCGCTCTACAACTTCCTCTCTACCTTCAGCGGGACGCACTTCGTCAGCCCGCGTGCCGTCACAGGCGAACTCGGGTTTCACTTCTAGGGTCGGGCTGCAGGGTGATACGCGGGGCACTCATCTTTGATGTCCAGCGGGCCCCGCGTATGGAAGGGAATACAAGAGCCCTAGCAAACCAGATCTTGCAGGTGATCAATGGGCATGCCAGGTCAGATCATCAACCAGAAGAAGGGACGGCGCGGAATCGTCGTAGTCCAAACCGTCCTTTCCGTGTGTGCCTTGCTATGCCCGCTCCAATCGGATTTTTTGTTTGGTCAGCCTCAGAGCAAACCAAAAACGATTGAGCCGCTCCGCTTCCAGGTCACCAACTCCGAAAACGATGTTCCGATCCCGGGCGCCGCCGTCTCTCTCGTGTATTGGCAGAAGAACACGACCACGAAGGACAAGAAGGAGATTGAAGGCCAAACCGATACGAATGGGCTGGCAGAGTTTCCCAGAGTAGAAGCCGACAAGATGGCGGTGAATGTCACGGTGAAGGGCTATCGATCTTGCTGGCGCTGGATTCATCCCAACGAGTCGGTGGAATTGACACGCATCAGGCTGGAGAGATGGGTCTACCGAACAAAGTAAGGAGTGGCGAAAGCCAGTGAAGGCTCCAACCCCAAGCGATGGAGCACGCCCACTGGAAGCGATCACCGCACAGGAATGGAGCAAAGATCTGCTTGTATCTTGGCTTTTTCAGACGTGCATCAAGCTGCAAACCTCACTGGATCGTTGCTTCTTGAAGTTTGGTCTGACCGCGCAGGAAGCCACCGCGCTTATTAGGTGCGCAGAGATCGAAAGAACCACGCCGGGAAAACTGGCGGCAATTGTCGGCAGAGATAAAGGTAAAGTCAGCCGAGTTGTCGATCGCCTGGAGTCGAGCGGTTTCGTGACGCGCGAAATGTATGCGCGCGATCGGAGATACTCGATTCTTCGGGCGACAAGAAAAGGGAAAATATTAGCCCGGCAACTGGCATACGTTTTTGACAGAATTCGGACTGAGCTCTTCCTCGGGATACGAGAGAGCGATGTTTTTCAGTTGGGGGCTATGCTCCGACAATTACACAAGAATGCTAGTAACATTAATTCCGGCCAAAAAAGCGACCCGGTCCGGCGCCGGAGGCGCATCGGAACTCAGCCAGCAAAAATGCAAGGCCAGCACACGAGTGAGCCTCAATGCGCCGAGCAAGTTTTGACGTCTTCCAATAAGGGGTCTCCTGTAATGCAGGAGGCCCCCGACGCGAAGGGTCTCGGAGACCAGGATTGCGGTATCCACTCCGCAACGTACAATGGGCGAAATCAATGAGCGGCCTGAATCGGACATCGCGTAGATTCCTCGCATCCCTGCTACTCTGCGTGCTCGCTTACGTGAGTGCGACCTCGAACGTGTGTCCGACTTGCGGCAGAGTGGGGCAGGTTTCTACATCTCATCCGGTTGCCCACAACGCAGATCAGAATGGTCCTCCCGACTGCGACCGGGATGGGTGCTCCTGCTGCGGTTTTCAATTTGATTCGGCCTATTTCCATCCGACCCTCGCATTGAGTGAGTCCCCCGATGTGCGGAACTGTTTCCAGCTACGGGTTCCAATAGCACCGGTGCTCACGCTGTATCGTCCTCCTCGCAATTGACCCTCCGACATGCCGTCAGCGGCGTGAGTTTGTCGATGTCGCGGAGCCAGTTGCCCAACTAACTTCTGCCAGCGCGAGGTGGCTATTGAAGATTTGTCTGTGCTTTTTCCTTGTGAGCTTTGTGATTGTTTCGTCCAGTGCGGCGCAGTCGGCAGAATCGGGCGACCCAGAGGCAAATCCCGGTCGGCCTACGGTATCGACACCCGCGACCCTTACGCCTGTGAGTTATCTTCAGTTTGAGACGGGCGTCCTGGGCGCGAGTCACTCTCCCGAGTTCTCATCGCGTTATGGGGTCAACGAAGTGATGAAGCTATCAGTCGCGCCCCGCCTGGAACTGATCATGTCTGCCGAGCCGTTCGTTCACTATCATGCCGACGGCATGGGTGCGAATGGCACAGCCGAAGTATTTCTTGGCGCGCAAGCTGTGGTGAGTCAAGGTGAAGGGGGCAAGCCCACGATTGCGGTAGGCTATTTCCGGCGTGTCTACGATGGAGGAGTACCGGAGGCTGATTTCGGAAGTCCTCGCAATTCTTTTCTCGTTATTGCCAGCGCAGATGTTAAGGGATTTCATTACGACGCAAATGCTCTGTTCAATGAGCAAACCCAAGGGGCGGCGCACCGGCTCCAGGTCGGGCAGACACTCTCCATTTCCCACCACATCGTCGGGAGGCTATCGTTTTCAGGTGAAATTTGGCATTTCACACAGCCGTTCTTGAACAGTGATGCGGTCGGGAGTCTTTGGGCAGCGAGCTATGCCGCGCGAAAGACGCTCGTCTTTGATGTTGGTTTCAATCGAGGGCTCACAAGTACTTCGACGCGCTCGGAGGCATTCGTTGGCTTCACGTATTTGCTACCGCACCGCCTCTGGTAGACTCGGGTGAAGAGCGACCATCACGGACCAGCATATAAGCCTTGCCATCCTTGGCTGGCTACCGCGATACACATGGCGATACACAATAGCGTTGTCTATGATGTACTTCCAATGACTTACAGTGCCGTCCGTGCTCTTCCATGTCGTTGCTGTCACGGCAGAGGTCGCGAGTTCGAGTCTCGTCGTCCCCGCCATTCTTTCCAAAAGAGTTGCACTGATTTCGACGAAACCATCGAGGACCCAAAAGGGCACGTTTTCGTGCCCTTTTTTGTGTCCCTTTTGGCCGTCGTTTTCCAGCCGCGTCCATTCCCTCACGCTGCACCATCGGCAGACGACGATTGTGACGCTCCATTCCTTTCGCGTGAAAACACCAAGGACAAGACCGCTGCCTGGGCTGCATGTTTCGCAGGCGTGATTGCCTGGGTGTACACATCCAAGGTTGATCGCAGAGTCGAATGCCGCAACAGTTCCTGCATCACTTTGAATTCCGTACCCACGCTTCTTAGCAGCGTCGAATACGTGTGACGAAACGTGTGCCATCCGATGCATTTCTGGATTCCGACCCGTTGCGCAACCGGTCGAACATACTTTCGTAAAATGGCCTGTCCCCAGTACGGCCTCCGTCCCCGGTAGCGCCTGCTAGCAAAAACCCAATCGTCTGGCTCCGTGTAGGTGCACAGTCTTCGCCACTCTGACAAAGCATCGGCCAGGAGCGGGTGAACAGGAACCGGTTTCTGTGAGGATTCAGTTTTGCACGGGCCGACAACGCCGTACACAATGGATCGGGTTACGTTCATCGTGCCTTGGTCAAAGTCGATGTCGCTCCATTTCAAGCCGAATAACTCGCTCTGCCGCAAGCCGGTGGATACTGCAAGGAGGACCAACGTTCGTTCTCGAATGCCTAAATTGTCCACCATCGCCTTGATTTCAGCGGGCATCAGGACGGTTGGCGCTCTGCGGCGCTTTGCACTCTGACGAACGAGGTAGATTGGATTGCGGTCGAACAGCTCGTATCGGCACGCATGGTTGAAAAGAACGGACATCAGATTTCGGATTTTGGCACAACTGCTTTTCGCCAAGGGCAAACGTCGAAGCCAGGACTCGACTTGTATTGTTCTGACCTCAGCCAGTTCGTAATGCCGCCAGTGAGGAAGAACCCAGCGGTTCAGGTACGCTTGGTAAGTCTTCTTGGTTGAGTAACTCCGCCACGTGTTGTCCTTTGTTAGTTCACGTTGCTCGAAATGATCGCAAAGTTGCGCGACGGTAATCGAATCAGAGCTAATCCTGGCCTTCCCCGAATTAAGTTCTGCCAAGAGGATGGCCATCGCGGTACGGGCAGCAGCCTCGTCCGGGTAGCGCTCAACCCTGCCAATCACTCTTTTCCGTTGGACACGAACCCCATGCAAATCCTTCTCGGACCAGCGAAACTGCCATACAGCGGGCCCCTCTTTGCGACTCACTAATGCCAAACTTCCGCGTTGCATTGTGATCCTCCTGCGCCACAGTTTGGCGCAGAAGAATCTTCAGGCATCGGCCAGCCCAATGAGGCGAGGGGAGCCGTTGAGTGAATTGCTTTGCGGCGGCAGTGCTCGTTCTTGTTAGACATCCTGGGGATAACTTCCGGGTTGCCGACCACTCTCCCAGAACCCACTGACCGATGAACGGCGGGTTGCTACACGTACTGGTGAGGCCGTTAGTGACACCGACCGCGCGTCCTGGCAGTTCCCAGAATGTCGGTTTTCCGGATCCCCTTGTATAGACCCTAAACGAGATGATAGGTTGCTCACCCATGAACTACCGTGCATGCCGTCTCAATGTATTGCTATTTCTCACGGCGACAACGATTGCATCGCCAGTGCTCCGCTCACAGTCTGGTCCTCTCGTCAATGGCGACCGCATGATGGAGCACTTGAACGCGATGGGTGACATCGGGAAGGATCCTGCGGGCGGTATCAGTC
>Ga0193728_1001022_pt1 | contig 13989 bp, 10 predicted proteins | sample U1c1metaG_FD_143037 | JGI IMG/M metagenome (GOLD analysis project Ga0193728, IMG submission 143037) | Soil microbial communities from a riparian zone of the East river system, Colorado, United States - U1c1 | ecosystem: Environmental > Terrestrial > Soil > Riparian zone | place: USA: East River...
CGCGATCCAGAAGTACGATCCGGTCGTCGTCGATGCGCTGTTCCTCGCGAAGGTCGCGCCGGGCGCGCAGATCGAGACCGTGCTCGATCCGAACGCGGTGATCGCGCCCCACGACGGCGAGCTCGGGATCGTGTGCAAGCCGCTGTCGATCGATCAGATCACCCACGTCGACGAGGTCGGCGAGCTGTTGCCGTTCGGCTCGACCGCGGTGCACCCGCCGGTCGCGCACCTGGTCGCGTATCAGGTCGATCCGGACGAAGACGTTATTTGAACCGGCGGAGCTCGACCGGCTTGTCGGCGTAGCCGGAGTCCGCGATCGGCTGCTCCTTCGGCGAGTCGAACAGCGTGTGCATCATGATGTCCTGATCGTCGAGCACGCCGATCGTGCCGCGGTCCTCGACGACGGCGCCGACGTGGCGCGGGAACAGGATCAGGTCGCCGGCCTTCGGGAACGGCAGCGGCTTGCCGGCCGCGTCGCGGTAGATGCCGTCGTCGCCGCGCGTGCCCGCCGCGAGCAGCTTCGTGATCTGCGGCAGGCCGCCGGTCCACGTGTACGCGAGGTTCTTGCCGGCGCGGCGCGCACCGTAGACGACGAAGTCGGCGCAGTCCGAGCCCTCGAGCCGCTCGCTCTCGTGCGTCGCGTCCGACAGGCCCGCGGAGGCCCAGATATACGGCTGGCCGTACATCTCCGTGAGGTAGCCGAGGTAGGTGTCGTCGCGGCGGATCGTCACGCGCAGCACCGCGTCGGTCAGGCCCCCCGAGCCGCGCCCGCGCCGCGCCTCGGGTCCGGGGCTCACGATTTTGGCGTCGCCCTGCGTGACCTCGGCTTGATAGCGCATCGTGCCGACGCCGTGGCCGTGGTCCACAGTCAAGGTCGGCCGCACGTCGGCAGCGAGCGAGGTCTCGCGCGCGCCGGCGATCGCGGTCGTGCGGTAGTCGATCGCCGCGAAGTGAAACTCGCCGCCGTCGGTGTTCGAGTAGCTCGCGGCCGCCGGCTCGACGCGATTCCACGCGATCGTGAACCGCGGCGCGTGCGCGAGCGGCTCGGGATGGATCGTGCGCGTGCCGAGCCTGACGTCGGCGACGTCGGCGTAGAAATGCCGCCCGGCCTCGATCACCGCGTGCAGCGTCACGTGCTGATCCGCACGCGCATAGGCAGGGCGATCGGTCGCGACCGCGTCGTCGACGCCAACGACGAGGTGAACCGCCGCGATCCGATCGGTGATTGCCGCATCGCCCCATTCGGGCACGACCTCGGGAGCGTGCGCATTCGTCGCAGACGATTTTAATGTTTCGACGGCGATCCGTTCCGGCGCCGGCGCACTCGAAGCATTCGAGCAGGCGGTGACGGCCACGAACCAAATTCCAGGGCGCACTCCACCTACAACGCGCGAGCTAGCTCACCGATTTCATCGACGACGAAGTAACAGGAATTCGGGTTGTGATCGGGTAGTTGAAATGACATCGTGACTTCGTCGTCACCTCGTTGTACACGCGACGCCTTTGGCGGATGCGATGTTGTTCGAGAGGAGCGAAAACATGTGGAGCTTGGCTGATCGGATGGTGAAGGCGGTCTCGGACATCACGGTGGGAACCGTGATCGTGCTGGTGCACGTCGCGCTCGCAGACCGCAACGCGCGCAAACAGTCGCCGCGGTTGCAACGACTTTCGAACTAGCAGGTCCGCGCGGCGCGACTCGGGATCGCCCGCGAAGTTGCAAGCCGCGCGTGAATGTCGGACGCTTCTGATACGCGATCCGATATGCGAGTTTCTGCAAGTGTTCGCCGAGCTGTGGTTGCTGATGCCCCCGCGCTCGCACAGCTCGTGAACCGGGCCTACGCCGTCGAGCAATTCTTCGTCGAGGGCGACCGCACCGACGCCGCGGAGATCGCCCGGATGATGCAGACCGGCACGTTCCTGGTGCTCGATCGCGCAGCCGATGACGGAGCCGATCACGGGCTCGCCGCCGCGGTCTACGTCACGGTGACCGGCGAGCAAGGCTATTTCGGCATGCTCGCGGTCGGACCCGGGCTGCAGGGCCAGGGCATCGGCAAGCGCATGGTCCGGATCGCCGAGGCGCTGGCGGAGGCCGCGGGCTGTACGCAGATGACGATGAAGATCGTCAACCTGCGCGAGGAGCTCGGCCGCTGGTACCGCTCGCTCGGCTACCGCGAGGTCGGTATCACGCCGTACGTCGCCCACCGGCCGGTCAAGCGCAGCTGCCACTTCGTCGAGATGGCTCGCCCGCTCGGTGCGCCCGTGGTGCTCGCGGCCTGAACCGCAGCGCGGTACAATTGCCGCCTATGCGCTTGGTCGTTGGACTTGGACTACTGGGCCTCCTGGCAGCCTGCGGCAGCGGTGGCGGATTTCCGGATGCCCGTGGGATCGATGCGGCGCCTCCGACCGGCACGTTCACGCTCGACTGGTCGGTGAGCGACGCGAACAACCAGGCGATCACGTGCGATCAGGTCGGCGGCCAAGCGGTCACCGTGCTCGCGCACAATCGCGCGTTCGAGGGCGGCGAGACCGAGGCGTTCGGGTGCTCGTCGCTGATGGGCCAGAGCCGGGGCCTCGCACCCGGCACCTACGACTTCATGTTCGAGCTCGACGCTTCGAGCGGCATCCTCGCGACCGCACCGGGCCAGATCGGCATCGACATCGCTTCGAACGAGAACGTCCGGCTCGCCCCACTCGCGTTCTCGCTCGACGCGACCGGCGGCATGAACCTCCACCTCGCGACGAACCGGGCCGGCGGCAACTGCGGTGTGCCGCCGAACGGCGGTGGCATCACGTCGACCACGATCACGCTCGTTCACAGCAGCGACTCGTCGTGCCAGCCGCTGACTTTGCAAATCGCCGCGGGCGCGACGAAGCCGGCCAGCATGTACGTCATCAACTGCACGACCCCGGTGGTCGGCCCGTGCATCGAGAGCGATCAGGCGATCACGGCGACCGGGTTTGCCGCCGACAACTACAACATCCACATCAAGATGAATCAGGCCGCGAACGTGTGCTGGTCGAACAATGATTCGATCGTCGTACCGCCGCTGTCCGCGACGTTGACGCGCACGCTGAACCTGATGTTCGCGAGCGCCACCGTCGCGTGCATGTAGGTAGACTGCGGCGGTGACGACCGTCCAGCACTACAAGCCGAACCTCCGCGACGTGTTCTTCAACCTGTTCGAGGTGCTGTCGATCCAGACGAGCGTCCTCGGCAAGGCGCCGTTCGAGTCGATGGACGAGGACACCGCGCGGCAGGCGCTCGAGGGCTTCCTCGAGGTGATGCAAGCGAAGTGGGCGCCGACGTTCGCGTCCGGCGATCTCGAGGGCGGCGCGCACTTCGACGGCAAGGGCAACGTGACGCTGCCGAAGGGCTACAAGGAAGCGCTCGCGGCGTACTACGACGGCGGCTGGAACAACTTCGAGCTGCCCGAGCGGCTCGGCGGATTCGGCGCGCCGCCGACCGTGCGCTGGGCCGCGTTCGAGCTGATGGCGGGCGCGAACCCGTCGGTGTGCTTCTACGTGCTCGGCTGCTTCATGACGACGATCGTCGACGCGCTCGGCACGCCGGCGCAGAAGCAGCGCTACGTCCGCAACATGGTCGACCGGCACTGGGGCGCGACCATGGTGCTGACCGAGCCGGGCGCCGGCTCCGACGTCGGCGCGGGCACGACGAAGGCGACGCACGTCAAGGACGACGAATATCTGGTGGAAGGCGTCAAGCGGTTCATCACGAACGGCGACTTCGACGGCACCGAGAACATCGTCCACATCGTGCTCGCGCGCCCCGAGGGTAAGGGGCCCGGGACCAAGGGCCTGTCGTGCTTCATCGTGCCGAAGGTGTGGGTCGAAGAGGACGGCTCGCTCGGCGCGCGCAACGGCGCGGTCGTGACAAAGGTCGAGCACAAGATGGGCATCAAGGGCTCGGCGACCTGCGAGCTGACGCTCGGCGACGGCGTGCCGTGCCGCGCGCTCCTCTTGGGCGACGTCCACGACGGCATCGCGCAGATGTTCCATGTCATCGAGTACGCGCGGATGGGTGTCGGTACCAAGTCGATGGCGACGTTGTCGACGGCGTACTTGAACGCGCTCGACTACACGCGCGTGCGCAAGCAGGGCCCCGACCTCGCGAAGCAGACCGACAAGGCCGCGCCTCGCGTCGAGATCATCCGCCACCCCGACGTGCGCCGCATGCTGATGCTGCAGAAGGCGTTCGCCGAGGGGCTGCGCTCGCTCGTCCTGTGGACCGCGCACGTCCAGGATCAGGTCGTCCAGCAAGGCGGCCACGGCGCCGAGGCCGCGAAGCCGCTCGATCGGCTGAACGACCTCATGCTGCCGCTGATCAAGGGCTACGGGTCCGAGAAGGTCTACGAGCTGCTCGCGCTGTCACTGCAGTGCTTCGGCGGCTCGGGCTACTGCCAGGATTATCCGATCGAGCAGTACATCCGCGATCAGAAGATCGACTCGTTGTACGAAGGCACGACCGCGATCCAGGCGCTCGATCTGTTCTTCCGCAAGATCGGCCGCGATCAAGGCGCGACGCTGCAGGGCCTGCTCGGCCAGATCAAGCAGACCGTCGAGACGCTACCCGCGGAGCTCGCCGTCGAGAAGGCGGCACTCGCCAAGGCGCTCGGCGACGTCCAGGGCATCATGGCCGCGATGCTCGGCAAGCTGGGGCAGAGCGTCTATCACGTGGGTCTCCACGGCAATCGCATCTTGTTCTCGCTCGCCGAGCTCGTGATCGGCTGGCGGCTCGCGGTGATGGCGAAGGTCGCGCACGAGCGGCTCGCGACGGCCACCGGCGACGAGATGGCGTTCTACACCGGCAAGCTCGCGAGCTCGCGGTTCTACGCGCAGCAGGTGCTGCCGCAGCTGACCCTGAACCGCCAGGTGATCGAGTCCGGCGACCTCGCGCTGATGGATCTGCCCGACGACGCCTGGTAGCGGCGATTCACGATACGCTGGCCGTGCGATGCATCCCGAATGGGCAAGTCGCTTCTACGGCATGACCGTCCGTCCGGAGGTCGTGCGGGCAGCGAGCGACGAGCGGCTGACCGATCGCACGATCGAGAACCTCGTCGACGCACACCTCGCGATCAACTTTGGCTACTTCGGCGCGATCGACAAGACGCTCTCCGGCTTCGTCGTGCTCGACTCGACGGGCGACGACTTCACGCTGCTCGACCTGCGCGACGGCGGCCAGGTCTGGTGGCAGGACCACGAGACCCGCGAGCTCGAGCTCCGCCACCCCACGCTCGCCGCGTACCTCGCGCGGAGCGATGGCCAGGCCGAGACGCCGAAGCTCGAGCCGCGCGGCACGCGTGCGATCACGACGCCGGCGCTGTTGGCGCGTTACCAGTGGCTGGTGTGGATGCTCGCGCGGCCACTCGAACGCGACGGCAAGCCGATCCAGGAGATCGAGTACCTGGTGCGCAGCGGCATCGGCCGGTTGCGCCACGCATGGCCGCGGCGCGACGCGCTCGACGCGGCGTTCGAGGTCGAGCTCTCGCTCGTGCGCGGCGATCCGCACCTCGCGATCTACTGGCTGTTGCACGTCACCGTGTTCGCGGATCACGCGCGGCGCGGGCGCGTGCTCGAGGCGATCGGCGACGGTGGCCCCGAGCTCGTGCGCGCGTTCGTCGCGCGGTTCGGTACGCTGCCGATCGCGGGCGACGTGCCGGTGGTCCCTGGGTTCCGCGCGCGGCGCGCGCTCGCACAGACCTACAGCGAGACCGAGCTCGCCGCCGACGACATCCCGCGCGCGTGCTTGCTCGCACTCGAGCTCGAGCCCGCGACGAGCTCGGTCGTGCACGGACTTCAGACCTCGACCGGGCTCGAGCGCGGCGTCCTCGCGAGCGACGACGTCGCGGACGTGATGGCGCGGATCCCGCAACTGACGCCCGGCGTGGAGCTCGTGCGCGCGGTGCTCGCGAAGCGCGGTGGCGCCAAGGCGAGCCCGCACGCGGATGCGCTCGCGCGCCTGGTGCCGGCGGCGCCGGATCCGTGGTGGTACACGCTCGAGGCGCTGTGGCAGGTCCACGAGCTGGCCTACGACGGGCCGGCCCTGGTCGCGGCGACGCGCTCGCTGATCGCGCGCGATCGCTATCACCGGCGCACGTTGCAGATGGCGATGCGCTCGGCGCAGATCGCGAACGAGCCGGAGGCGGTCGTCGATGCGATCGATCGCGATCTCGCGCTCGCCGATCAGGTGATCAATCCGTTCCAGAAGCTCGTCGAGCAGCCGCGCGAGTGGCAGGCGACGGTCGCGGCGGTGCCGGCCCCAGCACAGCGCGCGCTCGCGTGGCGCGTGCTGCAGCGCGCCGGGTTGAACAAGCCGTCGCCGGAGCTCGCGGCGTGGGCCGCGCAGCAGGTCGTGGCCGAGCCGGCGGGCGTCGCGCTCGTCGGCGATGCGTTCGCCGCGATGGATGCCGACACCCAGAGCGGCGTCGTCGGTGCGATCGCGCGCGTGATCGATCGTGCCGATCATCCGCTCGTCGCGATCCTGCTTGCATGCATCGACGGGCCGGAGCCGGCGGCGACCGACTTCGGCGCGCAGTTCACGATGAAGCGCGCGAAGGGCGCGGCGCTGACGGCGCTGGCACCGTGGTTCCACACGCCGGCGCTGTTCGAGCGGCTGATCACGCTCGTCGAGCGGCCCGCGAGTGGCAGCGTCGTCGATCTGTTCTGGGCGAAGCTATTCTCGCCCTCGGAGCAGGCGAGCTACGTCGTCCCCGCGCTCGACGCCGCACAGGCCGTACGCGCCGCGAAGGCGCTGATCGCGACCGAGCTGCGCCATCCGTCGATCCACGCGCGCAACGCGGCCGGGCACCAGCTGTATCGGTTCTCGCACCCAGGCGCCGAGACGTTCCTGATCGATGCGCTCACCGACTACGGCGTGCGCTATGCGGCCGCGAAGGGCCCGGGCGGTGCGGTGCTCGATCACGGCAAGACGGAGCACGATCAGCTCGAGGACCTGGTCGCGAACCTCTACGCCGCGGTGCGCGGCCTCCGCACGCCGGCCTCGCGCGAGGCGCTGGTCGAGCGCTTGTTCGCGGAGCGCCGCTCGTACTGGCGGCTCGGGTCGGCGATCGGTGAGATCTGGACGCCGGACCTCCACGCGCGCGTCATGCAGCTGCTCGCGGAGCGCCGCGATGCGCGCGCGGCCGGCGCGTACGCGTACGCGCTGCACGAGTTCGTCAAGAAGGGCGCGCCGCTCGTCGATCTCGCGAAGCTGGTCCGCGAGTGGCAGGGCGATACCGAGGTCGCGCGCGGCTTTCTCCACTACGCGCTCGTCGTCGGGATCTGGGCGGCGCTCGAGGCGCGCGACTACGAGCTCGTGCGGCTCGCGCACGAGAACGCGGCGTGGATCGCGGAGCCCGCATTGTCGCCGGATGCCTTCGCGCGCGGGCGCGCGTGGCAAGACCCGCTCGACACCGAGGACGGCAAGCGCGCGCTCGCGGCGGCGCTGTCGGGCGAGGCGGCCGCGGAGCGCACCGCGCTGCAGGTCGCGGCCAAAAAGGCGCGCGCGGCCGGCAAGCCGAACCTCAAGATCAAGGGTGCAGCGCTTGGCCAGCTCGCCGGTGCGCAGGTCGCGACGCGCCTGCTCCACGACGCGAAGACCGGCGAGATCTGGTTTCGCGATCGCGAAGGCGTCGTGCACTACTTCGACGGCTACGACGTCGTGCCGGCGCCGTTCACCGCGCGCGCGGTCGGCTTCGAGGGGCCCGCCGCCGAGCTCGCCGGCGAGATCGCGCTCGCCGAGCGTGCGTTGTGGTGGGGCCACCACGCCGAGGAGTTCCGCGATGCGGTGCGGTTCGGCCGCCGCGTGCTGTTCGCGTGGGGCGTCAACAACGGCTCGTTCGAGCGCTATGCGCTGAGCTTCCCCGACGCGGCACACGCCGCGCGTGCGTTCGCCCAGCTGCGCGCGAACCCGGCGCCCGGCTTCACCGAGTCCGAGGCGTACTACCTGCCGGGCAAGGGTGCGATCGCGCGCACCTACTACGTGCGCGAAGGCGCCGGCGAGCCGCAGCGCAAGACGCTCGCGATCGTCGACGGCATCCTCGAAGGCGCCGGCGATCTCGGCAGCGAGGCTGCTGCGATCGCGGAGCACACCCGGCGCGAGCTCGCGTGGCTCGCCGGTGGCGGCGTGATGGCCTCCCTCGAGTGGGCCGACAACCGCCGCCGCCGTACCGACCTCACGGTGCGCGAGTGGATCGGCAAGCGCGTGCGAAGCGACGGGAAGTCCGCGGCGTGGCACGTCGAGGCGCTCGCGGAGATCGGGCACTACCTCGCCGATCACCACTACAAGGTGCCGCTCGAGGTCCAGCTGGTGTCGCCGGCGACGCCGGCCGACATCGCCGCGTTCGCGGCGTCGCGCACGGTGACGGTGCCGACCGCGCTCGACACGCTGTGGCGCACGATCGGGGCGTCGAGCTGGCGGCTCGGCGAGCGCGGTGCACGGCTGCTCGCACCGCTCGAGGTGCTCGCTCGGCGTCCCGTCGCGCGCGCCGCGGCAGAGGCCTACCTCGCGAAGTTGGCACCGGCCGCGGCCGAGCAAGCCGCGCCGCTGTTGCGCTCGCTCGACGTCGTGGTCGAGGCGCTCGATGGCCGGCCGCTGACGTTCGTGGCGGACGTCGCGCGCGATGACGATCGCGTGTTCACGCACGCGGCGGACCACGTCCACGACTTCTGGTGGGAGTCGTCGCTGGGCTGGATGCTCGCGACCGGTCTGTTGTCGGATCTCGAGGACGCGATCGCGACCTCGGCGCCGAGCGTCGAACGGCTACGCTACGGCGAGCGGGCAACCTCGGCGAAACCGGCGAAGCCCAAGCAAGCAAAGGCCGCGAAGGCAAAGGCGAAGCCGGCGAAGGCGAAGCCGAAGCGCCCCGTGGCCAAGAAGCCGGCCAAGAGGTCGAAGAAGCCGGTCAGGAAGCCCGCCAAGAAGTCGGCGAAACCCGCAGCGCGCGCGAAGCCCAAACGTCGTAGTTGACGGCGAATCGTTTGACGTCCTAGTGTTCGCGCGTTTTCGCAATGACCACTACCCAGACCGAGCGAACCGAGCCCACCGGCGAGACCCTTCAGTTCATGCAGCGCATGTGGGAGCTCGTCCACGCGCTCGACGTGCGTTCCAAGCGGATGGTGAAGTCGGTCGGAGTCACCGGCCCGCAGCGGCTCGTGATCCGGATCATCGGCCAGAAGCCCGGCCAGACCGCGAGCCAGATCGCGAGCACGCTCGGCAAGCATCCCTCGACGCTGACCGGCGTGCTCTCGCGGTTGCAGAGCCGCGGCATGATCACGCGCACCGCGGATCCCGAGGATCGCCGCCGCGCGCGCTTCGCGCTGACCCCGGCCGGCAAGAAGATCGACAAGCTGCAGAAGGGCACCGTCGAGGCGGCGGTGCGCCGCGCGCTCGCCCGCAGCGATGCGCGACACGCTCGCTGTCCTCGTCGAAGAGCTCGACCGCGAAGATTAGCGAGCGTTTGCGTCATCGTGATCGTGAGCGTCTACGTGATCGTGATCGATCGTCGTGATCGTGGCCGCGCACGTGAACGTGAACGGTCGTCGTGATCGTGATCGTGCGACGTGATCGATCACGGGTCAGATCACGCCCACGATGATCGTTCACGATCACGTGCGCGGCCACGATCACGACGATCGATCACGATCACGTAGACGATCACGTCCACGATCACGTGATACGTAGCTTGTCGTGCATCGCAGCCTCGGGCTCGGCGTTGCCGCGGAGCTCCGCGACGAGGGCCATCAACGCGATCCGGCCGCGCGGCAGGTGCCAGCGCTCGAGCAGCTCGGCGGCTGCGGCATCGTGGCTCCAGAACTGCTTGCTGCGCGCGAGCGTCTCGATGATCTCGACGAATCGCTTCGCGTACGGGCGTTCGAACGTGCCCTCGGTCGGCCCGAACGCGAGCAGGAGCAGGCCGCGCGCGAACGCGATCACCGAGCGCGCGTCGACCTCCTCGACGACTGCGCATAGCTGGTGCGCGACGGAGCGCGCGTCGGGCGTGCGGATCGCTCCGGCGGCGAGCGCGATCTGCGCGAGGACGTGGACCTCGGCGAACGGCAGCTCGGCGTAGCGCTTCGCGTAGTCGCGCCAGCCGCGCAGCGCGTCGTCGAGGCCGTGTACCGCCTCGCGCGGCGCCTCGGCGCCCTTGTGGAGGCCGAGCGCGATCGCGGTGGTCGCGCGCACGAGCGCGTCCTTGTCGGCGAGCAGCGGCGCGGCGTCGGCGTTCGTGAACGTCGGGAGCTCGATGAAGCACCGCGCGGCGCACGCTCGCAGCGTCGCATCGGCATCGCGGCGCGCGATCTCGAGGATCGCCGGCTTCGCCGCAGGCGCGAGCTTCGCGAGCTCGAAGATCCGGCGCCGGTCGACGAGCGGTGCGGTCGCGAACTGCGCGAAGATCTGCGGCCACGACGCGTCGAGCGCGCGGGCCGTCGCGCGCAGCGCCGCGAGCCCATCCGCGGCGCCGCCGTTCGGCGTCGACGTGCGCGCCGTCGCGATGCCATCGTCGGAGGTCCCGGTGTGGGGCAGGGCGGCATCGCCGAGCTCGGCAAACAGCGCGAGCACGCTCGAGCGGTCTAGTGCGGGATGCGCGAGGAGGCGCGCGAGGTACGGCACGACCCGCGCGGTCGCCGCGAACACGGCGCGATCGGCGATCACCTCGGCGCGGATCGCGCGCAACGCGTAGTCGCGCACGAGCGGCTCCTCGGCGACGAGTGCGCGGACCAGGCGCGGAAACCGCTCGACGTCGACCTCGCGCGCGCCGACCAGCTCGGCCCACGGCTCGTCGTCGATGCCGGCGAGCTGCGCCGGCGTCGCGAGCGCCGCCTCGTCGTGGCGGAACAGCGCTTCGCCGAGGCGCGCCGCCAAGCCGCGCCCGGTCGGCTCGTGGGCGATCGCGAACGACGTCGTATCGACCTCGCGGCGCAGCGACCCACGCGCGTCGAACAGCCGCCACGTGCCGAGGAGCGTGCCGACGATCGGCCGCACCACGGGTGGCGAGGGCGGCGCGTCGCTGGGCGAGCCGTCGGCGACCGCCGCCACCGCGTGCGCCGCGACCGCGTCGTTCGGCACCGCGGCACTCTGGCTCGGCGTGTCGAGTAGGCCGGTCGCGGCGTGGACCTTGCTGCCGTCGTGATAGAGCACGCACGCGAGCGCCGTGCCCTCGCGCCTCGCCTCGAACCGGCGCGCGCCGCGCTCGCCTTTCTCGGTGACCGAGACCAGCGCGTCGCCGTCGAACACGCGCGCGGTCTCCTCGGCGAGCGAGCCGTCGCCGAGCCACACCGCAGCGTAGACTTGGCGGCCGCGCTCGTCGGTGCGCGTGCGCAACGAGATCCTGCCCGCTTCGCCGTAGAGCTCGCGCTGCTCGCCAGCCGCGTCGCGTTGCGTCTTCTTCTCGAGCGTGCCGTCGGGTCGATACTTCGCGAGCAGCATCGCGTCGCCGTGCACGTCGCGGTGCTCCTCGTGGCGCAGCACGCCCTCGCGCGACCACCACCGCCAGCGCCCGAGTTGGGTGTTCGTGCCGCGCTCGATCTCGCCGTCGACCCAGCGCTCGATATCCGGAAACCACCGCGCATCCGCGCTCACGCTCGACGGCCGCGGCGGCAGCGGCTGGCCGTCGGGCCCGCACTCGGCGCCGTCGCGCGCGAAGTAGCGGATCGTGTAGTTGGTCTTGCCGTCGCGCGTGTAGTAGCGCACCGACCACACGTTCGGCGCGGCCTGCGCGAACGGCTCGGCCGTCGGCGCGGCGCTGCGATGGAACACCGAGTCCATGATCACGCCCTCGACCCAGTCGGCCTCCGACGCGACGGTCCCGTCGGGGTGGAAGTTGATGTTCTTGCCGTGAACGCGGCCGTGGTCGTAGTGCGACTCGCCATGCAGCGTGCCCTCGCGCGTCCAGCTGCGGAACGCGCCGTGGCGGCGGCCCTCCGCGTCGAGCTCGCCGTGGACCCACTCGAAGCCCGGCTCTTTCGGGTCCCACCGCGCTTCCGGGGGCACGCTCGCAGGCCGCGGCGGCACCGAGTTGTCGGGGCGGGCCATGCAGATCGAGTCTACAGCGAATCGAGGAACGGGATGACCGCCGCGGCGACTCGCGCGCAGCCTCCCGGTGTGTGCGTCACGCGATGCGACGTCTCGAGTTGGATCCCCGCGTACTGCTGGTCCACGAATTCGATCCGGAGCGCCGTGCAGATCGCCGCGCCGACTCCCGAGTACGGTTGATTCGCGCGGACGTCGAGCCCGGCGGCGCGCAGCCGGAACAACAAGCGCTCCGCGAGCGCGGCCTCGAACGCGTGCGTCGGATCGTAGAGCACGCCGACATCGAACGTCCGGATCGCGGGATCGAGTGCCGGGTCGAACGTGTGCGACGACAAGTGCAGCACCTCGCCGGCCTCGACGAGCCGCGCCTTGCACTCGCGGCGGACCGCCTCCCAGTACGGCGCGTGAAACATCGCGAGCCGCGCCGCGCGATCGCCGCTCGACAGGTGTGCGTTGCCGGGGACCACCGCGCCGTAGCACACCGTCGGGCACACATCCGGGTGCTCGGGACCGCGGTTGAGATCGACGAACATTCGGGTGAACGAACCGGCATGGACCGCGATGCCGGCGTGCTCGGAGATCTGCGCGATGATGTCGTACGCGCCGTGGTCCCAACCCGCCTGGGTCTGCAGCACGTCGCTCGCGACGCCGAGGTCGACCTCCGGTGGCAGCGTCCACGACGCGTGCTCGCACGACAGCACCAGACTGGTCACGAGCGGCTAGCGTATCACTTGAACGGGCGATCGGTAGCGCGGGGCACGAGCAGCGCGGCGAGCGCGGCGGCGACGACGACGACCCCGCCGTGGATGATGCCGATGTGTGGCCCATCCGCGATCCGGCAGTGCATGTGGAGGAGCAGGCCGCCGAGGCAGCCGCCGGCGGCGCCGAGCGTCGCGGCGATCCAGCGCGAGAACACCGGGACCGCGCCGCGCAAGAAGATCGCGCCGAGCACGACCGGGACGAGTGCGGTCGCGAGCCCGAGCCACAGGCAGCCGTGCCCGCGCAACAGGTGCGGCATGCCGTAGTGCATGCTGTCGCGGCCGTGGGGATGGATGTTGAGCCCGAGCGCGATGAACGCGACGGAGGTCACCAGCGTGATCGCGAGCGCGGCGCGCCACCGCGGCGTCATCGTGCCGGCGCGCGGCACGAGCGCGAAGTAAGTCGCGAGCGAGAAGCCGATGAACCACGCAGCGCCGGCGCCGGCGATCCATGCCTTCGGCAGCTCGCCGAGGTCGGCGCGCAGCGACAGGAAGGCGAGCAAGAGGCCCGCGTAGACCAGCGATGCCGCGATGAACATGCCGAGCTGGCGGACCGGCCGGCGCGGCGACACCGGCGCGATCGACGCGAGCTCGGCCTCGAGCACGGCCGACAGCTCGGGCAGCTCCGGCGCGGCCTCGGCGGCCAGCGCCCCGAGCGCACGCTCGACGACGGGCGACTCTGCGCTGCCGGCGGGCGGCGCGGTGGATGCGCGCCGCGCGGTCTTGTCGTCCGGACGGTCGGGGGCGCTCACGCGGCCTCTCCGGTGCTCGGGGTCTTGGCCTTCTTGCCGAGCAGCCGGCGCAACGCCTCGTAGCCGCGGTGCGCGCGGACCTTCATCGCGCCGACCGTGGTGCCGGCGATCGCGGCGGCTTCGGCGACCGACTTGCCCTCGAGCTTGGTCAGCACGACCGCTTCGCGCTGCTGGGTCGGCAGCACCGACAGTGCATCGAGCGCGGCGCGCGCGAGCTCGGGGTCGGCGCGCGGCTCGTCGACGCGGTCGGCGGACTCGCCGGTGAGGCCGGCGGGCACCTCGGGGAGCTCGTCGCCGCTGGTGCGCACGACGGCGCGGGCGGTCTTGCGGGCCTCGTCGAGGAACGTGCGGTGCGCGATCGAATAGAACCAGGGCAGGGGGTCCGCGCCGACGACGTAGGCGCCCCGCGCGCGATGGATCTTGAGAA
>Ga0193728_1001023_pt1 | contig 13987 bp, 13 predicted proteins | sample U1c1metaG_FD_143037 | JGI IMG/M metagenome (GOLD analysis project Ga0193728, IMG submission 143037) | Soil microbial communities from a riparian zone of the East river system, Colorado, United States - U1c1 | ecosystem: Environmental > Terrestrial > Soil > Riparian zone | place: USA: East River...
AATCAATCTCGGCGATCGGCATCGTCTCGTCGCCGACGATTCCGACATTGACCTCACGCCCCGGGATGAACCGCTGCACCAGCACTTCGTCCCAGCCCTCGAACATTGCTTCGATTCTGGCGGAAAGAGCACGCATGCTCCGGACAACCGATCGCTGCTCGATGCCGACAGACGCATCCTCCGCGACCGGCTTGCAGATGGCCGGGAATCCGACGCTCGTGATTTCATCGCCGCGACGAACGTGGCTCCAGCGAGGGACCGGCAATCCGGCGCGGTCGAGCACGCCGTTGACGACGTTCTTTCTGAGAGTGAGCGCCGTCGTCCAGCTCGAGCTTCCGGTGAAAGGAATTCCGAGGAGCTCGAGCACCGAGATGACCATCGGCTCGTATACGGCCTCTCCGTCGATACCTTCGACGAGATTGAAGATCAGATCGAACTTTCCTCTGCGGACGCGCTCGACCCAGCGGCCGTCGTTGCTGACCGGCACGCGGACGACCTCCGTCGCCCAATCGAGAAGCGCGCTCTCGACCGCCTCGATGGAGTCGAGCAGCTGCACCTCGGGCGCCTTACCGAGGGCCGAAAGCCCATCGAACAACAGGGCGATTTTCATTTGGTGTTCCTCCGCGTGGTATCGGTCACGCCGATCCGCTGGCGGCGAGCGCTGGAGCGCTCTGTGCTTCGCTGCCAGGCGAACGGGAGCGATCGAGATCGACTCCCTGCCGCGCGGCAGCATACTTCAGACAATTCTGAATGAGCTCTTCATAGCCGATTCCCGCCGCACGAGCGGCTTTCGGCAGGCACGAATTGTCCGCCGGATCGGGAAGAATTCCCGGCAGCGGATTCACTTCGAGCACGTTCGGTTTTCCGGAAGCATCGAGACGGACGTCGATTCTCGCCCAGTCTCGGCAGCCGAGCACACGGAAGGCATCGAGCGTTACACGCTCAATAGACGCCTGAAGCTCCCGCGTGATACGCGCAGGACACTGGAAAATATCGAGCGGATTCTCGGGGCGATCCCAGACGAACTTCGCATCGAAGCTGTAAATGGGGAGCGCGCCTTTGGGCAGCGTCTCGAAATTCATCCCGACGATGGGCAGCACGACCGCCTCATCGCCGTTACCGACGACAGCGCACGTGAATTCCTTGCCGGGCAGATATTCCTCTACGAGAACCGGCTGTCTGTAGTTCTCGAGTAGGAAAGCGGTCTGCCTGGAAAGGTGTCCGCGATCGAAGCAAAGGTTGGCGTCGGTGATTCCCTTGGACGAGCCTTCGTGGAGCGGCTTGACGAAAAGCGGAAACGCGAGCTGCTCGGTGACCGCCCCGAGATCCTCGACCCGCTCGACGACGGCAAACCTCGGCGTTGGGATGCCGTGAAAGGTCAGCGTCTCCTTCGTTCGCGCCTTGTCGAGGCAAAGCGTCAGGGTGAAAGGATCGCTTCCGGAGTAGGGAATTCCGTAAAACTCGCAGATTGCCGGAACGTGGGATTCGCGATTCACTCCGTGAAATCCTTCGGCAATGTTGAAGACGATATCGGGATTCGCCTGACGAAGTCTCTCGGGAAAATCCTCTCTCGCCTCGAGGCGAACCACTTTTCCAAGGCGGGAAAGAGCCGCCTCGACAGCGGCGATAGTAGTCGGACTGTCCCACTCGGCGAACTCGTCGCGGGCGATTAGCTCCGCGATGGTGAGGCCGAGAATTCTACTAGGAGGTTCTTCATCGGGGCGGGGAAGCTCCCCGTCTTCCTGACGGCCGCCCTCTGAAACTGGGCTGGTGAGCTCTGTTGGCTCGGGCTTTTGATTGTAGGCTAGTCCGATAACGGTCATCGACACCCTACGAACGATCTAGCGATCGAATCATTGATGACGAGTATATAAACGCGGACCACCAGGCGCAATAATTATTCCGCGTTTTGGAAAAGAAAAAAAATCCCGAAAAAAACTTTTTTGGAGTCCCGCAGATTTTTTTGAGTTTTTCCGGAGACCGATTCTCAGACTTTGTGGTAGACGATCCGCGCCGCCTCTATGCGATCCTCGGCTCGATAGAGCTCGAAGTCGGAGAAGAAGCCGGGAGTTTCCCTCTGCAGCAGCTTGAGGACGGCGATCGCGCAGCGACGGATCTCGAGCTCCGCTCCCTCGCTCGAGCGAAGCTCCAGCATCGTTCTCCATGCTCTCGCGTTAGCGGTCACGACGATTTTCGTCTCGGTGGAATTGGGAAGAACTCCTCTGGCTGCCTCTCTCGCCATCTTGCGCCGGTGGACCTTGTCGGCGACCCAGCTATAGCGTTCCATCAGATGCTCGACGAGTCGAACGTAGCTTTGCTGGGCCTGATCGATCTGTGTCTGCCACTCTTTTTCGAGGGCCTCCTCTCCTACAATCGCGGGGGGCACGACGAAGTTGGCCTGCGACTCGTCGACATACCGCTGACTGAGCTGGCTATACGCGAATCCGGCGCGATGGCGAACCAGCTCGTGGGTCAGGGAGCGACTGACTCCCTCGAGCAGAAGGGAATAGTTCGCGTGCTCGAGAACGCTTCCATGTCCCTGCTTCTTGATGTTCTCGAGGTAATCGCGGGTTTCACGGTTCGCCGGGTTCTTCTGGCTCATGTAGCAGAGACGGCCGGCGTACTCCGCGAGTCTCTCCCCATCGGTGCTCTCTCCGAGCCAGCGGACCTTCAGATGCTCCGGCTCCAGAAAGACGGGACGCGCGAGGAGGGTTACTACTGGCTCGGTGTAGTACAAGAGATTTCGGGAAAAGGAAACTGCAACTGAAGACTACCTGCCAGGGGCTGACAGCGGGACAGCGATTGGCTGCGGGCTACCTTCCAATGAAAGCCCGCGCGCGAGAAAGCTAAGATGGTCCACCGATCAATGACAGCCGGAAGCGATCGTATGCGCGGGCTTTTACCAGATCGTCGAGTGCTGCTCTCGCTTTCTCCGGCAGAGGGGGAAGCGACGGATCGTATTTGATGTCGGTGATCGCCTTCTGTTGCGGGAGCGGGACCTTCACGCCGGCGTTGAAGATGTTCGACGGATCGAATGCGCTCTTGATGAGCGCAAAGGCGCTGATCGCGTCTTTATGCCAGACCCGCTTGAGCAAAGGCGTCCTGATTCTGCCATCGCCGTGTTCTCCGGTGAGCGTACCACCTAGGCGCGCCGTAAGTCCGACGACATCATCCAGGAGATCCTGGACTGTCTTGCGCCAATCCGGCTGGCGGACGTCGATCAGCGGATTCACATGGACGTGGGCATCTCCGGCATGCCCGAAAATCACTCCGCTCACTTCCCGCTTTGCCAACGCGTTCCTTACTCCCTGTATGTAATCCGGAAGCTTCGGCAGGGGCACGGCTCCGTCCTCGATGAACTGCATCGATATCTTGTGTTCGAGCTCGGAGAGGATCGGGCTCGCAGCGTGTCGCAGCTCCCAGAGATCGTGTTCCGCCTCGGGCGTCAGCGCGACATCCACGTCGCGGGCGCCGGAATCCTTGAACGCGTTCGCCAGTCGGTTGGCTCCCTCGGCGGCGGCATCCGCGGTGTCGGCCTCGACCTCCGCGAGAAGAATCGCCGCGGTTCCTTCCATCTGCTTGCTGAATTTCTCGTCGCCAGCGCGCGCCGCGGCGGCGTATGCCAGGAACGTCCGGTCCAGAAGCTCGCACGCGCTCGCTCCTGCTTCGACGGCCTTCGTCGCCGCCACCGTCGCCTCTTCCAGCGATGAAAATGTTCCCAGCAGGCTGCTGGTTGCCGCGGGCAGCGGAGAGAGAGTGAGCTGGACGGAGACAATGATTGCCAGCGTCCCCTCACTTCCGACAAGCAGATCCACAAGATCCGCTTTCGCGGCGTAGTCGTGAATCGCGTATCCCGACGATTCCTTACGAACGCCGAGATGGAGAATCGGACGCCGCGTGTCGCTCGAGACGATCGCGCCGTGGACGTCGCGCAGGAATCGGGTGATGGCCGAGATTCTCTTCGGGGCTTCCTCCCCTCGAGTGATTATTGCTCGGTCTCCATCGCTGAACACACAGTCTATGGCGTTCACCCACGGGCGAGTCGAGCCGTAGCGCAGGCTATGGGGGCCTGCCGCGTTGGTCGAAACCATCCCACCCAGAGTACAGAAGCTTCCACTCGATGGATCAACCGGGAATCGCAGTCCCTTCCTCCTCGCGGCCACGTCGAGGGCCGACCAGATGACTCCCGGATCGGCCCACACCGTGCGATCTCTCTCGACGATCCTGCCAAGGTGGTTGATGCGCGAAAGATCCACGACGACGCCGGGTCCAATCGCTCCGCCAGACATACTGCTTCCGGAGCCGCGCGGGATGAGATTCGTCCGCGTCTCCGCCGCCCACTTCACGAGTGCGACGACATCCTCGGCGTCTACTGGAACGGCAACAGCGGCTGGAATCGCGCGCCCAATGCCGGCAGCCTCGGAATACACGGCGCGAGCGAGGTCGTCTTCGCGAAAATAACCGCGGAATCCCGGAAGGCTCACAATCCGAGACTGCTCACGCGCGGCGGAGTCGTCGAATAATCGTAGAAACCTTTGCCCGATTTCCTGCCCAACATTCCCGCCAGAACCATTCGCTTGAGCAAGGGCGGCGGAGCGTAGCGGCTGTCTCTGTACTCCTCGAACATGATCTCGGCGATCTTGTAGACGGTATCGAGCCCGACGAAGTCGAGGAGCGTAAACGGTCCCATTGGATGCCCGGCACCGAGCTGCATCCCTTTGTCGATGTCCTCGATCGAGGCGACGTTGGACTCGAGCGCCCTGATCGCGTCGACCATGTAGGGGATCAATAGCAGATTCACGACGAATCCGGAGCTGTCCTTCGCCCGAATCGGCTCCTTGTCCAGCCACCGCACGAAATCCAGCGCGCGCTCTTCAGTCTCCTTGCTTGTGGTGATTGTCCGGATGACTTCCACCAGCTTCATCAGCGGCACGGGGTTGAAGAAGTGCATGCCGAGCATTCGATCGGGTCGTCCACTCGCGGCAGCCATCGCAATGATCGTGAGGCTCGATGTGTTCGACGCGAAGATCGCATCGGGATGCGCGATCTGATTCAGCTGGGACCATAGATCGTTCTTAACCGCCAGGTCTTCGACGACTGCTTCTATGAAGAGGTCGGCGTCGGCCAATTCCTTCAGATCGGTGACGAAGCGAAGATTCCCCAGAGTCTTGTCCCGCTCCGATTCGGTCACCTTTCCGCGCTCGATCCCTTTGGCGAGGGACTTTTCGATTGATTGTCGGGCTTTCAGGGCGAGCGCGTCTGACACCTCACGCACAGTCGTAGGGAATCCAGCCGCGGCCGAGACCTGGGCGATTCCGCTTCCCATCAAGCCTCCGCCAAGCACGGCGACCTTTCCTATCTTCTTCATCGAGCGACTCCACGTCTCGTGCGATTGCGCTCCAATCTATCCTCTCGGCAACCGCGTCCGCGGAGAAATCACGCCGAGGAGCCCTGGTCTCTCGAACTCGCCGTGCTCGAGCCGGTCGAGGATCTGCTCCAGCGCAAGCTGTACGCTGGAGAGCACGTCGCGGTGCGAGCGTGCCACCCTGTACGCCGCGAGCGTGCCGCCGGCAAAGGGAAGAACGGCAAAGCCGGCAGCAATGAAGAGTGGAATGTGGGCGACTATGAGCCCGAGGCCGACGATTCCGCTCGCGGCCGCTCCCATCGTCCCCAGAAATCCTCCGACTCCAACCCGACGCGCTCTGCTGGCGTGAATATCGGCGTCGAGTCTGACGACGACGCGCGTGGCGTCGACCGGAAGTACCGTCGCGGACACCTGGCTCGCATCCATCAGATAGAAGCCGCGGCCGCTGACGTTGACCGTGCGTCTCAGTTTGCCGAACAGTCCCCGCTGCGGCTCCCATGTGATTCGATCGGCGAAGCGGCGCTGCACCTGAAGACATTCGTCGCGGAGCATCCATCCATCGATGGTCGCCAGCACATCTCGTGGAGTTCCTGGGACAGTCCTAGTCGCCGTGGCGAAGCTGGCTCCGGCGATCTGCGCCACGATACCACGCTCTTCGGGAACGTTGATGCGCGTTCTTTCTTCCGCCAGCGCCTGATTGATTGTCGCGGGATTCAGCCCGACTTCGTTGCCGATGTCGAGCAGCTGACTCTCGCTGATCAGATCACTGGACTCGGGAAGCGCGCCTGCGCCCTGAAGCTCCGCCGCCCTTGCGAGCACGCGCTCGAGCGCCTGGCGATCCAGCAGTGTCTGTCGTGCCGGAAGGGGCGCCGGCAGTGGAGACTTCTTCTCTTCGGGCATGCAGAATTATATCTGCTTATATCCCCCCGAGTACGACATCAAGCTGGCGGCTCAGGGCGTCGCGAATGGTATCGGCGAGCGCGAATGTAGCCGTGAACGTCGACTGAAGGTTCGCTCCCGGCGCCCGGTTCACTGACTTCAAATAGTAGCGCATGTATCCGTCGAGAAGCTCCGGCGACGTGCGTTGAATAAGAAGCGCGCCGCCGCGGACTGCCGCCGCGCTCTGGTAGCGCTCGCCCAGTCCGGTTCGGCGCTGCTCAGGAGTGATGTTGTCGTTGACGGCAGTGGCGGCGATCCCGCTTACTGCTTCGTGCGCGATCACGTAGATCGCCTCGGCCGCATCACTCGGCCGTGCCGGAAAAGTGACCGTAAGCATGTTCGACTGCTTGCCGCTGGTCACCGATCGACCTTCGCCGTCGAGAGGCAGGGAAAGGAGAACTGTTCCCTGAGCCTGCTGCGTGTTATTCAGAAAGCTCTGCATCCTCGGCCGGTAGGTGCGCTGCCAGAGGGTATCGACCAGATCGAGCACGTTGCTGCGCTCGCGTTGCTGCTCGACCCAGTAGGAGTGGTAGAACTTGCTGCTCTCGTCGTCGAGCGATTGCACGAAGAGCCGCAGCCAGTCGCGGTCAGCGGGGGTCTGGAAATAGGCGGCAAGCATGGCCATCGCACCCACCTGTGCCTGCGACGAAGCGGCGCGTGGATCGCCGTTGGCTTGGACGAACCGATCGACGGTTTGTGTGAGCTCGGCCCACGTCCCGAAGGAGAGCGGAACGAACTGCGCGTTCACGAGCTGTGGATTGGTTGTGAGCCTCGCGCGGAGCTTGTCGTGGTTGGCGTCCAGCTGGGTAACGACGTTCGCCTTGTTCTTGAGAACGATCATGTCGGTGCTGTAGCCGCGTTTGAAGAAGGGCACGAACGTGGTGTCTTCCTGGAGCATTGCATATCCGTGCAACCAGAGATCGACGTGCTCCCTCGTTTTGATCGGCCAGATTGTGGTGGGCTGTCCGGGCGTTGCACCCGGGCCGCTCGTCGCAGTGCCTCCCGTGCCGCCGCCGACGGAAGCGCAGGCCGCGACAAACGCGACGACCGATGCCAACCCGAATGCTCTGACCAATTGCTTCATGATTTCCTCGTTCGCTGCGACGAGCGCAGATTATTGAATGGATTCAACTATGACCGCGATACCCTGGCCGCCGCCGATGCATGCGGTGCCAAGGCCGTATCGTTTGCCCTGATCGCGCAAAGCATGCAGTAGATGGGCCGTGATCCTCGCTCCGGAAGCCGCGAGCGGATGACTCAGCGCAATGGCTCCGCCATGCACGTTCAGACGCTCGAGGGGAAGCGATAACTCGCGCTCGACCGCGCACGTTTGGGCAGCGAAAGCCTCGTTGACTTCGATCAGGTCCACGTCCTTCATCGACAGACCCGCCTTTGACAATGCTGCTTTCGATGCCGGCACCGGGCCGATTCCCATCACTGCCGGATCCACGCCCGCAACGCCCCATGCCACCAATCTTCCGAGCGGCTTTAGCTTGCGCTCGCGCGCAAACTTCTCGCTGGCGATAACCATCGCGCCGGCCCCATCTCCGATGCCGGATGCATTTCCGGCGGTTACGACACCGCCTTTGCGGAATACCGGCTTGAGCGCGGCCAGCTTCTCCGCCGTCGTGTCGGGACGCATATGTTCGTCGATCGCGAGCTCCTCGATCTTCCCGGTCTTGGGATTCGGAATCGGAAAGGGGACAACTTCATCCTTGAACACACCCTTATCCCACGCCGCTTTCGACAACTGCTGCGACCTCAGCGCGAATTCATCCACACAAACGCGATCGAGCTTGTATCTCTCCGCCAGATTCTCGGCGGTCTCCGCCATGCCGAGCCCGACGTAGGAATCGGTGAGTCCCTCCCAGAGCGTGTCATCCATCGGCGGCCCTTTTCCGAGTGGCGTACCCCATCTGATGCCTCGCACCACGTGCGGAGCCTGCGACATCGACTCGGCGCCGCCGACAAGGCAGACCTGCGCGTCGCCGAGGATGATCTCCTGAGCCCCACTCACTACGGCCTGAAATCCCGAGCCGCATAAACGATTTAGCGTGAGTGCCGATGTCTCCTGGCGGCAACCCGATTTGAGCGAAACGTGACGGGCGAAATAGATGGAATCGCTCGTGGTATAGAGCACGTTGCCGAAAATCGTCTGATCGACGTCAGTGGCGCTGATTCCGGCGCGCTCGATCGCGATCTTCGAAGCGTGAACCGCAAGATCGACAGGCGAGAACCCTTTTAGCTTTCCGCCGAAGGTGCCGAACGGCGTTCGCAGCGCCGAGAGAAAGACTACGCCAGCTTGCTCCGTTGTAACGCGCATATCTACGCCTTCTTCCCGCAGTTGACGCAGAATTTCCAAACGGGATCGAGCTCCGCGCCGCAGCCCGCGCAATGTTTCGCGGCGAGGTTCTGTCCGCAGTGGGGACAGTAAATCGCGGTGCGTCCTTCGGGCAAAGTGCCTCCGCAGAATTTGCAGCCGACTACTGCTTCCATTGTCGATAATGCCGGCGCCACGAATGACGTGCTCGCTTCTCCGGGGGTGCCGCCGTTTCCATTTCCCGCCTGACCAGCGCGGCCGACGGAATAACCGCCCGCATTCTGGGCCGGAATTGCGACCCCGATTTTCTGAAGGGCGTCGGGGGCGAGCGAGATTCTCGCTTCCGCATAATCGCGAAAGGCACCGACATCCGCGTTCGGCGACTCGATCTCCTTTTTGAGCCGATCCTGCATTGCCTGGTCGGCGCGAACGTAACCCTTTTCGCCGGAGAGCAGCCGAGTCAGCGCGGCTTCGTAGTCCTGATTTGTTTCGATACCGAGGTCGCGGCGGTAATGGCGGTAGGGGACGAGGGTGTCGTACAGCTCCTGAACCGTGAACGGCACGCTCAGGTACTCGGCGTGTCCGTTCCTGATGTTATGAACCAGACGCTGAAAGAGACGGTCTAGGTCGTCCATGCTCGCTTACCCGGCTGGAATGATTTGAGATCGGGGAACGGCGACATGTCCTTCAGGCTGACGGTGCCTTCCTTCTGCGTCGTTACCCAGCTGTCGAACTCTGATTCCCGTAACCCACTCGAGTTTGTCTGTTCCGCCGCCGCCCGGGTCGCCAGGAAATTCGCGTATTCGTTCTGGGGCTGTCCGTTGTGGCCGCGCACCCATCGCCACTGAACCTCATGATTCGACACTGCGGCGTCCGCTTCCTTCCAAAGCTCGAGGTTCATGATTGGCCCGCCTTTCTTTTTCCAGTCCCGCGCCTTCCAGTTGTGAAGCCACTCGTTCATTCCCTCGACGATGTACTTCGAGTCGCTGGTGAATAGCACCCGATAAGAGTTGCCACGCCTGGAGATCTGACGGAACGCCTCGATCACGGAGCGAAGGGCCATACGGTTGTTGGTCGTCGCCGGCTCGGAGATCCAGTAGTCGCACCGGGTGACCTCGCTCGATTTCGGATGCAACCACTCTATCAAACCGCCCGCACCACCGGGATTGTCGCCTTCGCGTCCGTTTCCGATGCACGATTCGTCGGCATAGATGGCGACCAGATCGCCTGACTGGGCGCGTGTCACTTCACGACCTCGAAGCTGTCCAGCTCATCGAGGTAAATAGTGATCTGGTCGCCGGTGGTAGGATGCGTGGCTTCGACCGCTTCTCGGCCCTTGATCATTCGCAATCTCGTCGGGACGACTACGTATTCGGTTCCGCGCCGGTAGGCGGAGATTCGCGTTCCGCCGGTGATGGCGCTTTCGAGAAGGTCGTACTGCTTGTGGGTCCACTGCGTCACCGGCACCCTCTCATATCTATATGGTAGTAACCGTATCCTCGCACCATTCACGGACGACGCGCGTCAGCACCCTGGTTGCGACGTCGATCTCCTCGATCGGCACGAACTCTTCGGCTGCATGTGCCAACGCAATGTCGCCAGGGCCGAAGCAGATCGTCGGAATCCCCGCTTCATTGAGAGGCGCCGCGTCTGTCCACGCCGACAAGCCTTCGATTTTCACGGGTACTCCTTCGCGCTCGAGTGCGCCGCGCAATCTCTCCACGATCGGCGAGTCTACCGGAACGTCGCTCGGAAGCTGTGCCGTATTCAATGTAACCCGGGCTGCGAACCGCGGATGCTCCGAGCGGACCCTGTCGCACGCGTCCCTGATCTCGCCCATCGCCTTCTCTGCCGATTCGCCCGGAAGCGTGCGTCGCTCGATCGCAAGATTGCACAATTCAGGATACGTGGACATTCCGACTCCCCCCTGAATTTTCGAGGCATGGAGCGAGCCGCGACCGAGCAATTGATGGCGCGGACCCGATTCGCGGGTACGCTCGAGCTTTTCGAGCTCGGCGAGGAGGAGACCTGCGTGGGTGATGGCGTCGACTCCGATGTCGTAGCGGCTTCCGTGTGCGGCCTTTCCCGTCACGACGATGTCCATCCACACGAAGCCGCGATGGGCGGGGCAGATGGCCAGTCGAGTGGGCTCCGTGATAATGGCCGCATCCGCGCGGATCCCGTCGGCGAGCAATGCGCGCATGCCGAGGCTTTCGTACTCCTCGTCGACGACGGCGGTGACGAGAATCTGCCTGCTCGAATCCGCGTGCGCGCCTTTCACCGCAGCAGCGCACATTGCCGCGACGCCGCCCTTCATGTCAGCCGAGCCGCGGCCGTAGATGCGATCGCCGCGAAGCTGGGCGGAGAAGGGATTGTGGATCATTCCTTCGACGCCGACGACATCGAGGTGGCCATTGAGCATCAAGGCCGGCGCATTACGGGGCCCAATTCGAGCGACGACGTTGGGCCGACCGGGAACGCTTTCCATCAACTCGACCGAGAATCCCCAATCATCGAGCACCGACGCCAGGGTACGAGCGCAATCACCCTCGCCCGGTGAGTCCGGAGCGAGTGTGGGATTTCTGGAATCGATTTGTATGAGCGCGCGGGCGAGCGCGACTGCATCGCCGCGCGGGATGGGCATTGCCTACCTTTTCTTCGCGGTCTTGCCTGACGCTTTGGGCTTGGACTTGGTCGCGGACTTGACTGCGTGCTTCTTGGCGGCCGGCTTCATCGTCGTTTTCTTGGCAACCGGTTTCTTGGTTGCGGCGTGCTTGGCGACGGGCTTGTGCGTACTTGCCACATGCCGAGCCGGCGCGCTATGCGTTGAGTGTGCAGCGTGAGACACGTGAGGTACGTGTGGTACGTGAGACACGTGGGCGCTCGGCGCGGTATGGGTCGAGTGCGATGATTCCACTTTGGCAGCAGGCGCCTTCGCGGCGACGTGCGGTGGCGGAGTGAACGGCTTCCGCTTCGCGTGGGAAGCCTCGACTTCGCGCATCAGCTTGTCTGCTTCCTCCTGAGTCATCTGGCCACGCCGAACCATGTACTGCAGGAGATCGCGCGCGCTCTCGAGCACGAGGCCGGTGAGTCCGGCGGCGGCACCGACCACGTCTTTCATGGCGGCGGCCATCTTGCTGCCGGCTTCGAGGCTGATCTCGTGCGCCTTCGCCGCCATCTCGGCGACGGTATCTTTTACATCAGCTCCGCGATGTCCGGGGCTGCGCCGTGGCGGGATGGTCGGTGCGCCTGGCGTACCCGGAGCGCCGGGGGTGCCTGGAGCACCACTGGCGGCGGGGATGCCGGGTGTGCCGACGGCTGGGGCAGGTGCTGTTGGAGTAGCAACTGCGAATGTCTTGTCTCTATCGGGCATTTATGGGCTCCGGTCAGCGCAATGGGGTAGTGCTGACGGGGTATGAAAAATCACAGAAGTGGGGCTTTGACCCGCACTGGCGAGAACGGCGCTAAGTATATGATTTTTCGTCACTAAAACAAGGTGGGGTAACGTATGTTCGATAGATGCCCCAAATGTAGCCATTAGCCACGTTTGGCGCACACTAACGTGACAGTCGCGAATCATTAACATGACATATTGGGCGAAATGAAGCTAAGAGTGTTGGATTTGAGCCGAGTGTTGGCGGGGCCCGTTTGTTCAATGATGTTGGGAGATATGGGGGCTGACGTCATCAAAGTCGAACGCCCGGGCCAAGGCGACGAGACGCGGGGGTGGGGGCCACCGTTCGATGCGGAGGGTCAAAGCGCGTACTTCCTAGCCATCAACAGGAACAAAAAGAGCATCGCTCTGGAGATTGGAGCGGCAGCTGATCGGGATGTAATCCTTGATCTCATCAGCGGCGCTGACGTGGTTCTCGATAACTTCCTGTTCGGCTCGCTCGAGCGGCTTGGGCTCGACCCTGAAGAGCTTCTGGAGCGGAATCCGGATCTCATCTGGTGCACGATCTCGGGATTCGGACCCGAGGCGAGGAGGCCAGGCTACGACTTCGTGGTGCAAGCGGAATGTGGGTGGATGGCCGTCACGGGGGAGCGCGACGGAGCTCCGATGAAGGTCGGAGTCGCGCTTGCCGACGTCATCGCCGGCAAGGATGCCGCGATCGCGATACTCGGCGTCGTTGCGGAGAGAGCGAGTGGCAAGGTGCCGGTGGAAAGGCGGAGGATCAACATCTCGCTCGCCGACAGCGCGCGTGCGGCGCTGGTGAATGTCGCGCAGAATGTCCTGGTTTCGGGCAGCGACGCGGAGCGCTGGGGAAACGCGCACCCGAATCTCGTTCCGTACCAATTGTTCGAAGCGGCAGACCGGGCGTTCGTGATAGCGGTTGGAAGCGATGGACAGTGGCACGCGTGCGCGAACGCGCTCGGTCTTCACGATCTCGCCGAAGACGATACGCTGCGGACCAACGCGGGAAGACTGAAGAACCGGGAGCGTGTCGTTTCGAGCGTGGCCGATCGGGTGAAAGCAATGGAGGCGCAGCATTGGATCGGTCGACTCGGATCTGCTGGTGTACCGTGCGGAATCGTGCGCACAGTTGCAGAAGTTCTCAAACATGCAGACGTGGATCCACGAACCGGCGTTCGTCCGAGCGTGCCGGGAAGCATCAGATATCCTCCGCCGAAGCTCGATGAGCACGGAGAGTCGATTCGAACTATGGGGTGGCGCGCCTTTCCGCGATAACTGATATTATCAGCCGCTTGTTCCCCGGCCCGCCTCCGCTCGTTCGTTCACCCCTGAGGAGAAGTTATGAAGCGTAATTGGTCGCTATCTGCCGGTGCTCTTGCCCTGGTCGTTCTCGCTGCTTGCAGCGATGACAGAACAACGGGTCCGGCCGGTCAGGAGGCCTTTTCACATTACGTGGCGGTCGGGACCAGCTTGAGCATGGGCGTGCAGTCGGACGGTGTGGTGTACTTCAGCCAGCAACACGATTGGACCACGCTTCTGTCGCACATGGCATTCGCTCAGTATACGCAGCCGCTTGTTGCTGCTCCGGGCTGCTTTTCGCCTTTGATCGCTCCGCTGCAGCTCAGCACACGTTTGAGCGGAATCAGTGCGGGCGCGAACCAGACAACGAGCATTCCGGACACGACGTGTGCGTTGTTCGGCACGATCACGCTTCCGGCCAACGACGTCGCGATTGACGGCGCCAATACGTATGATGCGCTCTATGTCACGCCGGAGACTGCATCGGTTGAAGGTGTGAAACGTCGGCGTCAGTATAGGCTCGTCCTTCCGGCGAAAACGACGCAGGTCACCGCGATGATGCGGCAGAATCCCACACTCGTCTCGGTGGAGCTTGGCGCGAACGAAGCTCTTGGCGCGGCGTCCGGCCTACTCGTGCCGAAGGCAGGAT
>Ga0193728_1001024_pt1 | contig 13984 bp, 13 predicted proteins | sample U1c1metaG_FD_143037 | JGI IMG/M metagenome (GOLD analysis project Ga0193728, IMG submission 143037) | Soil microbial communities from a riparian zone of the East river system, Colorado, United States - U1c1 | ecosystem: Environmental > Terrestrial > Soil > Riparian zone | place: USA: East River...
CTGATGCTGGTCGAGCGGATCGCCTACTCCCAGGCCGGGCGGCCCCTGGAGTACGCCCGCGACCTGCTGCGCGGCGACCGGACCCGGGTGGTCATCTGGACCTCGGAGCTGGCCGGCAACCTGTAGGCCGGCCGGCTCACGCGGTCCGCGCCGGCCGGCGGGCGGGGATGACCTCGACGCTGAGCTCGTCCAGGCCGGTGATCTCCCAGCCCCCGGCCTGCCACAGGTCGACGGCCACGCGGGACTTGGCCAGGCGCAGGCCGCCGATGCGCATCGGGAGGTAGCGCTCGGGCACGACCGGCGCGCACCACAGCTGGCCCGACGGCATGTCCGGGACGAAGCGCAGGAGGGTGTGCGCGAGCAGCAGCGGTGCGGCGGCGGCCCAGGCCTGGGGCGAGCAGGAGGTCGGGTAGGGCACCGGCGCCGGGAATTCCTGGCGGGAGAAGCCGCAGAACAGCTCGGGCAGGCGGTGGCCGAAGTGCTCGGCCGCGTCGAGGATCGCCTCGGTGACGCGCTGGGCCTGCTCGGCGAAGCCGTAGCGCATCAGGCCCGCGGCGCAGATCGCGTTGTCGTGCGGCCAGACCGAGCCGTTGTGGTAGCTCATCGGGTTGTAGGCGGCCATCGACTGGGCCAGCGTGCGGATCCCCCAGCCGCTGAACATGTCGTCGGACATCAGGTGCCGCGCCACCGACGCGGCCTTGTCGGTATCGACGATGCCCGTCCACAGGCAGTGGCCCATATTAGAGGTCAGCGAGTCGATGGGCCGCTTGTCGCGGTCCAGGCCGACGGCGAACCAGCCGCGGTCGGGCAGCCAGAACTGCTCGTTGAAGGCGCGCTTGAGCTGCTTGGCCTTCTTGCGCCACAGCCGCGCCACGGCCTGGTCGCCGACGCCCACGGCCAGCTGGGCCCGCGCGCAGTAGGCGGCATAGACGTAGGCCTGGACCTCGGCCAGCGCGATGGGCGGCTCGGCGATGGCCCCGTCGGCGAAGTTGATCCCGTCCCAGGAGTCCTTCCAGCCCTGGTTTTCCAGGCCGTGGCTGGTCTTCCGGCAGTACTCGACGAACCCGTCGCCGTCCGCGTCGCCGTAGGTCTCGATCCACTCCAGCGCCCGGTCGGCGTGCGGCAGCAGCTCAGCGATGGTGGCGTCCTTGAACCCCCACCGCTGCAGCTCGCCGAGGAGCATCACGAACAGCGGCGTGGCGTCGGCGGTCCCGTAGTAGGCCTTGCGGCCGCCGAGCGCGGTGGCCGAGGCCGGGCCGAACCGGACCTCGTGCAGGATGCGGCCGGGCTCCTCCTCCGAGGCCGCGTCGACCTCGGCGCCCTGCCAGCTGGCCAGGGTCTGCAGGGTCCCGGCGGCGAGGCTCGCATCCCAGGGCAGCAGCATCCAGGCGGTGAGCAGGGAGTCCCGGCCGAACAGGGCCATGAACCAGGGCGCGCCGGCCGCCACCACGGGCCGCCGGGGATGCTCCGGGTCGAAGATGCGCAGCGCGCCGAGGTCCTCGACGCTGCGGTCGAGGACCGCCGCGAGGTTGGGGTCGGCGGTCCGGACCTGCGGGCCACGGCGCCGCCACTTGCGCAGCCGCTTGGCCGGGACCGCGGTTTTGACCTTCTGGCCGCGCGGGTAGCGCAGCGTCATCGGCTCGCCGTCGATCACCGGGACCACCTCGATGCTGACCGTCCGCTCGGTGTGGCCGGCAATCGTCAGCCGCCAGGTCAGCGTGCCGTCGGTCACCGACGGGGCGCCGTCGCCGTCGATCACCACGGCCTGGCGGCGGTCCCGGCGGCCGCCGCTGCTTTCCAGGGCTGAGTCCGCGGCGTGCACGCTGACCGAGGCGCGCGGCTTGGACCGGCCCTTGACCTCAAACAGGTCCGCGAAGTCGGCGTCCACGCCCAGCTCGAGCGTGCACCGGACGGTGCGCGCGGCGGTGTTCCGGATGGTGATGTCCTCGCGCATGCCGTCACCGACGTAGCGGCGGCGCACCACCAGCAGGGTGCTGTCGGCCCGGCCCGCCCGCGGCGGCACGCGGCCGAGGAAAGTGGCCGCGTAGGGCTCGCCGGGCTCGGCCGCGAGCGGCTGGGGCTCCTGTCCGTCGACGGTGAGCTCCCACCGGGACAGGACCCGGGTGTCGCGGACGAAGAGCCCCTGCGGGTGGCCCGGCTGGATGTCACCGCCCCGGTCGCTGATGCAGAAGCTGGAGCCCTCGATCAGCGGGGCCGGGCCGCAGGCCCCCATCCCCTGCGGGGCCTCACCAGATGCCCAGGGTCCGCTCACCGGGAACTCCCTCCGTAACCTTCGTAATCGGGGTCATTACTCCGTGCGCGCGGCCCGGCAGCCAGTTCCCTGGCTGCCGGGCCGCGTCCGGTACGACTAGGCGGTGACGAGCGTTTCACCGGCCGCAGGCACGGCCTCGAGCACCTCGCGCTCGAGCACGCGGCGGTAGAACCGCTCATGATCGCGGGCCATCCGCTGCAGCGAGAACCTCCGCTCGGCGGCATTGCGGCACTCGTCCCGGTCGATCTGCGACACCTGGCCGACGGCCCGGACCATGTCCGCCTCGTCCCGGCACAGGAAGCCGGTCCGGCCCGGATCGACGATCTCCGGAGCGGCCCCGTTAGGGAACGCCAGGACCGGCGTGGCCGACGCGAGCGCCTCGGCCATGACGAGTCCGAACGGCTCGCGCCAGGTAATCGGGTTCAGCAGGGCGGTCGCCCCGCGCAGCAGCGACAGCCGGCGCCGCAGCGGCATCTCCATGGGCATCTGGTCCTCGGACGCCAGCAGCGGGCGGACCGAGGCGTTGAAGTACTCGATCTCGGCGGCCTCGCGCATCTTGGTCGCCATCACCAGCGGCAGGCCGGCCTCCCGGGCGATGCTCACGGCGTGATGCACGCCCTTGTCGGCCGACATCCGGCCGATGAACATCAGGTAGTCGCCCCCGCCGGGACCGGCCTGGTGAACGTCCAGGTCGATGCCGTGGTGGATCACGGCGGAGACCGGCACGCTCCCGGAGGCCCGGGCCTGCGAGTGCGAGATGCAGATGAGCGAGGCGTGCTGAGTGATCGCCGACCAGATGGGCCGGGTCTCGTCGGTGAAGGGGCCGTGGTTGGTGGTCACGACGGGCGGCCGGCGTACCTCGGCCGACCCGGCCACCAGCGGCCCCAGCAGCGTGTGGTCATGAATCAGGTCCACGTCCGCGAGCGCCTCGTAGGCCGCCACGACATGCGCGGACTCCACGATGGAGAGCCCTATCGGAGCTCGTGGCTCGCGGTACAGGTGTTCGGTAGGTACTGGGCAGGTCGACTCGCCGACGGTGAACAAACGGACGTCGTGGCCGAGTTCCTTGAGCCCCCGGGCGAGGTTGTCGATGACCAGCTCGGTGCCGCCGTAAGCCGGCGGCGGTACTGGCACCCAGGGCGGGGCAATCAGGCCGATCCGCATGTGTGCACTCCTCCTCGTGTCGCGCCGCGTGACCGTCACGCTTGCCCCGCCGCCGCCTGGCGATGCAGCGGCCAGGCCACGGCAGGGCGGGTGCCCAAGCACGACCCCCGATCTGGACGGCCGCGGCCGCTGCGGGCGACGCTGCCCGCCTCGGCTACGGTGACCACATCCGGCGGCCGCACTCTGCGCACCCACGGGGAGGGCGCAGAAGGAAAGCCGTTATCTTGATTACTTTAAGTATCGATTAGATAACCTTGAGTGATCTTCCCCGGCGCATCACGCCGGCAAACTACTGGCCCGCCGCATGCGTGACTGGCCATCCGTTTTGCGAGGGTGATCCACGCTGGTGACAAAACAAGTCGTCTGTACCGGCGCGGCCGGGACGCAGTACGCTTCCACGATGGACCCCACAACAACCGGCACCGCCGCTCCCGCGACCCTGGGCACGGTGGTGATCGGGGCCCGGGGCAGCAAGCTGGCGCAGGTCATGGTGGCCGAGTTCCTGGCCGGGCTGGGCGGCTCCTGCCCGGTGGTGCGGTTCCAGAACCGGGTCGTGCTGACCGACGGCGACCGGGACCGCCGCAGCCCGATGAGCGCGATCGGCGGGGCCAGCGGCGGCGCGTTCACCAGCCAGCTCGAGGCCGAGCTGCGCGAGGGCCGGATTGACGTCGCCATTCACAGCCTCAAGGACCTGCCGACCCAGCCGCCCGACGGGCTCGCGCTGGCCACCACCCCGGGCCCGCGCGGCGACATCCGCGAGGCCCTGGTCGGCGCGCCGCTGGGCGCGCTGCGCTACGGCGCGCGGGTCGGCACGGGGTCAACCCGGCGGATCGCTCAGCTCCGGGCGGTTCGCCCGGACCTGAAGGTCGTGCCGCTGCGCGGGAACGTGCCCAGCCGGCTGGCCAAGCTGAAAAGCGCCGGGCTGGAGGCGGTCATGCTGGCTGCGGCCGGGCTGCGCCGCCTCGGGCTGGAGGACCGGATCGCGGAGTTCCTCCCCCTTAACCAGTTCCCGCCCTCCCCCGGCCAGGGCGCGATGGGCATCCAGGTCCGGGCGGCCGACCGCGAGCTGCTCACCATGCTCAGCTCCTACGGCGACCCGGCCGCCGACCGGGCGGTGCGGGCCGAGCGGGCGCTGCTCGGGGCACTGCACGGCGGCTGCTCCGTCCCGGTCGGTGCCTACGCGGTGGTCACCGGCCAGGAGCTCATCCTCACTGCCCAGGTCACTTCGCTCGACGGCCGCCGCCAGCTGACCGCCGCGGCGACCGGCGCCGAGCCGGAGCAGCTCGGCGCGGACCTGGCCGCGACCCTCCTCAGCGACGGCGCCGGCCAGATCCTGGCCGAGATCCGCACGCCGGCCAGGGACTAGCCGAAGGCCGCGCCGCCCACCTGGCGGCCGGCCGCCGCGTGCGTCGAGTAGCCGTAGGTGCCCGACTCGAGCAGCTCCCGGCCCGCCGCGGCCAGCGCGTCCACCGCGACCCAGGCGAACGCGCCGCCCACCGAGATCCGGGCCACACCCAGCTCGGCCAGCCCGGCCACCGGCGGGGTGGCGGCGTTGGCCAGGACGTTGACCGGCAGGTCCACCGCCGACACGACGGCCCGGATGTCGCCGGGCTCGGTCAGGCCGGGCGCGTAGAGCACGTCGGCGCCCGCGGCCTGGTAGCTCTGCAGCCGGGCGATGGTGTCGCCCAGGTCCGGGCGGCCGTGCAGGAAGTTCTCGGCCCGGGCCGTCAGGACCAGCGCGACCGGGCCGGCGTGCGCGGCCGCCGCCGCCGCGGCGACCCGCTCGGCGGCCAGGCCAGGAGCGTAGATCGGGTCGTCGGACCGGCCGGTGAAGTCCTCGATCGAGCAGCCCGCCAGCCCGGTGGCGGCGGCCCGGGTGATGTTCGCGGCCACCTCGGCGGGCTCGTCAGCGTAGGCGTTCTCGAAGTCGGCCGAGACGGGCAGGTCGGTGGCCGCGGCCATCACCGCGGCGTGGGCGAGGGCCTCCTCCAGGGTCACGTTGCCGTCCCGGCGGCCGAGGGTGGCAGCGAAGCCGCTGCTCGTGGTGGCCAGCGCGGCGAAGCCGAGCGAGGCCAGCACCCGCGCCGAGCCGGCGTCCCAGGGATTGGGCATCAGCAGCGGCTCGCCGGGCTTGTGCAGGTCGCGGAACACGACGGCCCGGGCGGCAGCGGCGTCGAGGTCGGGGGCAGCGTCAGTAGCGGTCATGCCTGTCATCCTGCCAGCCGGCTCGGACACCGTGCTGGCCAGTTTCCGGCGTCCGCCGGGGCGCTAGCTAGTTGTTGCTGTAGGGCGAATAGCGCAGCTCCGGAGCCGGCGCCGAGGTGAGGCTGCGCAGCATTCCCGTCTCCTTGGCCAGCATGGCCCGCTCGGCGGCCAGCCGCCCGACGGCATCCGGCTCGGCCAGCAGGGCCTGCTTGTCCGGCAGGTCGACGACCATCAGGGCCGCGATGACGTAGGACAGCGCGACCGGCGCGGCGGGCAGGTCCGGCGACGGCACGTCACCGGGTTCCTCCTGGCCCCCGTTGCCCGCCGCCCGCTCGTCCGCCGCCTGCGCCGCGCCCTCCGTAACCCCCGCCTGCTGCGGGTCGTGCTGGGCCAGCGAGGCCAGCGCGCGCAGGTAGTCGCTGAAGGCGGGCCGGACGGCGCGGGCGGCCAGCTGCGCCGCCGCCGGGTCCCCGGCCTCCTCCGGCAGCAGTTCCACCTCGCCGCGCAGGTAGGGCTGCGACTCGTCCACGGCCAGCAGCCGGAAGCGCTGCACGCCGACGGTGACGATGTCGTACCGGCCGTCGGGGTACTTCTGCACCTGGCGCAGCACCGCCGTGCACCCCACCGGGTACAGCGCGGACACCCCGGATACGCCGGTCTCGCGCCCCTCCCGGATCGCCACCACTCCGAAACGGGGTGCTTCTCCGTCAGCCAGCAGATCACGGACCAGCTGCCGGTAGCGCTCCTCGAAGATGTGCAAGGGCAGCAGCAGTCCCGGATACAGGACCGTGCCCAGCGGGAACAACGGCAGCATCTCGCTCATGCAGTTTCCTCAGGCGTCGTAGTCGATCGTGACCTCGTCCGATACCGGCACGGACTGGCAGGTCAGGACGTAGCCCGCGGCGACCTCGGCCGGGTCCAGGGCGAAATTGCGGCGCATCCTCACCTCGCCCGCCCGGACCCGGGCCCGGCAGGTCCCGCACACGCCGCCCTTGCAGGCGAACGGCAGGTCGGGCCGGACCCGCTGCGCGCCGTCGAGGACGGGCGTATCGCGGCCCAGGCTGGTCGTGGTGGCCCTTCCATCAAGGATCACGGTAACGGCACAGCCCGGGCCGCCGCCATGGCCCGGCGCCCCCGGCCCGCCGGCCTCGGTGTGCCGCTTCGGCGCGGGGGGCTCGTCCTCGACGTAGAACAGCTCCCGGTGGACGCGCTGCGGCAGGACGGCGAGCTCGGCCAGGACGGCCTGGGCGTCGGTGACCATGCCGTAGGGGCCGCACAGCCACCAGTGGTCGACGGCTGCGATGTCGCAGGTGACCGGCAGCAGCCGGCGCAGCCGCGCGGCATCCAGCCGCCCGCTGAACAGCTCGACCTCCTGCGGCTCGCGGGACAGGACGTGCACCAGCTGCAGCCGGCCGGTGTAGGCGTCCTTGAGGTCGGCGACCTCGTCGGCGAACATCACCGAGCCGGCCTGCCGGTTGCCGTACAGCAGGGTCGCCCGGGTCTGCGGGCGGGCCAGCACCGAGGCCGCGATCGACAGGATCGGGGTGATCCCCGACCCGGCGGCAATGAGCACGTGCTGATCCGGGCGGGCGCTGCCACCCCCGGCGTCGAGCACGAAGGAGCCGGCGGGCGGCTGGACCTCGATGCGGTCGCCGGGGCGGACCTCGCGGACCAGCCAGCCCGAGATGGCCCCGCCGGGCACCTCGCGGACGCCGATGCGCGGCGCGGTGCCGGCCGGCGAGCAGATCGAGTACGAGCGGCGCTCGTCGCGGCCGCCGACGAGACGGCGCAGGGTCAGCGACTGGCCCGGCCGGAACTCGAACTGGCCGGCCAGGCCGGGCGGCACGGCGAAGGTGACGGCGACGGCGTCGGCGCACAGGCGGTCGACCCGCGCGACTTCGAGTTCCGCGAACGGCGCGCGGGCGGGCACGGTCAGATCTCCTTGACGTGGTCGAACGGCTCGCGGCACGCCACGCAGCGGTACAGGTCGCGGCACGCGGTGGCCCCGAAGGCGGCGCTCAGCACGGTGTCGGCGCTGCCGCAGGCCGGGCAGGTCACATCGGCGCGGCCCGCGGTGAGGGTCAGCGGGACGGGCCCGCCCGCGGCCCGCGGGGCGCGGCCGGGCGGCGCGATCCCGGCGGCGGCGAGCTTGCGGCGGCCTTCGGCCGTGATCCAGTCGCTGGACCAGGGCGGGGCGATGACCACGCGGACCTCCGCGTCGGCGAAGCCCCCGGCGGCCAGGCGGCGGGCCACGTCGGCGCCCATCTCGGCCAGCGCCGGGCAGCCCGTGTACGTCGGCGTGATGGACACCACGACGCGGCGCCCGGCGGCGGCGACGTCGCGCAGGATGCCCAGGTCATCCAGGGTGAGCATGGGCAGCTCGGGATCGGGGACCGACCCGGCCAGCTGCCGGGCGCGGGCCAGGTCGACGCTCACCATGTTGCTCCCAGGTTCGCTCGGGCAACGCTTTGCAACTCGTCGAGAAGCTCGGTCATCGCATCGGTGTGCACGCCATGCCGGCCCCCAGGCGACGGACCCGCGGCGGGCGCGCTCCCCGCCTCAAGCAGGGGCGGCGTGAGGCTGGCAGGGTAGAGCACGTGGGCGAGGACCGCGGTGACCTCGGCCCGGAGCGAGGCCGGGCTCGGGGCCAGGCCTGCGGCGGATAGGCCGAGTTCTGTATCGGTGGGGGTAAAAAGCTCGTTGATCAGCGGCGTCACGGCGGCCAGGCCGGCCACGATCCGGGCGCGGGAGAAATCGGTGCCGCCAGCCAGCCGGAGCAGCCACTGGGCGGCGTAGTCGCGGTGGTAGGTGAGCTCCTTGACGCCCTTGGCGGCGACGGCGGCCAGCACCGGGTCGCGCGAGGCGCGCAGGCGGTCCAGAAGGGCGAGGCGCCAGGTGCTGAACACCAGCAGCCGGGCAATCAGCCCGCCGAAGTCGGCGTCGGTCACCTCCGCGAGCCAGACATTGCGGAACTCGCCGCCGGTGCGCCCGAACGCGAAGTCGTCCTCGTCGCGGCCGGTGCCGTCGGCCTGGCCGGCCCGGGTCAGCAGCAGCCGGGCCTGGCCGAGCAGGTCGAGCGCGATGTTGGCCAGCGCGGTCTCCTCCTCGAGCTCGGGGGCGCGGGCCAGCCACTGCTGGAGGCGGTGCGACATGACGAGCGCGTCGTCGCCGAGCATCAGGCAGTAGGCGCCCAGCTCAAGGGCGTCGGCGCCGCGGGGCAGGGCCTGGTCCACGCCGGCCAGCGGGCCGGTGAACCCGGTGCCGAAGGCCCACCGCTGATCGTCGGAATCCTCGGCGATGGCGCGATAGGCGGTGTCGAATCCCATGGCGGCCTCCCTAGATGCGCGGGACCCTAGATATGCGGGACAGAGTCGGGGATGTCGTAGAAGGTGGGGTGCCGGTACACCTTGTCGCCGCTGGGCGCGAAGAACGGGTCCTTCTCGTCGGGGCTGGACGCGGTGATGTCGGCCGAGCGCACGACCCAGATGCTGACGCCCTCGTTGCGCCGGGTATAGAGGTCGCGCGCATGATGCAGGGCCATCTGCGGGTCAGCGGCGTGCAGGGAGCCGACGTGCACGTGGTTGAGGCCGCGCTGGCCGCGCAGGAACACCTCGTACAGGGGCCAGTCCGAGCGGGCGGTCTCAGCGGTCATCGCGGGCTCCGTTCTGGCGGGCGGCGTAGGCGGTGGCGGCCTCGCGGACCCAGGCGCCATCCTCGTGCGCGGCGCGCCGGCTGGCGAGGCGCTCGGCGTTGCACGGGCCGTCGCCGCCGATGACCCGCTGCAGCTCGGCCCAGTCGGGCTCGCCGAAGTCGTAGCGGCCGCGTTCGGCGTTCCAGGTCAGGTCCGGGTCGGGCAGGGTGACGCCGAGGGCGTCGGCCTGGGGCACGGTCATGTCCACGAACCGCTGCCGCAGCTCGTCGTTGGTGTGCCGCTTGATCCGCCAGCGCATGGACTGGGCGGTGTTCGGGGACTGCGCGTCGGGCGGGCCGAACATCATCAGCGACGGCCACCACCACCGGTTCGCCGCGTCCTGGACCATCTCCCGCTGGGCCGGGGTGCCACGCATCATGGTCATCAGCAGCTCGTAGCCCTGCCGCTGGTGGAACGACTCTTCCTTGCAGATGCGGATCATGGCGCGGGCGTAGGGACCGTAGGACGACCGGCACAGCGGGACCTGGTTGCAGATGGCCGCGCCGTCGACCAGCCAGCCGATGAGGCCGACGTCGGCGAAGGTGAGGGCCGGGTAGTTGAAGATCGACGAGTACTTCTGGGCGCCGGTGATCAGCTTCTCGGTCAGTTCCGCGCGGGCGGCGCCCAGGGTCTCGGCGGCGGAGTAGAGGTACATGCCGTGGCCGGCCTCGTCCTGGACCTTGGCCAGCAGGATCGCCTTGCGGCGCAGCGACGGCGCGCGGGTGACCCAGGCGCCCTCGGGCTGCATGCCGATGATCTCCGAGTGGGCGTGCTGGGCGATCTGCCGGACCATCGACCGGCGGTAGGCGTCCGGCATCCAGTCCCGCGGCTCGATCCGCCGGTCCCGCTCGACGGTGTCGTCAAACTGCCGCTGGAATGCTGAGCTGTCCAGTGCTGAGCTGTCTTCGGTCATGGGCGGTCCTCCCCGAGAAATACTGACCGAACGTTCGGTATGATATCTTGCCGGCATGGCTGATGGCCAGCGGGCCCGGGCCCGGGCGCGGCGCGGGCGGCCGGGGTATGACCTGGAGTCGGTGCTGGCCGTCGCGGTGGCCGTGTTTAACGAGCGCGGTTATGACGGCACCAGCATGGAGGACTTGTCGCTGCGTCTCGGCATAGCGAAGTCGTCGATATACCATCACGTGGATAGCAAGGAGCAGTTGCTGAGCCTGGCCCTTGACCGGGCGCTCGACGGGCTTTTCTCGGTAGCGCAGCGCGTAGCGGCCCGGGACGAGCCGGCAATCAACCGGCTGGAATACCTGGTCCGGGAGAGCGTGGTCGTCCTAGCCGATCGGCTGCCGTACGTTACGCTCCTGTTGCGCGCCCGCGGCAATACCGCTACTGAGCGACACGCCCTGGATCGCCGGAGACAGTTCGATCACATTGTCGCTGACCTCGTGAAGGAAGCCGAGCGGGATGGTGATATCCGCCCGGACATCGACCCGGCGGCCGCGGCCCGGATATTGTTCGGCATGGTCAACTCGGTGTCCGAGTGGTACCGGCCGGGAGGCCGATCGGCTGATCACGAACTCGCCAGTGCCGTGTGCGCGATAGCGTTCGAAGGGCTACGGGTCCGGCGTGCTGGCGTTTCTGGAGATTCTCAGGCATTATGACGCTGGCGGCCGGAGCAACCACACATGTCTGGCATTATGGAGTCTGATGAGCCCCTCTGCCGCGTCCCGGCGCTTCCCGGTGACTGTAACCCACCTACCGACTGTCCGCTGTCAGGTGTGCCAGCGCACAATCGCTCACCAGCCTGGAAAGGCGAGTGAGGTCCTGACCGACCATTACCGCCGGGCGCACCCAGAGAAGCTGGGCTTGCCCGCGCAGTAACCGCCCGCCGGAATGCAGTCAGTCATCTGACGGTATTCCGGGGTCCACGTCGTCCACTACGTGAACCGCGGCCTCCTCGGCGCTCGCCGCGCCACCGTCGATCCCGGCGTCGGACGCCACCAGGTCGGGCTCCTCGTCGGAGTGCGCCCCCTCGTCTTCCGCCACCAGCCGGCCCGCCCGCGGGTCGGGGCCGTCGTCGAGCAGCAGGCCGTCGACGTCCTCATCGCCGGCGTCCTCGTCCCCGTCTTCGCCTTCCCCGGACGCCTCGTCCGGCTCTTTTTCGGCCGGATCCAGGGTGACGTCGGGCTCCTCCTCCGCGAGCAGCTGGTCGAGCGACTCGCCCGCCCGCTCCTCGGCCTCGGTCGAGCCGTACCCCATCCCCACTGACCAGCGGTCGGTGGGCAGGTAGCCCGCGTCGAGCGGGTCGGCGTCGGGCTCCCCGTCCAGCGTGTCGGAGGGGTCGAGCACGCCCTCGTCGTCGATGTCATCCTGCTCGAAGGACTCGTCCGGCATGGCTTAGTTCCTCTCCGTCAGGAGGTCGCTCTGGTCGTGCGGGTCACGCGCGTCGCCGGGGTCACCGGGCGGGATCTCGGCGGAATCGGTCAGCCGCAGCTTGCGGCGGGCCCGCTCGTAGAACGTGGTGCGGCCCAGCCGGACGACCCTGGCCGCGCCGGGGCGCGGCCGCAACTCGATCTGGTCGCCGGGGCTCACGTGCGCGGCAACCTGCCCGTCCACCTCCACCGCCAGCCGGCTGCTGGCGGGCAGGATCTCCAGCACCAGGCTGTCGAGCACCGACAGCACCAGGCCCCGGTTGTAGGAGGAGTGCGGCGCGGCAGGCGTGACCACCAGCGCCTCCACCGCCGGGCTGACGATCGGCCCGCCCGCCGAGAAGCTGTACGCGGTCGAGCCGGTCGGGGTGGCAACCACGACGGCGTCGGCCGCGTAGCTCACGAACGGGTGGCCCGCGACCCGGACCGCGACGGCGGCGCTCGCCTGGCCCGGAAAGCGGACCACGGCAACATCGTTGAAGGCCGTGACGACCTGGTCGCCGATCACGGCATCGACGGCCAGCCGCGGCTCGATGACGAAATCCTTCGCATCGATGGCGGTGAGCGCCCCCGGCAGGTCGGGCACGTCGACCTCGGCCAGGAAGCCCAGCTTGCCGAGGTTCACGCCGAGCACGGGCGCGCGCTGGCGGTCGGCCAGGCGCATCGCCCGCAGCATGGTTCCGTCACCGCCCAAACTGACCACGAGGTCCGAGCGCCGGCCCAGCTCCTTCTGGGTCACGGCCGTGGCGGCGCAGTGCAGGCGGACGATCTCGTCGGCGATGCCGAGGACCTCGGTACCGTTCTGGGCGGCCCAGTCCAGCACGGCGTTCACCGCGCCCTCGGAATCGCGCTTGGGGTGCAGGACCAGCCCGACGGCGTGCATGTCAGCTGGGTCCCGGTCGGCTGGGTCCCGGTCGGCGGGGCCCGGGGGCTCGGCGGGGCGGCGCGGGCGTCAGTCCGGCCGGATTGAGCGGGTCTGCGCGCAGCGCTGGTTCTGGCCACATAAGGCCAAGTTACCCGGCCGGGCCCGGGCCGGAAGATCCGCTTCGCCGTATTGCGGATCGGACGGGCCGGCCGGGCGGCCGCCGACCCTCGATGACTGGGCGCGGGATCTGGCTCACCTATCGAATTCATGATCGATATGACAACGATAACGTGGCATGTTACGATTATCTTACCCATTTTGAACGGGGCCAGCCGGCCCCAGGCCGATCCCAGGGCGGGAGGTGATCCGGGTGGCCGTCAGCAGCGAGCCGCCGACGCCGGACCGCCTCGACTGGGACGGGCCGCGCTGGTCCTTCGAGCTTGACCTGGAAGCCGACGCCGAGGCGGCCGGCCCGGACTGGGACGACCGCGGCCAGGAGGAGTTCCTGGCCGATGAGATGGCGGCCAGCGAGCGGGACGATGCGCCGGCGCCCCCGGAACTGGCGGGCGCGGCCGCTGAGGCCCTGCCCGCTGAGGCCCTGCCCGCCGGCCCTGGCCTGGCCGGGTTCCTCTCGGGGCAGGACCCCGAGACCGCGTCGAGCCGGGACCTGGTCGGGATGGCTGAGGCGTTCCGCCGGGTCGCGTCCTGGGCGCAGGCCGGCGAGCTCGCCATGATCGCGCAGGTCGCCGTGCGGTCGGCCGCCGCTGACCCCCGCGCCGGGTTAGCCGCGGACGGCCGTCCCGCGCTGCTGACCGAGGATGCCACCGCCCAGGTGTCCCTGGGCCTGACGCTGTCGCACACCGGCGCGGAAGCCTGGACCGGGCTCGCCGTCGCGCTGCGCTGGCGGCTGCCTCGCACGGCCGCGGCGCTCGCCGCGGGGCGGATCGACACGTACCGGGCCAAGATCCTGGCCGAGGCGGTGATCTCGCTGTCCGACGCTGCGGCGCGGGCGGTGGAGGACCGGGTGCTCCCGCAGGCCGGCGATCTCACCTACGGGCAGCTGCACGCCGCCGTGCGCCGCGCGGTGATCGCCGTCGACCCGGAGGGCGCGGAGCACCGGCGGGCGGCCGCCGAGCGGCGGGCCAAGCTGAGCCTGTATCCCGACCAGGACGGCACCGCCACCCTGGTCGGCGCCCGGCTCCCCGCCGCGCAGGCGGCGGCCGCGTACGCGAAGATCTGCGCCATCGCCAACGCGATGAAGGCCGCCGGGGCTGGGGGCGGCATCCACTTCCTGCGCTGCCAGGCTCTCCTGGGCCTCATCCTCGCCACACTTCCGCCGATCCCGCCCCCGGCGGGCGGCCCGCCCGACGCCGAGCCGCCGCCCGACGGCGGCGACGGCGACGGCG
>Ga0193728_1001025_pt1 | contig 13967 bp, 10 predicted proteins | sample U1c1metaG_FD_143037 | JGI IMG/M metagenome (GOLD analysis project Ga0193728, IMG submission 143037) | Soil microbial communities from a riparian zone of the East river system, Colorado, United States - U1c1 | ecosystem: Environmental > Terrestrial > Soil > Riparian zone | place: USA: East River...
CGCGCCCAGCTGAGCACCGATTTTCGATTCAGCAGCAGCAACCTCGCGTTCACGTCGGACCCGGGAGGCCGCCGGCCGCCGCCCGCGCCCGGTTGCCCGCCCGGCCACAGTCACCCGACAGCCTCTACTGCGTCAGGCCGGCGCCCTGATCAGTCCGCCTTGGCCCAGCCGCGCAGGTCGACGGGCCAGACATCGACGACGTCGTCTCCCGAGCACACATAGAGCCGGTCGTGGTAGGCCATCGTCGGGTCGACGTGCGCCGGGACGAGCCGGACCTTGTCCCCGACCCGCCGGGGCGGCGCGAAGGTCGTGTGCTCGTCCGAGCAGAACCACACGGTGGCCCCCTCGATCTGCGGATTCCCGTGGTCCATGCCGACGGTCTTGAGCCCGGCGTCGGCGACCGCGTACTCCGGGCTGGCCGACACCACCGTGGCCAGCACGAACACGGCCTGGATGAACGGCAGGCCGAGGCGGCCGTAAGCGGTGTCCATCAGCGCGTAGGAGCCGGCCTGGATCTCGGTGGCCCAGGTGTTGCACGCGTAGGTGCCCGTCCCGCCGGCCGACACCAGGTCGCCGCCAACGTCGGCATGCGCGGCCAGCAGGAGCCCCATGGCCGTCGCGCACTGCCGGGCCCGGGCGCTCTCGTCTTCCACCCCGACGACGTGCCCCTCGTAGCCCATCACCCCGCGCACGGCCAGCCCCGCCGCCCGGGCCTGGTCGGCCAGCCGGCCGGCGTCGCCCGGCGCGCAGCCGCAGCGGGGCAGGCCCACGTTGACGTCGATCACGACCTCGGGCACCCCGCCGGCCGCCGCCGCCGCGATGGTCTGCGGCGAGTCGACGGCCACCGTGACCCGGCTCCCGGCGCGGACGAGGTCGCCGAGCCGCGTGGCGTCCAGAACCTCGTTCGCCAGGAAAAGGTCCTCGCCGAGGCCGGCGGCGGCCATGCCCTCGCACTCGCGGATGGTGGCGCAGGTGAAGGCCCGGTGCCCGGCCGCGGCCTGGCGCCGCGCGATGCCCGTGCACTTGTGCGCCTTGACGTGCGGGCGCAGCCGCTCGCCGGGCAGCACGGCGGCCATGACCGCGATGTTGTCCTCGAGCGCGTCGGCGTCCACGAGCAGCACGGGGGTGGGCAGGTCCCAGACCTTCGCCGGGCGGGCAGTGATCATGCCAAAGTGTTACCACGACGGCTGGCCCGGCCGCGACGGCCGGCCGGTGGGGCAAAGTCACGGCAAATGCGCAGATGAGCCACGGGCGGCGACCACTAAGGTGACCAGAGTGTCATCAATAGCGCGAAATCGCCTCCGCGGCGAGCCGCCGCCGGGCAGCCGGGGAGCCGAGAGCGCCACCGACGAGGCCCAGCCGCTGCCGGCTGAGCCCGCAATGCGCCGCCCGGCCGTCCCGCTCGGCTACTGGGTGGCCCATCTGGCGTCCCTGGCGGCGGGCGGGGCCTTTCTCCTGAAGCTCGATCACTGGACCTGGTTCTGGTTCGACGACTGGGACTTCATCACCGAGCGCGGCCTGGTCCACAGCCGCCTCGGCCTGTGGGCCCCGCATAACGACCACTGGTCGACGCTGCCGATCCTGGCCTACCGGGCGCTGCTGACCATGTTCGGGATGGGCAGCTACGTGCCCTTCCTGATCCTGCTGATCGTCCTGCACCTGGCCCTGGCCCACGTCCTGTGGCGGATGAGCCTGCGGGTCGGCGCGAGCCCGCTGGTGGCCACGGCGCTGGTCACCGTATTCGCGTTCTTCGGCGCCGGCGCGCAGAACGTGGTGTGGGCGTTCCAGATCGGGTTCGTCGGCTCGGTGCTGTTCGGCTGGCTGTGGATCTGGGTCACCGACCACGACGGCGGGTTCGGCCGGCGGGACGTGGCGGGCTGGGCGCTCGGCCTGGCCTCCCTCATGTGCAGCGGGATCGGCGTGCCGATGCTGATGACCGTGGCCGTGGCGGTGGCCCTGCGCCGCGGGCTGCGGGCGGCGGCCCTCGCCGTGAGCGCCCCGGTGGCGGCCTTCGCCGTCTGGTACGTGCTCTACGGCCGGCTGGCGGAGCGCGCCGCCCCCATCGACAAGAGCACGGTGCTGGCCATCGGCAGCTACACCTTCGAGGGCATCGAGAACGCGTTCTCCACTACGGTCGGCTTCGCCGGGGCCGGGGCCGTCCTGGCCGTCGCGCTGGTGTACGGCCTGCTGCGCCGCGACCGCTCCCCCGGCGCCGGGCCGTCCGACGCCATCGCCCGGGCCGGGGCGGTCGGGGTGCTGCTCACGTACGCGTTCATCGGCATCGGGCGCTCCGGGCTCGGGACCGGCGAGGTGGACCGGACGCGCTACGTCTACATCGCCATCGCCCTGGTGCTGCCCGCGGCCGCGCTGCTGCTGACCGCCTGCTTCCGGCTGGGGCGCGGCCGGCTGCTGGCATTCGGGCTGATCATCGCGGTCGTGTTCGCCGTCAACGTCAATGACCTGGTGATCGCCGCGCACACCGACACCGCCCGGACCCTGGGCGCCAAGCAGCAGATCCTGGCGTCCTACGACGTGGCCAACGACGGCTCCTTCGTGTTCCCCGGTGCGCCCACGGTCACCTACGTCGGGCCGGCCCCCACGATCGCGGACCTGCGCCAGATCCGGCGCAGCGGCTGGCTGGGGCCGCCGGACTACCGGGTCTTCCCCCGGTTCCTGCTCGGGTCGAAGGCGCGGATGGAGGTGGGGGTGCTGCCGGCCGGGACCGCGGCGCCCGCCACCGTGCCCGCCGTGATCACCCGTACCGCCGAGCTGTCGCTCGCCCCCGCCCCGGCCGGCTGCATCACCGCGACGACCACCGGGCGGAACGGGCTGCTGGTGCTGGCGCCCGCCGCCTCGCCGGTCCTGCTGACGATGACCCGCCAGGTGCCCGGTGAGCTGTACAGCCATCTGTCCGACGCCCAGTCCCAGGTGCCGGCCATCCCCGCCGCCGTCCGGCTGGCCGGGCGCACCCGCTTCCTGGTGGGCGCCACCGGGGTGCAGACTTCGCTGGCGCTGCCGACGGGCCGCACGCGCATCTGCGGGGTGGCGCCCACTCGCTAAGGTCGACCCCGTGAGCAACCGCGGAATCTTGATAACGGGCGCGTCGCGCGGGATCGGCCGGGCCACCGCGGCCGCCTTCGCGGCCCTGGGCGACCGCGTGGCGGTCCACCACCGGGACTCGGCCGACCAGGCGGCGGCGGTGCTGGCCGACCTGCCCGGCCGCGGGCACACGGTGGTCCGGGCCGACCTGGCCGATCCCGAGGCGGTCGCCGCCATGGTCGACGCGGCCGCCAGCGCGCTGGGCCAGATCGACGTGCTGGTCAACAACGCCGGCATCTTCCAGGCGCACCCGATCACCGAGGTGTCCTACGCGCAGTGGCAGGCCGCCTGGCAGGCCACCATCGGCGTCAACCTGATCGGCGCGGCCAACGTGACCTGGTGCGTGGTCGAGCACATGCGGGAAATCGGCGCCAGCGGGCAGATCATCAACGTGTCCTCGCGCGGCGCGTTCCGCGGCGAGCCGGGCCAGCCCGCCTACGGGGCCAGCAAGGCCGGGCTGAACGCCTTCGGCCAGTCGCTCGCCCGGGCGCTGGCGCCGCTGGGGATCTCGGTCGCCACGGTCGCGCCGGGCTACGTCGACACGGAGATGGCCGCCGACGTGCTGGCCGGTCCCGACGGTGACCGGATCCGGGCCGAGAGCCCGTTCGGCCGCGTCGGCCGGCCGGACGAGATCGCCGCCGCCGTGGTGTACCTCGCCTCGGCGCCCGCCCAGTGGGCCAGCGGCGCGATCCTTGACCTCAACGGCGCCTCCTACCTGCGAAGCTAGCGCGATGCAGACACAGCTGATCGAAGTCGAGACCGGCCGGCGAGAAAGCGTGGTCAACCTGACCCGGCCGTGCGCGCGGTTCGCCGAGCAGGCGTCCGGCGGCGGCGACGGCCTGCTGCACCTGTTCGTCCCGCACGCGACGGCGGGCCTGGCCATCCTGGAGATCGGCGCGCACAGCGACGAGGACCTGCTGGCCACGCTGGCCGAGCTGCTGCCCGCCGACAACCGGTGGCGGCACTCGCACGGGTCGGCCGGGCACGGCCGGTCGCACGTGCTGCCCGCGTTCATCGCGCCGTTCGCCAGCGTCCCGGTGATCGGCGGCGCGATGGCGCTCGGCACCTGGCAGTCCGTCGTGCTGGTCGACCTGAACATCGACAACCCGGTCCGGAACGTCCGCCTGTCGTTCCTGGCCGGCTAGCCGGATCTCGGCCCGGTTGCGGTGGATGGCGGGAACCAGGTTGTGCGACGGCCAGTCCCGGCCGAGCTGGACGATGTGCTCAGCCAGGTCGGTCTCGAACGCCTGAATGCCCGCCGCGGCCAGCGCCTCGTTCAATCCGATTTCGTCAGTCACCAGGGATCTGACCTTAACGGCCCCGGCCGTGATCATGACGGTATCCGAGCCGCGGCCGGCCCCTGGGCGAGCCTCGGCGCTGGCCCGGATGCGCTAACGTGACGTCACATGAACGGGCAGCGTCCAGAGATCTCCGGGCTCCGCCAGGACCTGAACGAGGTCGACGCCGGGATCGTCCGCCTGATCGCCGAGCGGCACGACATCATCGACGCGATCGCTGCGGTCAAGGAGCAGGGCGCCGCCGGGATCCAGGACGCCGACCGGGAGCGGCAGGTCCTCGACGGCGTCGCGGCCGCGGCGGCCGACCTGGGCGTCTCGGCGAGCCTGGTCCGCCGGATCTTCCGGGAGCTGATCAACGACTCGGTGGCCCAGCAGGCCCGGCTCCTGAACGGCGACCCCGGCGGGCGCGCCCGCGTCTCCTACCAGGGCGTCGCGCACGCCTACAGCGACTCGGCGGCGCAGAAGTACCTGGCCGGCCGGGGCCTGGACGGGGACCTGACCGGGTACCGGTCGTTCCGCGAGGCGGCCGGCGCCCTGCTGGCGGGCGACGCCGACCTGTCCGTGCTGCCCATCGAGAACACCACGGCCGGCAGCATCAACGAGGTCTACGCCCTGCTGCGCGAGCACGAGCTGTACATCGTCGGCGAGGAGACCCTGAAGGTCGAGCACTGCCTGGCCGCCCCCGGGCCGGTGCCGCTGTCCGCCCTGACCAAGATCCTGTCCCATCCGCAGGGGCTGGAGCAGTGCGCGGCGTTCCTCCAGTCGGTCCCGAACGCGGTCCCGACCACCTACTTCGACACGGCCGAGGCGCTGCGGGCCGTCTCCGAGCAGGGCGATCCCACGGTGGCGGCGATCGGCTCGGTGGACGCGGCCCAGGCCTACGGGCTCAAGGTGCTGCGCCACGACATCAGCGACCAGCCGGACAACTTCACCCGGTTCGTCGTGCTGTCTGCCGCCCCGGCCGCCGTCGACGTGCGGATCCCGTGCAAGACCAGCCTCATCCTGGTCACCCGGCACGAGGAAGGGGCGCTGCTGCGGTGCCTGGAGGTGCTGGCCGCCAGCGGTCACTCGATGACCAAGCTGGAGTCCCGGCCGCGGCCGGGCCGGCCCTGGGAGTACCTGTTCTTCGTGGACATCGAGGGCAACGTCGACGACCCGCGGACCGCGGCGGCGCTGGACGAGCTGCGCACGGCGGCCCTGTTCATCAAGATCCTGGGCAGCTACCCGGCCAAGGCGCTGCGGGCACCGGTCCGGACCGGCGGGGTGGCCGGCCAGCCCGCCGAGGCGGCGGCCGCGGCGACGGCGGCCGGGGAGGCCAGCGCGGCGGCTCCGGCCGAGCTGCTGGAGGCGGTGGCCGGGACGCCCAAGCCGGCCGCGGGCCGGTCGCACCAGTACAAGCTCGTGGACCGCGCGGCTCGGGCGCAGGACACCGTGATCGCCGTCGGCGACCTGCTGATCGGCGGCGACGGGTTCGCCGTCATGGCCGGGCCGTGCTCGGTCGAGAGCGCGGAGCAGATCACCACCACGGCCCGGTTCGTCGCCGAGCAGGGGGCGCATATCCTGCGCGGCGGCGTGTTCAAGCCGCGGACCTCGCCGTACGCGTTCCAGGGCCTGGGCTGGGAGGGACTGGACCTGCTGGTGGCGGCCGGGCGCGAGGCCGGCCTGCCGGTCGTCACCGAGGTGATGGCGGTCAACCAGGTCCAGCGGATGGCCAGGGCCGCCGACATCCTCCAGGTCGGCGCGCGCAACATGCAGAACTTTGACCTGCTGCGCGAGGTCGGCAAGGTGGACCGGCCGGTGCTGCTCAAGCGCGGCCTGTCGAGCACCATCGAGGCATGGCTGGCCGCCGCGGAGTACGTGGTGGCCCAGGGCAACCAGCAGGTGATCTTGTGCGAGCGGGGCATCCGCACGTTCGAGAACGCCACCCGCAACACGCTTGACCTGTCGGCGGTCGTGGTGGTCCGGGAGCGGACGCACCTGCCGATCATCGTGGACCCCAGTCACGGGACGGGCAGCCGGCCGTACGTGGCGCCGATGGCCTGGGCGGCCCGGGCGGCCGGCGCCCACGGGCTGCTGATCGAGGTGCACCCCGACCCCGACCGGGCGCTGTCGGATTCCGACCAGAGCCTGTCACTGGACCAGTTCGCGAGCCTGATGCGGCACCTGGGCAGCGTGCCGCAGTGGCCGACGGTGCCCGCGCCCGCGTAGCCGCTCAGCCGCTCAGCCCGGCTCAGCCGGGCCAGCCGGTGCAGGACGAGGATGCCGCCTGGGGCGGGCTGGTCCAGCCGCTGATATTCGCCCGGGGCGGCCGATGCCGGAGGGACTGAGCCGGGCGGCGTGAGCCTGGGGCGAGACACTTGACTCGGGCCCGCCGGGCACCCCCCAGGGCTGGTGAGCCGGGACGAATCCCGGCCACCGGTCCTCCCGTGCTTGCCGTCAAGCCCGGACCCCCCTGCCGCAAGCGGCAGACCCCGGCGGGCCGTGTCTGGCGTCTCGCCCCAGACGTGTGCTATCAAATCGTGGAATGGGCGGCGCCGGTATCCCCGGATCCTGGGGTCGGTGGGGCGCCGGAGCCGGGCCTACAATCACGGCAGCAAGATCCGTGGCCCCCGGAGGCGGCCGCGCCCGGCCGGGTGACTGGCCGGACGCCGACCCTGGCCTGGTCGCCGCAAGCAGCCGGCGGCTGCGACCCGCCGTCGCGGCCGCCCCCGATCCTCTCCGCAGGCAGGAGGGCCATGTCGCCCCAGCCGCCCGTGGCCCTGGCCGCGCGGGTCAGCACGCCGTCCGGGCTGGTCGTCGGGATTCCCGAGGGCACCCGGCTGGTGTTCGGCCGCGGCCAGGACGCGGACCTGACCGTCGCGGTCGGCCGCGGGCTGTCCCGCCGGGCGGGCGTCATCAGCGCGGTGGCCGACGGGGTCTGGATCGCGAACATCAGCCGCACGCACGCCCTGTACACCGAGGGCGAGGGCTACCGCATCCGGCTGCCCCGGATGGAGGACAGCGGCGAGCCGTCGGGCGGGTGGTTCCTGCGCTCGGGCGAGGCCCGGGTCGGCTCGCGCGCCATGCTGGACGACGGCATGGCGCTGTCGGTGATGGTGGTCGGCCAGTCCCATGGCCTGGGCATCGGCGCCGAGAACGGCCGCGCCCGGCCCGACAGCGAGGCGACCGTGCTGCCGCTATACCTGGACCCGATGACCAAGCTGTACCTGGTCGCGCTGATGTGGTGCCGCCCCTGGCTGCTCGACCCGGCCGCGACCGAGCCGCTGCCGCGCACCCCGGAGATCGCCCGGGCCGCGCTGGAGGTCACCGGGGCATACCACGAGCTGGAGCGGTTCGACACCGACCAGGCCTACCGTGACCGGCTGTCCGCCCGGGTCGCCGAGCACATCAAGGTGCTGCGCCGCAAGATCACCGAGCGCGGGCTGATGCGCGCGGACGTGCGTCTGTCCGACGAGGTCGTCGTCCGGGTGCTGATCGAGCACGGGATCATGACCGCCGCCGACCTGGGCCGCCTGAACGACCCGGTCTGGTGCTCCCGGCAGGAGGACCTGTGGTGGACGACCCAGTGACCGCGGCCGCCGCGGCTACGGCGGGGGCGGGGACTGGCCCGGCGGCGGCCGCAGCGGCGGGGCATCGTCGATCTCGAAGCTCACGGTGGCCCGCTGCCCGGCGCTCCCCGTCACGACGACCTGGTAGGTGCCCGGCGGCAGCTGGCCGCGCCTGAACTCGTGGTCCTGGTTGATGGCGTAGTTGAAGCTGCCCGCCCCGTCCACGACCGGGTGAATCTGCGAGTCGCCCACGCCCGCCAGCTCAATCGTCAAGATCGTGCCGGGCCGCCAGTTCGCGCCGTGGATCACGAAGGTGGTGTCCGGGTCGCCGAAGGGCTGCAGGGAGACCACGGCCGGCGGACCGCCCGCCGGTACCGACGGCAACGTGGACGGGGCCGCCCCTGGAGGCGGCCGCTGGCTGGGCGACCGGGCGGCCGCAGACGTCACGTGCGGGCTGGCGGCACCGCTTGTCCCGTCCGTCATGCTGAAGCCGGTGAGAACGGCCCCCAGGGCCGCCCCGGCCACGAGCAGCGCGCAGGCGACTGCGGCCCGGACGGGCAGGCTCAGCACGGCCTCATGGTGGCCCCGGTCGCGCTCGCGGTCGCGGCCGGGCGGCGCGGCGGGCCCGGTCCGGGGCGGCGGCGGAATGCTGGCCGAGACCCCGGCCAGCCCCGCCGGGATGCTCGGGCGCCAGTCCTCGTGGACGTCCGCGCCAGCGGGCGGGCTTTCTGTCCGCCGGCGCCGCGGCGACCGGAACCGGCCGGGCGCCTGGCCCGGCGGCGGACCGGGCGGCCCCGCGGGCTCGCCGCCGGGCACCGGCAGCGCCAGCTCCGACGCGTAGGTCAGGCCCTCCCCGGTCGTCTCGCCGCCCCGGTCGCTGCCCGTGGAGCCGGGGTGGCTGGAGTCACTGGCCTCGCTCCCGAAGCCGGTCACGCTGGCCTGGCTGAGGTCGCCGGGGTCGTCGGCGCCGTCGCCGAGGTCCCCGGCGGCGGCGTCCCCGGCGGCGGCGTCCCCGGCGGCCGGGCGGGTGCCGTTCCCGGCGGCCGGGCGGGTGCCGTTCCCGGCGCGGCTGCGGAACCCCGCGATCAGCGCCATCGCGGGCTCGGCCAGGAACGGGTGCGGGGCGCCGGGGGCCAGGCCGTCGGCATGCGGCGCGGCGCTGACCAGCGGCCCGAGCCGGGCCAGCAGGGCCGCCGAGGTCGGCCGGTCGCGAGGGCTCCGCTCCAGGCAGCCGGTGACGAGCTCGGTCAGCTCGGCGGGCAGGCCGGACAGGTCGGGCGGCTCGGTGGCCAGCCGGACCAGCACGTCCATGACCGTCTCGCCCTGGTAGGGAGCGTGGCCGGTCGCGGCGTACAGCAGCGTCGCGCCGAGGGCGAACACGTCGCTGGCCATGGACGCCTGCCGGGTGTCGCGGGCCTGCTCGGGCGCCATGTAGGCCGGCGTGCCCACGGCGCCGCGGGTCAGGGTGAGCTGGATCCGCTCGGCCGCCCTGGCCACCCCGAAGTCGATGACCAGCGGGCCGGACGGGGCGACCAGGACATTGGAGGGCTTCAGGTCACGGTGTACCAGCCCGGCACCGTGAATCGACTCCAGCGCCTCGGCGCAGCCCGCGGCCAGCCACCACACCGCCGGGACCGGCTGCGGCCCGCACGAGCGGACCAGGCGGCTCAGCGACGGCACCGGGACGTAGGTCGTCGCCAGCCAGGGCACGTCGGCCTCGGGATCGGCCGCGACGACGGCAGCGGTGAACATGCCGCTGACCCGCCGGGCCGCGGCCACCTCATGCGCGAAGTGATCCCGGAAGCCGGGCTCCTCGGCCAGCTCGACCTTGATCGTCTTCACCGCGACCAGCCGCCCGGCCTGCGACCGGCCCAGGTAGACCTGGCCCATCGCGCCCGCGCCCAGTCGCCCGAGCAGCGCGAACGGGCCGATCCGCTCCGGATCCCAGCGCCGCAGCTTGCCCAGGTTCGGGTGCGGAACCGCCATCATTGGCCTCCAGTGTGGCCCCCAGTTGCCAAGCCACCATAATGCCGAATTCACGAGCTTCTTAATCAAATGCCGGCATGCCGCGGCGACCCGCCGGGCCGGCCTGCCGCCGATACCCGGCCGGCCCCTGGTAGCGTTTCGGCCCTGTGAGCACCCCCGCCCCCGCGAGCCCCGATGACCATGCCGCGGCCGCAGCGCCCGTGCGGCAGGATCTCCTTGCTACCCTGCGCGCCTGGCAGAAGGCCGCGTATCGCGAGTACTTTCGGCTGCTGCGCCGCGACTTCCTGCTGGTCGCGACCCCAGGCGCGGGCAAGACGGCGTTCGCGCTGACGGTCGCGGCCGAACTGCTGGCCCGGCGGGAGATCATGTCGGTCACGGTCGTCACGCCGACCGAGCACCTCAAGCACCAGTGGGCCCAGGCCGCCCACCGCGTCGGCATCGCCCTGGACCCGTCCTACCGCAACGGCCAGGGCCAGGCGTCGGCCGACTACGCGGGCGTCGTCGTGACCTACGCCCAGGTCGCCGCCCACCCCGCGCTGCACCGCCAGCGCACGCAGAACCGCCGCACGATGGTGATCTTCGATGAGATTCACCATGTGGGTGACGCGCTCTCCTGGGGAGACGCGGCCCGCGAGGCATTTGAGCCGGCCCGGCGGCGATTGGGGCTGACCGGAACCCCTTTTCGCAGCGACGCCAATCCCATTCCGTTTGTCACTTATATCGAGGAGCCAGACGGAAGCAAACGCAGCCGCTCGGACTACGTCTACGGGTACGGGCCCGCGCTAGAGGACGGCGTGGTCCGCCCGGTCATCTTCCTGGCCTACTCGGGCGAGATGCGCTGGCGGAGCCGGGCGGGTGATGAGGTCACCGGCACGCTCGGCTCCCCGATGACGCCCGATCAGATGGCGTACGCGTGGCGGACCGCGCTGGACCCCGACGGCGAGTGGGTGGCGCGCGTCCTGGAGGCCGCGGACCGCCGGCTGACGGAGGTGCGGCGGGCCATGCCGGACGCGGGCGGGCTCGTGATCGCCGGCGACCACGCGGACGCGCGCGCCTATGCAGCCCTGCTGCGGAAGATCACCCGGACCCGGCCCGTGGTGGTGCTCTCCGACGACCCGGCGGCCAGCAAGAAGATCGGGGCGTTCGCGGTATCGGACGACCGGTGGATGGTGGCGGTCCGGATGGTGTCCGAGGGCGTGGACATCCCGCGGCTGGCCGTCGGGGTCTACGCCACGAGCGTGAGCACGGCGCTGTTCTTCGCCCAGGCGGTGGGCCGCTTCGTCCGCGTGCGGTCCCGCGGCGAGACGGCCTCGGTGTTCCTGCCGTCGGTTCCGCAGCTGCTCGGCTACGCCGCCGAGCTCGAGGCGGAGCGCGATCACGTGCTGGCCCGCCGGGCGGACGGCGAGGAGGAGGAACGCGAGCTCGCCGAGGCGCAGCGCCGCCGCGACACGCCGGACCAGCTGGATGAGGCACCGTTCAAGGCGCTGGAGGCGTCGGCGCACTTCGACCGGGCGCTCTACGACGGCGGCGAGTTCGGGACCTCGGCCGAGGAGGACGATTTCCTCGGGCTGCCCGGCCTGCTGGAGCCCGAGCAGGTCACCCTGCTGCTGCGCAAGCGGAAGGCCACGCAGGTCAGCGTGCCCCGGCCCGGCGGCGCAGCCGACGGGCCCGGCGCGCCGGGCGGCCCGGCGGCGTCGCTGGCCGGGGCGGTGCCGGTCCAGCCGGGCGGGCCGCCGGCGGGCAGGCGGGCGCCGGCGGGCAGGCGCGCGCCGGGCCGGGCGGCAGCGCCCGCGCACCGGCGCCCGGCGCCGGCGGCTCGACCCGGGAGAACCTCTCGGCACTGCGCAAGGAGCTGAACGGGCTGGTCACGGCCTGGAATCACCGGACCGGCCAGCCGCACGCGGTCATCCACGCCGACCTGCGCCGGGCTTGCGGCGGGCCCGCGGTACCGCAGGCCACGGGCACCCAGATCCACGAGCGGATCGAGCTCCTGCGCCGCTGGGCCGCGGCCCGGCGCTAGGGCACGGCGCGGTCTAGGGCACGACGGTAATCGGCCAGCGGCTGGCGCGGACCAGGTGCACGGCAAGCGAGCCGACGAACCGGTGGCCCGCCTTGGTCGACGCCCCGACGATCACCGCGTCGGCGGGCAGCTCGTCGGCCAGCTTGACGATCTCGCTGAAGGGGTTGCCCATCCGCTCGACGAACTCGGCGGTGAGGCCGAGCCGGACGGCCTGGGTCTCGACCATCTCCCGCAGCTCGGCCGAGATCTCGTCCTGGGCCTGCTGGATAGACGGGACGGCGGCCACCCCGGCCCCGCCGGCGACGGTGTAGCTGCGCACGTAGAGGCAGACCAGGCGGGCGTTGAGCCGCAGGGCCATGCCGCCGGCGTAGGCGCCGGCCCGCAGCGACGTGTCGGAGCCGTCGATGCCCACCAGGAGCACGGGCACGCCCGGATGCGGGTCCATCAGGGTGCCCGCCCGATCACGGCGTCATCAGCCACGACGTCACCAATCACGGTGTCGATGAAACACAGAGCTTCATGGGACAGAGCTTCATTGAAACCAACCACGGAGCCGCCAGCCGGAGCCATGGCTGACGCCACCCAGTCGGGGTGCCACCAGGCCTGGGCCAACCGTACCCAGCGGCCGGTACTTATTCGGATTATTCCGTCTCCTACATCCGCCTGACGCGACGGCGGAGCGGGAGGACGGCCCGGGCCCGGCGGCCGGGCTACCAGCCGTAGATGCGGGCCGGGAGCTTGCGCAACGGCGACACGTCCGGGCCGGGATAGCTGACCATGACCACGATGTCGTCGGGGTCGCGGCCCTCGACCACCGTCTGGCCGTCGTCGCTGCGGGTGCTGCGGTGCGCGGCCCGGTGCTTCAGGGCCTGCTCGCTCTGGTCCAGGTCGACCCGGCTGGCAGCGGTCCAGACGGCGTACTGAACGCCCACGGCGCCCAGCGGGTGGGCAGCGTTGTCACCCATGGCCCGCAGCACCAGCTGGGTGGTCGGGCTGGACAGCAGGGCGGCGGTCGGGCTGCGGTCCACGACCGTCAGGCCCAGGACGGCGGTGTAGAAGTCCACCGACCGGTCCAGCTCCCGCACGAACATGACGACCGAGCCGAGCCGGGCATCGGTGCCCATCGCCAACCCCCTGCCCTGTCGGGTCCCTGAGCGCAGAACAGAATGTACGGCATGCGGGGACCGGATTCCGTGACGGGACCAGCATTCACGCCGCCGAAATGGCGCCAGCCGGCGCCGCTGAGCTACGGGCACGCGATCAACCCGGCCGGCATGTTCCGCTGGCACGCCGCCCGCCCGCGGGCACGCCCCGCACGGCGCAGCTCGCGGCAGAAGGTACGCGGAACCCAGGGGGGAGCAGTCCTTCCAATCATGGCCGAGCCCGGTGCAGCGCACCCGCCTCCCCCGCCCCGGGCGGCCGCGCCGCCTCACCAGCCACGGCCCGGCCCGGGCGGCGCGGCGGGCTTTGCGCTGACTGGGGAAGTTTGCTCACCGCCGGCGGTGGCCCGTTCCCCAGTCGCCCTTAACGTCCGGGTCCGAGCCCGCGTCGACGAGGCAGCTGGGGCAGGCGAGGCTGCTGTGACTTCCGGGAAAAGGCGAGCCGGGCTCCTGCGGTCGCCAGTGCCCAGGCACCCGCCTGTCGGCGGCCCCGCATCATGATCGTGGGAAGATCGCTCACCGCCGGCGGTGGCCGATCTTCCCACGATCAAGGAATCCTCCCGCCAGGGCAGCCGACGACGCGAAAGGGCAGCCCCACAAGCCTTACTGACCCCTCCAAGCCCCAGCGGCCCCAGCTGCCCAGCGCCCGCCCGGCCCGCGGCTCGCCCTCCCGGAAGCCGGAGCCCCCATCCGAAGGCCCGCTGCCCCAAGGCAAGCCCGCTGCCCGCTGCCCCCTTCCGGGCAAGCCCGCTGCCCCCTTCCGGGCAAGCCCGCTGCCCCCTTCCGGGCAAGCCCGCTGCCCCCTTCCGGGCAAGCCCGCTGCCGCCGTCCGGGGGAGCCCGCTGCCGCCGTCCGG
>Ga0193728_1001026_pt1 | contig 13959 bp, 11 predicted proteins | sample U1c1metaG_FD_143037 | JGI IMG/M metagenome (GOLD analysis project Ga0193728, IMG submission 143037) | Soil microbial communities from a riparian zone of the East river system, Colorado, United States - U1c1 | ecosystem: Environmental > Terrestrial > Soil > Riparian zone | place: USA: East River...
ATCCGATATCCGCCAATCCTGAGCGAGCACGCCCTCAGCGAGCCTGACGTTGCCGGCCACCGCCTTGTCCCGCGCCAGCGCGGCCGACCTGCCGCCGTTGGGCCCGTACACGATGTAGCGGATGGTGTCTTCGCGCTCAGTCTGCAGGTCCTGGGACAGACTGGTGGCGTCGGCGCTCAACTGGGCGAGATGCGCGACGCGCTGGTCAGCTGCGGCGCTCTGGACAGAGCCTCCGATCTGGATGCCGCTCAGGGCGACGGCGGTCAGCGTCGGTATGACTACTAGCAGCAGCAAGCGGGACCGTACCCGCCAGTTCTTTAGAGAACGGCGTGAGGCCGGGGCCTGCTGTGAGGTGGGCTGAGGCACGCCTTTGTCAGGCTCTGCCCCATCGTCATCGTGGCGGGCATGCGCCGCGCGGCCGTCAGTTGCCCGACCATCCGCTGCGCGCGGCAGCTGATGCGGGAGGCCAAACTTGGCAGCCGCCTGGCCGGTCAGCCTGTCGGCGGCGCTGCGGGACCTCTTGCCAGTAGACCGCACCGCGCTAGCGCCACTCAGGTCGGGACCGGGCGGCTTCCGGCGGCATACGGCCCGGCAGCGGAGCGGGCATTGGTACCTCTTTCCGGCAGATGTCTCTGCGCGCCCTACGGGTCAGTGGCCAAAACTCTAACGTGTGAGCCGCTGACGTACACCCATACCTGTATGGACGGTAAATATCTGTCATAAGAGCCCGCAGATCGGTCCGAGTGGGCACACTAGGGTATCCCCGCCGGGATCCCCGCAGCCCGGCGAGAACACCCGAAATGCCATTTTTCGTAGGACCTGCTGGTTAGGGAGACCCATGCTGCTCGCTAGGCTGATGTCCAGATCAGCGCCGCGCTGCAGCCTGGCCAGGACAGCCCGTGCCGCGATCGCTCTGGCCGCGGTCGGGCTTCTGGCCACCGCCTGCGATGGGCTGGGCATATCCTCGGCCAGCAGCGCGGGCGCATCCGGCGCGGTGTCCGTGGGCGTGCTGCAGGGCGCGGACGACTCACCACTGTACGTCGGCATGCAGAACGGCACTTTCAGCAAGCATGGCGTGCAGGTCAGCGTCATCGCCTACCGGACGGTGAACGCCGAGTTCGCTGCGCTGCAGGCAGGCCGCATCCAGGTAGCCGAGGGTGACTACGCCAACTACCTGTCCGCGCAAGCGCAAGGGAAGGCGTCGCTGCGGCTGATCGCCGACGGCTACGACGCGGCACCTAACATGATTGAAATACTCGCGGTACCGGGGTCTGGCATCACCTCGCCGCAGAGCCTGGTCGACAAGGTCGTGGCGGCCCCCCCAGGACAGCTGATCAGCCAGGATGGCAACGCACCGTACAGCATCGAAATGGCCGCGGCGCAGTCGGTGCTCTCCAGCGACGGTGTGAGCCCCACCAGCGTGCGCTGGCAGCCAACGCCGCTGAGCAGCATGATCACTGCCCTGCGACTGCATAGAGTCGATGCGATCCTGGTGCCGGAGCCATACATCTTCCAGGCCGAGTCGCAACTCGGCGCCGCCGAGGTGCTCGATGCGTGCAGCGGCGTTACCGCGGGAATACCGCTGTCTGGTTACTTCAGCCTCGCCTCGTACACTCGCCAGAAAGCCGGGGTACTGGCCAGTTTTCAAGCCGCGCTGGCCACCGCGCAGTCCAGGGCCGGCTTGCGCGGCCCGGTCACGTCGGTGCTGCCTCGCTCCGCAGGGATGAGCGAGCAGGACGCGGCGCTCGTCACCCTGGGTAGTTACCCCACGTTCCTGAACGTCGGGCAGGACCAGCGAACCGCTCAGATGATCTATGAGGCAGGGATCACCGAGAGCCCGGTCAACGTGCGCAGCTTGGCGTTCCGCCACTAGGGCCAGTCGTCTATGTGATGGACAGGCTGTTGCTGGGTCCCAGATCGTGCTCTCCCTGCTCCGGTAGTCGGCGACGATGCGGGCATCGCGGCCACGCTTCCTGATGAGCGGGAATCGCCTCAGGAAGGGTGGCCGCGATGCGGGGAAAGCCCATATGCCGCCCGCGCCCTGCGAGAGATCCGACTTCGGCGGAGCTGGGTCAGACGAACGAGAAGTGTTCGAAGTCGAAATTCGATAGCGGCTCGCCGACTTTCGCTGGGCTATAGCCGATGATCTTGTCACTATAGGCGTCAAGCGAGTCGGAGAACGCCGGTATGATGTATCCGCCGTTGTTGAAGTCGTACTCCTGCAACTTGCTCTCGATTTCCTTGCGGAGCGGCACGCTGCTGGTCTCGTTGGCCTGCTGGTAAAGGCTCAAGTACTGCGCGTCTTTGAGATGGCACTCGTTGAACGGCGAGCCGGGCACGATGGAGTAGGCCAGCTGCGAAAGGTACGGCAGGTACGGGTAATAGTCCTGAGAGAAATTCCAGCTCAGGTAGCTATCGCCGAAGAACGTTCCCGGGTCAACCTGGTTGAGCTTGATCGTGACGCCTGCGGCTCTGGCCTGCTCGGAGAGTACCGTCGCCATGGCAATGGTGCCGCTGGCGATCGCAGAAGTGGTCATCTGAACGGTCAGGTCCGACTGGCCGGCTTGCTTCAGCAGGAACTTGGCCTGCGGGATGTCGACGTGCCGCTGCAGACTCTTGTCGAAGTCAGGGTCATACGGCGAGAACACGTCGCTGGCCAGGGTTGCATAGCCGCCCAGCGCCGAGTCGATCATCTGCTGGCGGTCTACCAGGAGTCGCATCGCCTGGCGTACCCTGACGTCGGTGAACGGTGCCTGATCCAGGCGCATGGTGAACGGCAGGAAACCGCCCGCCTTGGCCGCCACAGCGGTGACGCCTTTGGTAGAGGAAAGTGCGGCGATCTGCTGGGGGTCCAGCGCACCGGCTCCTTGGACCACGTCAGTGACCAGCGCGTTCTGCAAAGAGACATTGTCGCTGAAGTCAATAATTTCCAATGTGTCGACGTAGGGAAGGCCGGACTTCCAGTAGTTCTTATTCCGGGTGAACACGCTCCGCGCGCCTGGCGTGAACGACTGGAAGACGAACGGGCCGGTCCCGTTTGGTTTGCTTGGGTCGAAGCTGACCGGCGCCATGTAAAGGTCGAAGAAGAATGCCGCCAGCTGCTCGACCAGGCGGCCGAACGGGCTGGTCATGGGGACGAGCACGGTGTTGGCGTCAAGTGCCTTGAGCCCCTTGGCGTCAACTGTGGCCAGGGCGGCCGCGGCGTTGTTTTTCTGCGCCCGAGCCAGCGAGAAGATCACGTCATCCGCGGTGAACGGCTTGCCGTCATGGAACTTGATGCCCTGTCGCAGGTGGATGAGCCACTCGGTGGCCTTCTTGTCCCGCGGCTCGATCTTCTCCGCCAGCCCGTACTGGATCTCGGCCTGGTTGTTCAGGAAGACCAGCGGCTGGTAGACCGAGTTGATCCGGGCGTAGTCGATGTAAACCACCCCGGCATGCGGGTCCATCGTGTCATCGCTGGAGCCCCCGGATAGCCCGAGCTTCAGGGAGCCGCCGCGCCGCCGTGTCTGAGCGGCATCAGGGACGCCGGTCTTCGCGGAAGTGCCGTCGCTGCCTGATGAGCAGGCGGCCAGCAATCCGCCGGCCCCGGCTATCGCACTGGTGGCGACGGCCCCACGCAGGAACTGCCGTCGCCCCACCGACATCCCGTCCGACAACAGCCCGCTGCCAGTCAATCTGTCCACAGCAAAACCTCCACCAACGCGGGTCGGGCTCCGGGCGGAACGGCCCGCAGAGTAGTCGCAGGCCTACAGCAAAACGTCGCGACGGAAACGGCGTCCGGACCCGGATCTCCCTATTTGATATTGCATACTATAGTCGCACAAGCCGTACTCAGAAGTTGGCCAAACTTCCGAAGGCCGGTGAATAAATCCGTCAGCGCTGGAGAACGCTCGTCCCTCCGGGAATGGTCATTCCGCCTGACTTGTCGACGCGGCCGCGGCGGCTGACGCAGCGGGCGCAGCGGGCGCCCAGAGTGGCTGGCCACGGTAACCGCGCGCGATCATGGTAACGAACTGGTAAACGGTCTCTTCCTCTCGTGACAGCGGGCCTGGCGCCGCATGCTCGGAACTCAGGCCTCGCTGTACGGATTCACATGCCAGCCAGTCTTGACGGTTTGTCAGATCCCAGAAATCGACGGCATAGTCCGGGCTGAAGCCCGCCGCGTGCCCGGCCTCGGGCGCGAAAGCCCAGGTGCACTCCACTGCTGTGGTGCCGGCGGTCAGCGGGATCAGCCGGTGCGTCATCACGTAGTCCGGGTGCAGGCTGAGCAGCACGTTGGGAAAGAGCACGATGTAGGCGACGGTCCGCAGCTGAACCCCGGCCAGGCCGCGCAACGGCATACTGTGGCTGCGGCCATCCAGGGACATGGTATCCATACCGTCGCGTAGGTCCATCCAGGCGCACGTCCAGCTGCCGGCCGGATCTATGCCATGACCGCTCTTCGGAGGGCTTACCTTGCACAGCTGCGGGTGGATAGCCGGGCAGTGATAGCACTCCGTGTAGTTCTCGCAGACCACCTTCCAGTTGGCTGCGATCTCGTAGTGGCATTGCCGTCCTATCACCAGCCGCTCTGGCTCGTAAGGTGCGATCACCGATTCCAGCGAGTCAAGCGACCTGGCCAGCGGCTCCGCGGCCGCGGAGCTGTTCACGAAGATCAGGCCGTGCCACTCGATGACCGGGAGGGCGGCCAGGCCCCACTGGGATGGGTCGAAGCCGGGAAGACCCTTGAACCCGGCCGCTGCGCGCAGCTCGCCGGACAGTGAATACGCCCACGAGTGGTACGGGCACACTACGGAGCCTCGGCGGGTGGCCGTGCCGCAGGCCAGCAGCTCATGACCACGGTGCCGGCAGGTGTTAGCGAAGGCGCGCAGCACCTTGTCCTCGCCACGGGTCAGCAATACGCTGCCCCCCCCGGCAGCCTCGGCCCGCTGCGCGCCCGGCCCGTCCAGCTGCGCGCTCAGCCCCACGCACGTCCACCCGCCGCTGAAGAACTGCCGCTGCTCCCATGCGAACACCGCGGGGTCCAGGTAGGCGGCGCTGGGCAACATGATGCTCTCACCGAACGGCCGGAGCGCGGCCTCAAGCCCCGACGAATCAATTGGTGCCGGACATACAGGGACCTCAGCGGACATGCGGCTCATATTATGGACTTCCGATATCCCCTGTCCAGGCGGGTCGACAGCGCGGGCTGGGCCGATCAGATCCGTCGCCGATCAGATCCGCCATCGGGAAGCAGAACCGCAGATAAGCTGCTAAATACCGTTAACATGTGGGTATCATGAATGGCTCTTCGCTGCCCAGTACCGCCCATGAGGGCGCGTCGTGACCGGCCCGATGGCCCAGGTTACGGCCACGAGTCCAGCGCGGCGGCCAGCAGGAGAGCAGCGACGACGAGGAGCTCACGAGTGCCCGGTCGGCATGTCATCCGGCCCCGCCCCGGGAGCCGCGGGTGGCAGTAACCATGCCACGGTCGCTGGCCCGGGGCAGCGATGGCCATCCGCTGCTCCGGTTGCTCCAGCACCGGATGCTGGCGGGCCTGTTCACCTTGTTCTTGGTCTCCGTGGTTGTATTCCTTGCCACCCAGGCGCTGCCCGGGAACGCTGCCGCCGCGTTCCTCGGCCGTAACGCCGCGAGCCCGGTTCGGCTGCACGCGCTCGAAGCCCAGCTGCACCTGAACCGGTCGATCGCGGTCCAGTACTGGACGTGGCTGTCAGGTCTGTTTACCGGGCATCTGGGGCAGTCGCTGGCAGCCCGCCAGCCGGTCTGGACGGTAGCTGGCCCGCGGCTGGCCAACTCTGCCGTGCTGGTCGCCGCATCCGGCGTCATCGGATCGCTCCTGGGCGCCCTGCTGGGCAGCGCTGCCGCGCTGTATAAGGACAGCAAGTTCGACCACGCCAGCTCGGTGGTAGCGCTGACGATCACCGCGCTGCCCGAATTCGTGGTTGCGATTGCGCTGGTCATCGTCTTTGCCACAGTGGTATGGCCGGTCCTGCCCGCCGTGTCACTCCTGGCGCCGGGCCAGTTCGCCTGGACGCAGCCAGAGCTGCTGGTGCTACCGGTCGCGACGCTGGTGCTGGTCATCGTGCCGTACACGATGCGGATGATGCGCGCGGCGATGGTCGAGTCGCTGCAATCGGACTACGTGGAGATGGCCCGTCTTAAGGGCCTGTCCGAGTGGCGGGTGGTGCTCGGCCATGCTCTGCCGAACGCGATCGCGCCGGTCATTCAGGTCATCGGGCTGAACTTCCTCTACCTGGCCGGTGGGATCGTGGTGGTGGAGTACGTGTTCAACTTTCCCGGTATCGGCCAGGGGCTGGTCAATGCGGTAAACGCCCGCGACTTGCCGGTAATTCAGTTCATCGTAGTGGTGCTCGCCGCGTTCTACGTAGTTGCCAACATCGCCTGTGACGTCGTCGCGCTGCTAGGCACCCCGCGGCGGAGGATCGGGAGATAGCGATGGGCGTCCAAACTCCCGGCACCAGGCCGATGACCCCGCCAGCGCCATCAACCGTCAGTCGTCGACGCCCGAGGGGCGCGCTGCTGCGGGCGGCAATCCGCACGCCGCGGGGCGGTGTCGGGCTGGCGCTGACCGTCCTGGTCGTCGTGTTCGCGTTCGTCGGACCGCTGCTGGCGCCATACTCCCCGAATGGTTTGGCCACGGTGCAGTTCGCCCACCCGTCCGGCCGATACGTGCTCGGCGGCGATTTCCTGGGCCGCGACGTACTGTCCCGGGTAATGGCAGGTGGTGAGGTCATGCTGATCATGGCGGCGGCCGCGACCGCCATCGGGATCGTGGCCGGAGCGCTGGCAGGCATGGCCGCCGCCTACCTCCGCGGCTGGCCCGACGGGCTGATCATGCGCGCCGTCGACGTAATCCTGGCTTTCCCGCAGATCGTCTTTGCACTGATGCTGCTGGCCATGGTCGGGCCGAAGCTTTGGCTCATCGTGCTGGCTGTGGGCCTGTCGCACGCCCCACAGGTCGCCCGGGTGGTGCGGTCGGCGACGCTGGACGTGTCCGAGCGCGACTTCGTCAAGATGGCCGAACTGCAGGGCATGCGGCCAATCAGGGTGATGCGGACTGAGATCCTGCCGAACCTGGTCAGTCCGCTGATGGTGGAGATAGGACTGCGGTTGACCTACTCCATCGTGATTACGGCCGGCCTGGCGTTCCTTGGCTTCGGGCAGCCGCCGCCAGCGGCCAGCTGGGGCACCATGATTAACGAGAACCGGGTCGGCCTGGCGCTGAATCCGTGGGCTGTGATCGTACCTGCCGCGCTGATCGCGCTGCTGACCATCGGTACCAACACGCTGACCGATGCTTTCGCCCGGGTCGCGATCGGCGTCGACCGGCGGCCCGAGGAAGCGGCTCTGCTGGACGACCTGAACACGGAAACAGCGGCATGAGGCATGGCCGGACTGCCATTCCGGCGGCACGCACTTCCCCGGAGACCGCGGGCAGGCTGGAGGTGCAGGGTCTGACCGTGGCGCTGCGCGGACCCGGCACTGAGGTGGTCAGCGACGTCTCGCTGTCCGTCCCGGCCGGGCAAGTACTGGGCCTGGTCGGGGAGTCCGGTTCTGGCAAGACCACGGTTGCGCTGGCGCTCCTTGGGCACGCCCGCCGGGGGCTGCAGATCACCGCGGGCCAGGTCCGGATCGACGGAACGGACTTGCTCGCGCTAAACAAAGCCGGGCTGCGCGCGATACGCGGTGCCACCGTCAGCTATGTCGCACAGGATCCGTTGTCCGCGCTGAACCCCGCGCTGCGGATCGGCACCCAGCTCCGGGAGATCCTGGCAGCGCACCCAGCGGCGGCAAGCGATCCAGGTGCCCGGATGGCCGAGGTCCTGCACGAGGTTTCGCTGGAGGGCGGCCCAGAGCTACTGCGCCGGTACCCGCACCAGCTGTCCGGCGGCCAGCAGCAGCGCGTCTGCCTGGCCATGGCCTTCGCCTGCCGCCCGTCGCTGATCGTGCTGGACGAGCCGACCACCGGACTCGACGTGACCACCCAGCGGCACGTGCTGGACACCGTCCGCAGCCTATGCGCTTCGCACAGTGTCGCGGCCGTCTACGTCAGCCACGACCTGGCCGTGGTCAGTGGCCTGGCGGCCCAGGTCGCCGTAATGTACGCCGGCCGGATCGTTGAGATCGGGCCAGCCACTCGGCTCTTCCAGGAGCCACTGCATCCCTATACCCGAAGGCTGATCGCCGCTGTGCCGTCGCCTGACCACGCATATAAGCTCGCCGGCATCGACGGCCAGCAGCCCGGGCCCGGCCAGCGCCAGGATGCCTGCTCGTTCGCCCGGCGGTGCAGCCTGGCAGTCAGCGAATGCAGCGCTGCCACACCCAGGCTGATCGAGGTCAACGGCAGGATGGTGCGCTGCATCCGGGCCACGGATGCGAAGCCCGGCCAGGTGCCCAGGCCGCCGCTTCTGCAGCCCGCCCTGGGCCGTCCTGAGCTGCCGCTACTCGCAGTTCGCCGGCTGTCCGCCGCATACGGGCCGGCGCGCGTGCTGCACGAGGTGGCCTTTGAAGTACCCCGGGAGTCCTGCCTGGCTGTGGTCGGCGAGTCCGGCTCGGGCAAGACGACCCTGGCTCGCTGCATCTGCGGGCTGCACCGCAACTGGACAGGGGAGATAGCCTTGCGGGCCCTCCCGCTGCCGAGCGGCACCCGGCACCGCAGCAAGGAGATGCTGCGCACAGTGCAATACATCTTCCAGAACCCTTATACCTCGCTGAACCCGCGCAAGACAATCGGCCAGATCATGCTCGGCCAACTGGGACTGTTCTGGGACATCCGGTCCAGGGAGCGGTCCGAGCGGGTGGTACGGGTACTCGAAGACGTGTCACTGTCGGCCGAGTACCTGGATCGCTACCCCGACCAGCTGTCCGGCGGCGAACGGCAGCGAGTGGCCATCGCCCGCGCGCTGGTAGTCGAGCCCGACCTGCTGGTCTGCGACGAGGTAACCTCGGCGCTGGACGTCTCTGTGCAGGCAACCATCGTCGAGCTGCTGCGACGGCTGCAGGCCGAGCGTCATCTCACTCTGATATTCGTCACGCACAACCTGGCCCTGATCCGCAGTATCGCTCAGTCTGCGGTGGTGCTGCGGGGCGGCCATGTGGTGGAGTCCGGCCCGGTGGCACACATCCTGGAGCACCCGTCAGATCCGTACACCGCCCGACTGGCCGGCGACGTCCCAAGGCTAATAGCAGGCCGCCCTGGCAGCAGCCAGGGCGGCGAACGCCCTGTTGGCGACTTCCCCGAGACCGATACGCCGCAGTACAGCTTGCCCCACTGCGGGAAGCAGGTTAGCCCGGCCGACCTTCATCCTCGCGCCGACGACGCCCGTGGCATGGGTGCTTGACCATGATCGGACACTGGGTCTCGCGCTTCCTGGCGGCCCGAGACATCGACTTCGTCTCTAACCACCGCGCCGAACTGGGGAATCCGGAGCGTCCTGGACGACGACGCGCATGACCCGGCCGATGAACTGGATGTAGGGCGCGAGGCTGCGGAACGGCCGGAAGCCCGGGGCAGATACGGGGCACGGTAGCGGCCATTGTCCCAACGCCTCCTCCAGCAGTTCCTCCAGCGGGACGTACTGGGTCAACTCGTTCAGGCTGCGGAAGTCGTGTCACGACCTCCACGGACCAGCAACCGTTCCGTGTCCGCCACCTCTCTGCGAAATTGATCATCCTAACTCATCTGCAATTAAGAGTGGGATACTATGGCATATAGCCATCATTCGTGCCATTCTGATCAGGTTCTGAGTCGAAGTAGCAGTATAGGAGGGAACACTTATTGCAGGCAGGGTGGTTCAGTAGTATTATTTGCGAATGAGTGAGATTGACGAGCTGCGTAATCAGATGCGCCGTGCCCTGGATTGGGCAGATGACTGGCTTAACAATGAGCCTTCTCTTGACCTCGAGGGGGCTGTTGAGCTTGAGGGAGCGAAGCTGGACCGAGAGTGGCTCACCAGCGCGAAGCAGACCATCCGGCAGCTAAGGATCCGAGCTTCATCTTCATTGATCAATGTGGCATTCGTTGGGGGATTTTCCTCTGGGAAGAGCTTCCTCATCGGCGCGTTGCAGCACAAGCTTCAATATGAGGCGGTCATAAACAAGACCGGCATCCCGTCAGACCGGTACGTCGGATTGCTTTTTTCTGCACCCCAGGAGACGACAGCCTGCCCTGCCACCGTCGTTCCCGTCGACGCTGATACTGAGTTGGATGCATCGGACCGCGGATTTCTCCGGGTAAGGTTTTCTGGCAATAAAGAATGGGAGAATATCGCCAATTCTCCGGTGCCTGCTGTGGTAGCCGCCTATACGACGCAAGATCAAGAGATGATTATCAACCGACTGAACGCGAGTCACCGCGAGCAGGTGGTCGCCGAGGTTGAGATCCTGCTGTCCGACTTTACTTTGCCTGCAAAGTTGTACGATCTGCCCGGTCACGGTTCTCTCCAGCCGGTGCATGACGAAATATCCAATAGGGCGTGGGCCGATGCAGATTGCTTCGTCTTTACCACGCAGGCAACTCAGACCGTAGGAAAATCAGACGACGAATTGATAAGGCGCCTATACGATCATCACGTCAACTCCGGAAAGCCAATTATTTGGGTAGTTACCGGAATTGACCGGGCCAATGTGACCAGGAATCTGAGTGATAACAAGGTCGCCTGGCAGGAGACGGTCGACAAGGACAATGATTATCTGCGGGGAAGCTTCCCCTCACCTTACGGGAAACCTAACACTTTCTATGGGGCGGATGGTTTCATCGGGGTATCTCCAGCCTGGGAAGCCTACGGCCGATGGCTAACTGCACGGGGAAATGGGCGAGAAGCAGATGGCGACGATTACATTAGCGCGAGCAAAATGGAACAGCTTCGCAGCGTACTGACTGGTCTAATTGAGAACGGGACGGGTCGCAGGCATATATCCATTATCTCGCGCGAGGCCCGCAGCTTGATTTCATCGCGCCTCGGCCTGCTCGTAGAACTCCTAGAGACTGCTAGGCTCCCCCTTGACAGGCTGGCTGCCGAGAATAGCGATCTACGGCGCCGATTGAGTCAGCTTCAGTCCGCTATTCCGAACGTGCGCCAGCAGCTCGGCGCAGCCCTTCAGGCTCACACGCGAAATGTCGAGCGGGCATTTCGAGGTCTTCCGGGATATCTTCATGCTGAGCTTGATGGCCAGATCAGAGCCGCCGACCTAACCAAGGAGAGGGAGGCTAATCGCATCGATGCTCGTAAGACCCAGCTTCTTAAGCAATGGGCAGCCGATCAGGGACCTGAACGTATCTGGGACGAAGAGTCCCGGAAGTTTTTGGACGCAACTCTTTCAACGGTGCGAGTAGTCCTTGGTGATACCAGGCCAGTCGATAAGCTAGGGGCGACCGGGACGAGAATTGATCTTGAACAGCTAAGAGTACCACCGTCAGAGCGGTATCGTACCGGTGCGCAGGACGTCATCGGGCAGGTGTCAAAGGTTCTGGGCATATCAACGCCTGTAGTTACGGGAATTGCCGCCGCCGCCGGGCTTATTAGTGGTCCGATCCTAGCGGTTCCGGCTGGGCTCACGCTGGCCGCCGGTTTGGTCTATGGATTAGTACGTCGGCACAAAGGGAAGTCGGATGCGCTGGATCTGCTACGAAGCGCGTGGATTCAGAGTCTCGACGAGGCCGCTCAGGATTATCAGGTCATCTTTGTATTGGCCATTTCCGCGAAAGCTACATCGATAATCGATCGGGCGGCCGAGATCCTCGCCGAACGAGGCGCGGAATTGTCGCGAAAGATACTTCTTGCGGAAGGCGGCCTGGCAGCCCCCGATAATGCCAGCCGGAAGGAGCTAGTAGTCAGACTGGAACCTTATTGCAAAACGGGGGAAAAGCTGGTATCGCAGCTGAATGAACTCGCGGGCTCGTTTCGGTAAGACGCAGTGCCAGGCGCGCGAGCTGGCGCTGGTCCGGATGCAGTCCGAGGCGGCCACGGCCCAGGCCTCCGGCATCGTCGGAGTGAGCGTCGGGGTCCACAGCCATGCCTGGGGCGCGCACGCCACGGAGTTCCTCGCGACGGGCACCGCCATCCGGCGGCTGTCCGATGACCACCGGCTGCCCGCCACCACGCCGAAGCCGACCTTCACCCTCGGCCTCGACCAGTAACGCACAGGACCCTTTCCCGGGGCGGCGGCCGGCCCGGCTAGGGCGGTTTCAGGACTCGGGATGACGGGGCTAGCGGCTGTCTGGCATCGCGTCAGCGGCGGCTCGGTCCCGCCTGTCCCGCAGGTCACGCCTGTTATGGGCTGACCTTGATCGTGGGAAGATCGCTCACACTGGGCGGTGAGTGATCTTCCCACGATCATGGAGGGCGCTGCCCCGGCCATGGCCGGGCGGCACCGGTGATGCTGGCGGTTCGCATGATGCTGAGGGCGGGTGGCTTTGGGGCCGGGGTGGCCGACCGGACCGTTATGGCGCCTGCGCCGCCAGCCCCCCTCGTCCTGACCGCCCCGACTTGCGGAACACGCCTTAGCCGGGCTCTCGCTCCGGGTCGCCGGCCAGGATCCGCGCGGCACTGGCGGCGGCGTCGTCCAGGCCCGCATAGCCGGTGCGGCGGTGCGTCTCGGACTGGCTGTCGATCCACTGGCCGTGGGCTTCCCACGCGGCCTGCTTGCTGATCCCCAGGGCGGCGCCGATCTGGGACCACGACGCGCCTGCGGCGCGCGCGGTCCGCACCGAGAGCTGGCGCCCGTAGTGGGCCTTGCGGGCCAGCACCTCGCTGAGCGCCAGCAGCTCCAGCGCCTCAGCGCAGCCGAGCGGCGCGGGCGGGGCGGCCTCGCTGACATCCTCGGCGAACGACGCCAGCGCCTCGCGGGCCCGCAGCTCGTCGAGGCGAATGGCGGCGGTCCGCAAGGTGAACTGGCCGTCGAGTCCTTCCGGGGTGTGCATGCCTCCAGCTTCCCGTCACGCACCCGCAATCGTCAAGCAGGCTTGACGATTCCAGGTTCCGCCCGCCGCGGAACCCGCCGCTACAATGCGGCCATGGGCGGGCTCTGGGATCCGGCGGTGCCGGGCGTCCTGCACCTGCCGTCCGGCCGGCTGGTGCGCGGCCGGGGCCTGAGCCGCCCGCTGCCCGACGGCGCGCTCCCCGAGTTCGGCCTCTACCTGCTGGGCCAGCCGCCGCCGGCCGTGGACTGGGAATCACTGTGGCTGCGGTGGCCGGACTTCCGGCTGCCCGCTGACCGGGCGGCCGTGCGGCCGGCGCTGGCCGCCGCCTGGCGGCGGGCCGCGGCCGAGCGCGTCGAAGTCGCCTGCGCCGGCGGTCGCGGGCGCACGGGGACGGCACTGGCGTGCCTCGCGATCCTGGACGGCGTGCCCAGCTCGGCCGCGGTCGACTTCGTCCGCGAGCATTACAGCCCCCATGCCGTCGAGACGCCCGCGCAGCGGCGCTACGTCGCCCGCTTCCTTGCGGCCTAGCCGGGCCTGAGCCGGGGCGGCGGGATCGGCCGACGCAGCAAGCGGGCAGCCGCAGCGCCCCGCCCAGAAGCCCGGCCCGGGCACGCCGCCGGGCCCGCGAGAATGGCGGTGCGGAACTTCCGGACCCGACGGAACGGAGCCAGCATGGCCGTGAGCGCGGATCAGGTGCCGGTCGTCGCCGTGGCCAGCGGCAAGGAGATCCGGTTGGCTGTACCCGTGGTGTCCACGGGGGGCACGTGACCCGCGGGTCCTGGGCTACGGGGCCAGGTGCTCGGGGGTGATGCCGTCGGGGATGTCGAGCGGGTCGAGCCAGCCGCAGCGGGGCTCGCCTGGCGGGCGGTCGAAGCGGGTGACGTACGGCTTGAGGTCGATGACCGGGGTCCCGTCGAGCAGGTCAACGCCCGCGAACGAGACGACCGGGCCGGCTACGGCCAGGACCTGGATGAGGCTCAGCCCGATGGGGTTGACCCGGCGCGGGCCGCGGGTGG
>Ga0193728_1001027_pt1 | contig 13949 bp, 14 predicted proteins | sample U1c1metaG_FD_143037 | JGI IMG/M metagenome (GOLD analysis project Ga0193728, IMG submission 143037) | Soil microbial communities from a riparian zone of the East river system, Colorado, United States - U1c1 | ecosystem: Environmental > Terrestrial > Soil > Riparian zone | place: USA: East River...
TGTCAACTTCGACGACGGCATCGCGGACTACCTCGGCGAGATGTACCCGGGCCGCGTCGCACTGATGACGACCGCGCTGACGGTGGGCGCGATCGTGCTGTGGCTCGGCATCTTCCACTACGCGTTCCTCGGCGTGTTGCGGCCGCATCGCACCGGCGATCGCGATCTCGTCAACGCGCTCACCCGCACGCGCTCCGAGGCCAAGGCCGGCAAGCCGCGCGCGCGGTTCTATCTATCCGTGGCGCTCGCGCTGATCGCGATGCTGTCGCTCATCCTGTTCCGTCACCTGTGAGGCCCTGATGCTGCGCCGCTACTTCTTCGAGGTTCTTGCCGTCGCCCTGATCGGCGGCAGCTTGTTCTTCTTCAAGGAGACGCTCGATTACCTCGCGCGGCGCGATTACGTCGCGGCGCTGCTCGTCATGGTGATCGGCGTCGCCGTGATCTCGGTGGGCAAAGAGATGGCGCGGCTCGCGCTGGTGCAGCGCGACTGACATGCGCGCGCTCGCGATCATCGGCGCGGTGATCGCGCAGATCGGATGCGGCTCGCCGCGGCCGGTCGAGACGACGCAGGGACCACCCGCGCCGCTGATCGCACCGCGTGCGAGCGCCGATGACGTCGTGGTCGCGAGCGTCAACGGCAAGCCGGTGTGGGGCTCGTGCGTCACCGTGCAGGCGGCGCGGGGTGCGAACAAGCAGGCGGCGCTCGCACAGTGCATTGACTTCGAGCTCCTCGCGCAGCGCGCCGCGGCGCACGCGAGCGATGCCGACGTCCGCGAGGCCACGCACACGGCGATGGTGAGCGAGCTCGTCGCGCAAGCCTACGAAGCCGGCTACACGCAACCGGCGCAGTTCGGTGCGTTCTGGGGCGCGGCGTACAAGAAGGGCATCTTTCACCTTCGCCACGAGAACTACCGCGCATCGTCGTACGTGCGCATCCCGGTCCCCGCGGGCGCCCCGCCGGCCGCCGAGGCAGACGCGAAGGCGAAGGCCGAAACGATCGCCGCGGCAGTCGCGCACGAGACCGGCCTGATGGGGCCGTCGCTGCAGGAGCTCGCGCAGGCCGCGGTGCCGGGAACCAAGCTCGATCACCAGGACGTGCCCGCGTATCGCGCCGGCGGCCTCGACGAGGCCTACGCGAAGGCGCTGTTCGCGGTGAAAGACATCGGGCGCGCGAGCGGCGCGGTACGCACGCAGTGGGGTTGGGACGTGATCGCGTGGACCGACGACGTGCCCACGGCGGATCCGCCCGAGGCCGACGTCGACGCCGCGCTCCTGCCCGGCATCAAGGTCGCGTACTTCGGCCACTGGGTCGACGACCTCGCGAAGTCGCTCGGCGTGCACGTCACGCTCGACAACGACAACATCGCGAAGCTCGAGGATCTGCCGTGAGCGCCGGCGAGAACGGGACGACGACGACTCCGTTCGCGGCGATCCTGCGGCGCTGCGTCGACGAATCGCCGTTCGCGATCGGCGGCGCGTTTGCCGACGCCGAAGGCGAGATGGTCGACAGCTACGCGAAGACGATGTCGACGCACGATTGGGCGATCTTGACCGCACACTACGGCGTCGTGCTCGGCCAGCTGGCGGCCGCGTTCGGCACGCTGCACTTCGGCGGTCCCGAGTTCTTCATCGCGCGCCACGATCGGATCGAGGTGATCGTCCACGCCGTCGACGACGGTTACTACGCGCTGCTCGCGTTCTCGCAGCCTCCGGAGATCGAGGTCGCACTCGAGCGCGTGCGGATCGCCGCGATCGCGTTGCGCCGGGAGATGCGATGAAGCGCGCGCTCGTGCTGCTGGTGCTGATCGCGGGTGTCGCGCACGCGGCGCCCGAGCTCCCCGACTACGATCCGCACTCGACCGCGTGGAACGGGATGGCGCAGTTCGTCGCGCTCGCCGAGGGCATGGGCTTCGAGGTCACGCCCGTGACCGAGCTCGAGTGGAGCGACCTCACCGCGAAGGACATCTTGTTCCTGGTCTATCCGCTCCGCCGCGTCGATCCGAACCGGCTGTCCGCGTTCGTCCAGGCCGGCGGCAACGTCGTGATCGCGGACGACTTCGGCGAGGGCAAAGAAGCGATGAACGATCGCGCGCGACGTCGGCGAGGTCGTCACGAATCACCCGGCGGCGCTCCATCAAGTCGAAGGCGCGACCACCGTGGTCAGCTTCGACGACGGTGCGCTCGTCGTCGCGGGCGAGCGCGGCACCGGCAAGTTCGTCGCGGTCGCCGATCCGAGCATCTTCATCAACCGCATGCAGCAGGATCCGTTTCACGGCAACGTCGCGTTGACCGTGAACATCCTGACCTGGCTCTCGCGCGGCGGTCAGGCGCGCCACATCGTGCTGTTGCGCGGCGATGTCGCGATGTACGGCGATCCGCAGCCGTTCATCGACGATCCGCACAACGGCAAGCTCGGTCACTCGATCGCCGAGCTCAACTCGTGGCTGTGGAGCCGCCACGAGTGGCTGCTCACCGCGACCGCGATGAAGGCCGTCGCCGGTGGGCTCGCGGCGTGCCTCCTCTTGCTCGCCTTCGTCGCCCTGCCCGTCCGCCGCGGCCCGCGGATCGACGGTGCCTGGCTGAAGTTCTCGCGGCCGGGCCGGCGCGACGATCCACACGCGCTGGTCGCCTCGGCCGACGATGCGCCCGGCAAGCTGCTGGTGCTCGCGTGCATCCTCCGCGATCAGGCGCAGGTCTACCTCGCCGACGCGAGCGGCCGCGCCGAGCCGCTCTACACCGTGCCGGAGGCCGAGCTCGTCGCCCTGGTGTCATCCGCACGCGGCACGATCGCCGGCGTCGCGCTCGCGCGCGTGTACCGCCGCCTGCGCGCGCTGCCGAGTCGCGGCCAAGCCGCCGCACCGTGGTCGAGTGGCAGCTTGACGCGTCGCGATTTCGAGAGTCTCTACGAGGATGTGGCCGAGCTGTGTCGTACTCTCGGTCACGAGCTCGCCGAAGCGAACCCCTGATATGCAAGCTGCTCTCACCCACGACAAGCTCACCCGCGTCAGCCAGCTCTCGCGCGCGATCACCGACGAGGTCGGCCGAGCGTTCATCGGCTCGCCGCACACGACCGAGGCGCTGCTCGTCGCGTTGCTCGCGCGCGGTCACGTGCTGATCGAAGGCTATCCCGGCGTCGCGAAGACCACGCTCGTCAAGGCGTTCTCCGCCACGCTCGGCTGTCACTTCCGCCGCATCCAGTTCACGCCGGATCTGCTCCCGAGCGACATCACCGGCACCTACATCCTCGACATGCGCACGAACACGTTCGTGCTGCGCGAGGGTCCGGTGTTCACGCACGTGCTGCTCGGCGACGAGATCAATCGCGCGCCCGCGAAGACCCAGTCGGCGCTGCTCGAGGCGATGCAGGAGCAGCAGGTCACGATCGAGGGCGAGACCCGCGCGCTCGCGGAGCCGTTCATCGTGCTCGCGACGCAGAACCCGATCGAGCAAGAGGGCACGTATCCGCTGCCCGAGGCGCAGGTCGATCGGTTCCTGATCAAGCTCAAGATGGGCTACCCGCAGTCGGCCGACGAGAAGCGCATGCTGCTCACGTACGACAAGCCGCCGCCGCCGGTGCGCGCGGTGGTCGGCCCTGCCGACGTGCTCGAGATGCAGGCGCTCGCGCAGGGCGTCTACGTCGCCGAGGAGCTCGTCGATTACGTGCTCGCGCTCGTCGCGTTCACGCGCAGCCACGGCCGCGTGTACCTCGGGGCGTCGCCGCGCGCGGGGCTCGCGCTCGTCCACGCGTCGAAGGGGCTCGCGCTGTTGCGCGGCCGCGACTACGTGCTGCCCGACGACGTCCGTCACCTGGCCACGATGGTGCTCGGGCATCGCATCATGATGACGCCGGATGCCGAGCTCGAAGGCGCGATCGGTGCGAGCGTCGTCGCCGAGGCGCTCGACAAGGTCGGCTACAAGATGCCCAAGGGTCAGCGCGGCTAGATGCCGAGCGTGCCGCGACCGAGCCAGCGTGGCATGACGGTAGCGTCGTGATCCCCCGGCTCGCATCGCGCGGCAAGCTCGTGCTCGGCACGGCACTGTTATTCCTGATCGTCGGTGCGCTGCGCGGTACGCCGCCGCTCGTCGCGCTCGCTGGCGCGGTGCTGACGCTGCTCCTCGCGCTGTACCTCGCGTTCTACCCGACCGCGATCCTCCTGCGCCGCAAGAAGATCGAGCTGTCGTGGTGGGTGCCGCCGGGCGATCAACCAGGCGGCGCGCTCGGCGTCGATCGCCCGTTCCAGCTCCACCTCGCGTTTCGCAACCACGGTTCGCGCCTGTTGCGGATCCTGTCGACGAACATCCTGAGCGCGACCGGGCTCGACATCGAGGAGCGCCCGAGCGCGACGGTCAAGCGCGGCCAGCAGGTCGAGATCACGACGGCGGTCAAGCCGGTGACCGCCGGCTATCACGTGTTGCACGGTGCGGCGCTCACGTTCGGCGACGTGCTCGGTCTGTTCGACATCGAGGCGTTCTTTCCGAACCCGATCGCGGTCAAGGTGTTCCCCCGCACGCTCGCGCTACGCGGCCAGCCGGTCCGCACGCTCGGCGGTGCGCTCCACGAGCAGGTCGGCCTCCACAGCGTGAAGCGGCGCGGCTTGTCGGGCGAGCTGCGCGAGATCCGCGAGCACTCGCACGGCGATCCGTTCAAGTTCATCGCGTGGAAGGCGACCGCGCGCCGCCAGAAGCTGATGGTGCGCGAGCTCGAGAACGAGATCGTCACGACGCACACGCTGCTCGTCGACGTCGGCAGCGGCATGCGCCAGGGTCCACTCGGCCGCGCGCCGCTCGATTGGGCGTGTGATGCCGCCGCCGCGATCGGGCGCAGCGCGATCGGCAACAGCGATCGGATCGGCCTGGTCGCGTTCGACACGCGGCCGCTCGTCGAGCTCAAGCCCGATACTGGCCATCACCATTACCTACAGATCGTCGATCGCTTGCTCGACACGCGCAGCGTCGTCGATGCCGATCTCACCGACGTGACCTCCGGCGAGCTCGTCGCGCTGGTCGCGCGCTACCTCGCACACCAGGAGGCAATCGACGTTCGCATCAAGGTCGCGCCACCGCTCGACGACGCGCGCTGGATGCAGATCCAGGCCGGCCCCGATGGCCAGCTCTACGACGTCGCCGCGACCGGCCGGCTGTGCAAGCGGCTGGTCGACGTCATGCTCGGCAAGGACGACAAGCGCACGTTGAAGCCGCCGATCGTCGTCGACGACGACCTCCAGCTCCGCCCGCTGCGCGTGTTCTGCCGGTTGCGCGGCATCGAGCTGCCGTATCGCGCGACCTGGGAGCACGGCCGGCGCGCGGCCGGGTTCGCCGCCGCGGTCGAGCGCACCGTCGCGAACGGCAAGCCCGATGTCGCCGTGATCATCAGCGACCTCGCCGGCTTCGCCGAGGACGACACCCGCACCAAGCGCGCGCTCGCGCGGCTGCGCCGGTCGGCCGGCTCGATCATCGCGATCGTGCCGTCGCCACAGGGCTTCTTACCGGTCGCGACCTCGGCCCACGGACGGCGCGTCCGCGAGCTCATGGTTCGCGATCAACAGTCGACGATGGAGCCGGGCCGCCGACTACTCTTGCGCCATGGCGTGCGGGTCATCGAAGGTGCCCCAGGCGCATCGCTCGATCAGCAGCTTCACGCGGCGTGACTACTTCGCCAGCTCGGGGTTCTCGACCACGGTTACGGACCACTGATGCTGGTGCGGATGGCCGGCGACCTTGCCCGACACTGACCCGATCGAGAGTGCGGTCAAGACCACCGCGAGGAGGACGAACACAGCGTCCTTCCAGCCATCCCGCCCGTGCCGTTCTTCGATTTCGTTCAGGTTGCTCATCGATGCCTCCAGTTGCGTTTTCCGTGCAGAAAACGCCCACCCTAAAATTACCAAAACCGGCGGTGGGCGTCACGGTTTTGCTCGAAAACTCGCAAGCGAGATCGCATTTCGTCGTCGCGAAGTGTGCCCGCGCATACGCGTCCCGCCTACATCGAGCGAGCATCGCGACCAGTTCCTAAGCAGTTACTCGTTAGATGCGGCAGCCAGTCGATCGGTTTACAGGTGTTGATCGGGCGCGTGCGATTCCGCTTCGAGCTGCTCTTCGGCTTCGAGCCGTTCCGAAAGGCTCGCGATATCACCGCGTAGCAATGCACCGCAGTGTGGGCATTGCGCCGCGTCATCGAGCACGACGCTCGCGCACGCGGAGCAACGAGGTACTCGCACGCGGCGTCCGAGCACGTGACCGCCCGTCGCGCCGCCGAGCGCGACCCACGGAATCATCCCGCGCGACGCGACGAACATCGCGACGCTCACGCCGAACACGGTGCCCGCGATCAGGCCGACGCCACCGCGATGCGTGCGCCAGCGAAACGCGTTCCTGCGCGCGACCTGATCGCGCTCCTCGTCGGGCTCGAGGTCCTCGAATGGCGCCGGCGCCGGCCGCGGCGTTGCCGTCACGTCGGGCGCGATGCCGAGCCGCGTGCGCAGCTCGTCGCGCCGGCCGCGCAGTGCCTTGATCCACGCAGTGACCTCGTCGCGCTGCGGGGGCTCGAGCCCGACCGGGGCGACCGCCTTCCTGTCCGGCGCCCGGACGACCGCCTGGACCGCGAGCAGGTACGCGAGCGAGCTGACCGGCACGTGGGTCGCGCGCACGATCTGAAACTCGAGCGGCTCGTACGCGCCGTTGAACCGGCCCGCCCACGAGTAGTACTGGTACGCCGCGTTCGCCGCGACGACGCCGAGCCCGAGGAACACGGTCGCGATCGAGCCGCGCTCCGTATCCTGACCATCGGGCTCCAGCACCTGCGGCTCCTGGCTGCGATACGGGCCGGCCTTGTCGCGGCGATGCAGCATCGCGAACGCGACCCCGATCTCGTGCGCGATCGTGCCGACGACATCGTCCGTACCCAGATAACCGATCGCGAACCGCGCCTCGCTCGCCGTCACCGCGACGCACTCGACCCGCGTCGCCGGCTTGCGCTCCGTCGGCGGTGCACCCGCGCGCCGATCCTCGATCACGACCTCGCGCTCGAGCCCCGCGTGCAGCGCGAGCCGCCTCGCCAGCACCGCCACGCCGTAGCGCGTGCGCGCCGACGGATCCGGAAACATCTCCGCACCCGGCCGCACCGGCTCCCTCACGAACCGCTCGACGCCTCCCCGCGCGATCAGCTCGGCCAAGGTCGCGAGCAAGGCTTCGCGCACCTCGAGACTCGGCTGTTCGGGCTCGACCACGCTCCAGCTTAGCCCAAGACCGATAGTTGCGAATTGTTCGAAGGAACCGCCGGCTCGCGGGGATATAGCAACCAAATGCCCAAGACGTTCCTCTGGCTCGCTCTCGCGCTCGGTGCCTGCAACGGCGGGCACAGCTCTGACCACGACCACGCCGGTTCGGGTGGCCCGATGTGGCGCAAAGACACCGGGGTCGATGTCTTCCCCCGGACCCACTCGATCCCCGCGGGACACGCCGCAGATGTCCGCAAGATGTTTACGAACGGAGCGATGAGCTATCCGATCTCGGTCGTGAGCGAGAAGGGCACGAACACGCAGTTCGTAAACCCTCCGCCGGTATTCCTCGGCAACGATCACTTCGTGCTGACGGCACCGCCCGAGTTCCACGACGAGATCGACCGCGTCCTCGAGGCACTCTCGAAGGCGCCGGCGGCACCGTCGTCGACGTACGACATCACGTACTGGATCGTCGAGGCCGATGCGGCCACGGACGAGCTAGTCCCGCCCGAGCTCGCCGAGCTCGCATCGACGCTCGACGCCCTGCCCGGCCTCGGCAAGCGTCATTTCAAGAGCGTCGATCGGGTCGCGGCACGCACGGTCGACGGCGAAAAGTCCGAGCTCACGGGACGGATCATCAAGATCGAGCAGAGCCTCTCCGTCGGTGCGGACGGGTTACGTCTGAAGCTCGAGCTCGAGCTCCACGGCACCTGGGCGGACCAGCCGGACCGCGGCCCGCGCCTCGAGACCTTCTTTCAGCTCAAGCCCGATGTCCCCGCGGTCCTCGGCGACTCGTCGCTCGCCACGCCGTCGAGCGTCTTGCTCTACGTGGTGCGAGCGCGAAGGGTCGATTAGGTCTGAGTGATCACGAGTGGACGATGATGAGCATCGGCGAGCGCTCGAGGCGCTGTACGTGCGTCACGAGCGCGGGCTCTACAACGTCGCGTATCGCTACGTCTGGAATGCGGACGACGCTCGCGACCTCGTCCACGACGCGTTCGTGCGGCTGTGGGGAAAGCGCGCGCACCTCGACTGGGAGCGTGCGTCCGGCCTCGCCTACCGCACCGTGCTCGGCCTCGCTGCGAATCGCCGGCGCACGAGCTCGCTGCGGCGTATCTTGGGAGCGACCGTGACGGCGCCGGCGCAGCCAGCCATCGATGATCAGCTCGACGACGCCCGCCGCGACGATGCGGTGCGCCGCGCGATCGATCGCTTGCCCGAGCGACTTCGCCGGGTCTTGGTCTTGTGCACGTTCTCGGACCTCGACCACGCCGCGATCGGCGCGCTGCTCGAGATCCCAGCCGGGACCGTCGGCTCGCGCCGCACGGAGGCCGTCACCAAGATCCGCGACGCGGTCGCGCAGGAGCGAGGATGACCGAGGACGAGCTGTTCGCCACGCCGGCGCTCCGCGTGCACGAGCCACCTCCCGGCGGCCTCGAGCGCGTACGCGCCGCGCTCGACCATCGGCGATCGCGCCGGTGGCTCGTCGCGATTCCCGCCATCGCGGCCGCCGTCGTTGTCGCGATCGTCCTTGTCGGGCGAGGCGTCGGTCCGAACCGTGCTGCGCAACAAGCGACCTCGCAGGTCGCGCCGCTCGTCGCCGATCCGACGATCGCAGCGGGCGATCGGGTTTCGTTCTACTGGGTCGCGAGTCAATCGCAGCCCGCGAGCCCGGTCGTTCGCGCCGTGACCCCGAACGCTTTCGCGCCGCCGAAGGATCGCGAGGACCTTCTCGTTGGCGGCATCGATACCGTCGACGCGGTGGGGCGCCCGCCCGCGCCGTTGATCCCGTAGCTGCGAGTGCGCGCGTCAGCGCATCTCGAGCGACGACTTTGCCGGCGCGGTACGCGGCACGAGCTGGGCGGTCGGCGGCAGCTCGGCCCCGTCGTTGAACAGGTTGATCGCGTCCCAGCGATACGGCTCGGCGCTCGCGGCGTAGCTCGCGCCGACGAACAACAAGACCGTGCAGCCGAGGCCGACCGCGCCCGCGATCTCGGCGCCGCGATGGCCGAGACCGTTCTCGCTGTCGCCCTCCACCAACGCGTACCCGAGCGTCGCCGGAAGACACAGCGCGCCGACGGTCGTCATCAGGATGCCGTCGAGGATCCGGTCGTGATACTCGTTCGCCGCCTGCTCGGCCGCGCGGTTGCCGGCAACCGCATCGACGAGGCCGCCGCCGATCCAGCCATGTGGATGGGCCTGGCCATCGCGCACGTAGTTGATCATGCCGTCTTGGATCGTCACGGCGACGCGGCCGCGGCTGCGCGGCATGTAGTTCGAGCTGCAGGCTCCAACGACCACGACCAGCGCGAGGGTCTTCATCACCCCGATCACTCCCACGTTCGCGTCACACGAGACAGCTCGGCGACGGCGGATCGCTAGACCGGGACGGACGTTGCCGACGGCCGTGATTTCGGCGACGCCGCGCCGAGCTTCGCGAGGTTCACGTTGACGAGCTTCGACACGCCGGGCTCCTGCATCGTTACGCCGTACAGGTTGTCGGCCGACTCCATCGTGCGCTTGTTGTGCGTGATCACGATGAACTGCGAGCGGTCCGTCATCTCGCGCACGATCTCGTTGTAGCGATCGACGTTCGCTTCATCGAGCGGGGCATCGACCTCGTCGAGGATGCAGAACGGGGACGGCTTGATGAGGAAGATCGAGAACACCAGCGCGACGGCGGTCAGCGCCTTCTCGCCGCCGGAGAGCTGGTCGACGGTCGCGTTCTTCTTGCCCGGCGGCTGCGCCATGATCTCGATGCCGGCCTCGAGCAGGTCGACCTCGCCGCCGATCGGCGTGCCGTCGGCGTTCGTCTTTTGCGTCGAGAGCGACAGCGCCGCCTGGCCGCCGCGGAACAGGCGCGGGAACACTTCCTTGAACGTCGCGTTGACCGCGTGGAACGTGTCCTTGAACAGCTTGCGCGAGGTCTTGTTGATCTTGTCGATCGCGCGCTGCAGCTGATCGACCGCGCGCTCGAGGTCGGTCTTCTGTGCCGACAGGAAGTCGAAGCGCTTCGAGACCTCGTCGAACTCCTCGATCGCGGTGAGGTTGATGTCGGTGCCCATCCGATCGATCAGATCCTTGAGCTCGGCGAGCCGTGCGTCGTCGACGTCGGTGACGTGCGCGCGCTGGTGATAATCGTGGAGGATCTCGACGATCGCGATCTGATGGCGCTCGCTGACGCCGTCCTCGACGACCTGGCGGGTCATCTTGATCTGGCCGTGGCGGAGCTCGAGCTGGCCGAGCTCGGCTTGCAGCTTGTCGGCCTGGCTGCGCAGCGCGCGTGCGACGATCTCGATATCGGTCAGCGCCGAGACGCGCTGCTCGTACACGGCGCGGCCGCGATCGAGCTCGTCGACGTGGACCTGGCGGTCCGCTCCGAGCTGCTCGAGCTCGAGCTGGAGCTCGTCGCACGCGGTGCGCAGGTGCGCCGCCCGCGCCGCGGACTTCTCGATCTCGAGCGCGAGGTGGTCGGCGCGCTGCGCGAGCTCGCCATCGGCGGCCGCGAGCCGCAGCGTCGCGGCTTCGGCGGCGGAGCGCTGGGCCGCGAGCTGCGCAGCGTGGACCCGCGCTTCGGTCAGCTCGGCGGAGAGCGCATCGACGCGGTCGCGGTGCAGCGTGACCGCACTGATCAGCTCGAGCTGATCGCGCTCGAGCACGCCGATCCGGTCGTCCGCCGCGCGGCGGCGCTCGCGTGCGCCTTCTTCATCGATCGTGATCGCCGACAGCCGCGCCTCGAGCTCGAGTTGCTCGGTGCCGAGGTGGCCCAGGCGATCGCGAAGGCGTTCGAGCTCGACGCGCACGCGCGTGTCGTCTTTCTCGTGGCCCATGATCGCGATGTCGCCCTGATGCTGCTGCGAGCGCAGCCCCTCGAGCGCCTTCACGATGTGCGCGAGCTCGGTCTTCGCGGTGACGAGCCGCTGCATCGCCTCGCTGAGGTCGTGCTCGAGCTTGCCGACGATCTCTCCAAGATCGCGGATCTCGCGCTTCTGGGCGAGCACGCCCGCGCCTTGCGCGTCGCGCGAGCCACCGGCAACGACGCCGTCGGCCGCGACCATGTCGCCATCGAGCGTGACGATCGCGTCGGTGACGCCGCGCTCGTGGAGTGCGAGCGCGACCTGGAGATCCTCGACGACGACCGTGCCTGCGAGCAGGCGCTTGCCGACGTGCTCGTAGCCCTCGGCGAAGCCGACGAGATCCACGATCCGGCCGAGCACGCCTTCGCCGCGCACGAGGTTCGTCGCCGCGACGAGCTGGCTGCGGTCCTCGACCTCGATCGCATGACCCGACGCGGCGGTGACCGCGGGCTCGCCCCACGCCGGCGACATCCACGACGCCGCCCCGCCCTCGCCTTCGAACCGCAGCGCCGCAGCGATGTCGCCATCCGCGGCGCGGGCAGGGGCACTCGCCACCGCGGCGCTCCTGACCTCGACCGGCACGAACGCACTGCGCCCGCCGCTCGCCTGCTTGAGAAAGCCGATCGCCGCGAGCCCGATCTCGGGTTCGTCGACGAGCACGCCGCCGAGCCGATCGCCGAGCACGGCCTCGACCGCGATCTCGAGTTGCTCGGGTGCGCGCACGACATCGGCGACGACGCCGCGGATCGCCGACGCGTTGTCGGAGATCCGCTCGGCCTGCTGCATCACCATGCGCGTGCCGCGCTGGAAGCCCTCGTAGCGCTGCTCGATCTCCTGCAGCGACGTCAACCGCGAACGCCGGCGGTGGAGCTCGGTGCGCAGCGTCTCGACCTCGGCCTCGCCGCGCGCGACCTCGTCGGACAGCACGTCCTTGCGCGATCCGAAGCCCTCGGTCTGACTGCCGAGATCCAACCGGGTCTGGCGCAGTTGCGCGAGCTCGGAGTGGACGCGCTTGCCCTCGCGATCGAGCTCCTTCTGGCGCTCGACATGCTGCTCGGTCTCGCTCATCACACGCTCGAGCCGGCGCGAGGCTTCTTCGCGACGCCGCGCGAGCGCTTCGAGCTGCGCGTCGGAGGTCGCGACCTCGGTGCGCTTGGTCGCGAGCTCGTTGCGCGCGTCGTCGAGGCCGCGTTGGGTCGCGGTCAAGACCTGGCGCGCGTCGGCCGCCGCGGTCTCGCGCGCCGCGACATCCGCGGTCTCGCGATCGACCTGCGCGGTGAGCTGCTCGAGCTCCGCGCTGCGCGCCGCCAATTCGTCGGCACCGCGCTCGCGCTGCGCGACCACATCCGTGATCTCGTCGCGCGCCGTCGCGATCCGCGTGTCGAGCTCGTCGGCCTCGCGACGCTCGAACGAGATCTTGCTCTCGCCGAGCCGCAGCCGATTATCGAGCTCGTAGATCTGCTCCTGGATCCCGACCAGCCGGCGCTCCTCGAGCCCGAGCTCGGCGCGCTCCGCGACGACGTGCGCGTCCTTCGTCGTCCACTCGGTGCGGGTCTCCTCGAGCCCGGTCCGCGTGGTCTCGAGGTGGCCGGTGACGAGCTTGAATTCGCCCGCGAGCTCGAGCCAGCGATGCGACGCCTTCCACAGCTCGATATCGCGGACCTCGGTCTTGTACTTGCGATAGCGCTCGGCCTTTTGTGCCTGGCGGCGCAGTGTGCCCATCCGCTTGTCGAGCTCGGTGACGATGTCCGACACCCGCATCAGGTTTTGCCGGGTCTGATCGAGCTTCTTCTCGGCCGCCTTCTTCTTGGCCTTGAACTTCGTGATGCCCGCGGCCTCTTCGATGATCGCGCGGCGATCGATCGGACGGGCGCTAACGATCTGGCCGACGCGGCCCTGCTCGATGATCGCGTACGCGCGCGTGCCGGCGCCGGTGCCGAGGAAGAAGTCGGTGATGTCGCGCAGCCGGCACGGCGTCTTGTTGATGTAGTACTGGCTCAGGCCGTCGCGATACAGCCGGCGCGTGATGGTGACCTCGGTGTACGAGGCGAACTCCATCGCGGGCTTGTCTTCGAGCAGCTCCGCGACCTCTTCCTGCGGCGATGCGATCGGGTTGCCGTCGGCATCGACCCACGTGCCCGTGCTCTCGCCCTCGCCTTCACCCTCGCCCGGCGTGACCAGTGCGTCGAGCTGCTGCTCGGCATCGCGCGTCTCGTCGCCGGTCTTCGCGAGCTCGAGCCGCTCGTGCGAGAACCCGACGTCGTCGAACGTCAGCGACACCTCGGCCATCGGCGACGGACCGCGGGTCTCCGAGCCCGCGAAGATCACGTCCTCCATCGCCTTACCGCGCAGGTGCTTCGCGCTCTGCTCGCCCATCGCCCACCGGATCGCGTCCACGATGTTCGACTTGCCGCAGCCGTTCGGCCCGACAACGCCGGTCACCTCGGTATCGATGTTGATAACGGCCCGGTCGCAGAACGACTTGAAGCCGATGATCTCGATTCGCTTGATGCGCAACGTCTTCTCCGGGTTTCCTTGGAACGCGGCCAACCTCGCAGATCCCTATGACATCGGACCCCGTGCTATCACGATGTGGTGCCAGGCGCTCGCGCTGCGATCCTCGCGTTCCTCGTCGCAGCGACGAGCGTCGAGCGTGCTTCCTGGGCCGCTCCGCAGGTCGAGATCAAAGGCAAGAGCGCCCTGTCACTCACGAAAGTGAAGTCGCGCGATGACGGGGTCGAGGTCACCGGCCAGCTGGTCGACAAGCTCACGAACGAGGGCCTGCCCGGCCAGAACGTCACGATCACGATCGGCGGGACGGTCGAGTCCGCGATGACCCAGCCGGACGGCTCGTTCCGGGTCGTGATGCCGG
>Ga0193728_1001029_pt1 | contig 13937 bp, 17 predicted proteins | sample U1c1metaG_FD_143037 | JGI IMG/M metagenome (GOLD analysis project Ga0193728, IMG submission 143037) | Soil microbial communities from a riparian zone of the East river system, Colorado, United States - U1c1 | ecosystem: Environmental > Terrestrial > Soil > Riparian zone | place: USA: East River...
TTTTGCCAGGCAGATCAACCGTTGAGTGAACAATTATCAGCGACTACAACGTTACTGAAAAAAGACCCGCCCGATAGGCATTGCGATGATGAGTTCACTGGCTTTGAAAGAGTCCTCGGAATTGAAGCAGCCTTGCTGGAAATCTTAGAACTAGTACGAACGGCACCCCGTGCAGATTCAAACGTTTTGCGATTGAACGCGACCAAAGAGCGCGAGGCGAGAGTCGCTCTGGAGGCTGCTTTTCAACACGTAAAGGCGTTAAAGGAGCGGCTGTATAACGAAAACCTGGCACTGCGGGACGAAGTGGATCGGGTCTCCATGTTTGAAGAGGTCGTGGGAACCTCGCGGGCCTTGCAAGTTGTTCTCTCTAGGGTGATAAAAGTCGCTCCCACCGATTCCAGCGTTCTCATCACTGGGGAGACGGGAACGGGAAAGGAACTTGTCGCACGCGCCATCCACAAGCGATCTCACCGTGCAGAACGGGCCTTCGTCAGCGTGAACTGCGCAGCTCTGGCGCCATCGTTAATCTCTTCGGAGCTGTTTGGCCACGAGAAGGGCGCATTCACCGGCGCAACCCAGCGTCGGCTGGGCCGCTTCGAGTTGGCGAGTGGAGGAACCATTTTTTTGGACGAAGTCGGTGAGTTGCCAGCTGATACCCAGGTTGCTCTCCTGAGAGTGCTGCAAGAGCGGGAATTCGAACGCGTCGGAGGCAGCCGATCCGTTCAGGTTGACGTGCGGGTGATTGCGGCAACCAATCGCAACTTGGAAGCCGCTATCGCCAATGGAACCCTTCGCTCGGACCTCTTTTACCGGTTGAACGTATTCCCAATCGAAGTTCCGCCACTGCGCGAGCGTAAGGACGATTTATTGATGTTGCTTGAATATTTCATCCATCGCTATGCCGGAAAGGCAGGCAAGAACTTTGGCAAGATTGACAAGCGAACCCTCGATCTATTCCGATCTTACGATTGGCCCGGCAATATCCGCGAACTGCAAAACATCGTCGAGCGGTCGGTCATTGTCAGTTCCGATGACGTATTTTGTGTAGATGAGGCCTGGTTAGTCCGGAATCCCAGAGAAGCCCCATCGCGATCATCCGTGTCTCAATACAGCGATATGGAGTCGAGTCATGAGCGGCAGATCATCGAGGCTGCACTCGCTGAAACCCGAGGTCGCGTTTCTGGTCCCAATGGCGCTGCGGCCCGGCTTCGGCTCCCACCGTCGACTCTAGATTCCATGATCAAGAAATTGAAGATCCATAAAGGCCACTTCAAACTGGCTAACACTGGCCCTTAGGCGAGATCACGATTCTCCCGAATTTCACGAAACCCACAGTAGCGATCCGGGCGGCATTGCTATTCCTTTTCAAGCGTTTACGATTGGCTTTCAGCTTGCTCTTAGTGACGCTGCATGTTGGACATGGGATCAGGAGCCGCAACTGCCGGTTGTTGAGAGAGCAATAGCGATGACCTGCAAGATCGAACGGTTCGCCAGCGGCGAGAACGTCGTCGTGCTGCGGGTGTGTGGGCGGATACAAATGGAACACGTGAGCACCATCAAAGATTTGATCCTGTGCGAGACCAGTGCGGTCGTTATTGACCTTACAGAAGTGACGCTCGTTGACCGCGACGTCGTGAATTTTCTTGCGTTTTGCGAACGCAGAGGTATTGACCTCAGGAATTGTCCGGCATTTCTGCGGGAGTGGGTTGTCAAAGAACAGCAGCGAATCGATGACGAGCCTCCGATCAAAGCGCCCTGAGCAATCAATGATGCCGAACATCTAGTAGAAAGGAGCACTTGTATCCTCTCGGGGAATGTTAAGACGTTCTGGGCAATCTTGCATCATCAAAGCTGGAAATCCAAGGAATGTCGTTCATGAGGAACTTCTTCACGTTTATCGGAGAAGCGAGCCATTTCGGCCTGAAAGGATTGGTCGACGCATTTCGGCCGCCGTTTGAATGGGAATTTTTCGTAATTCAGATCGAGGAGATCGGGTGGCAGTCACTGCCCCTCATCTTAGCCGCTGGTTTGGCTCTCGGAATTGTATTGTCGATGCATACGCGGGGCACGCTGGTGCAGTTCGGTGCGGAAGCGCTGATCCCGACGCTACAATCAGCCTCGTTTTTCAATGAATTGGGTCCTCTGGTCACGGGACTGCTGGTGGCGGGAAGAGTAGGGGCAGGTATTGGCGCCGGGATGGCCAATATGCGCGTGACTGAACAGATCGACGCAATTGAGTCTTTGTCGGTCGATGCTTTCAAAATGCTGGTGGTGACGAGGATCGTCGCCTGCATTCTTATTTTGCCGATGTTGACCCTGTTCATGGACTTCGCCAGCCTGGCCGGAGGTTTTATCTCTGAGTACCTCGTCGCGCACATCTCCCTGCAACTCTATCTCGATCGGGCTTTCAAGACCGTGGAATGGGCCAACTTTATTCCGCCCACGCTAAAGACCAGCGTTTTCGGTTTCATTATCGGCACCGTGTCGGGCTTTTTTGGCTATACGACCGACGAAGGGTCCGAAGGAGTGCAGCGCGCGGCTACCAACAGCGTGGTTTTGTCCTCCCTTCTGATTATCGTGGCGGATGTAATTCTTGTGAAAGCCATCTTCTTCCTCTTTCCAAGGGACGCCTTATGAGCGATCCTGCCGCGGTTGAATTCGAGCACGTGTTTAAGGCCTTTGGAAATAGACAGGTTCTTGCCGGCGTATCGTTCAAGATCAACGCAGGTGAGGCACTTTGCATCTTGGGTCGCAGTGGCACCGGGAAGAGTGTCACTCTCAAACTGATGATCGGCCTCCTCAAGCCAGACAGTGGCAAGGTTTGCATTGACTCGGAGGATATCGCTCATTCCAGCGAGGAAGATCTGTCTCGCGTTCGGCGTCATATGGGCTTTCTCTTTCAAAGTGCCGCTCTGTTCGACTCGTTCACGCTGGGTGACAATCTCGCGCTACCTCTCCGCCGCCTGGATAAGGCGAAATCTCCGGCCGAGATCAAGCGAGCTGTGGACGAGGCACTCGAACGAGTGGGTCTTAATCTGGACAAGGCCAAGATGCCCGCTGCGCTCTCGGGAGGGATGCGCAAGCGCGCCGGTCTGGCGAGAGCACTCGTTCTTCATCCGAGACTATTACTAGTCGACGAGCCCAGCAGCGGACTCGACAGGATTACCGCCTCGGAGATCGACGACCTCCTCCTCAAAGTAAAGAAAGAGTATGGTGCGACGCTTGTGATCGTCACCCATGATGTACGGGGTGCGCGAAGAGTCGCCGACCAGATTGCCGTGCTTGACCAAGGATTGCTGATTGGCTTTGGCACAGCGACTGAATTGGAGAAGAGTGATCATGAGATCGTGCGACGACTGGTAACGGAGTCCTGAATGAAAATCAACTATGCCGTCGTGGGCGTGTTTGTCCTTTCTGCTGTGCTGTTATTCAGCGTTGGCTTATTCCTGATCGGCAACCGGCACAAGGCTTTTGCTCAACATGTGGACTTCTTTACGAAATTGAACAATGTGAACGGACTCTCGCCAGGGTCTAAAGTCCGAGTGTCAGGCTTCGAGGCCGGCCAAGTCACCAGTGTCGAGATACCGGATCGGCCATCAGCGAAATTCAGGCTGAAATTGCACGTCGATAACAAACTGCATAATCTCATTCGCAACGATTCATTTGTCACGGTGGAATCCGATGGTCTGGTGGGAGACAAGTTCCTGCTGATTCACCAGGGCAGCGATCAAGACCAAGAGGCCGTCAGCGGAGCGACTCTACCGGCCAAGGAACCAATCGAACTCTCCGCCGTGATCGCCAAAATGACAGAAGTTATGGATCAAGCAAACGCCGCGATTGGAGATGTCAAAACCAAGGCCGAGGGCGCGCTAGATGCCATTACCACAACGGTCAATAACACCAACGGAATCGTAACCGGCATCCGAAGCGGCAAAGGCACGGTAGGCATGTTGCTCAATGATAGGCAGACGGCGACCGCAGCGCAAAATGCCGTCGGTAACGTGCAGAAGGCGGCAGCCAATCTGAATCGGGTTACAGTTCAAGCCAAGCAGGTAATGGCGGACTTTCAGTCCCGAGACCTCTTCGGAAAAGCTGAAGCTACGCTGAACAATACCAAGGACGCGTCCCGGCAGCTTGCCCAAACCTCGCAACAAGTAAATCTCACCCTGGCCGACGCATTGGGTCCCGACCACTTGGGAGAGAATGCAGGGCAGAATATTAGGGAGACCTTCTCGAATGTAAACCTGGCGACCGCGAATATGGCGGACGATACCGAAGCCCTCAAACATGAGTTCTTCTTTCGGGGTTTTTTCAGGAAAAGAGGTTTCTATAGCCTGAAAGATGTGACGCCCGATCAGTATCGAAATGACCCCTACTTTAATAGCCAGAGAAACCGGCGGGCATGGCTCAGTGCGGCAGATGCTTTCGGGAAAGACTCGAAAGGCAACGAAGTTATGTCTGCCGCAGGCGAGCAGGAAATCGATCAGGTCATCGGCACTGCCAAGGACTCGGTTATTGGCCAGCAAATCGTAGTTGAAGGCTATTCTAACCAACCTTCAGTTGCCGATCAGATGGCCGCGTCTAGGTCTCGTTCTTTGATTGTTGCTCACTACCTGGAAAAGCGTTTCCATCTCAGGGCTAAGAACATCGGACTGGTGCCGCTGAATGCTACCGCGCCCGCATCATCCGGAAAGGACTCTTGGGACGGCGCTTGTGTCGTCCTTCTCGCAGCTACTGCAGGCACAAAATGAAGCACATACTGATTCTTGGTAGGAGGTAGGCGGTGTCAGAAAGCGCGAGACCGCATACATCACCAGCCTGATCCGCCATTTCGAGGATCTTCGAGACGGCACACATGGCGACTCCGCAAGTCGAGAGGACAAGGAAGCCCATTTCGAGAAGGCAGTGCAGCTTTTGGCTCCCATCGCGCCAGGTTCTCACCGAAATGAACACGAGCTTGCTGCTCGACACCGGGCAGCTCACGGACCGGGGACTCGACCACGAGTACCGCTTCCGTGTCGCGATACTCTAGATCGTGTCCCCTCGTGGTCCGTACTCGTTTGCCGATGAACCGACAGTGCCGCATCAAGGTTAGTTCTGTAGAAACCGCAGGGTCTGGTCAAGAAATGCGCTGTGATACTGGAAGATAGCTCCATGTCCGGCATCAGGAAAGATGCTCAACTCAGAGTGTGGCAACTTGCGCGCTAACTCCACCGAATTGATCGATGGCACCATCACGTCGGTGTCGCCGTTTGCCACCAGCACCGGGTGTTGGATACTGTCCAACGAGGTCGGCTTAGGCGCCATGCCCCACTTGGTGATCGCAGTCACCTGAGCAACGATGGTCTCTTGTGTTGCAGGCAGATCGCGGTCCTGTTGTCGAGTGCCGAGACGCTGGAGAAATTCCGCAGCCGCCGTCTGTCCGTCATGGGACTGTGTGAAAAACAGCGACTGCTTCGGATGCTTCTTCTCGGCCGTTGCCCTGGCCACGGCGTTCTGCAACACGGCGCCCACGTTGCTGACTCCTTCGCCGCCGGCGGCCGAAGTGCCTGCCAGAATCATTCTGCGCACGAGAGCGGGATGTTTTTGCGCGACGACTTGTGCGATGAAACCACCGAGTGAGAAGCCAAGCAGGTCGGTCTTGGTAAGCCCTAAAGCTCGAATGAAGGCCACTGCGTCCGTTGCCATATCATCGATGGTGTCTGGCGTTGTGCCCTTGGAGCCTCCAACTCCACGATTATTGAAAACGATGACGCGGTGTTTCTGGGCCAGGCTATCGATAGTCCTCGGGTCCCAATCATCGAGAACAGCTGTTAGATGGTGAAGCAGGACGACCGGAATGCCATTCTTTTCCCCTGTCTCTCGATACACGAAGGAAGTCCCGTTCACGTCAACCGTCTTAGTAACCGCATCAACATAAGTATTGGCCATCGTTCTATCTCCCGTCATTTAATTTGGTTTAGACAGGCACATCGAATGCTGCCGGTCAGCGGCGGTTCTCAGTTTATCCAGAGGATATGCTCGACCATCGCATGTTTTCGAGTGCTGCCTGTCAAACGCTTGGATTATTGAAGAGACCGATCGGTCGCATATTAATTTAACGTAAAGCTCCTTCGTTGGCCGCTATTAGAATGTTTACCTGTGGGATATGCGACCAATCGGTCCCAGGCGTTGTCTTCATAGAGGCGGTAAATCCCTTAATGCATCCAGGGACCGCTCGGTCTCATCCAACCTTGGTACGGTGCGAAATCAGCGACCAGACGGTCGCTGAATCAGCCTCACGGGGGATGACAACGTGCGCAAAGGCGAGGAGACACGGCAGGAAATCATTCGCAAAGCGGCCCCAATCTTCAATCGGAAAGGGTATAGCGGCGCCGCCCTCTCCGATCTCATGCGAGCGACGGGGCTAGAGAAAGGGGGGATCTACCGGCACTTTGAGAGCAAGCAGGAGCTTGCTGTCGATGCCTTCGCCCACGCTTGGAAAATCTCATTCGATGCGCGCTTCGAGGGGGCAGGGGAGATCTCGAATACGATTGACCGCCTAAAACAAGTCGTGCGGAACTTTCGGGACCGACGCGCTGGGCTTGTGCCAGGAGGCTGCCCGCTGCTGAACACGGCCATCGATTCCGACGATAGCAATCCTCGGTTGCGGGCGAAAGCTCGGCAGGCTCTCAGTTCCTGGCTTGACCGCCTGCAATCGATCGCCGAGGAAGGACAACGACGAGGCGAGTTGCGGTCTGATGTCGATTGCTCGAAATTGGCTACGTTGATCGTCAGCACGCTCGAAGGTAGTCTCATGGTGAGTCGTCTGCAGCGAAAAGAAGAGCCTCTTGACACTGCCTGCCGTCACTTGGAGGAATACCTCGAATCGAGGGTGCGCGGGCAGAAATCGAAGCCCGAGCAGCCAATACTGGTAAACATACTCCGCAGATGTGACTCACGCACGGCTCGCAGTCGCACCTCTGAGGTGACTGGGCAAATCCAAAAGGAATCTTTCGACGGATGGACCAAGTCCTTTCGCAGAGATGGAACACGCGGTTCCTCGAGACCTGGGCAGGACCGGACCGATGCTGTTCAGGGAACTCGACCATAGCGCGGGGTCAGGGTTCGGTTACCCCTGCGCAGTGGGACGAATAATTATCTCGTTCACATCAATGTCGGCGGGCTGCTCGATCGCGAACGCGATAGCGCGGGCGATCGCCGCCGGTGGCATCGCCATCTTCTCCATCCGCTCGACAATTTGAGCTTTGACCCCCGGATTTGTCATGGAATTCGTGAGGTTCGTCTGGACAAATCCCGGCGAAACGCTCGTCACGCGCAGCTTATCGCCGGCTTCCTGTCGCAAGGCCTCGGTGATGGTGCGCACGGCGTTCTTCGTGCCAGCATAGACCGCCATGGTAGGTATGATTTGAATTCCGGCCGTAGAAATGACATTGACGAAATGTCCGAAATTCTGCCGGCGAAATACCGGCAGCGCGGCGGCGATGCCGTATAGAACGCCTTTGAGGTTGACGTCGATCATCTCCTCCCAGTCGTCGATGAGGAGCTCGTCGAGGAGAGAGATTGGCGCTACTCCAGCGTTGTTGACGAGAACGTCCAGCTTGCCGTATCGCTCAATTGCCAAGCGGACCAGATTGGAAACATCTTCCCGCCGTTTGACGTCCGTGCGTGCGTAGGCGCCTCGCCGCCCGTTGCCGCGATGCGGGCCGCCAGAGCCTCAAGGCGATCAGGGCCTCGCGCTCCCAGTACGACCTTTACGCCGCGCTCAGCGAGCAGGAGCGCGGTAGCCTCCCCAATTCCGCTGCTTGCGCCCGTGATGACGACGACCTTGCCTTTGATTCCTGATGAATTCTGCATATTTCGTTTCTCTCCTGGGTGCTTTCTTTTACAATGATTTGATGAAGAATCCTTCAGGTTCAGACTTCGCATTGTGAAGACAGTGAGCCAAGCTACGTTTGAGCCAAGAAAGACGCCCGTTCAGCAGCGGTCAACCGTGACGGTCGAGGCGATTTCGGAAGCCACTATTCAGGTTTTACTGGCGGTGGGATTGGAGCGATTGACGACCACCAGGGTAGCGGGACGGGCGGGGGTTTCGGTAGGAACGCTGTATCAGTACTTTCCGAACAAGCAGGCGCTCCTCAACGCTGTGCTGAAGGTACATTCGATCAAGGTGGCCGAAGCGGTGGAGCACGCGTGCCACGCAAATCGGGGTGCTGCTGTGCCTGTGCTGGTGGCAGCGGTAGTAGAGGCGTTCGTGAATGCGAAACTAGAGCGCAGGGATGTGTCGACGGCGCTATATGCCGCCGCCTCGGAACCGGAAGGGGCCGCAGTTGTGCGAAGGTTGTCAAAACGCGTCCATCGGGCGCTGACGGCTGCGCTGGCCGAAGCTGCAGGTGCAACGTTGGGCGACATGGAGTTTGTAGCGCTGATGTTCTATTCGGCGATGGCGGGGGCGACACGCGCGGTGTTGGAGGTTGGTGCGCCGGCGAAGATGGTGGTTCGGTTGCGCGAAGAGTTGCTAGTGCTTTGTCAGGGATACGCAGCGAAGTCGCTGCGGTCAAGCTGAAGATTCAAGTCGGGTTTGAAGAAATTCCGGTCGATCATGACGGCCGTGACCATGACTCCAGCGAGTTCTACGGTGCATCATTGGCGGGGAACTGTCCGATGCTCTTTCGCATGCGAACGACAACTCCACCTTCTTCGAAGCGCACGTCGTCCATTAGCGCCTTCATCAGGTAAATCCCACGACCATGAACGGCGCCGGTATTTTCGGGAGCAGTAGGATCCGCTATCTTATTCAGGTCAAATCCTCGTCCTTCGTCCTTCACCGCGATTGAGACTTCATCAGGTTTACAGCGGCAACGAACATAGACTTGTTTTCCCGGATTCTCATGATTTCCGTGAATGATCGCGTTTGCGAGGGCTTCGCGCAACGCGATCTCCACGTCGCTCTCGCCCTGAGAAAGACAGCCGCACTTCCTGAGCAGCACCATGAGCCTATCCACGAAGGGGGAAATCGCGGCCACTTCGCTTGGCAAAGAGCGCTCCAGTTCAATGCAAGGGCCGCCTTGAATGTCAACGACAGTCATTCGTAAACCTACCCATCGAGACCTGTTCTGTCGTAGGTTGGAAATTTGTTCCCGAACATGGGCCGCTTGCTTATCGACTGTTCTTCCGTCGCTTCATCCTGAATGACGTCCCAATGCTCGACAAGGATTCCGTTTTGAGTGCGGACAATGTCTGCGGCAATCCAATTCACAGGGCGCCCGAAACCGCTAAACCGCCCGTGCACGATCACCAGATCTCCCTCCGCCACGATCGTTCCTGGTTCGTACTTCAAGGTGGGCGGAAGGCTCTTGATGAGATTGAACAGACCCTCACGGCCAGGTGCGATATGAGCGCTGTGTTGAATGTAGTTCGGCGACCAGAATCGTTCTGCGGCCGCATAATCGCGCTTGTTAAAGAGTGCGTCGAATGCTTCCAAGACGAGGGCCTTGTTTTGTTCGGGCGTAGTCTTCGGCATGTTGATTCCTTTCTGTCCCTCGGAGTTGTGACCGCACGGGTGGCGGAACGTTCATGCGGTTTGAGCGTGACCAAGCCAACCTGCCGAGCAACGCGCAACCTGCTTAGGAGATCACTTTAGGAGATCACTTCGATTGCGTCGACCCGCGAGGGATAAAACGCCAGGTACTCCTTAATGCTGGCCACTGCCTCATAAGGTTGTTCGTACGTCCAAACGGCGTATTCCGATTTCGATCCGCCGATGGGGATGCTGTAGTACGTACAATCACCCTTGTATGGACAATAGGTGTAATGTTTGGTCCGAGCGAGCAACGACAAGTCCGCGTCGTCTCGTGGCAAATAGTAAACGGGCGGATATCCCTTTTCCTCCAGGCGAAGTGCCCGGGTCGATTCAACAACTATTCTGCCCGCGACCGTTACACGCACCCTGCCCTCAGTCGGAGAAATTGCGATGGGATGGTCAGGCCCAGGAATTCTGATCTCCTTGCCTCTGCTCGTTTTAGTCTCCATTGCGCTCCTCACGGTATTAGTTACAGCTTCGACCCGCCGTCGACGGGAATGCTGGCACCGGTGATCCAGCGCGCCTTGTCCGAGGCTAGGAACGCGACTACATCTGCCACGTCCTCCGGCTTGCCGATTCGCTTTAGTGCCTGCATCTCCAGAACGATCTCGCGTCCCGCATCTGTCTTCATGAAATTCGACATATCCGTTTCGATTCCTCCTGGTGCGACAGCGTTTACGCGTATGCCGCTCGGCCCGAGAATGGCCGCCCAGTTCTTGACGAGAGTCTCAAGTGCTCCTTTGGTAGAGGCGTAGGCAAGAATCGAAGGATTTTCCAAAGCGGGCCTCCCCACCACCATACGGGCTCCGAGAGAAGAGACAACAACGATGCTTGAGCCGTCACCAAGAACCGGCAGCAGGTGCTGCACCAGGAAGAACGGACTTCGGACGTTGGTTGCAAAGAGGTTGTCAAAATCCTCTACCGTATAATCCGAGAGGCGTGCCGCCTTGCTGATTCCGGCGTTGAGCACAAGCACATCCAATCGATCGCCGGCGATGGAGCGTACCTGTGTGGCCAGCCGCGCGGCGCCGTCCGGAGTTCCTAGATCCGCCGAGATTGCACTTGCGCTTCCGCCCTTCGCTTCGATCTCGGAGACGAGCGATTCCGCTTCCCGCGCGGAGCGACCGTAGTGAACCAGGACGCGCGCACCGGCCCCAGCAAGCGCCGCTGCCGTTGCGCGGCCAATTCCTCTTGACGCGCCCGTCACAAGCGCCGTTTTGTTGTGCTGAACCATTCTCCCCTCCAAGCGCGGTTGCTCACGAGAAATCCCATCCTGAATGCCGAGCTTGAATCACCCTGCGAGCATGCCTCCATCCACGGCCAGGGATGCACCGATGATGTAAGAGGCCTTGTCAGAAGCGATGAACACGATGGCATTTGCAATTTCTTCGGGCGTTCCCATGCGCTTGGTAGGAATGTGTGCCTCGAGGAAGTTTGCTTTGTTTTCCTGCGTTTGCGCAAAGCGGTTGAACATCCCTGTTTCCGTCGGACCAGGGCCAACGATGTTGACACGAACACCGGTGCCGGCGAGTTCGATGGCCGCAGACTTGGTGATGCCTTCCACGGCATGCTTGCTGCCGACATACACCGCCGCCGTCGGGCCGCCGACTTTGCCGTACGAAGACGAGATATTAACGATGCTGCCTTTGCCTTGCCGAAGCATGGCCTTGATCTCGTACTTCATGCACAGAAGTACACCCAGCACATTCGTATCGAAGATGGCTTGATAGCTCTCGGGGGTTACATCGGCAGCCGAACCGGGAGTGCCGACGGTGCCAGCGTTATTTTTGGCAATATCGAGGCGACCGAAACGGGCGATGATCTTGTCGACGAGGTCCTTAACTTCCTCTTCATGCCGCACATCGGTGCGCACAAATTCGGCCTCAGTGCCGACGTTGCGCAGTTCTTTGGCTAGCTTCTGACCTTCATCGTCGTGTCGACCCGAAACAACGACCCGCGCTCCTTCGTGCGCGAAGGCCAAGGCGGTGGCGCGACCGATGCCGGTCAGCGCGCCGGTGATTAAAACAACAGGTGAACTCATAGACTGCCTCCTTGATCTGGAATCCATGCAAGTCAGGCATGACTTTCGCCCAAAGCTGCTTGCGGGTTAGCTCAGATCAGCTAGTTAGATCGTGAAGGAAGGTATTAGTAGCGCGGTTGAAGCATACTTTGTTAGGCTGGTAGCGATGCTTCCCAAGCATGGGAGTGGGGATGGAATTACGACATCTTCGTTACTTCGTGGCGGTTGCCGAGGCGGGAAACCTGACGGTGGCAGCGCAGCGCATGCTGCACACATCGCAGCCTTCGTTGAGTCGGCAGATCCGAGATCTTGAGGACGAGGTTGGCACCCCACTTCTGACGCGAAGAGCTCGCGGCGTCGACCTGACACCGGCGGGTCGCGCCTTTCTCGATCACGCCCGCTCAGTGTTATCGCAGGTTGAAGCGGCAAGCGAAGCTGCACGCCGGGCCGCTGGTCCCGCCAAGCCATGCTTCACCATGGGCTTTCTTACCGGACACGAATTGACGTGGATGCCAGAAGCCTTGAGGATCTTGCGCGACGAACTGCCTAACATCGACGTGATGATTTCGAGCCAATACTCGCCTCTGCTTGCGGATGGGCTTTCGAAGGGAAAAATCGATGCGGCCTTTCTTCGACGGGAACAAGGGGTGCCAGACCTGGCGTTCCGCCTTCTCGTCAAGGAGCCCTTGGTGGTGGTCTTGCCTGGTCACCACCGTCTCGCTGTGCTTAAAGCCATAAATCCTCATGAACTGGTGGGCGAGATATTCGTGACCGTGTCGCAGACGGCTCCAGTTCTGCGTGGAGTCATCGACAAGTACTTGAGGCAGTCCGGACTCAATATCACGCCAGCTCACGAGGCGGACCACCTCTCCATGGGAATGTCCTTAATTGCATCGACGCAGGGCGTAGGGCTGCTACCTGCTTACGCAAAGAACTTTCTGCCTCGGTCCGTGACGAGTCGCCCGCTGAAGGGAGAGTCGCCAACCGTCGACCTAGTCCTCGGCTACAAAAAGTCGAACCAGTCTCCCGTCCTAGAGCTCTTACTTTCGAGATTGGACGAATTGGTCGAACGTGTCTCGAAAAAGAGACGCTAAAGCTCTGAATGCATCTCAGCAAACGCAACTATGGAGTTCTTGAGTCAGGGGTGATCCTGATGTTGAGTGCTGTCAACTAGATCAGTAGCGAGAAACGCGCCAGCAGTATCCATCCCAAGGCGGTTCCGATGCCGGTCGTGGTAGCTGCGCCGGAGTTTCTGGTCTTGCGGCCGCCCCGCCCTCTTCGAGGTCACAGCAGGAAGATTTCGGTTGACAGTGCTCTCAGTCGTTTTATACTAATTATCATTCAATAATTATGCGCGTCTCCCATGAACAGTTCCGTGAGCTGGCTGCGAAGCAGGGTTTGGCGGTCACGCACCAGCGGCAAGTGATCTATGAGGCCGTCATCGCTTCGCACGGACACCATTCTCCGGAAGACATTTACGCCGCGGTCCGGCATCGTATTCCATCCATTTCTCTGGCCACGGTCTACAACAATCTACGGCTTTTCATTGAGTGTGGGCTGCTGCGAGAGGTCAGTCCTCATGCGGCTATGTTGCGCGTCGACGGCAATCTCAAACCTCATCACCATCTGGTCTGCTCCCGCTGCAAATCGGTGCAGGACATCGAAGGAGATTTCATCGATTTCAACCGGCTATCCCGGCAACTGCCGCGTGGCTTTGATCTGACGCAGCCGTTGATCGAGGTCTTTGGCCTCTGTCGGCGCTGCCGTGCTAAAAAGTAGGTTTTTTACGCAATTCCCATTCAATCTTGAAGGAATTAGAAGGAAGAAGACATTATGGAAAATACACTCGCGACTTCATCGGGGAGTGTTGTCCCCGAAACTAAGGAAAAAAATACCGCAACCGAATCGAAGTGCCCGGTAGCGCACGGCGCTCGCAAATCCCACACGAATGTTGATTGGTGGCCGAATCAGGTGGACGTGAAGGTCCTGCACCAGCATTCCTCAAAGTCCGATCCGATGGGGAAGGAGTTCAATTACGCGGAAGAGTTCAAGAGCCTCAACCTGAATGCCGTGATCAAGGACCTGCATACCTTGATGACGGACTCGCAGGATTGGTGGCCCGCCGACTTTGGCCACTATGGGCCACTTTTCATTCGTATGGCGTGGCACAGCGCGGGAACGTACCGCATCGGCGACGGCCGCGGCGGTGCCGGAGCCGGGCAGCAGCGCTTCGCGCCGCTCAATAGCTGGCCGGACAACGTGAACCTCGACAAGGCGCGCCGACTGCTGTGGCCGATCAAGCAGAAGTATGGGCGGAAAATTTCCTGGGCCGAC
>Ga0193728_1001030_pt1 | contig 13936 bp, 11 predicted proteins | sample U1c1metaG_FD_143037 | JGI IMG/M metagenome (GOLD analysis project Ga0193728, IMG submission 143037) | Soil microbial communities from a riparian zone of the East river system, Colorado, United States - U1c1 | ecosystem: Environmental > Terrestrial > Soil > Riparian zone | place: USA: East River...
GTGCGCGAGCCGAACCTCAAGCAGGGCATCGGCGCCTTGCGCGACGTCGCGACCGCGCTGTGGGCCGCCGGGATCCGGTGGGCGCCGCCGCGACCCGATGCGGATCCGCCGCTCGCGGACGATCTGATCGCACGCCTCGTCGCGATGGGCCACCTGACCCGCCGCCAGGCCGAGGTGCTCGACCACGCGCGCGACTTCCAGCTCCGGCTGCGCGCGCTCGTCCAGCTCGCCGCGCGCCGGCGGTTCGATCAGCTAACGTTCGAGCTCCAGGAGCAGCTCGGCCCTGCGCTATATCCCGGCGCGCACGCCAGCGGTCGTGCGGCGGTCGCGCCCGCCGTCGAGGCGCTGATGCGCGACTACTACCTGCACGCGCGCGGCGTGGTCCAGGTCGCGGAGCGCCTGCTCGAGACCGCGCGCGTGCCACCGCGCTCGCGCCCGCGGATCCAGCCGATCGACGAGACGCTGCAGACGTTCAACGGCGAGCTCGCGGTCGTCGATCCGAAGCGGTTCGCCGAGCGGCCGTCCGAGATAGCCCGGCTGTTCCGCGTCGCGGTCGCGAAGGAGCTGCCGATCCACGGCGACACCAAGGAGTGGGTCGCCGAGCAGATCGCGCGCGATCCGGCACCGCTCGCGAACGACCCGATCGCGGCGCAGCTCGTGCTCGAGGCGCTCGTCGATCTGCGCGACCGCGGTGTGCCGTCGCTGTTCGAGCTGATGCACCAGCTCGGCATCCTCGGCGCGGTGATGCCGGGCTGGGCGCCGTGCACCGCGCGCGTCCAGCACGACCTCTATCACGTCTACACGGTCGACCAGCACCAGCTGCTCGCGCTCGCGATGCAGAAGCGGATCGCGCGCGGCGAGCTCGCCGAGGAGCATCCGCTCGCGACCGAGCTGTGGAAGACGGTGCGGCCGGCGCCGGTCTTACTCGCGACGCTGCTCCACGACGTCGGCAAGCCGCTCGGCAAGGGCCACGCCGAGAAGGGCGCGGTGATCGCGGGAGAGGTCGCGAACAAGCTCGGCCTGTCCGCCGCCGACGCCGCGACCGTCGAATTCCTGGTCCGCCAGCACCTGACGATGTCGCATCTGTCGCAACGCCGCGATCTCTCCGATCCGGACGTGATCGCGCGGTTCGCCGAGCGCGTCGGAAGCGAGGAGCGACTCGCGGAGCTCTACCTCCTCACGCTGTGCGACACCGCGATGACCGCGCCCGACAACCTGTCGGCGTGGAAGGACGGCCTGTTGCGCGAGCTAATGCTGCTCACGCGCGCACACTTCCGCGGCGAGCCCGGCGGTGGCGACGAAGCGCGGAGCCGCGACGCGCGCGCCGAGCTCGACGATCCCGCGGCACGCGCGATCCTCGACGGCATCGATCCGCGCTTGCTCGTCCAGCTCACGCCGCGCCAGGCCGTGCGCCACGCGAAGCTCGCGGCGAGCACCGCGGCGCGCGAGCCCCGCGTCGGGCTCGAGGTCCACTGCTTTCCGATCAAGGGCCATTCGGAGCTGGCGATCGTCGCACCGGATATGCCCGGTGTCCTTGCGGCGATCGCGGGCGCGCTGACCGCGAATCGCGTCGACGTGCTGGGCGCGATCCTAGGCCACACGACGAGTCGGATCCCGGATCCGAGTACGAGCACGATGGTCATGGACCTGTTCTTCGTCCGCGACTTGAAGGGCGAGGCGATTCCCGACGACGATCCGCGGTGGCCGAGGCTGCTCGCGGATCTGCGGGCCATCCTCGCGAGCACACCCGACGCGCGCGCGGTCGCGGAGCTGATCGCCCGACGCCGCCCGCCGAGCGGCCTTCCGCCGAGGGTCACACCGGGCGTCGCGACCGAGATCAAGCTCCACGACGACTCGACCCAGGCGACGATCGTCGAGATCGCGACCCGCGATCGAGTCGGCGTGCTCTACGCGATCACGCACTCGCTCGCGGAGCTCGGCCTCGACATCTCGCTCGCGAAGATCTCGACCGAGGGCGAGAAGGTCGCCGACGTGTTCTACGTGACACGCGGCGGCCACCGCATCACCGACGCGGCCGAGCGCGACGCGCTGCTCGCGGCGTTACGCGCGGCGGTCGAGCCGGGCCCGGCCGCAGGGACCAACACACCATGAGCGCGATCGATCTGCCGCCCGGCATCGGCCTGCGCGGCACCGCGCTCGCGATGTTCCGCGCACCGAGCGGCGCGCGCTGGCTCGCACGGATCGCGCTCGGTGCGGTGATCGTGCTCGGCGGCCTGACGTGGGGATTCGTCTCGCGCCATCCCTATCACCGCCAGTCGTCGACGCAGGTCGTGCTGCCGGTCGCGTTCGCGCTGTTCGCGCTGCTCGGCTTCATCGTGCGCTCCGCGAAGCTCGAGGTCACGCGCGACGGCGTGCGCTGGGGCTGGGAGTCGTTCAACTTCACGCAGGACGCGGCGCGCCTCAAGACGGCGCACGTGTGGAAGGACGGCATCACGCTCGAGCGGCGAAGCGGCGGCACGTGGTTCCTCGGTGCGCGGGATTGGGATCGCTTCGATGCGATGGTCCGCCAGCTCCGCCGCGTCGAGCTGCCGTTCGAGGATCACGCGACGAAGGCGCCGCTGCGCGCGCGGCTGCAGAGCTACGGCCGCTTCCTCGACGGCCTGATGGTCGGCTCGATCGTCTCGGCGTTCGGCGTGATGCTGTGGGCCGCGTAACAGGCGGCGCAACGGCGATGATACGATCGCGCGGCAGGTGGGAGAACCGCGCGAACACCCGTTGTTCGAGCAGACGCGTCGAGCCCTCGACGGCCTGCGAGACATGGCGGCGATTCCAGACCTCGCGATCCGGATCGAGATCGTGTGGGCGCGCCAGCCGCGCGAGGTCGGGCTCGGCGGCGATGACCTCGCGGCGCGCACGGCGCTGATCGACGCGCTGCACGGCACGCCGGTCCTGGGGTCGCGCGCGCCGGGCGGCCCGCCGATCCGGATCCAGAGGGGCACGATCGCACGCGTCCGCGGGAGGCGGGGCGATGGCTCGGTGGTCGAGCGCGCGCTCGAGGCCCGCGACGAGGACGATGCCGCGGCCGAGCGCGACGCGATCGTCCGGCGCGACGCTGCACGCGCGGAGCTGGCGGACCACGAGGTCGCGCTCGCGCGCATCGCTGCGGCGGTACCGCGGTTCGTGCGCACGCGTCCTACCGGCTGGCGCGTGCTGCTGTGGCCGATCTGGTGGCTGCTGGCGTGGCTGCGCCGCCGCGCGCTCGCGCAGCGCACGGAGGCCGGCGAGGCCGTCGAGCTGTCGCGGCGAGCCGCGCGGGCGGTGGACGACGAGATCGCCGGGCTGGAAACGCGCCCGAAGCGCGAAGCGGCGGCGTACGTCGAGGCCGTGCGCGCGCTGGTGGCCGCGCGAGACCTCGTCGAAGTGGAGCTCGAGGTCACGGGCGATCGGCTCGACGCCGGCGTCGAGGTCTGCGAGCTCGGCGGGCCCGCTGCGAACCTCGATGCGATCCTGATCGTCGAGGGCCGCTCGATCCGGGCGCCGGGTGGAGCGTTGATCGGCGGCTACGACACGCTCGCCAGGCTCGAGGCATTCGCGTCGTCGGCACGCGCGATGCGACTCGCGCGGCGCGCGTGCAAGACGATCGCGCTCGCGGTCGTGACCCTCGACGAGCAACTCGCGCGTGCCGAGGCCACGTTCGACGAGCGGATCGCGAGCATCGAGGTCCATCGGATCTCCGATCCACCCGCGTTCATCGCGGAGCAGCTCGCGTTCATCCGACCGCAGATCATCACGAGCGTGAACGCGGTGATCGAGCACGCGTCGGTGCACCTCGGCACCGAATTGGCGGCGCTCGGCGAGGAATGGATCCGCGGGATCGTGGGCAGCGCCTCGGGCGACGCGTTGAAGGAGGCCATCACGCGGATCGAGACCACCGCCGCGGCGGCCCTCCAGCGGATCGCCGACGAGACGCGCACGCTCGTCGTCGGCGGCGGAGGCGGCAGCGCGTACGATCTGTACCCGGCGCTCGTGGCACCCCTGGTCCCGCGCGGGCTCTCCGACGCCGTGACCGCCCGGCGACCGGCACCCGTGCTACCGGCCCTCGAGGTGCTGCCGAGGCTCTCGACCACACCGATCGGCAAGCTCTCGGGCCAGTGGCTCGGCGGGCTGTTCCAGTCGTTCGACACCCGGCGCACCGCGGTGCGAGAGAAGGCGCACGCGCTGATCGAGAGGATTCGCGAGCTCGCGAGCGCCGAGCTGCTCGATGTCGAGCCCCAACTCCACGCCGCGATCGTGCAGGCGCTGGCGCTGCAGCTCGTCGCTGTGTGCGAGCGTCAGGCCTCGTCGCTCGCGGCCGCGCTCGCCGCCGAACGTGCCGCGATTGCCGCGGAGCGTGCGCAGCTCGCGCCGGTGGTCGAGCAGCGCGATCGAGCACACGCGATCCTGCTCGACCTGCGCGCGGAGCTCGCCGCGCTCGAAGCCAGGCAGCCGGAGTGCGCCGCCGCGAGCGCCGCGGTCGCCGACTTGCTGTGATCAGGCGCGGAGCTGCGCCCACAGCTCGGCGCCGGTGAAGTCGCGCTTGCCGCCGGCTTCCGCCGCACGCACGAGCTCGACGAGCTTCGTGTTGATCGGCGCGGTGCGGCCGAGCTGCTGCGCGAGCCCCACGATCTCGCCCTGCAGGTAGTCGACCTCGGTCTTGCGGCCGTGGATGAAGTCGTCCTGCATCGACGACCGCGCCTGCGGATCGACCGAGGCGACGCGCGTCGCGATCCGACGAAACGCCCAATCCGGCATCGGCAAGATCCGCGCGACCCAGCGCGCCGGCAGCGCGAGCAGCTTCGCGATCGGCTGCTTCGCCGCGGCGAGCACGTCGAGCGCCTCCTTCTGCGCGGCCGCGAGGCAGCGCCGGAAGTCGCGATCGGAGAGCTCCTCGAATAGCGGCTTGCCCGACAGCGCGTTGATCGCGTTGTTGAGGTTCATCACGAGCTTGCCCCACTGCACCGCCGGCATGTCGCCGCGCAGCTCGAGCGCGAGCTCGGCCGTGCGGCACGCGAGCACGAACGGCTCGAGCGCCGGATGGCTCTCGATCATGATCTCGCCGGAGGTGCCGCGGTGGTAACGCCCCGGCGCGACCCACGCGACGTTGAACCCGACCATGCCCGCGAGCACGACGCGGCCGGGAAGCGCGGCGCGCAAGACCTCCGCGTTGTGGACGCCGTTCTGGAGGCTGACGACGAGGCCGCTGCCGTGCCCTGCGAGCTCCTTGCCTGCCGTGCCGGTCGCCGCCGACTTCACGGTGACGAGCACGAGCTCGGCGTCGCGCGCCGCCGTCACGTCGGTCGCGAGCGCCGGCTTCGCGGTCCAGGTCTTGTCGCCCGACTTGGCGAGCTCGGTGACCGTGAGCCCGTCGCGGAGCTCGTCGATCACGCGCGGCCGTCCGATCAAGGTGACGTCCGCGCCGCCGGCGGCCAGTCTGCCGCCGACCCAACAACCGATCGCACCCGCGCCGAAGACCGCGATCTTCACGGCGCGATAACACCACAACCGCGCGGTTAACGGACGCTCACGCCGCCTTCGCCACGCCAACCGCCTTCGACCCAGATCCGGCGGTCGCCGCGGCGTTCCCACCGGCTCTCGACGTAGCGCTGATGCGGGCGGTCGGCCTCGTAGTGGCCTTCGTGCCAGCGCCAGTTGCCGCCTTCGCGATGCCAGTTGCCGTGTACGTAGATATACCCGGGGCGTGCCGTCACGACTTCTTCGCGAGGCGCCGGTGGATCGCTGGACACCACGTACGCTTCGCCGGCGCAACCCGCCGGAAGGATTCCCACGCCCGAGACGAGCGCGGCCGCAAGAATGATCGATTTCAGCATGCGATCACGCGGAGCAAGCGCTGCGCCGCGCTAACTCGCCGTCGTCATTCGATCGCAAGATTTTAGGACGAGCGCTAAGCGCACACCCGGTGCAGAACGGCTACGGCTTCGTCCCGTTCGTGATCCACAACAAGAACAACTTGTAGTTGGTGTCGTTGACGTCGAGGAACGTCGCGTTCGGATGGTTCTGCGGCGGCGTGACCTCGTACAGCGGATTGGTCAGGAACGTCGACGCGGCCGGGGTCGCCAGGTTGATGACCCCGGCGGCTGCCTTGATCGCCGCGAGCGTGACGTCGGGCGTGCCGTCGTACGGCAGCACTGCAGCCGGCCCGTTCGCGGTGTGGCAGTTGCCGCAACCGAGCCCGCCCTTCGAAGCCTTTTGCAGGCGCGGATAGATATCGGTCGCGAACGACGGGTCGGTGATCGGCGCGATCGCGGTCGCGCCGCCGGACAGTCCGCCGTTGAGCGCGAGCGTCGCGCCACCCGCGTCGACGATGATCGTCGTCGAGTTGACCTTCGGGTTGCCCATACCGTCGAGGAACGCCGTGTTGAGCGTGAACGTGCCGGCCGGGACGTTGAGGAAGCCGACGCGCACGCGCGGCGTCGTGCCGTACGCGGTCGAGGTCGTGACCGCCAGATCGAGATCGCCGACCGAGCCGAAGAAGTACGGACCCGAGATCCCGGGGACGGCGGCGTTCGCCGCATCGACGAGCGTGAACGCGGTGAGCGGCAGGCCCGTATAGGGATTGCCGTTGTTCATCTGGATCTCGGCCGCGACGATCGTGCCGGTCGTCTGGGCGACGCCGACCGACGAGAACTGGCGCGCGACATCGGCGCTCGCGGCGACGTAGAGGTTCTGGGTGACCGGCTGATCCGTCACGGTGATGACCGCGCTGCGCGTCGGGCGATAGCTGCCACGCGACGTCATCGCGAACAGCTTCGAGCCGACCGCGACGGTCATGTTGTACGAGCCGTCGGCGCCGCTGGTCGCGGCGGCGGCCGGGGTCAGACCGTCGGTCGTCACCGCGGTGGCCGCGAGCGGGTCGCCGGTGAAGTAGTCCATCACCTTGCCCGAGACGATCTGCTCGGTGACCGCGCTGCCGCCGCCGTCGCCTGGAGTGTCATCGCCACCACCTCCGGCGTCGGGATCGTTGCCGTTCGGGGGCGCCTTGCCGACGCAACCGACGATCAACATCACCAAACCAATTCGAAGCCAGGCGTTACGCATGGGTTACCCGGCCGCAGGAACATCAACATCGGTGCCACCGCAAGAGTGGTGAAAACAGGCTGTTGCGCATGTTGTTAATGGGGTTCGACCCCCCATGGGTGGGGGGCGTCTACCCGAGATCGCCGGCTTGCGGCGGTCAGACCCCTCTACTAAGGTGCGCCATGCTCGAGGACAAGCTTCGCGAGGCGCTGACCTTCGACGACGTGCTGCTCGTGCCCGCGTTCAGCGAGGTCATCCCGCGGGACGTCGATGTCACCACCCGGCTGACTCCCGCGATCCCGCTGCGGATGCCGCTGGTCAGCTCCGCAATGGACACCGTCACCGAAGCCGCGACCGCGATCCGCATGGCGCGCGAAGGCGGCATGGGCTTCATCCACAAGAACCTGACGATCGATGAGCAGGCGCGCGAGGTCAGTCGCGTGAAGAAGGCGCAGTCCGGCATCGTCGTCGATCCGCTGACGATCGCGCCGACCCGCACGCTCGACGAGGCGCTCGCGATCATGCGCCAGTACCGGATCAGCGGCTTGCCCGTCGTCGATGGCGACAAGAAGCCGCTCGGCATCCTGACCAACCGCGACGTCCGATTCGAGAAGCGGCTGAACCTCCAGGTCGGCGAGCTGATGACGAAGAACCCGGTGCAGGCCAAGGAGGGCGTGACGCTCGAAGAGGCGCGCGAGCTGCTCCACAAGCACCGGATCGAGAAGCTGCTGGTCACCGATGCGCGCGGCGTGCTCAAGGGCCTCATCACGATCCGCGATATCGAGCAGGCCGAGGCGCATCCAGCCGCGGCGATCGACGACCTCGGCCGCTTGCGCGTCGGCGCGGCGGTCGGCGTCGGTGCGGATCGCGACGCGCGGATCGAGGCGCTGATCGCGGCCGGCTGCGATGTCGTGTGCATCGACACCGCGCACGGCCACTCGAACGGCGTGCTCGAGGCCGTGAAGGCCACGCGCAAGAAGTTCCCGAAGCTGCAACTCGTCGCCGGCAACGTCGCCACGTCGGAGGCGACGCGCGCGCTGATCGACTGCGGCGTCAACGCGGTCAAGGTCGGCGTCGGGCCCGGCTCGATCTGCACCACGCGGATCGTCGCCGGCGTCGGCGTGCCACAGCTCACCGCGATCGCGGATGCGGTCGCCGCTGCGAAGGGCTCGGGCGTCGCGATCATCGCGGACGGTGGCATCAAGTACTCCGGCGACGTCGCGAAGGCGCTCGCCGCGGGCGCCGATACCGTGATGATCGGCTCGTTGTTCGCCGGCACCGACGAAGCGCCGGGCGAGGTCATCCTGTACCAGGGCCGCAGCTACAAGAGCTACCGCGGCATGGGCTCGATCGGCGCGATGAAGGAAGGGTCGAAGGACCGCTACTTCCAGGCCGACGTCTCGAACGACCAACCGCAGAAGCTCGTGCCGGAGGGCATCGAGGGCCGGGTGCCGTACAAGGGCGCGCTGCGCGAGTCGATCTATCAGCTGGTCGGCGGCCTGCGCGCCTCGATGGGTTACATCGGCTGCGCGACCATCGCCGAGATGCACGAGAAGGCGAAGTTCGTGAAGATCTCGTCGTCGGGACTGCGCGAGAGCCACGTCCACGACGTGATCATCACGAAGGAAGCGCCGAACTACCGCGTGGAGTAAGCCGAAAGGCTAGAAAGCGTCATGGCACATCAGCTCGTCGTCGTTCTGGACTTTGGTTCGCAATACACGCAGCTGATCGCGCGCCGGATCCGCGAGCAAAACGTCTACTGCGAGATCCATCCGTACACGCTCGCGACCGACCCCGCGAAGGTCGCCGCACTCAAGCCACTCGGGATCGTGCTGTCGGGCGGGCCGTCCTCGGTCTACGAGGAAGGTGCGCCGCAGGTCCCGGCGGGCCTGTTCGAGCTCGGCGTGCCGATTCTCGGCATCTGCTACGGCGCGCAGCTCGCCGCGCGCGTGCTCGGCGGCGTCGTCAACCCCGCCGACCGCCGCGAATACGGCCGCGCGACCGTCCGCGTGCTGAAGCCCGGGGCTGGTGTCGGCGTGTTCCGTAACCTGGCCGCGGGTGAAGAGCTCGCGGTGTGGGCGTCGCATGGCGACCACGTCGACGGCCTGCCGGCGGGCTTTGCCCACACCGCCGAGAGCGACAACTGCAAGTTCTCCGGCTTCGCGAACGAGGCGAAGCGGATCCACTGCGTGCAGTTCCATCCCGAGGTCGTGCACACGCCGCGCGGTGCCGAGTTGCTCGGCAACTTCTTGTTCGGCGTGTGCAATGCGAAGGGCGACTGGTCGATGGCGAGCTTCGTCGACGAGGCCGTCGCGAAGATCCGCCAGCAGGTCGGCCCGGAGTCCGAGGGTGGGCGCGTGATCTGCGGCCTGTCCGGCGGCGTCGATTCGAGCGTCGCGGCGGCGCTGATCCACAAGGCGATCGGCGACCGGTTGACGTGCGTGTTCGTCGACAACGGCGTGCTCCGCAAGGGCGAGCGCGACTACGTCGCGACGATCTTCCGCGATCACTTCAAGGTCGATCTCCGCGTGATCGACGCCGAGCAGCGGTTCCTGTCCGCGCTCGCCGACGTCACGGATCCCGAGAAGAAGCGCAAGATCATCGGCGGCGAGTTCATTACCGTGTTCGAGGAGCAGTCCAAGTCGATCGCGAACGCGCGGTTCCTGGCGCAGGGCACGCTGTATCCGGACGTGATCGAGAGCGTGTCGTTCAAGGGGCCGTCGCACACGATCAAGAGCCACCACAACGTCGGCGGCCTTCCGGAGCGCATGAACCTCACGCTCGTCGAACCGTTGCGCGAGCTGTTCAAGGACGAGGTCCGCCAGCTCGGGCTCGAGCTCGGCCTGCCGAAGCACATGATCACGCGCCAGCCGTTCCCGGGCCCGGGGCTCGCGGTGCGCTGCCTCGGCACCCTGAACCGAGCCAGGCTCGATGTCCTGCGCGCCGCTGATGCGATCGTCGAAGAAGAGATCCGTGCGGCGGGGCTCTACGAATCGATCTGGCAGTCGTTCGGCGTGCTCTTGCCCGTGCGCTCGGTGGGCGTGATGGGTGATGCGCGCACGTACGAGGAGACGCTCGCGATCCGCGCGGTCCACTCGCGCGACGGCATGACCGCCGACTTCGTCCACCTGCCGTACGAAGTCCTCGCGCGAATCTCGTCGCGCGTGATCAACGAAGTCCGCGGGATCAATCGCGTGGTCTACGACATCACGTCGAAGCCGCCCGGTACGATCGAGTGGGAGTAGCGCGGCACGCGCGTTGCTCTATCGCGAAGTATGAAAACGGTCATGTGGCTTGTAGCTGCCGCGGGCGCGCTCGCCGCGAGCGCATTCGCACTCTCGGCGTTCCGTAGGCGCGGCTTCCTGCAACCCGCCTACGCGCTCGCCTCGGCGCCGCTCGATCTCGATCAGACGCAAGTCATCGAGATCGTGCCGCTCGACGTCTCGGGGCCGCTGTTCCTCGACGCCGCGACCGAGGCGCTGCTCGAGCGGCTCGCCGATGACGCGTTGTTCCTGAAGTAATCGCCCGCTGCGCCGCCAGCGGTTACTATCCGCGTGATGCGGACCTTGCTGGGGCTGGCGATAGCAGTGACGGCGTGCGGTGGTGACGAACCGTGCGATCCAGCCGCAGGAGCGTGCACGTTCGCGAAGGACGTCAGCACGATGACCGTGCCGGCTGGCCACGAGGACGAGAACACCTGCCAGAGCTGGACGCTCGACAACCCGACCGAGCTGTGGGTTCACGAGATCGCACAGACCAACGGCGGTGCGTATCACCACGCGAACTGGTTCTTCGTTCCCGACGATCAGTTCGTCGTGCCCGACGGCTACTGGACCTGCAGCGATCACCAATTCGACGAGCTGGTCGCCGCGCTCGAGGGCGGCTACCTGTTCGCGCTCAGCACGCAATCGCACGACGAGACCCAGACGCTGCCGGACGGCGCGGCGATCCGGATCCCGCCGTACAGCAGGATCATCGGCAGCTCGCACCTCCTGAACACGACCGACGCGGCGGTGACCACCACGATGCACCTCGCGATCTCGACGATTCCGGTCGCGCAGGTCACCGCGAAGCTCGCGCCCGCGCGGATCCAGTATCAAGATCTCCACATCGATCCGACCGCGACCTCGTCGTTCACGACCGAGTGCGACCTCGCGAGCGCGTACGACTCGATCCGCCACGCGCCGCTCCAGTACAAGCTGATGTACACGCTCAGCCACTACCACGTGCTCGGCAGCTACCAGCAGCTCGAGGTCATGGGCGGCCCGCACGACGGCGAGGTGATCATGCGGCACGACGGCTTCGGCAATAACGCCGGCACCGCGATCACGCCGGCCGTCGATCTCGCGGCGCTCGGCGCGACGGGGCTGCGGATGACGTGCGGGTTCGACAACCCGCGCGACGTCCCGGTCGGCTGGGGCATCGGCGATCAAGAGATGTGCGTGATCGCGCTGCAGGCGGTCACCGACATCGGCTTCGAGGGCGACGTCACCGCGGGCGACGCGATCGTCGGGACCGCGACCGACGGCGAGATCGAGCATCACGGCAGCTGCTCGATCCAGGCGTTCCCGTGGGACTTCGCGAAGCCCGGCGGCCAGGGCCACTAGTGCGCTGGTTTGTTGGTTGCGCCATCGCCGCAGCGGCGTGCGGCGGTGCGGAGACGACGTCGCCGCCGACCACCGCACCGATCACGGCGGCGGCGCTGCGGCCGGACACGAACGGCGGACCGCCCGTGATCGCGCCGAACCGGCTCGAGCCGCTGCGCATCGCGGGTGAGCTCACGATCACTCCCGACGACGACGTCAAGCTGGCGGCGAAGCAGACCGGGCAAGAGCTCCACGGCTCGTTCAAGTTCTGTCTGGACGAGACGGGTCACCTCACCGGCGTCACCATGCTCCAAACCACGCACGTCGAGAGTTACGATGCGAAGATCGTCGCGGCAATGCAGCGCTGGGCATACCGGCCTGTGATGGTCGACGGCCACGCCATCGCGGTGTGCTCGGCAATCACGTTCATCTTCAAGGCCCGATGAGTCGCACGACACCACCGGTGATCCCGCTCGTCGCGGCGCTTGCAGGCACCGCGCATGCGGACGTCGCGGTCGATTGGGCCACGGGACTCGTGACCGCGAACGGCGTCGGCATCGCGGATCGTCACGCACCGAATCCGGCGGTCGCACGCGGAACCTCGCGCCGATCGGCGGAGGACGCGGCGCGCACACAGCTCGCGAAGGGGCTCGGCGCGCTGCCGCTCGCGGGCGGCGGCACGGTCCGCGAGCACGCGACGCCCGATGCGAAGCTGCGCCTGGAGCGCGCGGTCGCGCAGGCGATCGCGGTCGCCGCGGAGCCGCAGACCGATGGCGCGTGGACGGTGACGATGGCCGTGCCGATCGAGGCGATCCGGCAAGCGCTCGATGCGGGGCCGCGCGCAGTCGGCAAGGACGGCGACCCACCGCCGGCCGTGGTGATCGTCGACGGCGTCAAAGCAAAGCCCGCGATCGGGTGGACGGTCAGCGGCGTGAAGGCCGCGACGATCTGGGTGCCGGCGAAGGATCTGCCGGCGTGGGCGAAGGACGCGCCGCACGTTACCTCGACCGGCGCGACGGGCAACGCGATCGCGGTGACCGGAATAGCGGGCAATGAAGCGACGTTGTACGTGATCGTTCAGTGAGCTCGAATCGCCGAGCGGACGAACAATTGTCCGAACGCGATGATCAAGCGAGCACCCGGTTGTGCGGCGTTGCCGCGAACCGGGTCGGCTCGGTGATCCTCTCCGCGATCTCGCCGGCTCTGAGATCTCGAGGCGTCACGATCGAGGCCGCAGAGCCGGGAATGACCACTGAGAGCAAACGAGATCGCGGAGAGCGTCACCGAGCCGACACGCCGTGCGGCTGCGCCGCAACGCCGCGTTGCTCGCGACCTCCGCGTCATCGGAACCGCGTGAGACCCCGGACTACGAGCACGAGCACGTGCGATCTCGGTCGGCGAGCGGACGAAGGCCGTGCACGATCTCCTGTCGCAGCCCGGACGAACGCAGACCGTGCGATTGGAGAGTCGAGGCCGCGCTTGCTAGGCTACCGGGCGTGACTCGCAGTGTCCTCGTCGTCATGATGCTCGCCCTGGCCAGCCGCGCGCATGCCGAGGACGTCGTCGCGTACGAGGCCGAGGGCGATGCGCCGGTCGGCGGCGCGGATGCGCGGACCGCGGCGCTCGACGACGCGTTCGCGCACGCGGTCGGCAGCGCGCTCGGCGATCTGGTCGCCGGCGACGTGCGCACCGCGCACAAGGGCGAGCTCGACAAGGAGATCGTCGGTCACGCGCGGCTGTGGGTCGCGAAGTTCACGGTCACGAAGGACGACACCGAAGACGATCGCCGCCAGCTCACGGTGTCGGTCCGGATCGATCGCGACAAGATCCGCGCGCGGCTCGACGAGCTCAAGGTGCCGACCAAAGAGGCGGGTCCAGCGACACCGGAAGGCGCGCGTGCGGTCACGATCCTGTTGCGCGTCGCGAGCAGCAAGGGCGTGCACGCGAGCTTCGGCAAGAACGCCGATCACGACACGCTCGGACTCGGCGGCCTCGCCACGGTGTTCCGCGGCGCCGGCATGGCCGTGCGGCGCGCGCCCGATAGCGGCACGGTCGCGGCCGATGGCGACGTGCCGATCAGCGACGCCGACGCGGACGCGCTCGCCGATCTGGCGAAGGCCGACCTGGTCGCGATCGCGGGCGTCACCGTCGGCGATGCGGTCGCCGTGCGCGGCCAGCCCCAGCCTGCGGTGCTGGTCGCCGCGCACCTGCGGCTGTTCGATCATCGCGCGCACGCGCTGGTCGGGCAGGGTACTGCGCTCGCCGCCGCCGGCGCCGACGATCCGCGCTACGCGATCGAGCGCGCGCTCGCCGCT
>Ga0193728_1001031_pt1 | contig 13935 bp, 11 predicted proteins | sample U1c1metaG_FD_143037 | JGI IMG/M metagenome (GOLD analysis project Ga0193728, IMG submission 143037) | Soil microbial communities from a riparian zone of the East river system, Colorado, United States - U1c1 | ecosystem: Environmental > Terrestrial > Soil > Riparian zone | place: USA: East River...
GGGTCGCGCCGGGCGGGCGGGTCGCGCCGGGCGGGCGGGGCGGACCGGGCGGGCGGGGCGGGGCATGAGGGGCGCGCTGCTGGTCGCGGGGACGACCTCGGACGCCGGGAAGAGCGTGGTCACCGCCGGGCTGTGCCGGTGGCTGCGCCGGCAGGGCGTCTCGGTGGCGCCGTTCAAGGCGCAGAACATGTCGCTGAACTCGTTCGTGACCACCGGCGGCGCGGAGATCGGCCGGGCGCAGGCCATGCAGGCCGCGGCGGCCGGGATCGAGCCGGACGCGCGGATGAACCCGGTGCTGCTCAAGCCCGGCGCCGGCGGCAGCCAGGTCGTGCTGCTCGGCCATCCCGACGGCGAGGTCGACGCGCTGTCCTACCAGTCCCGCAAGGCGGCGCTGCTGGAGGTCGCGCTGGACAGCCTGGCCGCGCTGCGCGCCGAGTTCGACGTCGTCGTGTGCGAGGGCGCGGGCAGCCCGGCCGAGATCAACCTGCGCGCGACCGACATCGCCAACCTGGGCCTGGCTCGCGCGGCGGACCTGCCGGTGATCGTGGTCACCGACATCGACCGGGGCGGCTCGTTCGCCGCGCTGTACGGGACGGTCGCCCTGCTGGAGCCCGCCGACCAGGCACTGATCGCCGGATTCGTGATCAACAAGTTCCGCGGCGCCCGGTCCGTGCTCGACCCCGGCCTGGACATGATCGCCGGGCTGACCGGGCGCCCGGTCCTGGGCGTGCTGCCGTGGACGCCCGGCCTGTGGCTCGACGCCGAGGACTCCCTGGCCCTCGACGGCGGGCGGCCCGCCCCGGCCGGCCGGCCAGGGGCGGGCCAGGGCGGGGGGGCCGCAGACGTGCTGCGGGTCAGCGTGGTCCGGCTGCCGCGGATCAGCAACTTCACCGACATCGACGCCCTGGCCGCCGAGCCCGGCGTGCTGGTCCGGCTCGCCGCCAGCCCGGCCGAGCTGGCCGACGCCGACCTGGTCGTGCTGCCCGGCTCCCGGGCCACGGTGGCCGACCTGGGCTGGCTGCGCGACCGGGGCTTCGCCGGCGTCATCGCCGAGCGGGCCCGCCAGGGACGGCCCATGCTCGGCATCTGCGGCGGCTACCAGATGCTCGCGACGCAGATCGAGGACGGGGTCGAGTCCCGGGCCGGGACCGTGGCCGGGCTGGGGCTGCTGCCCGCCCGGGTCACGTTCGGGGCGGACAAGACCCTGGGCCGGCCGGCGGGCTCGGCGCTCGGGGCGCCGGTGACCGGCTACGAGATCCACCACGGGATCGTGACCGCGGCCGGCACCGAGCGGTTCCCGGACGCCGAGCCGTTCCTGGACGGATGGCGCGCCGGGGCGGTCTGGGGCACCAGCTGGCACGGGACCCTGGAGAACGACGCGTTCCGCCAGGCCTTCCTCGCCGAGGTGGCCGCGCTGGCCGGACGCGACTTCCGCCCCGCGCCCGGCGTCTGCTTCGCCTCTCTGCGGGAGGCCCAGCTTGACCTGCTCGGCGACCTGGTCGCCGACCACCTGGACACCGCCGCGGTGACCCGCCTGATCGAGTCCGGCCCGCCGCCCGGCCTGCCCGTGCTGCCCCCGGCCGGGGCGCCGGTGCCCGGCTGACCCGCTCGGTGGCCGGCCGTCCTCAGCGCCAGGGAATCGAGAGTTCGGCCAGCAGCGCCTTGAGGGCCCGGGCGGCCCGGCGGAAGCCCTCGGGGCCGCTGAAGCCGCCGAAGCGCCCGGCCTGCGCCAGGTGCGGCTCCAGCGACACGTACCCCTCGAACTGCGACCCGCGCAGCGCCTCGAGCGTCTCGCGCACCTGGCCGTCGCCCTGGCCGGCCGGGACCACCTCGCCCGTCGCCCCCAGCGCGTCCTTGACCTGCAGGTAGACGAGATAAGGGCGGAGCATCCCGTAGGCCTCCGCGTGCGGCCGGACCCCGCACTGCACGAAGTTGGCCGCGTCGAAGGTCGCGCGCAGCGCCGGCGACCCGACGGCCGCGATCAGGTCGGCGCATCGCTCGGGCCGGTCCCCGTAGATCCCCTTCTCATTCTCGTGGGCGAGGACCAGGCCGTGCTCCTGCGCGATCTGGGCCAGGGCGGCCATCCGGTCGATGACCTGCAGGCGGTAGCGCGCGGGCGGCTCCGCCGCGGGAACGAAGAAGGAGAAGACGCGCACGAGCGGCGTGCCCAGCTCGGCGGCGATCGCGGCGACGCGGCGCAGCCGCTCCAGCTCCGGCCCGAGCGGCGCGCCGACCTCAATCTTGCCGATCGGCGAGCCGATCGCCGATACGGTCACGCCGGCGCCGTCCACCGCGTCCCGGAAGCTGGCCAGCTGGTCGCGGTCGAAGTCGGCGACGTTCGTCGACCATGCGCTGCGCAGCTCAAGATGGGAGATGGACTCGGCCGCGAGCGTCGCGAGCTGCTCACCCGGATCGGCTGAGATCTCGTCGGCGAACCCGCTGAGGACGAAGGTCATCGCGGGCCGGCGCCAGCGTGGCCCCTGGCCTCCGAGGCGGCCAGGACGACGCTGCGGCCCTCGCGAGCCGACTGGTAGACAGCGAGGACCACCTCAAGCGCCGCGCGGCCGTCCGCGGCGGTCACCGACGGCTCGCGTCCCTCGTCGACAGCCGCGAGGAGGTCGGCGATCTGCGCGGCATGGCTGGCGGTGGCCAGCGCCGCCGCGTCCGCCCCGGTGGCGGGAACGGCGGCGCCGCGCGTGGCCCGCGTCCCGCGCAGGCCGGGGTCAGGAACCTGCGTACGGAAGGCCCGGTGCACGATCTCGCCGTCCTCGACCACCACCGTCCCGTCCGTGCCGCTGATCTCGAGGCGCTGGGCAAAGCCGGGGAAGGCGGCGGTGCTGGCGCTGACCGTGCCGACGGCGCCCGAGGCGAACCGCAAGACTCCGAGCGCGACGTCCTCGGCCTCCATCTCGTGCGCCTCGGTGGCGCACACGGCCGTGACCTCGGCGACCGGCCCCATGCTCCACAGGAGCAGGTCCGCGTAGTGGATGCCCTGGTTCATCAGCGCGCCGCCGTCCAGCGCCCAGGTGCCGCGCCAGTCCGCGCTGTCGTAGTAGGCCTGGCTGCGGTACCACTTCGTGCTCGCGTCGCCGAGGACCAGGCGGCCCAGGGCCCCGGCGCCGAGCAGCCGGCGCAGCTCGATGAGGCCGGGATCAAACCGGTGCTGCGAGATGACGGTCATGACGACGCCGGCGGCGCGCGCCGCGTCGATCAGCCGGTCGGCCGCCTCCAGGGTGACGTCGATGGGCTTCTCGACGACCAGGTGCTTGCCGGCCGCGGCGACCCGGGCGCCGACCTCAGCGTGCCGGCCGCTCGGCACGCAGACGGACACGACATCGATGTCCTCGCGGGCCAGCAGCGCGTCGAGATCGGGCTCCGCGGCGCAGTCATGGGCCTGCGCGAAGGCCTTGCCCCGTTCAGGGGCCAGGTCGGTGACCGCCACCAGCGCAGCGCCGGGGAGGGCGGCGATGGCCGCGGCGTGCGTCTCGGCGATGACGCCCGCGCCGACGATCCCGAGCCCGTGCTGCCGGGCGGCCTCGCCGGCCGCCGCTCCGTCCAGGTCCCTGCCAGTCAAGCCGCCTCCTTGGTCTCGTTCATCCAGGTGCTGAGCAGTGCGAGGTGCTGGGGGAGCGCCACCTCAGGCTCCTCGATCTCGGGGTGCCAGCGCTTCTCCCACTCGACCGAGATCCAGCCCGGGTAGCCGCCGGCGGCGAGCACCGTCAGCATTTCCCGGACCGGCACCTCGCCCTCGCCCAGCAGCACGAGCTGCCAGCCGTCCGCGCGCTCCGGAGCGCGGCGGGCGTCCTTGACCTGAGCGAGCAGGAGGCGCGATCCGAGGTCCGCGTAGATCTCGGGCGGCCGCTCGCCCATCCGGTGCGGGTGGTGGCTGTCCCACACCGCGCCCACCGACGGCGCCTGCACCAGGGCCAGCAGCTCGGCCACTACCCGGGCGGAGGAGAAGGAGTCATGGGTCTCGACGCCGATGGCCACGCCGAGCCGCTCGGCGACGCCGGCCGCCGTCTCGAGCGTCCGGGCCGCGGCCGCCAGACGCGCCCGGCGGGCCGCCGCATCGCCGGGGAGGGCGCCGGGACCGGCGCCGGGGCCGCCGCCGGGGAGGGCGGCGGGGAGGGCGCCGGGGCCGTCGCCGGGGAGGGCGCCGCCGAAGACGCGGACGAGCGGCGACTCCCAGTCGCTGGCCAGCTCCAGGAACTGGCGCAGCTCGCGGCCGGGATCGTCATCGGTCAGGCGGATGGAGCTGTCGACGGCCACGATCGGCAGGCCGGCCGCGCTCGCCGTCCGCCGCACCGCCGCCCGGCCGGCGGCCGGCATCGAGGGGTCGATCAGCTCCCCGTCGATCAGCCGGAGCTCGACCCCCGTATACCCCCAGGAGCTGCCGAGCGCGACGGCCCGGGCGAGGGTGGCGTCGGGGAACGCCAGCGTGCTGAAGGCGATGCGCCGCGCGCTCATGAAAGAAGTCACCTTCCCGCGTTCCGGTGCGCTGGGGGCCGGATGAGCCTGATGAGGTGGGAGGCCCGCCCCCGAGGGGGGGGTGTCGGGGGCGGGCCCGCTTGGTGCCCCGGCGAGATCAGGTCCGGGGCCTGAGGTGCAGGATCACCACCTCGTCGGTGCCCGAGCCCGGGCCGTTGTTGGTGCCCGAGGGCTGCCCGGTCTCGTAGGGGTTCTGCTGGGTGGGCCAGCCGACGAAGTGCTGCGAGTTGTACTCGAACCACTCCGAGGCCGTCTCGACGGGGATCACTGGCAGGTTAGCGGCCACGTACTGCTCGAGCGGCACCAGGGCCGCGGTCTGGTCGGCCACCGTGTTGGCGCTGGCCAGCTTGGCCAGGTCGGCCACGACCGCCGGGTCGTTCAGCCGCTCGTAGTCGCCGGTCGCGGCGTTCCCGCTGGCCAGCTTGGGGTCCAGCCAGCCCTCGTACATGTTGTAGGGCGTGATCCCGCCGTTGGACCAGTGCTCGGTCATCTGGAAGTCACCGGAGGCGACATCGTTGTTCCAGGCCGTCACGGCCAGTCCCTGGAAGGTGGCGTCAATGCCCGCCGCCTTCAGCTCCTGGGCGGCGATCGAGTCGACCTCGGCCATGTCGGTGTACGCCGAGGGGCTGATGATGGTGAGCGCGACGGTCTTCCCGCCCTTCTGGAAGAAGCCGTTGCTGCCCATTGTGTAGCCGGCTGCCTTCAGGAGGGCCTTGGCGGCGGCCGGGTTGCCCTTGGCTGAGACGGTCATCGAGCTCACCGGGCCGCTCCACGCGGCGAAGGTGGGCAGGGTCAGGCCGGTGGCGTTGAGGACCGGATTCTCCAGCCCGGCCTCGCCCTCGGAGCCGAGCAGGCCGCGGTCCACGGCCAGGCTGATCGCCTTGCGGACCGGGAGCTGGTTGGTCGGCCACTTGGTCAGGTTGGGCTCGAAGCTCTCGTCTCCGCCGGCTGCCTCCCAGAAGTGGTGGAAGGCAGGCGCCTTAGCGACGAAGTCCTTCTGCAGGCCGGGGATGAAGTTCCCCGTCCAGTCGATCTGCCCCGAGAACAGGGCGTTCAGCGCGCCCGTGTTCGAGGTGTAGACGGGGAAGAAGACCTTCTGGACCTTGGCCAGCGAGGCCTGCCAGTAGTTCGGGTTCCGCTTGAGGGTGAAGCCCTGCGGCGTGAAGCTGCTGAGCATGTACGGCCCGGTCCCGACCGGGTTCGCGTCCGCGTAGGTGGCCGGGTTCCCGGCCTTGCTCCAGACCGACTGGGGGACGATCCCGACGCCGGCGATGTTCTCCAGGTTGGTGTACTGCGACGAGGGGAAGGTGAGCGTGACGTTGTTACCGGACACCGCTACGTTGGAGATCTGCAGGCCGCCGATGTTGATCGAGGCGTTCGCCTTCACCAGGTTGTAGGTGAACGCGACGTCGGCCGGGGTCAGGGGCGTGCCGTTGCTCCACTTCACGCCCTGGCGGATCGCGAAGGTGATCTGCTTGCCGCCGTCGGCCCAGGTGTAGGACGTGGCCAGCCACGGGTAGTACTTCGGCGGCGCGGCGAGGTTGAACTGGATCAGCGGCTCGTAGATGAGCCCGGTCGCGCCCATGCCGTAGGCGGCCTGAGTGGCGACATAGGGGTTGAACGCCTGCGTGATCGTGCTCTCCGGCGAGCTCTCCATGACGAGTGTCTGGGAACTGCTGGTGCTGGCTGCGCCGTTCGCGGAGTTGCTGCTGGTCGACGAGCAGGCGCCGAGACCGACCGCGATGATGCCGGCCGTCGCGACGGTCAAGAGTTTTCTGTGACTTCTCAATCTCCTCATGGGCCTTGTCTTTCCTGTCGTGATCGTCGGGAGCCCTAGGGTGCTGCCGGGGGTGAGCTAGCTCCTCATGTGCCCACCTCCCCGTGGCCCGGCCGGGACCGCGCCCCGGCGAGAACCTCAGGTGCAGCGATGTCGAGGCGCCAGCAGGCGGCCGCGCGCGTGGGGGAGATCCGCAGCAGGGCGGGGTCTTCCTGGCGGCAGCGGTCCTCAGCGAGCGGGCACCTCGGGCTGAACGGGCAGCCGGCGGCGGCCAGGCTGGGCCCTTCCGGCGGGCGGACGGCACGCGCGGCGCCGGCCCGCAGCGTGCTGCCCAGGTTGTCGGGATCGGGCGCCGACGCGGCGAGCAGCTGGGTGTAGGGGTGGGCCGGGTGCTGGGTCAGCTCCTCGGCCGGGCCCCGCTCGACGATCTGCCCGGCGTACATCACGAGGATCTCGTCGGCGAAGTAGCGCGCCGAGGCGATGTCGTGGGTGATGTAGAGCAACGCCAGCTGGAAGTCCCGGCGCAGGTCATTGAGGAGGCCCAGCATCTCGAGCCGGATCGAGACGTCCAGCATGGACACCGGCTCGTCGGCCAGCAGCACCCGCGGGCGGGCGGCGAGCGCGCGGGCGAACGAGACCCGCTGGCGCTGGCCGCCGGACAGCTCGTAGGGGAACTTGTCCACGAACTGCTCGGCCGGGGTGAGCCGGACCTGCTCCAGCAGGGCCGTGATCTCCTGCGGCCCGGCCCGCCCGGCGCCGCTGGCCTGGTGCAGCCGCAGCGGCCGCTTCAGGTGATAGCCCACCGTGTGCACGGGATTCAGCGACGAGAACGGGTCCTGGAAGACGAGCTGGACCTCGGCCTTGTAGCGCCGGAAGGCCCGGTGGGTCGAGATCTCGATCGGCGCGCCGTCGAGCTGGACCGAGCCGGAGGTGAGCAGCTCCTGGCCGGCCAGCAGCCGGGCGACGGTCGACTTGCCCGAGCCGCTCTCGCCGACCAGGGCGACCACGGCGCCGCGGTACAGCCCGAACGAGACCTCGCGCACTGCGTGCAGGATCTGGCCGCGGCCCAGCCGGAAGTCCTTGCTGATCGAGATGGCCTCGATGGCCAGCGGCCCGCGCCCGGCCGCGGCCGAGGCGACGCCGGGGTCCGGCGGCGGGGTGCCGGAGTCCGCGATGCTCATGGCGTGAGCTCCTCGTGGCTCGACTCGCTGCCGGCCGGGGCGGACGGCACCAGCGTTGACGGCTCCGCCCCGGCGGCCCCCGCCGGGCCCGCGCGGCGGGGCCGGGCCGGGGTCTCCGGCAGCACGAAGGGGCAGGCGGTCACGTGCGCGGGGTCAGCGGACGTGGAGACGTGCGCGAGGCTCATGTCGACGCGCGTGCAGTCGTCCGTGCCGTAGGCGCACCGCGGGAGGAACGGGCAGCCGGCCGGCGGATGGCGCAGGTCCGGCGGCGAGCCCGGGATCCCGGCCAGCTCGCGGCGGGGACCGCGCAGTGAGGGGAACGAGGTGAGCAGGCCCTTGGTGTACGGGTGGGCCGGCTCGTGGCGGATCTCGCTGGCCGTGCCGACCTCCAGGAACTGCCCGGCGTACATCACCGCGATCCGGTCCGCGAGCTCCAGGAGCAGGGACAGGTCGTGGGTGATGAACAGGATCGAGAAGTTGAGGCGTTCCTTCAGCTCGACGATCTGGGCCAGGATGTCGCGCTGGACCACCACGTCCAGGGCGGTGGTCGGCTCGTCCATGATGACGATCTCCGGGTCGGTGGCCAGCGCCATGGCGATCATGACCCGCTGGCGCATGCCGCCGGACAGCTCATGGGGGTAGCTGCGCAGCCGCGACCGCGGGATGCTGACCAGGTCGAGCAGCGCGGCGGCCTTCTCCCGGGCCTCTTCCCGGGAGATCTGCAGATGGGCGTGAATGACGTCCAGAAGCTGGGCGCTGACGCTGAGCACGGGGTTGAGCGCGTTCATCGCGCTCTGGAACACGATGGCGATCTCCTGCCACCGCAGCCGCTTCAGCTGGTCGGCCCGCAGCTGCAGGATGTCCGCGGGCGCGGCCATGTGCTGCCCCTGGTAGCGGACGCTGCCGCTGGTGATGAGCGCGGGAGCGCGCAGCAGGCGGCAGGCGCCGTAGGCGAGCGTGGACTTGCCCGAGCCGCTCTCGCCGACCAGCCCGACGACCTCGCCGGCCTGCAAGTCGAGGCTGACCTGGTCCACGGCCCGCACGTCACCGCCCTTGGTGCGGTAGACGACCGACAGGTCGCGGATGGCCAGGACCGGGTCGCGGGGGGAGCGGCCGGCGTCCGGCGCGCCGTCACGGCGCGGGGCGCTCATCGCTCGCCACCCGGCGAGGGGGCCGCCCGCCTGGCCGCCGGGCGCGGCGCCAGGCCGCGCTCCTCGAGCAGCGAGCGGCGGGAGAACGAGTGCAGCAGGCCGGCCAGCCGGCCGCGCGGCGGCGGCGCCGCCAGCAGGACCGGGGTCGGGTCGGCGGGGTGCAGCCGGCGGCCGCCGATCTTGGCCACGCTGCCCGCGTCGCGCAGCCGCGGGTTGCCGAGCTCGTCCAGTCCGGTGTTCAGCAGGACGAGGGACGTGCCGATCAGCGCCACGGCCAGTCCCGGCGGCACGATCCACCACCAGGCTCCGAGCTGCAGGGCCTGCTGGCTCTGGGCCCAGTACAGCATGGTGCCCAGGCTCCAGCTGGTCAGGTCGGCCAGGCCGATGAAGGCGAGGGCGACCGAGGCCCCGATCGCGTACAGCACGGTGTTCACGAAGCTCGCCGCGATCAGGCTGACCTCGTTGGGGATGATCTCGAAGGCAATGACCCGCCAGGTTCGCTCGCCGGTCTCGCGCGCGGCCGCGATGAAGTCGCGGTTGCGGATGGCCAGGGTCTGGGCGCGGATGACGCGCGCTCCCCACGGCCAGCCGAGCACGCTGAGCACGATGATGGTCGGGTCCTGCCCCCGCTGCGGCAGGTAGCCCAGCAGCAGGATGAGCAGCGGCAGCGCCGGGATCACCAGGAACACGTTGGACAGCAGCGACAGCAGGTCGTCCCAGAAGCCGCCCAGGAAGGCGGCCGACACCCCGACGATGACCGACAGCGCCGTGGCCACGATGCCGACGATGGCCGCCAGCTCGAGGGTCAGCCGGATCCCGACCAGCAGCTGCGCCAGCACGTCCTGGCCGCTCTGCGTCGTCCCCAGCAGGTGCGACGCGCTGGGCGGCTGCAGCGAGAGAGCCGGCGAGGGGTTCTGGTAGGACGGGTCATACGGGGTGACCAGCGGCCCGATGATGCCGGCGAGGACGAACACGCCGAGCAGCGCGGTGCCGGCCTTGGCCTTCGCCGGCAGGCTGCGCCACAGGCCGCTGTCTCGGGGCGGCTCGGCCAGCGCGGCCGGGTCGGCCTTGACCGGGAGGGTCACAGTCATCGGGCTGCCTCCTGTGCGCGCGCCCGCGGATCGACGAAGGCGATGACCAGGTCGACGATCAGGTTGGCGAGCAGGACGGTGAAGGTGATCACGAGGAAGATGGCCTGCATCAGCGGGAAGTCATTCGAGGTGACCGCGTTCAGCAGCAGCAGGCCGATGCCCGGGTAGGAGAAGACGATCTCCATGACGATGGCCCCGGAGACGACGAAGCCGAGCGCCAGGCCGAATCCCTGCAGCTGCGGCAGGAGCGCGTTGCGCGCCGCGTAGGTGAAGACGACCCGGTGGTCGGGCAGGCCCTTGGCCTGCCCGGCGAGCACGTAGTCCTCCCCGATCGTCGTGATCATCACGTTGCGCATCTGCAGCATCCAGCCCGCGACCGACGTGATGACGATCGTGAAGGCCGGCAGCAGCGAGTGGTAGATGGCGCTGCCGATGAACGACCAGTGCCAGCCCGGGACCAGGCCGGCCCCGTACCCCTGGCCCAGCGGGAAGGCGTGGACGCTGATCGCGAACAGCTCCAGCAGGATCAGGGCCAGGAAGAAGTAGGGCACCGCCTGGAAGAACATCAGGCCCGGCAGCACCCGGTCGAGCCAGCCGCCGTGCCGCCAGCCGGCCAGGATGCCGAGCCCGGTGCCCAGGACGAAGGCGATGACCGTCGCCGATCCCACCAGGGTCAGCGTCCACGGGATCGTCTGGACGAGCAGGCTGGACACCTTGGCCGGGTACTCGGTCACGTCCGTGCCGAAGTTGAAGTGGAACACGTCGTCGAGGTAGGAGAGGTACTGCTGCCAGATCGAGCCGGGATGGCCGACGCCGAGCATCGCCTGCAGCGCCTTGTACGCCGAGGGCTGCAGGTTCGGGAACTTCGACATGATGTCCTGGATCGCGCTGCCCCCCATCGCGCGCGGGATGAAGAAGTTGGCCGTGAGGGCCACCCAGGCTGCTACGAGGTAGAAGACCAGGCGCCGGGCTATGAAGGGCATCGCCACCTCCTATGGCTGAGTCGGGGAGACCGGCCGCGCCGGGCGGGCCCGGCTGGCGGCCCGCCGGGCGGGCGGGAGCTTCTTCACCAGCTGCCGCGTCTGCGTGCCGGGCGGGCAGCCGCAGCTGGAGCGCAGCACGAGCTCGGTCGGCAGCAGCTCCACGCGCCGGCGCAAGGACGGGTGGCTGATGCGGTTGAGCAGGCGGGCGCAGGCTCGCTCCCCGAGCACGCCCATCGCCTGGTGCACCGTCGTCAGCGGCGGATGCGACAGGCTGCCGGGATAGATGTCGTCGAAGCCGACGACCGCGACGTCCTCGGGGACCCGCACGCCGGTCCGGGCGAACGCCTGGAGCGCCCCGATCGCCATCTGGTCGTTCGCGCACACGAGGGCGTCCGGCAGGAAGTCGCCGTGCTCCGCGACCAGCCTCGTCCCGGCCTCCTCCCCGCTCTGCACGCTGAACTGGCCGGGATAAGAGCCGGCGAACTGGCAGCCGGGATGAGCCCGCAGCACCTCCTCGAAGGCGAGCCGCCGCTGCCGGGCGTCTGACACCCCCGGCGGCCCGTCCAGGTAAAACAGCCGCTGCCGGCCGTGCTCGGCGATGAGGTGGGTCACGAGCGCGGCCGAGCCGGACCGGTTGTCGGAGGTCACCACGTCGGCGGCCCGCTCGTCCGGGTCTCCGGCGATGACCACCATCGGAACTCGCTGGCCCAGGCGCATCAGGAGCGGGGAGTCGATAACGCCCTCGGCGATGAGCAGCCCGTCTACCTTCCCCAGGAGCGACTGCAGCCGGGAGTAGGCGTCCTGCTGCTCGGCCTGGAGGAAGGTGATGAGCAGCGACCAGTCGGTACTTTCGCGGATGCGCGCCTCGACGCCGCGCAGAACCTCGTCGTAGTAGAGCAGGTTCATGTTCTCGATGTCGTACTGCTTGGCCCGGCGCTCCAGGCAGACGAGGCCGATCACGTCCTTGCGGCGGCGGGACAGGCTCCGCGCCGCTCCGTCCGGGATGTAGCCGAGTTCCTCGATGACCTGCTGGACGCGGGCCCGGGTGCTGTCGCGGACCCGGTCCAGACCGTGCACGACCCGGGACACCGTGGCCGTGGAGACTCCGGCCAGGCGCGCGACGTCGTAGAGGGTCACGACGTTCCCGGTGGTACGCGTCATTGCGCCAGTCCAGGGATCTCGACTCGGTAATTTCGGTGTATCTAACCGCTTACATCGCCAATCTAAGCGCTTACACTAAATGTCACCGCGAAGGCCGTCAATGCCCTCGGCCCGATGGCACGAGATCGCGACATTTGCGTCAAGGAGGAGCTGATGACGACAAACGGGTCCGTCGCCGGCCGTGCCCTGTCCTTCCCCCCTGGCTTCGCCTGGGGCGCAGCGACGGCGGCCTACCAGGTCGAGGGCGCGGTGCACGAGGACGGTCGCGGCGTGTCCGTCTGGGACACCTTCAGCCACACGCCGGGCAAGACCCAGGGCGGTGACACCGGCGACATCGCCTGCGACTCCTACCACCGGTATCCCGAGGACGTCGAGCTGATGGCCTCCTTCGGCCTGAACGCCTACCGTTTCTCGATCTCCTGGCCGCGCATCCAGCCGGGCGGCCGGGGACGGGCCAACCAGAAAGGCATCGACCATTACCGGGCGCTGCTCGACGCGCTGGGCGAGCGCGGCATCGCCGCCGCCGTGACGCTCTTTCACTGGGACCTTCCCCAGGAACTCCAGGACGACGGCGGCTGGGCGGTGCGCAGCACCGCCGAGCGATTCGCCGAGTTCGCTGCGATCGCCGGCGAGGCGCTCGGCGACCGGGTCGCGCGCTGGATCACGCTCAACGAGCCGCAGGTGGTGGCCAGTCACGGCTACCGCACGGGGGTGCACGCCCCGGGGCTCCGCGACGACGCCGCGGCCGCTGCCGCGACTCACCACCTGCTCCTCGGCCACGGGCTGGCCGTCCAGGCGCTGCGCAGCGTGATCCCGGCCGGCACGCCGGCCGGGATCAGCCTGGACCTGCACCCGGTGCGGGTCGGCGGCGAGAGCCGGCCGGACCGGCTCGAGACGGCCGCGCGGGTCATCGATGCCGAGCAGAACCGCATGTTCCTCGACCCGCTGCTCCACGGCCGGTACCCCGTCGAGGCCCGGGCCGAGTTCCGGCCGGCCGCGTCGCTCATTGCCGATGGTGATCTTCAGACGATCGCGCAGCCCATCGACTTCCTCGGCGTCAACTACTACGCCCCGGTCTACCTGCGCGCCGGTGACCCGGCCGACCTGCGCCGGGACGAGGAGCCAGCGGACAGCGGCGTGCCCGGTGTCGTGGCGTACCGGCCGGAGGGGCTGGAGCGGACGCCGATGGGCTGGCTCGTCGACCCCGACGGGCTCCGGGAGATCCTGCTGCGGCTGTCCAAGGATGCCCCGGACTGGGAACTGTACGTCACCGGGCACGGCCGCGCCGCGGAGGACTACGTCAACCCCGACGGCGTGGTCCACGATCCCGACCGCGTCCGGTACCTCCACGCCCACCTCGAGGCCGCCGCCCGGGCGATCGAGGACGGCGCTCGCCTGGCCGGCTACTTCGTCTGGTCGCTGCTGGACAACTTCGAATGGGGCTGGGGCTACCAGAAGCGCTTCGGGATCGTCTTCGTCGATTTCGGCACCCGGGCCCGCACCCCCAAGTCGAGTGCCCGCTTTTACTCGCAAGTGGCGCGCGCCAACGCCGTGCCGTCGCTCCCCGGCGCCGGCTAGCCGCGGCGTGCCCCGGCGGGCCAGATGAGCCGGACGGGGACGCCGCGGTCCCGGGCGCAGGCCACCACGTCGGCCGTCCCGCCGCAGCCGCGGGCCGGCTCGCCGTCCCACACCGCCCACAGCTCGTCGGCCCGGCCGATCATGAACGCGCCCGCCGCCAAATGCGCCTGCCCGGTCGGGTCGGCGAACGGCAGCCGGTGCACGGCCGCGGCCCGGGGGAGCAGGGCCTCGTAGCCGGCGCGTTCGGGGGGTCGCATGCCGTCGGGGTAGCGGGCGGCCGGGATGATGGCCTCGACGTGGCCGCCGGCCTCCAGCACGGCCCGCGCGAAGATCTGGTCCGCCCCGGCGGCCAGGCACGACAGGCCCCGGACGGCCGTCCCGATCTCGTGCAGCGCGGCCTGGATGGCCATCGTTACGCCAAGAATCGTGGGTTCCGTCAGGGTGCGGTGTCCCGAGACCGCTATGCGCCGCACGCGGCCTCCCGCGTTAAGTCGGGGGCGGGGCCCGCGGGGTCGGCGAGGCTGG